>Ga0208768_1000094_pt1 | contig 67859 bp, 59 predicted proteins | sample AntAceMetag02UK1_FD_184760 | JGI IMG/M metagenome (GOLD analysis project Ga0208768, IMG submission 184760) | Saline lake microbial communities from Ace Lake, Antarctica - Antarctic Ace Lake Metagenome 02UK1 (SPAdes) (version 2) | ecosystem: Environmental > Aquatic > Non-marine Saline and...
AGCCAGGATAAATTTGTCGGCCTGGTTTAAGCCGTACATAATTTCGTTGCGGCTGACGGTAATGGTGCTCTGGCCTTTAGAACGACCTTTTACTTCGATGTGGCGGTCGGGCTTGATGGAACCATCGGCATTGGCAGGTGGGCGTGAAGTGACATCCCAGCCACATTTTTCTGCACCAACATCGGTAACTTTATAGCCAAACGCCTGTTCGGCTTGCATCACCGCATTCATGGCCACTAGCTCAACGCGCGCACGTGCTACGGCATCGACCGAAAATTGCGTTTCTCCTTTGCGCTGTGCCAGTAAACCTTGCGGAATAATCAAAGCTCCGCCGGTGACCACTGGCGTGCTGGATACCACGTTCTTAAGTGCGATCAACTCAGCTTTACGCTGTTCTAACCGAGCGGTGAGTTCATCCACACGGCGACGTGCCATTTCTGGTTGCATGCGCGGTTGTTTGCCGGCGTTTACGTCATCTTTGAGCTTTATGTAGCGGTCTGACCAATAGTTGATCTCTTTCACCAATCGCTCGTTCACCGCCGCCATAGTTTTATCGGCCTGACGTTCGCGGCGACCTTTGACCTCGGCATAATGCTCTGGCACCAATTGCTGTGAGGCATGGTTAAGCGCTAGCCCTTCGAGGTTATGATTTAGCCAGCCCGCTTGTAGAATATCGTTGACTAATTTGTGGTCGTAGTCGTCTATGGGTTGTAAGTCTAAGTGGGGTGCCCAGCCGGCATTGGTGGCATTAGCTTGCTCGTCGATTTCAACAAACTGTAACCGACGTGATGCGACATTTCCGCTTTGGCTCGACTCACGTACTGTGTGGTCAACCATAAACAGAACTTTGGGTTCGGTACTGTCGTCATTGGGGTCGACTAATACAGCACCTTGTTTAAGTTTGGGCCGGTGTGCTTGCAGTACCAAATCAGTTACGGCATGCATCAGTGGGTGCATGGGGTGGATCATATCGGCCATCGACTTGCCGGTGGGGCGTACGTGTTGTTTTTCAAAACAGATACGTTCGTATTTTTTCAACACCGGTGTGCGACTTTCGCCAATAATGCGATCTCGCTCACGGATTGCGGCAGGTACATGGCGAACTTCATAGCGACCTGATTCCCTAGGCCTAAACTCGCCCCCCAGTGTTTGAAAGGCCTCAGTAAAGAAGGCCCGAATAAAGTAGGGTTGAAGCTTGCGCGCTTCAGCTTTTTCCATTTCTTCCTTTACGGCATAAAGCTCATCGAGCCCCATGTGTTGATCGACAAGCGCATTACGCTTGATGATATCTTTAAGGTGATCGGCATCGAGGGCGCCTTCGATCACTTCATCCATTCTAGCCTTAACTTTTGGGTCTTCGCCGTATCGAATGGCTTCAACTAACAAGTCTTTAAGCGATACATTGTCAAAGGCTTCACCCAGCACATCAAATACTTTGCCGCCGAGTGCCTTTTTTTCTATTTCGATTTTATCAAAGAGCTTTTGAAAGACTGCGCCTTCGCGGGTTTCATTAGCAACGATATTCCATAGGTGACACACTTCGGTCTGACCAATGCGGTGAATCCGACCAAAACGCTGCTCTAACCTGTTGGGATTCCAGGGCAGGTCATAGTTCACCATGAGGTTTGCGTTTTGCAGGTTTACGCCTTCTCCCGCAGCATCGGTCGCCACTAATACGACGACCTCTGGGTCGTTCCGGAATTCTTCTTGAATCTTTCGACGTTCATCACGATTGGTGCCACCAGAAATGGTACGCACTGCGTTGGTATTACCGAGCATGTCACCGATTCGAACAACCAGGTAATTAAGGGTGTCTTTATGCTCGGTAAAAATAATGAGTTTGCGACGGCGACCACTAGCAATAAACATCTCAGGCCTGTCTTGTAGCAAACAGGAAAGCTCTTCCCACTTTTTATCATTACCTGACTGAACAACAGCTAATGCCTGATACTCGAGATCTTTGAGTATCAGAATTTCAGCTTCTAGTTCTGGAATGGTTTCGGCCGCAGATGCTTGGTCCACCACTTGCTCGGCATAAAGCTCATACTCTTCAGCGCTGAGATCCTCATCCAGTTCATCTAAGTTATCGGGTAAATCAATTTTTTTCTTAACGCTGTATTCACCAACGGTTTCGGCTACTCCGTTGTTAACCGATTGCCCACGTGCCATGAGTTTGGTTTCAGCTAGGCGATCTTCCAGACGCTTTCGCCGACGCTTTAATGATTGATATATGGCTTCCGGACTGGATGCTAAACGACGTTGTAGCATTGTTAGTGCGAAACCAATGTTATTCTTCTTTTGTCCGTCAAGATTGTCGGCACGATTCATCTCTTCACGCACGTAGGTTGTGACTTGCTCGTAAAGAGACGCTTCCATCGGTGACAATTCGTAGTTAGCGGTGTAAGCACGGCGCTCAGGAAACAGAGGGGTACCATCAAACTTAAGTAACTCTTCTTTGACCATACGGCGCATCATGTCGGATACATCGACTTTGTGAGCGCCTTCACGAAATTGTCCGTAGAAACGATCGCCGTCTAGCAATGACAGCCAAATTTGAAAGTCTTCTTCTTTACCATTGTGGGGTGTTGCAGTCATCAATAGGTAATGACGCGTAATCGACCCCAGCAATTCACCCAGTTGGAATCGTTTGGTTTTGGTGACCTTGTTGCCAAAATAACTGGCCGATAGCTTGTGGGCCTCATCGACGATGATTAGGTCCCATTCAGTGTTTTTAAGTTTTTCTTGAAAGTCTTCATTACGAGACAGTTGGTCTAGTCTGCAAATAAGCTGGTCGGTTTCATCGAAGTAATTACCTGAGGCGCACTGCTCCTGTTTTTCTCGACTGAAAATATCGAAAATCACTCCGAATTTTTCAAGGAGTTCGTCTTGCCATTGCTCCGTAAGCGAGCCTGGGGATACGATTAATATACGTTTTGCATCTGCACGCATTAATAGCTCGCTTATCAATAAGCCAGCCATGATGGTTTTACCTGCGCCAGGGTCGTCAGCTAAAACATATCGCAACGGCTGCTTGCGCAACATGTGCTCATAAACAGCAGATATTTGGTGAGGAAGAGGCTCTACATTTGAAGTATGGACAGCCATCATGGGGTCAAAGAGTGCGGCCTGGGTTATACGGAAGGCCTCTAGACCGAGTTTGAATTCAGCGCCAGGCGCGTCAAAGGCCCAAGGACGACCTGCGGTAGCCAGTTCAAGGCGAGATTCGTCAGAGCGAAACAGCATTTGCTCGCCCAATTTGCCCTGATTATCTTTATAGTAAACTGTTATCGCGGCATCGCCGACCGGCTCAATCTGAACGATCTTCACGATTTCGTCAGATTGGATGCCACGAATTTGGGCGTCTTTCTTGATATCTTCGAGCTTTAGCATCTATTTTCCATATCAATGGTTACTCGATTCCCCATCTAAGAATCAACTTATTCGTTATTCAGCTTCTCTTCTATCCAGCGCTGAATATCTTCCCGCCTGAATCGCCAGCTTCGACCGACCTTGAATCCCGGCAGTTTCCCTTCCGCAGCCAGTTTATAGGCCGTTTTCTCAGCAAGCTTCAGGTACGCCGCGACCTCTTTTAAGGTCAGTATTTGATCAGTCATAGCCATTCGAGCAGTTGTAGAACCACAAGGAGAATATGGGAAAATACGGGAGGTCACAATCAAAAAGCTAATGTTCGATTACTTTCGGAATTCTGGTTTCCCAGGAGTCCGGCGTCTCGGTTACTCCGAGGGTCAGGCTTGATATTCTTGAGAGGCAAGGCTCCTGTGAAGAACAAAATGAGTTTGCCGAGGATCAGGCGGATGATGCGCATGGTGACGTCCAGTGAGTTGCGATGCTGGGGTAGAGCCGGATTGACCTGCCGACTCCCCGGCGGCGAGATGTCTCCCATCTCCCGGCATAGTCGGATGCTCTATTTATGCATAACATTATGATTTATATAAAAATGGTGGGCCCAGAAGGACTCGAACCTTCGACCTGCCGATTATGAGTCGGATGCTCTAACCAGCTGAGCTATGGGCCCTGAGAAGCGAGGCGTGAGTATAAAGAAGAACGCGGCGATGTCACACCTTTCTCGGGTGACTTTTGGGTGACAGTTTAGGTGGGCAGATGGCCGACTTTTACCCAGATCAATGTCTCCTCCTCGGCAAAGGGGTGGTGCTTGCTCAAATGTGGACTGCGAATCCATGTGCCCTTAGGGTAATTGCCGTGCTCGTCTTTGAGCGCGCCCGAAATGATGTAGATCTCTTCGCCGCCGAAATGTGTGTGCGCCTGAAAACGCTCGCCTGCGGGCCAGCGCACCAGTGCCACCTGCTCTGTGCCGTGCTGATGCAGTGGCAATACTTGAAGGTTGCCAGAGCCTGGTTTGAAAGTTTCACGGCGGGTGTCGATAACAACATGGTCGGTGTCATCGGTCTGGAACTGATGCAACTTTACCAGCAGCACACAACCTTCCTTGCTGAACGGTGCGTGGCGAAAGCCCTCGGGGTTGCGAAAGTAGGTGCCGGCTGGATAGTCGCCGGTCTCGTCGGAAAAAACACCGTCCAGCACCAATATTTCCTCGCCCAGAGGATGGTCGTGGGCACTGAATTTTGCGCCGGGTTCGTAGCATACAATGCTGGTGGCGTGGCCGCGCTCTGCATCCTCGCGTGCCAGTGGTTTGCGCATGACGCCGGGCATGGGGCTTGCCACCCAATCCTGCTGCGCACTTTCGATGACCACCTTCTGGTTGAAATCCATGTTGAGCATGTTGTGGTCGCTGCTCCTTTATCGCTAGCTGTCGCGTTTCGACAGTAGCTCATTCAGTGGTTCGAAGGCATTGCTCAACCGTTTAAAGTCTTGCCGCTGCACCAGTAACAGCTTGGAGTCTTCCAGCGCGGTGATGGTGCCATGGGTCAGGCGTTCTTCTTTCATCGCGCGCGCACCCCAGTTGTCGCCGGGCAGTAGCTGGTTAACGTGAGGATCACTGTCCGGCCTTTGCAGTACCTGTTCCAGGCTGCCACTGACCACCACGTAGAAACCGGCGGGCACTTCGTTGGCACGCTGTACGTTTTCGCCCTTGGCATAGTGCAGGTACCGCGTTGCGGGGCGATCGGTGTCGCCCATGTAGACAATGGTGCGCGGCATAAAATAATCGAACATCCAGTTCAGCGCTACGCGAATTCGGGTCGCCCATCCGGGCAGCATGCCGATATAGGCCATTCGCCAAATCATCCATGCGAGCAAACCCGTAACGCGCTGGCCATAGATTTCGGCGGCTCCCCGGTAACCGCCAAGGGAAGCCATAATCCCCGACGATTTGTGATCGAATGCCTTTAATGATTTGCCCTGCGAGCGATTTAAAATGTTGTGCGCCAGTGTATTCGCTTCGCTGGTTGCAAACTGTGCGGTCGGCGGGGCGTAGGCAGGTTTGTTGGGGTCGCCTGGCAGCGGAATCAACGCGGCGTCGCCAATCGCCCACACATTTTCGAGGCCGACCACTTCCAGTTGTGGGGTGACAGGAATACGTCCGCGCTCCAGTTGTATCGGCAGGGACTTGACGAACTCCGAGGGACCGTTGCCGATAGTGGTGACGATGGTACGCGTATTTATGGAGCGGCCATCACTGGTACATACAGACTGGTTGGTGGCGGATTTAATGCCGGTGTTCAGCCACACTTCCACGCCGCGTTGCTGCAATTGCTTGAGTGCGTATTCCGAGAGGTGCTCGGGTAATTCGGGCAGTATTCGAGGGTCCCACTGGATCATCAACAGTCGAATTTCATCGCGCCGGATATTCGGGTATTGCGGCAAAATACGCTCGATCATCTCGGCCATTTCACCCATGGTTTCCACCCCCGAAAATCCGCCGCCGGCGACTACAAAGGTCAGTGCGCGCGCCTTGATGTCGGGAAAGCGGGTGACATCGGCCATTTCCATGCACTCGATCACATGGTTGCGCAGCCGATAGGCGTCGGATAAATCCTTCATGGTAAGGCTGTGGTTTTCAAAGCCGGGGAATGCGGAGAGATTGGCGACTTGCCCGGTGGCAATCACCAGATGATCGTAATCCACGCGTTGCAGGATTTTCTTTTGCCCCTGCAGTAACACCACCTGTTTCGCGTCCAGGTCAACGCCAGTGACTTCAGCGAGGCGCACGTGAACCCCCTTCAGCAGGGTGCGCAGCGGAGTGACGGCGTCCTGGGGATTGAGTGTGCCTGCCGCTACTTCGGGCAGCAGCGGTTGGTAAACGAAGTAATTGATCTTGCTGATCAGCTCGATGTCTAGCTCAATACCCGGGCCGCCCCGGCACATCTTGCGCAATTTCCTGGCGGTGAACATGCCACCGAAGCCGCCACCAATGATTACAACTTTGGTTTTTGGCATCGGCTGCCTCCGCGCGATAGCCCCGCGATCAGTTTTCGTCCAGAAAGCTGCGCAGGTAGTCTGATCGGGTCGGGTGGCGTAACTTGCGCAGCGCCTTGGCTTCTATCTGGCGAATACGCTCGCGCGTCACATCAAACTGTTTGCCCACTTCCTCAAGGGTGTGGTCGGTGTTCATGTCGATACCAAAACGCATGCGCAGTACTTTGGCTTCGCGCGCGGTAAGGCCGGCCAACACTTCCTTGGTGGCTTCCTGCAGGCCCTGGCCGGTGGCGGCATCCACGGGTGAGTGGATGGTGTGGTCTTCGATGAAGTCGCCCAGATGGGAATCTTCGTCATCACCGATCGGTGTCTCCATGGAGATTGGCTCTTTGGCGATCTTCAGCACCTTGCGTACTTTGTCTTCCGGCATTTCCATGCGCTCGCCCAGTTCCTCAGGAGTGGGTTCGCGACCCATCTCTTGCAGCATCTGGCGTGAGATGCGGTTGAGCTTGTTGATGGTTTCGATCATGTGCACGGGAATACGGATGGTGCGGGCCTGGTCGGCGATGGAGCGCGTAATGGCCTGACGAATCCACCAGGTGGCGTAGGTAGAGAACTTATAGCCGCGGCGGTATTCGAACTTGTCGACCGCTTTCATCAAGCCGATATTGCCTTCCTGAATAAGGTCGAGGAATTGCAGGCCACGGTTGGTGTATTTCTTGGCGATCGAAATGACCAGGCGCAAGTTAGCTTCAACCATTTCTTTTTTGGCGCGACGTGCACGGGCCTCGCCCATAGACATGGCGCGATTGATTTCCTTGATTTCGGTAACAGCCAGGCCACTTTTTACTTCGATTGAAGCGATGCGGCGTTGCAGGCGCTGAATCTCGTCCTTTTCGGCCAGCAGTTTGGCGCCGTACTCTTTCTTGCGAGTAAAGCGGTTGACCCAGCGGGGGTCTGTCTCCGAGCCCTGGAATGAGGTGATGAAGTCTTTGCGCGGCATGCCGCAGACTTTGATCGCCAGCCGCATGATCTCACGCTCCTGATCGCGCACGGCCACCAGAACATTGCGGGGGGAGTCGGTCAGGGGGTCTGAAATGCGCGGTGTGAACTTGAAGAACTTGAACAGCTCACCCAGTTTTTCCATCTCCTTGATGGCGTTTTTGTCCAGCCGGCCCTTTGCTTCAATGGCCTTTTCGGTTTTGTTGTACTGGCGCTTGAGGGCGGTGAAGCGTTTTTTTGCCTCAACGGGATCGGGCCCGGTATCGACTTCTTCTTCGTCGTCATCATTACTATTATTGGAGGACTGAGCCGCTTCGGCAGCTTCCGCTACTTCGGCTGCTGAAGGCACGTGTTCGGCCGGATCGAGGTAGCCCACCATAATTTCGGCCAGGCGCCGCTCTTCCTTGGCGACGAGGTCGTACTCGTCAAGCACGCTCTTCACCGCGCCGGGGTAAAGGGCCACGGCAGCCAGCATCTCGCGAATGCCTTCTTCGATACGCTTGGCGATAACGATTTCGCCCTCGCGGGTCAGCAGTTCCACGGTGCCCATTTCGCGCATATACATACGCACGGGATCGGTGGTGCGCCCCGCTTCAGTTTCAACAGCTGCCAGTGCGGCGGCAGCCTCCGCAGCGGCGATATCGTCGGCGGTGGAGTCGCCCTCAGTCATCAACAGGTCGTCGGCATCAGGTGCAGATTCAAACACCTGAATACCCATGTCGTTGATCATCTGGATGATGTCTTCAACCTGATCCGGGTCGGAAATGTCCTGGGGTAAGTGATCGTTGACTTCAGAGTAAGTCAGGTAGCCCTGCTCTTTGCCTTTAGCGATGAGATCTTTGAGGCGAGACTGTTGGTGCGCGACTTTTGTCATTGAAAAAGAACCCTGAAAAGTGGGAAAAAAATTAGCCGGAGATTATAACCAGAAAACAGAAACTTACCTACAGGTAAGTCGCGAAACTTCTCGATTGTCGGGTTATTTGGCCCGCAATCGCCAATCGGTGCTTATAGTTATATGGGGCTGCTCTGTACATTTTTCAACCGTAGCGCGGCGCGGTTGAATCAGAGCGGCTGTGGCCCGCCAGTGTGCGTTGGCAGCTTACTGTCGCGGCTTATTTGGGTTTAGTGCGCTGTTTGTCGCGCTGCAATTTCTCCTGCAGTAGTTCACGTAACTGCTGTTTCTCTGATTCGCTGACTTCAGCGTAGTTGGTGAGCTTCATTTTGTCGACCTGCGCGGTCAATTTCGATTGATGGGGCAGTTGCGCCAGTGCCGCCATGGTGTCGGTAAACTGTTGCTCGATGCCGGTGGCGGGGATAAGGCGCTCCTGCCCGGCCAGCCGGCTCAGCAGTTTGCCCTCATCGGTGCCATACCAGTGGCCCAGCAGCATAGCGGTGCTGGATTCGGGGCGCTTGTGCAGCAATTGCAGCAATTGCAGCAGTAGTTGCCCATCCTCATGGACAACACCTTCCAGTATTTCAGGGCCGGCCAGTCGCGCGATACCGGGCTGATGCAGCAGTAGCGCGATGGCCGCTTGCGCCAGGTTGGAATAGCCCTTGGCGGGCACCTGGTGTTTGAAATGCTGTTCGCGCGCGGGCGTGCGATATTCCTGGTCAGACCCTTGCGGGCCGCTGTAGTCGGGTGGCGGCTCGCTATCGTCATCCGGCTCATAATCGGGCTCCAAAGGCTTTGGCGGCGGTGCCTCCAGCAGCATCAGGCTACTCAATTCAAGGCCAGTGCGCTGTGCCAATGCCTGAAACATCAACTGGCGGTAAACACCCTCAGGCAGTTGCCGGATGTAGGGCAGAGCCTGTTTGCTCATGCGCGCGCGGCCATCCAGGCTGGCAAGGTCCAGCCCCTGAGCCGCCGATTCAAAGAGAAAGGTCTCCAGCGGCATCGCCTTGTCCAGCATGTCCTCGAAGGAGGCCTGGCCCTGGGTGCGCACCGCATCGTCGGGGTCCTGTCCCTCGGGTAAAAACAGGAATCTGGCCTGGCGGCCGTCCTCCATGCTCGGCAGCGCCGCTTCCAGCGCCCGCACCGCGGCCTTGCGGCCTGCCGCGTCACCGTCAAAGCAGAACACAACTTCAGGACACAAGCGGTACACGCGCTCCAAATGGGTAGGGCTGGTGGCCGTACCGAGCGTCGCCGTGGCATAGGTGATGCCGTATTGTGCCAGCGCGATGACGTCCATATAGCCTTCCACCACTACAATACGCTCCAGTTTATGCGTGGTTTGGCGCGCCTCATACAAACCGTAGAGTTCACGACCTTTGTGAAAGATATCGGTCTCCGGGGAGTTCAGATACTTGGGCTTGTCGTCCCCCAGCACCCGGCCACCGAAGGCGATCACGCGGCCGCGCCGGTCGCGGATTGGAAACATAACCCGGTCGCGGAAGCGGTCGTAGATCTTGCCATTCTCGTTTTTGACCAGCATGCCGCCTCTAATCAGCAGGTCGCGCAGTGCATCGCCACCGCCCAGCGCCGCGTGCAGGTTGTCCCAGCCCGGCGGCGCAAATCCGATATCGAACTGCTTGGCGACCTCACCCGACAAGCCGCGTCCCTTCAGATACTGCACCGCCCGTGGGGCTTGTGGGTTGCTGCGTAATTGTTGCTGGTAGTAGGTCGACGCCCGCTCCATAACGGCGTACAAGGGTTTGAGGCTGTCTTCCTGTTGTGCGGGGTCGCGACCGCCGCGGCTCGGCTCGCGCGGGACTTCCATTCCGGCACTGCCGGCCAGACTCTCCACCGCCTGCGGAAACTCTACATTCTCGTATTCCATCAAGAAGGTCAGCGCATTGCCGCCCGCTCCGCAGCCGAAGCAGTAGTAAAACTGTTTGTCGGGGTTGACGCTGAAGGAAGGGCTGCGCTCTTCGTGGAACGGGCAGCGGGCGGAGTAGTTCTTGCCGGTCTTCTTCAGTTTGACGCGCCGGTCTATCACCTCGACGATGTCGACGCGGTCCAGCAAGTCATCCAGAAAAGCTTGTGGTATGCGTCCGGCCATTCTTGGTTTTCACGGTGGTGAGAGTTGGGTGTCTATTGAAGCATGCTTGGGGGTGAAAGTTTAGATTCTGTCATTGGGAGTGGGTAATTGTCTTGGGCCGGAACGTTGGACTGACATTTGCGGCTAGTAATTTGGACCGGCATGCAGGACTGGAGTAGACCCCGTACGCTCAGAGGGCTGGGAATTCGCTACGGGGTCTACTCCACTCCTACATGCCTCTGCAGTACTTCGCAGCCCTCTGAGCGCAGAGAGATCATGCGCACCGAGCCCTCGAACAAACCAGTCTGTAAGCGCCCGACCTATAACCAGAAGTCAAAAGCCCGCCAGTAATGTCAGTAAAAAAGAGTACTCAGTCAGCAGTTAAGCGATCTTTGACCAGGCGACTAACAGCGCCGACATCAGCCCGCCCCTGCACCTGCGGTTTGAGCTGCCCCATCACGGCGCCCATGGCCGCCATGCCCTGGGTGTCGCTGGCAGCGATTGCGGCGTCTATCATGGTGTTGAGTTCGGCTTCACTGAGTTGCTTCGGCAAGAATTCCTGAATCACCTCGATTTCGGCGATTTCCCGATCGGCCAGCTCCTGGCGGCTGGCATCAGAATACTGCTGGGCAGAATCGCGACGCTGCTTGACCATTTTGTCGAGCACCACAAGAGCGCGGGCGTCATCGACTTCAATGCGCTCATCAACTTCAATGCGTTTGAAATCCGCTAGAATGAGGCGGATGGTGGACAGTCTATCTTTATCTTTGGCTTTCATGGCGACCTTCATGGCCGCCCTGATGGTTTTCGCGAGTGTTTCTTCGCTCATTGGAGAGGTGGTGTCGCAGTGGCTGTGTATTAGTACAGGCGCACGCGCTTGCGGTTTTCGCGGGAGAGCTTTTTCAAGTGGCGTTTGACAGCAGCGGCACCGGCGCGCTTGCGCACAGTGGTGGGCTTTTCGTAGTGCTCGCGCTTGCGAACTTCAGCCAGCACACCCGCTTTTTCGCAGGATCGCTTGAAACGACGCAGTGCTACGTCGAAGGGCTCGTTTTCCTTGATCTTGATGTGGGGCATTAAGTACCGACCTCAATTCACTGTTTTGGGACACCGGGTGCCAAAGGGGCTGCCGGATGCATTAAAGGGCGCGTATTCTATCCCGATATCAGCTGTTTTGCAAAGCCTCGCAAAGTGGTAATTTGGGTCGCTGGCGCTGGTTTGCCGTACCCTGAGCCTTTACCATGCGCGCCTGCTATGAAGGAATGCCAACGATGTTAGTGCTGGGCCTGGAAACTTCCTGTGACGAAACCGGCGTCGCTCTTTTTGACACGGAGCGCGGCCTGCTGGCGCACGCGCTGTTCAGCCAGGTGGATGTGCACGTGGAGTACGGTGGTGTGGTGCCTGAACTGGCCTCCCGCGACCACGTGCGCAAGACGCTGCCGCTGGTCGATGAGATTCTGCGGGAATCGGGTTGCCAGGCGAGCGACATAGACGGCGTGGCCTATACGGCGGGTCCCGGACTTGCCGGGGCGTTGATGGTGGGTGCCACGCTGGCTAGGGCGTTGGCCTGGGGGTGGGGGGTGCCGGTGTTGGGCGTGCATCACATGGAGGGCCATTTATTGGCGCCCATGCTGGAGGCCGAGGCTCCCCGGTTCCCGTTTGTCGCGCTGCTGGTGTCGGGTGGGCATACCCAGTTGGTGCGGGTGGATGGCATAGGCCAGTACCGCATGCTCGGGGAGTCGCTGGACGATGCCGCTGGTGAGGCCTTCGATAAGGTGGCCAAAATGCTGGGGCTGCCCTATCCGGGCGGGCCACACATCGGGCGTATAGCGGAGCACGGAGATGCGCAGCGCTTTAATTTCCCGCGACCGATGGTCAATCGCCCCGGCCTGGATTTCAGCTTCAGTGGCCTCAAGACCCATACCCTCAACACCATTGCAGGCTGCCGCCAGCACGGGGAAGACCTCAGCGAGCAGGACCGCTGCGATATTGCTCGCGCCTTCGAAGAGGCCGTCGTCGGCACCCTGGTCATCAAATGTCGCCGGGCTCTGCAGCAGGAGGCGCTGAAAACGCTGGTGATAGCCGGTGGTGTGAGTGCCAATGCCCGCCTGCGAGTGGCGCTGGAGCATGCGCTTGCCAAAGTGGGCGGGCGGGTATTCTATCCCGCGCCGATGTTTTGTACCGACAATGGGGCGATGATCGCCTATGCCGGGGCCCAGCGCTTGCGGGCCGGGCAGGTCGATGATGCCAGCACGCGGGTACGACCGCGCTGGCCCATGGAGGAACTACCACCATTGTTGATGCCGACCACTAGCCCGCGCAGCTCTTCGGAGCAGAGTGCAGCAAAGAGTGCAGCAAAGAGTGCAGCGCAGAGTGCAGCGCAGAGATCGCAGCAGTGAACATCGTCTATATCAAAGGTCTGCGCATGCAAGCGGTGATTGGTGTCTACGAGTGGGAGCGCCACATTCGCCAGACCCTGATTATTGATCTGGAGATGGCCAGCGACACAGCGCGCGCGGCGCAGAACGACGACATCGTCCACGCACTGGATTACGCCACGATCTCGCAACAGGTGATTGCACTGGTTGAAGCCAGTGAATATCAGTTGATAGAAACGCTCGCCGATGTGGTCGCCAGGATGATCAGGCGCGACTTCGCTGTGCCCTGGCTGCGCCTGCGCTTGAGTAAGCCCGATGCGGTAGCCGAGGCCGAAGATGTGGGCGTTGTTATCGAAATGGGAGAGCGCATCGAAATGGGAGAGCGCATCGAAATGGGTGAGCGTATCGAATTCGGCGCGCGGTCCTGACGATGGCGCAGGTGTTTCTGGGCGTGGGCAGCAATACCGAACGCGAGCGGTATATCGCGGCGGGGCTGGATGCGTTGCAAGCGGTATTCGATGAACTTGCGTTGTCTTCCGTCTACGACAGCGCCGCCATTGGTTTTGAGGGGCAGCCCTTCTTGAATCTGGTGGCCGCTGTGCATACCCCTTTGCCACTGGCGGAGCTGGCGGCGCGATTGCGGCACATTGAAGTAGAGTTTGGTCGGCCTGCCAATGCCACGCGCTTTAGTCCGCGACATCTGGATATTGACATTCTCACCTACGACGATGTCGTGGGCACCGTGGGTAGAGTGCAGCTGCCGCGCGGTGAGATTCTGGAAAACGCCTTCGTGCTGTGCCCACTCGCAGAGTTATCGCCGCAGAGCCTGCACCCGGGTGTGAAGCGCACTTACGCCGCGCTGTGGGCGGCGTATGATCGTGCCGACCAGCCGCTGGCGAAAGTGGATTTTATGTGGCGTGGCCGCGCGATTTCTGCGGCGGATTAGTAGGGCTGACGTACGAATCGCAACCGTCGGGACAGCCGCTAAACGCAGTACATTTTGACTAATACACGCAATGATGTGCGACATAACAATCGCTATCAGCCGCAGACAAACTCACCTTGGCCTTAGCGCCTCCAGTACCTTTGCGCGTTCCTGGTCGATGGCTTCTCCCAGCGCTTTGCCGCTCAGCCCACTGTCCTGAAATTGGGCTGCACTGACCGCGTGCGCTGCCTCGCGTGCAGCGCGCAAATAGTTGGCCTGTGGATAGGCTCGATCTTCGAGCCCTAGCCTGCCGCGTGCATCGGCTTCGCAGGCCAGCAGAAACGCCTCAAATCGGTCCGGTCGGCGCAACGCGTCAGTCGCAGTCAGTAGTTTCAGCACAGTTTTGCCGCGCAACTCCAGTGCCCGGTGACACAGCGTGTGATGCAGGCATACAGCCCGCGCCAATTCGCTGTGGCGTTTCGGTGCGCGCAGGCGCTGGCAGACCTGCTCAACCAGTTTTATACCGCGGTCTTCGTGGCGCAGGTGGCGCGGCCACTCGGACGGCGGTGTGCTGCCCTTGCCCAGATCATGCAGGAGCACGGCGAAGCGCACGTCGGTCTCAGCAGACAGCAATGCCGACTGTTGCAGGGCCATGAGGAGGTGTTCGCCGGTATCGATTTCCGGGTGGTGCGCCGGGGGTTGTGGCACCCCAAACAGCGCCTCCACTTCCGGCAGCAGTTTGGCCAGTGCGCCGCAATCGCGCAGTACCTGGATAAACACCTGCGGATCGCGCTCGCCCAGTGCTCTGTCCATTTCTACCCACACGCGCTCGGCGGGCAGGTGGGCCAGTTCTCCCTGCGCGACAATCTCGGACATCAGGGCGATGGTCGGCGCGGCGACAGTGAACTGCAGATGGGCGTAACGTGCGGCGAAGCGAGCGGTGCGCAGGACGCGTAGCGGATCTTCGACAAAGGCCTCTGACACATGGCGCAACAGGCGCTGCTCCAGGTCCAAGGTGCCGCCGAAGGGGTCGATGATGCTGCCATCAGTATCCTGGGCCATCGCATTGATAGTCAGGTCACGGCGCAGCAGGTCTTCTTCCAGTGTGACGTTGGGTTCGCAATCAACGGCAAAGCCGGTATAGCCATGCCCCTGCTTGCGTTCTGTGCGCGCCAGGGCGTACTCGTCTTTTGTGTGTGGGTGCAGAAATACCGGGAAGTCCTTGCCTACCTGTTGGTAACCCTGTGCGAGCAGATCGTTGGGGCGGGCGCCAACAACCACCCAGTCACGTTCTGTGACCGGATAATTAAGGAGTGCATCCCGCACGGCGCCGCCAACCAGGTAGATTTTCATAACGTGAGTGTAGCGCCGGTTGAGCGCGGCGTCATGACGCAGAGGTGATGGGCTTGCCGCGGCACTTGCCATCGTGGCAGGCGCAGCGGGTGAAGGCGCCACTCTCAAGGTGATACAGGGACATCGCGCCGTTCCAGACACAGCCGGTGTCGAGCGCAACGGTGCTGGGGTCGCTGGACTGGCCCGCCAGGGTGGCCCAGTGGCCGAACAGGATATGCTCATTTGCAGTTTTGCGTTGCGGGTGGCTGAACCAGGCGGCCACTTTTTGATTGCCGAGGTTGGCAACCCCCGGCGTTGGGCTGCTGTCTTTGCTGATCAGGTCCAGCGTGCCGTTTGGCGTACAGAAGCGCATGCGCGTCAGGTAATTGGTGATCACGCGCAGACGGGTCATCCCGGTAAGGTCATCCGACCACTGTGCGGGTTCATTGCCATACATGGCCTCAAGGTATGTATTGCGATCAGAGCCGCGTAGTGCGCTTTCCACCTCTTGCGCATAGCCAAGTGCCTGCGTCAGCGTCCACTGCGGTGGAATGCCCGCGTGCACGAGCGTATGGCCGTGCTCGTGATGTATCAGTGGTTGCTGTGCGAGCCACTCAAGCAACTTGTCACGGTCGCGCGCTGCGAGAATTTTGTCCAGCGTGTCCGATCGACTGGCCTTGCGCACGCCGGCCGCGACGGCCAGTAAGTGCAGGTCATGGTTGCCGAGCACGGTCACGAGACTGCGCCGCATCTTGTAGAGGAAGCGCAAGGTTTTCAGCGATTTTGGTCCACGGTTGACCAGGTCGCCCACTGACCACAGCACGTCATCTTCAGGCTTAAATTTTACCGCGCGTAGCAGGCATTTGAGGGGTTGCAGGCAGCCCTGGAGGTCGCCCACTACGTAAGTACTCATAAAAGGTTAGTTTAGCGCCATGGGGGTGTGCAGCGAGAATACGCGGATGGGCACCTCAAAGGTGGGTAGTTCGCTGCGGTCTGTGTCCATGGGTTCACGCACCACCATAGCGTAACTGCCCTCCATGCACCCCACTGGCGTAGTCAGCGTGGCACCGCTCGTATAGCGAAATGATGCCTTTGGGGCGATCACAGGTTGCTCTCCAACCACGCCTTCGCCGCGCACCTCCTGCACTTCGTTGTCGGCGTCGGTAATGATCCAGTGACGCGATAACAACTGGACCGTTAAGTTGGATTCATTGCTGATGGTCACAGTGTAGGCAAATGTGTAGTGGCGATGTTCCGGGCGAGAGTGATTGGGAAGATAGGTGGCGATCACCTCGATTCCCACCTGGGACGGATTAAACGGTAGTGTTGGCATGGAGGGCGTTGGTAATCTCGATAAACTGTTTCAGTTGAAGTGTTTCTGCTCGCGCGCCGGGGTCTATACCCAGCGCTTCCAAGTCACCGCTAGATAGTATCTCTTTCAGGTTATTGCGCAAGGTCTTGCGGCGGTGCGCGAAGGCGGCCTTTACCAGTGCGCGCAACTTCGATTCGTTACAGGGCTGCCAGGGAGACTCTGCCCAGGGCGTCAAGCGCACGATCGCCGACTGCACTTTAGGCTCCGGCCGGAACGCATGCGGCGGCACATCAAACAGGTGCTCCACGCGGCAATGGTACTGCGTCATTATGCCCAGACGACCCCAGTGCTTGCTTCTCGGAGTGGCGGCCATGCGCTCCACCACTTCCAATTGCAGCATGAAGTGCATGTCCTGGATGATGGCACAGTTCTCCAGCAACTTGAAAATGAGCGGCGTCGATATGTTGTAGGGCAGGTTGCCAACGACACGCAACAGCTGACGCTTATCGCCTGTATTGTCGCCCGTATTGTCCGAGCGGCTATTGAGGAGTTCCGCGAAATCAAAAGTCAGCGCGTCGGCATTGTGTAATTTGAATCCAGGGTTCAGGCAGAAAGCTGCCAGCAGCCCCGGTACCAGATCGCGATCCAGTTCAATCACGTCCAACGCGCAGCCGCTGCCGATCAATGCCTCTGTCAGTGCACCCTGTCCCGGGCCGATTTCCACCAGATGTTGCCCCGGCCGCGGCTGCACCGCCGCTGCGATGCGATCAATGATCGTAGCATCGTGGAGGAAGTTCTGGCCGAAGCGCTTGCGAGCACGGTGTTGTGGTTGAGGACGGTTCATGCTGCTTATTGTAACGCGTGTCGCGCTTTTGTGCTGTGGGCTAGTTCATTTGCCACGCTTTTTGTTACACTCTTCCGTCTTCTAGAATGTAACGACAGGTCAGACCTTCCGTACATGCGTTTTTTTCAATATTTTCGTCTGGTCGACACGATGGCGCGTATGGCGCTGCGAGCGGATTCTGCCCGCTATTTTCTCGGTTATATCTGGTGGATACTGGAGCCGCTTCTGTGGGTAGCGGTGCTGTATGTCGTTTTTACGCAGATATTGAACACGCGCCAAACTGACTTTCTGATGTTTTTGGCGACGGGCAAACTGGCGTTTGTCTGGTTCTCGAAAACGGTCACGCAGGCGTCGAACAGCATCATCAATGGCAGAGGGCTGGTAGGTAAGATTATTGTTCCCATGACGCTGTTCCCGATGGCGGTCGTGCAGGAGGGCCTTTATCGGCAGGCTCCTGTGTTTATTTTGTTGTTTGCATTTTTGTTGAGCGAGGGTTACGCGTTGACGCCAAACTGGTGGTATCTGCTGCCATTGATGTTCGTTAACTACGTGATGATCGTGGCCTGTTCTTTTGCCGGTGCCTGCCTTGTTTGTGTGGCACGCGATTTTAGCCAACTCATCGCGCTGGGCATGATGTTCCTGATGTTCACTTCAGGTATTTTCTGGGATGTCAGGGAGCTTGCTGATCCGGCCAAAACCGACATGATTTTAAATGTAAACCCGCTGGCGTTTATCCTGGATGCCTATCGCCAGATCACGATGTATGACACACCGCCCGATATGATACATCTTGCTCTGATCGGTGTGGGGTTTGGGGCCATGATATGCGTCATGGTGCTACTCATGCGCGGTAGCAGCCAGTATCTGGCGCTAAAGGCGATAACCGCATGAGCAAGGATAATCGACCTGCGATTCTCACAAGTGACGAGGCCACTGACGGTCAGATGCCGACATTACAGGATCCGGTGGCAGTAGCGGATGAGCCTGTAGACGTTGAGAGGCTCGCCATGTTGGAGCTGGACAACGTCTCGCATAGTTATCGCACGGGCAAAAAATCGTTTGACCATGGCACCCATCATGTTTTAAACGAGGTATCTCTGCAACTCTATGAGGGCGAAACTCTGGGTATTATCGGGCGCAACGGTGTGGGTAAAACCACCTTGCTGCGCTTGATGGCAGGCATTCTGGGCCCTACGCACGGCAAGGTGCGCATACATCCGGGCAAATCGGCATCGCTGCTGACGCTCGGGCTGGGCTTCAAGCCAGAGTTGTCCGGCCGCGATAACGCCTATCTGTCGGCGATGCTACAGGGGTCTTCTCGCAAAGAGGCCAAGTCATTTCTTGAGAGCATCAAGGATTTTTCTGAATTGGGAGAGTCTTTCAATGAGCCGGTAAAAGACTACTCCGCCGGTATGCGCTCGCGACTCGCCTTCACCACCGCCTTGATGACGCACGTAGATATATTACTGATCGATGAGATTCTCAGTGTGGGTGACGCCCACTTTCGGGAGAAGGCGCTGGTCGCCATGCAGAGTCGCATCACGGGTGGGCAAACGGTGGTCTTTGTGTCGCACATGGCTGATCAGGTTAAGGCGCTATGTGACCGCGTGGTCTGGCTGGATGGGGGCAGAGTGATGGCGATTGGCGCGGCTGACACAGTGACGGATGCCTACTCCAAGCACGTGACCGAGACGCGTATTGCAGCGCAGCAAAAACAAGTCGTGGCTTCGACCTAAACGCTAGCGTTTGCTGTGTTGGGTCATTTGACAGGCGATGATGAGTGCCTGTTGCAGACTCCCCCAATCCGCTTTGCCGGTTCCCGCCAAGTCGAGCGCGGTGCCATGGTCCACGGAAGTGCGGATGATGGGCAACCCCAGCGTGATGTTGATCGCGCGCCCAAAGCCCGAGTACTTTAAAACAGGCAGACCCTGATCGTGATACATGGCAAACACTGCGTCGCAGTTATCCAGTATTTTCGGATTGAAGGCAGTGTCTGCGGGCAGCGGGCCGAGCAGGTTCATGCCTGTTGCGCGCAACCGCTCCAGCACCGGAATCACCGTTTCGATTTCTTCCCGCCCCATGTGCCCGCCTTCTCCGGCGTGCGGATTTAGCCCCAGTACAGCGATACGCGGTTTGCTAATACCAAATTTTTGCTGCAAGTCGCGGTGCAGAATATCGAGGGTCTGTAGCAGTAGTTCAGTCGTGATGGCGCTTGGTACGTCTTTCAGTGCGAGGTGTGTGGTTGCCAGTGCGACGCGCAGTTCTTGCGTCGCCAACATCATCACGACCTGCTTCGCGCCGGTTTCTTCTGCCAGCAGTTCAGTGTGGCCAATGAACGGGATGCCGGCCTCATTGATCACGGATTTCTGCACAGGTCCGGTGACCATGGCGTGCCAGGAGCCGCCCATACAGCCGCGCACTGCCTGTTTCAGAGTCTCGATGACATAGGCCGCGTTAGCCGGGTTGAGTGTGCCCGCGATAGTCGGCACCGCCAACGGCACAGGATAGATTTTCAAGGTGCCCGGTTTATTGGCCTGTGCCGGCTGGCCAGGGGCCCATGCCTGTAGGTCGATGTGGAGCTTTAAGGCCTGCGCGCGTTGTTGCAGTAAGACGGGGTCGGCCAGCACCACCAGCTCGGCGTCCCACGCTTGCTGTGCGGCGAGGAGCACGATGTCCGGCCCGATGCCTGCGGGCTCGCCCGTGGTGACGGCTATCCTGGGAACTGCCATAAAGCACCCTACTTGATATCGACAAACGCTTCATCGCGGATTTGTTGCAGCCAGGCGTCGAGCTCTTCCTGGTATTTACGATTGTGTACATAGTCCATGGCCTTGGCGCGCGAGGCCTCGTTGGTCATGTCCTCCTCCCGGCGCCCTTCCACTTTAATGATGTGCCAGCCAAATTGGGTGCGCACCGGCTGCGAGATCTGGTCTACAGGTGTTTCGGTCATTACCGCTTCGAACTCCGCTACCATCTGTCCCGGGGTCGTCCAGCCTAATTCTCCGCCTTCTTGTGCAGAGCCGATGTCTTCCGAATACTCCCTGGCCAGATCAGCAAAATCCTCGTCGGCCAGTGCGCGCGATCGCAGCTGCGCCACAAGATCCCGCGCCTGGTCGTCGGTCATAATCTCTGAGGGTTTGACCAGTATATGGCGGGCTTTGGTTTGCGTCACAATCTGGTCCATGCCGCGCACAGCCTCCAGAAAGACGATGTGAAAGCCGCTGTCGGAGCGCACGGGAGCGGCAGTTTGGCCGGCTTTCAGTTCTGGAACCACCGCAGTGAACAGTGACGGCAGGTCGTCCAATTTGCGCCAGCCCAGATCGCCTCCATTGAAGGCAAAAGGACGGGTGCTGGTTTGAATGACCTCCTTAAACGGCTCGCCGCCACGAATACGCTGCATTGCCGCATCGACTTGCGCACTGGCAGCGGAGACATCGCCGGCAGAAGCTTCGGGGGTGATCGGCAATAAGGCATGCAACAGGTGGAACTCTGGCTGGCTTAGAGACTGGCCCTCCTGCGTAGTCAAAAAGTTGCCCACCTCCTGCTCTGTGATTTGAATGCGCTGGTTGACGTTGCCAGCCTGTACCCGCTGAATGGTCATTTCCCGGCGCACTTGCTCGCGCATTTCGTCATAGGACTGGCCCTGCTGGGCGAGCGCCTCGCTGAATTGCTCAAGCGTCATGCGATTCTGGGCGGCGATACGCTGCACGGCCTCGTTGAGTTGCTCGTCGGAAATACGAACGCCAGCGCGGACGCCCATTTGCATCTGGATGCTCTCTAGAACCAGTCGGTCGAGTGTTTCCCGAATCAGTTCATCTTCCGCAGGTAACTGCATGTCCCGAGACTTGAGATTTGAGCTCACCGCGTTAACCCGTTCTCGCAGCTCACTGGCCATGATGACGTCGTCATCCACGATGGCCACGACCTGATCAACGATTTCGGTGGCTGCTTGTAAGGGTGCGACCAGAACAACGGCGCTCAAAAAGCCCGCCGATAGAAGTAGTGTCTTAATATTCATGATCTTCAAAACCTCGAATCATGGTTTGCATAATATTGGTAATCCGGTTGCCGAAACCGCCCATACCCTTCAGCAGTATTTGGAACTGAATAGTCTGGTTTTGTTCCAGGTCGGGATTATTAAAGTCAGGCAGTACGCCATTGACGTTATTGTAAAGGCGCAAGTTCAACAGGCGCACCGTCCAGCAACAGGTATCATATTCGACCCCAATCATATCTTCTACGCTGAGATTTTCTTCCAGTGAGTAGTTTATCGAGGCAAAGATGCTCCAGTTTTTGTCCAGAGGCAGGTAAGTGGACGCTCTGGCCTCTTCTGTTTGCGGTTGCAGGCCTTGGAAAAATGCCCTTCGATAGGCATAGCCGAGGTTGAAGATGCTGCCATTGTCCATCTTGTAACTACCCTGGACAAAGCTGGCATTCATATTTTCCTCGTGTGGGTCCCAGACGAGGCTGGTGCGAAACTCCAGCTGACGCGTAGGTGCGTAGCCAAATTCCGCTGCGATGTCCGAAGTGGATTGCGTTTGCGGCTCGCTTACCCTGAGCAGCTGCACATCGCGGTCTTCAAAATAATAGATTTGACCGATGCTGGCACTGAGTAGATCGCGACCGGTTGTTTCGTCGATGTATCGAGTGCCAACTCCGGCTGAGATCTGATTGGCATCATCCAGTCGGTCATGTCCGGAGAAGCGGGTCTCGCGAAAGAGTTGGTAGTAGTTAAACGTGAGGTCGGCGGAGTCAAATACGGGCTGGTCTGTTTGATCTTCACGCTCGCTGTACAGGTAGTAAAGACGTGGTTCCAGCGTTTGTAGCAGGCCCTGGCCATTCAGGCTCGTCTCTCGTTCAAAAACCAGGCCGCCGTCCAGATTGAACAGGCCGCTGCCGGCGGAGGGCGTTTCATTTTCGAAGGTGCGGGAGTCGCTGAGTTCGTAGTTTACCTGCCTGTATTTCAATGTCGGCACCAGGGAGCCGAACTGCCACAACATGGGATAGCTCATGCCGGCCTCGCCATACAAGCGCTGGCCGGTGACGATATCTTCGTCGGAGCCAAAATTGGAGTACTGGGTCACAGCGATGGGTTGCAGTTCAAACGGGGTACCCGCGCTGCGATACACCGTGTTGAGTTGTGGCAACTCTTGATAATTCACCCTGATGTCATTCGCCAGCGATTGGAATTGCTGGGCACGCAGAGTTGTCAGCCAGTTGTCGCCCAGATAGTCCACGGAAGCCATCTGCAGCAGGGCGGTGCTGCGCTGAGCATCGATGTTGGCGGCTTCCAGGTCGATCATGTAGTCGACGTCGCTGGCTTTGTTGTAGTCAATGCGGGAGCGCCAGCGCTCTTCAAAAAGTCCATTTTGCTTTATCACACCCAGCCAGCGGTCAGCGCTTTCGTTAGCCGGTATCTGGTTGCGGTAGCGCTCATCATTCTTCAGGTAAGCGCCGCCCACCAGCCAGTTTCCGGCATACGGGTTGAGATAGCGTAATTGCAGCGACTGGTCGAGGCCGCGTTCCTGAATGAAGCGCGAGCCGTAGAGTGCGTCGTAGTTCGGCGCCAGATTAAAATAGATGGGTACGTTGATATCGAGGCCGCCATTGCCATCATTGCCAAAGTCGGGCCATAAAAATCCAGTGCGGCGGCGGTCATCCAGCGGCAAACGCAGCCACGGTGTGTAGAAAACGGGAACGCCCTCCACCTCGATGGTGGCGTCGTAGGCCGTGGCCAGACCCTCGTCCAGATCAACCACCAGGCTATCCGACAGCACGGCCCAGTCGTTTTCTCCCGGGGCACAAAAGGTGAAGGTGCCGTTATGAATGTGCAGAACATCATTCTGGTCACGTTCCAGAACGTCGGCGGTACCGCGCAGGTGCTCTTCATGAAAGATGAACTGGGCGTCGTACATTACGGCTTCGCCGGTATTGGAGTAGATTTTGGCGTTATCCCCCAGTAATAAGACGCCGGGTTCACGCATCGTGACATCGCCGGTGAAGATCGCGGTTTGGTCCTTGCGATTTATGACCACCTGATCACTGCGTGTCTGGCGATAGCCCTGCACGGCAGTGACATCGCCGGTCAGGACGACTTCATGCTCCTGCACTTCGGAGAGATCGGCGCGCGCACGGATTTCATTCTTCTCGGGGCGCGAATTTTTGTTTTCATTGGCCAGAGGGTCAATGTAGCGGCCCTCGCAAAGTAGGCACTGACGATCGCGCAACGATTCTGGCACCGCCTCCAAAGGCACCCAGTCGAAGCTAAGCGTGGGCACAAAGGAGGTTGCCTCGGTTATCTCGGCTTGGGAGGAACAGGCGGCAGGGCGGTCGTTTTTATTGGCGGAGCAGTCCTCGGGATTGTTATCCTGTGCCGTGACTGTGAATGACAGGCCCAATACCAGTGTTATTGCTGCTATCTGCGCTAGTGCGCTTGCGAGACAATAATGGGGTCGGGCACGCCAGAGTGTCATTAAGTTCAGGGTATATCAGAGGGCTAAGGTGGAAGTTTAAAGCATCCCCTTCCCAATGTCCGTCAAATTTTAAATCAGGAGAACAGTGTGTCATCGCGCCTCGCGCCCCAAGAACTTTTGCCCTGGGCACTGTCAGTGCTGGGTTTGTCCGCCACTCACGCGCCGCCAGCATTGACTGTAGTGGCGGGTGACGCCAGTCATCGCCGTTATTTTCGTGCCGAACTTTCCTCACAAAGCCATATATTGGTGGAGGCGCCGCCCTCGACCGAGAAAAATGAGGCTTTTGTGAGCATAGCGGCGCTGTTGACCGACGTTGGCGTGAAGGTGCCCACCGTGCTCGGCGTTGATTTTGATCGCGGATTTCTGCTGCTGGAGGATTTGGGTGATCGTTTGCTTTTGCCGCTGTTAGAGGCCGAATCAGCGGGCGCTCGCTACGACCAGGCGTTCGGTGTGCTGCTGAAGATGACGGCAGTGAACACACCCCGCGCAGGGCTGGGTTACTACGACAAGGCCCTGCTGCAAGAGGAATTGAACCGCTTCCCGCAGTGGTTTCTGAAGGAATTACTGGGCCACACGCTGACTGCGAAGGAGCAGGCAATGTTGGAGCGCTTGTTTGCGCGGCTTATCGACAGTGCCCTGGAGCAGCCCCTGGTACTGGTGCACCGCGATTTTCACAGTCGCAACCTGATGCTCGCAGCAGATGACGAGTTGGCGGTGATCGATTTCCAGGACGCCGTGGTGGGGCCAATAACCTACGACCTGGTATCGCTGTTGCGCGATTGCTATATACAGTGGCCTGTTGAGCAGGTACAGGCGTGGGCGTTGAGCTATCGCGACCTGCTGCGTTTGCAAGGGCTGGCCGTCGATCTCGACGACATTACATTCCTGCGTTGGTTCGACTGGATGGGCCTGCAGCGGCACCTGAAAGTGTTGGGCACATTCGCCCGGCTCTACCTGCGTGACGGCAAATCCGGCTACCTCGACGATTTGCCGCGGGTCATACACTATGTGTTGGAGGTAACGACGCGATATGCGGATCAGGAGCCCGCGTTTGCCGAGTTTACTGCGTGGTTCAGTGAGTGCGTGGCCCCGCTGATTGCGCAACAGGCCTGGAGCAAAACGCAGTGAAGGCGATGATTCTTGCGGCGGGCGTCGGCGAGCGCATGCGGCCCCTGACTGATCACACCCCCAAGCCCTTGCTGTGTTTGGCGGGTGTTCCAATGATAGAGCACCACATCCGGCGCCTGGCGGCAGCGGGGTTCAGTGAGTTGGTGATCAATGTTTCTCACCTCGGTGATCTGATCACAGCGTATTGCGGCGATGGCCGTGCATGGGGTGTCCGGGTTACCTACTCGCGCGAAGATGCACCGCTGGAAACGGCGGGTGGCATTGTGCAGGCTCTACCGCAGTTTGAGGGCGCGCCGTTTTTGGTCGTCAACGGGGATATATGGACGGATTACCCCTTTGAGCGCCTCGCCGCTTATAAGATGAGGGCTGCTGAAACAGCGCATTTGGTGATGGTCAACAATCCGCCACAGCACCCCGGCGGAGATTTTGCGCTCGATGACGCGCGTTGGGTCAGGGTGTTGGCCGCAGGCTCGGCCGGCTGGACCTACAGCGGCGTAGGCATCTATACGCCGGCGTTTTTTGACGGCATGCCAGCGGGAAAGATGCCGCTGCGGCCGCTGCTGGATAGCGCAATAGCGCAGGGCCGCCTGGGAGGAGAGCGATATTCAGGTCAGTGGCACGATGTGGGCACACCACAGCGCTTGCAACAGCTGGATGCCTTGCTTCGCGCAACGGATTGATCGGTTGCCTGCGTGCCGATTAGCATCACCGACCATAGACCATAGACCATAGACCATAGACCCGTGTGCAGATCACATTTAATCGCTAGAATAGCGCCCTTGCAAATTGTCCGGAGCCCACTATGCCCGAGTACCTGATAGCCCCTTCCATCCTATCTGCCGATTTCGCCCGTCTCGGTGAGGAAGTCGATGCTGTTCTCGCCGCCGGTGCCGATATCGTGCATTTTGATGTCATGGATAATCACTACGTGCCCAACCTGACGATTGGGCCAATGGTGTGCTCAGCGCTGCGCAAATACGGTATCACCGCAGATATTGATGTGCACTTGATGGTGAGTCCTGTCGATCAGCTGATCCACGATTTCGCTGAGGCTGGTGCCACCTACATCACCTTTCATCCCGATGCATCCACCCATGTCGATCGCTCCCTGCAGCTGATCCGCGACGCCGGTTGCAAAGCCGGACTGGTGCTCAATCCACACGTTGGGTTGGGTTGCCTGCGCTATGTTCTCGATAAAGTGGACATGGTGCTGTTGATGTCGGTCAACCCGGGCTTTGGGGGCCAGTCCTTCATTCCTGCGACACTGGATAAATTGCGCGAGGCGCGCGCGCTGATCGACGATTCCGGGTTGGATATTCGGCTGGAGGTTGACGGTGGTGTTACGCCGAAGAATATTGCCGAGATAGCGGCGGCGGGGGCGGATACCTTTGTCGCGGGATCGGCGATTTTTAATCAGCCCGATTATGCGCGTGCTATTGAACAAATGCGGGCGGAGCTTGGGAAGGTTGCGCGCTGATACCCGGTATTGCCACCCGCCCGCCGATATGTAAAATAGGCATCCCCGAATGACGCTGCTTGAAGCCCTGCTGGCTTTGGCGCCAGTCCAGCAGCTTAAGGAAGCGCCATTCAGGGCCCCTCAATTCTTTGGAGAACGCTGTGAAAACAGCAATGCGTAATAACATCGGCCTGCGGTCGATGCGTGAGTTCATTCGCTGGCGATGGTAGCCAAGGCTTTTTCACGATTTTTTTACGCACCTTAGTTCTTCGAGGACATCCCATGAAACAGCAGGATTTTGCTGCGCTTGCAGCGCAGGGTTACACCCACATTCCAGTCAGCCGCGAAGTGCTAGCTGATCTTGAAACACCTCTCAGCGCCTATCGCAAATTGGCGGAAGGCCCGTACTCTTATTTCTTTGAGTCCGTGCAGGGCGGTGAGAAATGGGGCCGATATTCCATCATAGGGCTGCCGTGTCACACTTTACTCAAAGTCTTTGGGCAGCGTGTGGAAATCTGGGTTGACGGAGTTTTGACTGAAACTGAGGAGGTCGCTGACCCCCTCGCTTTCGCGGAGGCCTTCAAACAGCGCTATCGCAGTGCACCGCGCGACGATCTGCCTGTGTTTCACGGTGGGCTGGTGGGTTACTTTGGCTACGACACTGTGCGCTATGTGGAGCCTCGCCTGTTGGCGGGAACCCCGCCTGATCGGCTGGGTACGCCGGATATCCTGTTGATGGTGTCAGAGGAAGTGCTGGTCTTTGACAACCTTGCGGGCACGATTCGCTTGATTGTGAATGCATACTCGGTCGGCACGGATGCCCTGGAGCGCGCGCATGAGCGGCTTGCGGTGCTGGTGGCGCGCCTGCGCGAGCCTATGCGACCGCTCGCAGAAGTGGTACTGGAGGCGGCGGACAGCGCGGCGCTGGAGCAGCAGGCAGATTCCGATTTCACTCAGGCGATGTATGAAGCCGCAGTGGAGAAGGTGAAGGAGTATGTGCTGGCGGGTGATGTTATGCAGGTAGTGCCATCGCAGCGCATGAGCATCCCCTTTGATGCGCCACCGCTCAACCTGTATCGCGCTCTGCGCAATCTTAACCCGTCGCCCTACATGTTCTTTCTCGATCTGGATGACTTTTATATTGTCGGCTCTTCTCCGGAAATTCTCGCCCGTCTGGAAAAAGGTATAGTGACCGTGCGTCCGATCGCCGGCACGCGGCGCAGAGGGCATACGGAGGAAGAAGACAGGGCAATGGAAGCGGAGTTGCTGGCCGACCCTAAGGAGATCGCAGAGCACCTGATGTTGATTGATCTGGGGCGCAACGATGTGGGCCGCATCGCACAAACCGGCTCAGTGGAGCTCACTGACTCTATGGTGGTGGAACGTTACTCCCATGTGATGCATATCGTGTCCAACGTCACCGGGAAACTAAACCCCGGCAAATCGGCGTTTGATGTGTTGCGTGCGACCCTCCCGGCCGGAACCTTGAGTGGCGCGCCTAAAATTCGGGCCATGGAAATTATCGATGAGCTGGAACCCGTCAAGCGCGGCGTCTACGGTGGTGCAGTGGGCTATATTTCATGGGCTGGCGATATGGACACCGCCATTGCCATTCGCACAGCGGTGATCAAAGACGGCAAGCTCTATGTGCAGGCCGGGGGTGGCGTGGTAGCCGATTCCGTCCCTACACTAGAGTGGAAGGAAACGCACAACAAAGCGCGTGCAATGTTCCGTGCGGCGTCAATGGTGTTGGCAGAGCCGCCGTCGAGCTAGCTCTGGTGCGGGAGCGCTTGCATATCCTGCGCCCAATATTGGCTTCCTATTAGCACAGAAATTGGTGAAAATACCGCCCTCCGCCATGCCTCGTCGCTACCGTCAGAAATACAGGTAGTGGTATACGAGGCGATGGCGTCAAACACATTCAACGGCTGTGATTCTTATGCTGCTAATGATCGACAATTACGATTCTTTCACCTACAACGTGGTGCAGTATCTGGGCGAGCTCGGAGCCGAGGTGTATGTCGTTCGCAATGATGAGATTACCGTAGATGATATCGCGGCACTGGCGCCCGAGAAAATTGTACTGTCGCCCGGTCCGTGCACGCCTAATGAAGCGGGCATTTCTATGGAGGTCATTCGACAGTACGCTGGGGTGGTGCCGCTGCTTGGCATTTGTTTGGGCCATCAGAGTATCGGCCAGGTGTTTGGCGGCAAGGTGGTACGCGCACGCAAAGTGATGCATGGCAAAACCTCTTCGATCTATCACGATGGCAGAGGGGTGTTTCGTGATCTTAGTCTGCCGTTTGAGGCGACGCGCTACCACAGTCTCGTGGTGGAGCGTGAGAGCTTGCCCGATTGCCTGGAAATCACCGCCTGGACACAAACGGAGTCGGGTGAGGTCGATGAGATCATGGGCTTGCGACATCGGAAAATGGCAGTAGAAGGTGTGCAGTTCCATCCGGAGTCCATACTTACTGCGCACGGGCACGATCTGCTGCGCAATTTTCTGGAACAGTAAGGGAGTTACAGATGAATATTCAACAAGCTCTGGTTCGAGTCGTTGACGGTGAGGATCTTGCCAGAGAAGAAATGCAGGATGTGATGCGCCAGGTAATGACTGGCGACGCTACCGATGCACAGATAGGGGGTCTGTTGATTGCCCTGCGCATAAAAGGTGAAACGACACAGGAAATTGCGGGTGCGGCCGAGGTGATGCGCGAACTCGCCACGCCGGTGCATGTGAGCGCCCCCCATCTGGTTGATCTGGTGGGTACGGGCGGCGATGGGGCCAATTTGTTTAATGTCTCAACCGGTGCCTGTTTTGTGGTGGCGGCGGCCGGCGCGACGGTCGCCAAGCACGGCAATCGTGCAGCCTCCAGTGCCAGTGGCATGTCGGATGTGCTGGAAGCGTTCGGTATGCCGATGGATCTCACGCCCGCAGAAGTCGGACGCGCAATAGTAGAGGTCGGCGTAGGTTTCATGTTTGCGCCACTGCACCACAGCGCTATGCGCTATGCGGTAGGGCCTCGTCGAGAGCTGGCTTTGCGCACCGTATTCAACATCCTTGGGCCGCTGACCAATCCAGCCGGTGTGAAACGACAGGTGATTGGTGTGTACTCTGCACATCTTTGCCAGCCAATGGCGGAAGTGCTCAAAATGCTGGGGACCGAGCACGCGATGATCGTACACTCGGATGACGGTCTGGACGAAATCTCTATTGCCGCGGGCACTCAGGTGACAGAACTCTTTGATGGCAATATTGAAAGCTACCACATCCGCCCCGAAGATTTTTCCCTGCAAAGACAGAGTCTGGAGGGACTGACCGTGAAAGGGGCGACGGAGTCTGCGGGTTTGATTCGTCGTGCCCTGGAAGGCGCCAGTGACGAGCCCGCGCAAAAAGCCACTGCGATGCTGGCGCTCAACGCGGGTGCCACTATTTATGTCAGCGGTATTGCCGCCACTCTGGCCGATGGCGTGGCGATGGCAGAGGATGCGCTGGCGAGTCATTTGGCACAGGAGAAGTTAAAGCAGTTTATTGATTTCACACAAATGATGCGTCGGCAGGGTTGAGTTGATGGCGCGTAATCCCCCCACTATTTTGCGCAAAATCCTGGCGCGCAAGGCCGCGGAAGTCGCTGAGCGCCGCGCCGCCCATTCGCTGGCCAGTCTTGAAAGCCGTATTAGCGAGCAAACCTTACCGCGCGGATTTTACCGTGCCCTGCAGGCACAGGTAGCAGGCGGCCAGCCCGCGATTATCGCAGAGATCAAGAAAGCCTCACCCAGCAAAGGCGTTATCCGCGAAGACTTTCATCCGGCACACATTGCTGCGAGCTACCAGGAAGGGGGTGCCAGTTGTCTCTCAGTACTGACGGACAAGGACTTTTTTCAGGGCAGTGAAGCGTATCTTCAGCAAGCGCGCGACGCCTGTGATTTGCCCGTGTTGCGCAAGGACTTTACTGTGGACCCCTATCAAGTCGTGGAGGCGCGAGCGATCGGCGCGGATGCAGTGCTGCTGATTGTGGCTGCCCTGGCCGATGAGCAAATGCGTGAGCTTATGCAGGCGGCATCTGAAGTTGCCCTCGACGTTTTAGTGGAAGTGCATGATCGCGCCGAATTGGAGCGTGCGCTGGAACTTGAAACGCCATTGATTGGTATCAATAACCGCGATTTGCACACCTTCGAAACACAGCTGGTAACGACGCTGGACCTGCTGCCGCATATTCCAGCAGATCGCTTAGTGGTGACTGAGAGCGGTATTCATACCGCTGCCGATGTGGCTCAGATGCGAGAGGCGAGCGTGCAGGTGTTTCTGGTGGGAGAGGCGTTTATGCGTGCGGATTTTCCTGGTGAGAAGTTGCGCGAGTTATTTTTCTAGCGGATGAGCCCCGCGGTAATCCCGTTACCGCGTTCCGAAAACCACCATAGTTTTTCCCGCCACCGACACCAGCCCATCCAGCTCCAGATTCTTGAGAACACGCCCGGCCATTTCTCTCGAGCAACCGACAATCTTGCCCAGTTCCTGGCGTGTGATCTTGATCTGCATGCCATCCGGATGAGTCATCGCGTCGGGCTCCTTGCAGAGATCGAGCAGCGTGTGTGCAATGCGTCCCGAGACATCCACGAATGCCAGATCGCTCAACTTGCGCGTGGTTAAGCGCAAGCGCGCGCCCAATTGCCGTGACACAGCGTAGAGTATGTCAGGGAATTGATCGCGAATTTGGTGGAAACGCTCGTACGAAATTTCTGCCACTTCGCATTGAGTTTTTGCAATAACCATGGCGCTGCGCACCGATTGATCGTTATCGAACAGGCCCATTTCTCCGACAAAATCGCCCGGATTTAAATAAGCCACCACCAGCATGTGTCCCGGTTCAGATTCATCTTCAACCATCACTGAAACGGAACCATCAAGAATAAGACAGAGTGAGTTGCCTAGCTCGCCCTGCTTAAGTACTACGCTTTTAGCTCTGAAGTCCTTCCGCTGACAATGGCGCAGGAAGTTTTCCACGTTCGGAAGGTTCTTTGTTATATGTGGTTTGAGCAAGGTTCTAACCTCCATGAGTATTGATTATTCGCGCCATACTAACCTGATCTGTGTCTAAGTAAAACGTTACTTGTTGTGCTAAGCTTCGGCGATTTTTCAGCAGGGGAATTGTTGGCCTATGAAAGCGACAGTGAAATGGTCAGATGGTGCAATGTTTGTCGGTGAATCTGGCAGCGGGCACACCGTGGTGATGGATGGTCCCGAAGATTTGGGTGGTCGCAATCTTGCGGTTCGTCCTATGGAAATGCTGCTCCTGGGAACAGGTGGATGCTCCATTTACGATGTACTTGGCATGCTGAAAAAGTCGCGTCAGCAAGTGGTCGATTGTCGGGTTGAATTAGACGCCGCGCGCGCCGACGCAGTGCCCGCAGTATTTACCCGCATTAACATGCATTTTGTCGTGACGGGTGTCGGCCTGAAGGACAGTCAAGTGAAGCGCGCTGTAGAACTCTCTGCCGAAAAGTACTGCTCTGCTTCTATCATGCTCGGCGCCGCGGGCGTCGAGATGACGCACAGCTATGAGATCGTAGAGTTTAATCCTACACTGTAGTCTTCTGCGTTTCCGTAAAGACACAGGAAACGGGTGACTGGTGGATGGAGATATGGCCGAGGTTCAGGCGTTTGGAGGCGAGCTGGCGGCATAACCTGTTCACTCAGCCCTCTGAGCTCTCAGGCCCCCCGCACTATCGAGGCCGGGCCCCACTCCGATTTTCCAGGATTAGGGTTCTGATCGAGAATATCCCAGGACAAATATCAAATCTTGTAACTGGTGCGCGTCATAAACCGCGACACCGAGATCATGGCTTCTTTCGCCGCCAGAGGAAAGTCAGCCCCGCCTGCCAGCAGTGCTTTTTCACCGTGGCGTTGTTCGTCGACCAGCATCTGCTGGAGTATCAACTGTGACTTGCGGTCCTCGTCCGGAAGCTGCTTGAGATGGCTGCGCAAGTGATCGCAGACCTGCTCTTCAGTGGCAGCCACAAAACCCAGGCTGACCTTGTCACTGATGGCGCCGGCGATAGCACCGAGGACAAATGACATGCCGTACCACGCCGGGTTCAGGTAGCTGGTGTGGCTGTCTAATTCGCGCAGGCGTTCCTCGCACCACACCAAGTGATCGATTTCTTCCTGCGCCGCATCTTTCATGTCCTGACGGACAGTGGGCAGTTTGGCGGTCAGTGCCTGGCCCTGATAGAGCGCCTGCGCGCAGACTTCTCCGGTGTGATTGATGCGCATCAGTCCGGCAATGTGTTTGCGTTTGGACGTCGAGAGTGCGGTATCTGTATGCCCGGTGGCGGGTGAGGGGCGGCTGGCGTGATGGCCGCGGTTGGTGATGGTTTTCATCACCGAATCGGCTTCGCTAATGAATTTGTCCAGCAGAGAAAGGCGGCGCTTCTGCATGTTGTGCTCCTGCAAAGGTGCGTGTTGTGACAATAATTAGTCTAACTATAGCGTTCTATCGCTCGCCAACCAATGTCGCGGCGCAGAGTCATTCCGTCCCAGCTGATCTTGTCGGCGGCTTCGTAGCAGGCGCGCTGCGCTGTTGCAATGTCATGCCCCAGCGCGGTCACGCACAGCACGCGGCCGCCGCTGGTGACGATGTCATCGGCGGCGTTGGTGGTGCCGGCATGAAAAATCTTGATGCCCTCTGCCTGTTCTGCCTCCAGCCCGCGAATGGGTGTGCCCTTGGCATAATCCTCCGGGTAGCCTCCGGCGGCGAGCACCACGCCGATGGCGCAGCGCTCATCCCACTGCGCTTCGGTGCTATCCAGATTGCCATCGAGGGCGCTCTCGCACAGGCTCACCAAATCGGACTGCAGGCGCATCATAATGGGTTGGGTTTCTGGGTCGCCGAAGCGGCAGTTGTACTCGATGACCCGCGGTTGGCCCTGCCCGTCAATCATCAGGCCGGCGTAGAGGAAGCCGGTGTAGTCATTGCCTTCGCTGGCCATGCCCGCAACGGTGGGCAAAATGACCTGCTCCATAATGCGCTGGTGCACCAAGGCATCAACGACCGGGGCCGGCGAGTAGGCGCCCATGCCGCCGGTGTTGGGTCCTGTGTCGCCCTCACCGATGCGCTTGTGATCCTGGCTGGTGGCCATGGCGAGCACGTGTTTGCCGTCCACCAGAACGATGAAGCTGGCTTCTTCTCCGGGGAGAAATTCTTCAATCACTACACGACAGCCGGCTGCGCCGAAGGCATTGCCGGATAACATGTCAGTGACGGCTTCTTCTGCCTGCGCTAGAGTCTCTGCCACGATCACGCCCTTACCCGCAGCCAGCCCGTCTGCCTTTACGACAATAGGTGCGCTGTGTTTGCGCAGGTAGACCAGCGCCGGTTCCAGCTCAGTGAAGGTAGCGTAAGCGCCGCTGGGGATATTGTGTCGCGCCAAAAAGTCCTTGGTGAAAGCCTTGGAACCCTCCAGCTGAGCGGCTCCTTTGGTCGGACCGAAGCAGCGCAGGCCACGACACTGAAAATAGTCGACGATGCCTTCTACTAGTGGTGTTTCAGGGCCGACGATGGTCAACCCCACGCCGTTTTGTGCAGCGAAGGTTGCCAGCGCTGGAAAATCCATGGCGTCGATAGCGACGTTGCTGAGGCCGGGTTCCTGCGCGGTGCCGGCATTGCCGGGTGCGACGTAAACGGTCTCTACATGCGCAGACTGCGCAGCTTTCCATGCCAGTGCGTGCTCGCGCCCGCCGCTGCCGATGACCAGAACATTCATGCTGGTTTCCTAGTGTCTGAAGTGGCGCATGCCGGTAAATACCATGGCCATGCCATGTTCGTCTGCGGCGGCGATCACCTCGTCGTCGCGGATGGAGCCTCCCGGCTGGATGACGGCGGCGATGCCTGATGCCCCTGCATTGTCGATGCCGTCGCGAAAGGGGAAGAAGGCATCAGATGCCATCACGGAACCCTGCACGGCAAGACCGGCATGCTCGGCCTTGATCGCGGCGATGCGGGCGGAGTTGATACGGCTCATTTGTCCGGCGCCGACACCCACGGTTTGCCCATTTGCGGCGTAGACGATAGCGTTGGATTTGACAAATTTCGCCACTTTCCAGGCGAACAACAGGTCCTGCCATTGCTGCTCGGTGGGCTGCAGTTCGCTGACGACACGCAAATTATCGCGTGCAATCATACCCAGATCCCGATCCTGCACCAACAGGCCGCCATTGACGCGCTTGTAGTCCAGAGTGCGGCCTGGAGTGCGGTTCAACGCGGCGCTAGAATTGCTCCACTCGCCACAGACCAGCAGTCGCACGTTTTTCTTGTCGGCCACCACTGCGGCTGCCTCTGCGCTAACGCTGGGCGCAATAATCACTTCTACGAACTGGCGGTCAACGATGCTTGTCGCTGTCGCCGCGTCCAGTTCACGGTTAAAGGCGATGATGCCGCCAAACGCAGATTCTGTATCGGTGGCGAAGGCCAGGTCGTAGGCTTTGCCAATGGTGTCGGCGACGGCGACGCCGCAGGGGTTGGCGTGTTTGACGATCACACAGGCCGGTTGCTGGAAGTTCTTTACACACTCCAGCGCAGCGTCGGTATCGGCCACATTGTTATAAGACAATTCCTTGCCCTGAATCTGGCGAGCGGTGGCAATGCAGGCCTCAGCGGGATACGCCTCTACATAGAACGCCGCCTTCTGATGGGGGTTCTCGCCGTAGCGCATCTCCTGTGCCTTAGTAAATTGTGTGTTGAATGTACGTGGAAAATCCTCGGAGCCGCCGGGTACCTGTTTGCCAAAATAGTTGGCGATCGCGCCGTCGTAGGCGGCAGTATGCTCGTACGCTTTGATGGCGAGGTCAAACCGGGTGGCCATCGAGGTACAGCCGCCGTTGGCCTGCATCTCATTCAGGATACCGCCGTAATCAGCAGCGTTAACCACAATGTTGACGAAGCGGTGGTTCTTGGCTGCAGCGCGCACCATGGTGGGCCCTCCGATGTCGATGTTCTCGACGGCGTCTTCGAGTGTGCACGCGGGGTTGGCGACGGTTGCGGCGAAGGGGTAGAGGTTCACAACCACCATGTCGATGGGCGCAATGCCGTGCTCTGCCATCACGCTGTCATCCTGGCCCCTGCGGCCGAGGATGCCGCCATGCACCTTCGGATGCAGGGTCTTTACACGGCCATCCATCATCTCTGGAAAGCCGGTGTAGTCCGCCACTTCTGTGACGTCCAGCCCCGACTCTTGCAGCAGCCGATAGGTGCCGCCGGTGGAGAGTAGTTCAACGCCGAGCTTTCGCAGGGTGCGGGCAAACTTGACGATCCCGGATTTGTCAGAGACGCTGATCAGGGCCCGATTAACCTTAACTAGATTGTGTTCACTCATAGCGCAGTCCTTCTTAATCCCGTTCAGTGATCAGGTTGTACTGCTTGAGTTTCTTGCGCAGCGTGCCTCGATTGAGTCCCAGCATGATCGATGCTTTGGTCTGGTTGTTACGTGTGTAGTCCATAATTTCTGCCAGCAGGGGCGCCTCTATTTCCGCTAGCACCATCTGATACACATCGCTGGACAGCTGGCCGCCCAGTTCATCCAGGTAGGTGCGAACGGCGGTCGTCACGGCCTCGCGCAGACTGCTAGCTGTTGGTGTAATCGGAGCACTTGTATGGCTGGCGCCCGGTAAATCGTCCGCGGTGTTAGCGTGTAGGCGTTCGGCCCTGATCATGCGGCGAGTTCCTTATCGAATTCGATTTCAGACAGCTGTTCTACGAAGTGTAGCTGCTCTTGGGGATATGCAAGTCGATTAAATAATTTGCGCTGTTTAATGGCGTCATTTCTGCTGCTCAAATACCAGCTCACGTGCTTGCGCGCGATGCGCGCGCCCATGAAGTCGCCGTAAAACTGGTGCAGCTCGGTGACGTGGCGTAACAGAATGCTGAGCTGTCGGTCGAACGAGGGTGGCGCAGATAACTCCCCAGTTGCAAGGTAGGTTGCGATTTGCCCACATAGCCACGGCTTGCCCTGGGCGGCCCTGCCTATCATCACTCCGGCCGCACCGGTATGGGCGATGACGGCGGCGGCTTTCTGCGGCGAGTCAATGTCACCGTTGGCAAAGACCGGGAAGTCGGTGCAGGCGACGACCTCACTGATAGTGTCGTACTCCACATGCCCGGTAAATGCGCAAGCGCGGGTGCGGCCATGCACTGCCAGCGCAGCAATACCGCAATCCTCGGCGATGCGGGCGATGGTGGTACCGTTGCGGCGATCCGGCGCAGTGCCTGTGCGGATTTTAAGTGTGACGGGCACGTCAACTGCGCCTACCACTGCGTTCAGAATGGATTTCACCAAAGCCTCATCAGCCAGCAGTGCGGAGCCGGCCGCTTTGCGGCAGACCTTTTTGGCTGGGCAGCCCATATTGATATCGATGATTTGCGCCCCGCGCGCGACGTTGTAGCGGGCTGCTGCGGCCATTTCTATTGGGTCGCTGCCGGCTATTTGCACTGAGCGCGGGGCAATTTCACTATCGTGCTGGCTGCGCCATTGGGTCTTTTGCGAATCGCGTAAGCGTGGATTGCAACTGATCATCTCCGACACCACCAGACCGGCGCCAAGCTCAGAACACAGCCGACGAAATGGCAGGTCAGAAACGCCCGCCATAGGGGCAAGCGCGACATGATTGGGCAGTCTGTAAGGTCCGATCTGCAGCATTGGATGTCGTATAAAAGTGGCGGCGAAAAAGAGACGTGATGATACTAGGTCGGGGTTACGGGTGAAAGGAATGATGGGTAAAAGAACAGCTGTTTTCGTCGCGTCGTCTGCTTGATTACCTATTGATTACCTATTGATTGGCCTCTTGATTGCGGTTGCGGGTTAGCGACTACTGAGCTTTCCCCGTAGGCAAACCCAGCCGTCTTTCTCGCCGACAATGTGAAGCGGTAATCGATCGGCATAGTGCGCACAAAGCGACTCGGCCTGGCTCTGCAGGAGCCCCGACAATAGCAGCGTGCCGTTGGGCTGCAGGAATTGAATCAGCGCGTCGGACAATTCGATCAACGGCCCGGCGAGGATATTGGCGACGACCACGTGGGCCCTGTGTGACCAATTCTGCTGTTCCACATCCTGTGGAAATACCACTGTCAGTTGTTGCGCTGCGATGTCATTGCGCGTGGCATTATCGCGGCACGCTGCCAGTGCCTGCGGGTCGTTGTCCACGCCGAGTGCCTGCGCCGCTCCCAACTTTAATGCCGCCACTGCGAGGATGCCTGAACCGCAGCCGTAATCGACGATGCTCTGGCCCGCTAGCGGCAGGCCGTCGAGTTGCGCCAGGCACAGTGCCGTGGTGGGATGCGTGCCCGTGCCGAAGGCGAGCCCCGGGTCGAGCAGCAGGTTTACTGCATCGGGGTCCGGCGGCTCCAGCCAACTCGGACATACCCACAGCCGATCGCCAAACTGCATGGGACGATAGTGCTGCATCCACTCGCGTTCCCAGTCCTTGTCTTCGAGAATTTCCACGCGCGGGTTGGCGGCTTGTCGCAGATGTTCGGGAATGTCCTGCAATACACGCTGCATATCGGCATCGGCCGGGTATAGTCCGGTGATGCGTGTCAGGTTCCACAGTGGTGTTTCGCCCACGCCCGGTTCCAGCAGCGGTTGGTCGGCGTTGTCTTCAAGGGTAACGGCCACGGCACCGCTCGCCAGCAGTCGGTCTTCCCAGGTACTTATTGCTGAACGCTCTGTGTCCAGGCGCAATTGCAACCATGTCATCGCAGTAGTCGCCCGATGGTGAAGAAAAGAGTAATGAGAATGACGTCCATTGCAGATTTTATCGGGGAGGGCGCTTGCGCATGAGCCTCTATTGTTTCAGGCGCTTTTCGAGATAGTGAATGCTTACGCCGCCCTTCATGAACGCGGTGTCGCGGACCAGATCCCGATGCAGGGGCGTGTTGGTGCGAATCCCTTCTACAACCAGTTCGTCCAGTGCCTGTCGCATTCTCGCCAGCGCCTGTGGCCGGTCGTCACCATAGCAGATGATCTTGGCGACAAGCGAGTCGTAGTAGGGCGGTACGGTATAGCCATCGTATAGATGCGAGTCCACGCGCACACCCAGGCCGCCCGGGGCATGGAATGTTGTGACTTTGCCGGGGCAGGGCAGGAACGTCTTGTGGTCTTCAGCATTGATGCGACATTCAAAGGCATGCCCGCGAAAGGTGACCTCGCTTTGCGTAACAGACAGCGGCAGGCCGCTGGCAATGCGCAACTGCTCTTTGACTATATCGATGCCGGTGATCATCTCGGTCACTGGATGCTCTACCTGCACCCGCGTGTTCATCTCGATAAAGTAAAAACCGCCATCCTCATACAAAAATTCAAACGTACCCGCGCCGCGGTAGCCAAGCTCAATGCAGGCCTTGACGCAGGACGCAGCGACTTTATCGCGCGCCTCTTGGGGTATGCCGGGAGCGGGGGCCTCCTCAATGACTTTCTGGTGGCGACGCTGTAACGAACAGTCGCGGTCGCCAAGGTGAATAGCGTTGCCCTGGCCGTCTGCCAGTACTTGTACCTCCACATGGCGCGGTTTTTGCAAAAACTTTTCCAGATAAACCACATTCGAGCCAAAAGCGGCTGCGGCTTCTGACTGGGTTACCTGAATCGAACTCAGCAGCGACGCTTCTTCGTGTACGACACGCATGCCTCGGCCGCCGCCACCGGCTGCCGCTTTAATGATCACCGGGTAGCCAATGCGCTGCGCTATTGCCAGCGTCTGTTGATCGTCATCCGTGATGGGTCCGTCGGAGCCGGGTACCGTGGGCACCCCCGCCGCCTTCATCGCCTGAATCGCAGAAACCTTGTCGCCCATCAGGCGGATCGTATCCGCTGTGGGGCCAATAAAAATAAAGCCGCTCTTTTCGACCTGATCGGCGAAATCGGCATTCTCAGACAAAAAACCGTAGCCCGGGTGTATGGCGGTAGCTCGTGTGACTTCTGCGGCGCTGATGATCGCGGGCACATTGAGGTAGCTGTCGATGGAAGGCGCGGGACCGATACAGACGGCCTCGTCTGCGAGCAGGACATGCTTGAGCTCCCTGTCGGCCTTGGAGTGCACAGCAACGGTCGGGATGTCGAGCTCTTTGCAGGCCCGCAAGACACGCAGCGCTATCTCGCCGCGGTTGGCGATGAGTACTTTTTCTAGAATTGGCATGCGTTGCTCCTCTGCGAGTCTCTGGCTGAACGGCGCTTATGCAATCGAGAACAACGGCTGATCGAACTCGACGGCTTGGCCGTTTTCAACCAGAATAGCCGTGATGGTACCGGCCTTGTCAGCTTCGATCTGGTTCATCATTTTCATTGCCTCGACAATGCAAATGATGTCGCCGACCTTCACCGTCTGCCCCACTTCGACAAACATTGGTGAACTGGGTGATGGCGAGCGATAAAACGTCCCCACCATAGGCGAATGCAGAGTGTGCGCGGGTGGGTGCGCTGCCTCGGGTGGTGCAGGAACTGCTGGCGCCAGAGGCGGTGCGACGGGCGCGGCGTAGGCAGGCGCTGCTCGTGCCGCCGCCATTGACAGCGCCTGTGCACCGTTGCGACTGATGCGCACTGACTCCTCACCTTCTTTGATCTCAATCTCGTCGATGTTGGACTCTTCCAGCAATTCGATTAGTTTTTTTACTTTGCGAATGTCCATAGTACGACCTCGTCGTTGATATTACGGTTTTTCAAGTTGGCTGAGCGCAGCTTGCAAGGCCAGTTCGTAGCCTTGCGCACCGAGTCCGCAGATGACGCCCTGCGCGAGGTCCGAGAAGTAGGAATGCTGACGGAAATCCTCTCTGGCATGCGTATTTGACAGGTGAATCTCAATAAAGGGTATTGCAGTGGCCGCAAGCGCGTCGCGCAGCGCTACGCTGGTGTGCGTGAAAGCGGCGGGATTGATCAGAATGAAGTTGACGCCCTCGGGCCGGGCTGCCTGCACTCTCTCCACCAGTTCGTATTCTGCGTTGCTCTGCATGTGGAGCAGATGGTGCCCTCTCTCTTGCGCCAGATGTATCAGGCGCAGATCAATATCGGCCAGTGTGGTACGGCCATAGATGTCGGGCTCGCGCTCGCCGAGGAGGTTCAGGTTGGGGCCATGTAGGACGAGAATGGTCGCCATTTGGAAGGTTCTCTGCACTTGAGGACGATTTCCGAGAATTCTGGCGCAAATTGCCGAAACTGTCTATGGATATTGGTATTCTTTCGAGTTTTGGCTACTTATAGCGGCGATATTGCAGAAGTTAGCCAGATTTTGCATTGTAAGGGCGGTGTTTTGAGGTCTGCTGAGGTCTGGCGAGCGTTGCAGCTAAGATGCCCCAAATGCGCCAATCTCCTCAAAACCGGGCAATAAAATCGCCATTCTTGCCAGAAACGGACTGCAGAGCCTCGCGCACGATTTTCTTGGTCAGCAACTGGGGCAGTATCAGAGGCGCTGCCCCGATGTCGGCCGGATACATGAGGTATAGCGGTATGCCGTTGCGCCCGTGCTGCTGCAGCAGCGCGGCAATGTTAGCGTCCTGCTTGGTCCAGTCGGCCACCATATACACGACGCCATGATCGACAAAGGCCTTTATCATATCCTCAGTAAGCAACACGGCTGTTTCGTTGGCTAAGCAGGTGATGCACCAGTCTGCTGTGACATCCACAAAGACTGGATTGCCGGCATTGCGCTGTGCTGCAACCGCCTCTTCAGACCAGACAACGTGCCCTTTTGAGAGTGCTGCGACGCCGTCCAAGCCGCGCATTGACCCGAGAGCGACCGCGCCGACCAGGCAAGCCAGTGCCAGCGCCTGCCGCAAACGACGGTCATTCCACAGCCAGAGCCCGAGCGCTAGCAGCAGGGCGCCACTCAGTGCAGCAGTCATGGTATTGACGCCCGTCTGTCTCCCTGCAACCCACAATAGCCAGAGGGCGGTGGCGTAAAGGGGGAAAGCCAGAAACTGCTTGAGAGTCTCCATCCAGGCGCCTGGTTTGGGCATCAGTGCGCGCGCCGCGCCGCTGTAACTGAACAACAACAGCGGTGCGGCCATGCCTGCGCCCAGTGCAGCGAATACCAGCAAGCTGATGGGAGGGGGCTGGCCGGCGGCGAAGCCCAATGCCGTGCCCATAAACGGTGCAGTGCAAGGGCTGGCCACCACGACTGCGAGCACGCCGGTGAAAAAGCTGCCGGTGAGCCCCCCCCGATTGGCTAATCCGCTGCCGGTATTCATCAGGTTGCCGCCCATTGCGATAACACCCGATAAAGACAGCCCCATGACAATGAACAGGTAGGCCAGCGTAATGACGAAACCGGGGGTCTGCAGCTGGAAGCCCCAGCCAATAGCCCGCCCCGCTTGCTGCAGCGCGATTAGCAGCGCGGCGACCAACACGAAACTGGATATCACGCCTGCCGTATACACCCAACTGTGCAGATGCCGGTCGTGGTCAGTGCTGCGCGCGAAGCTCAGCACCTTTAATGACAATATAGGAAAGACACAGGGCATCAGATTGAGGATGGCGCCGCCGAGAAAGGCCAGTGCCAGCATGTACAGCACCCCGCCAGAGGTCGCAGCGCCTTCCTGCTCCGCGATCTGGGGCGCCGAGGCAGGCGTCACCTTACTATTACTGAAGTCGACAGTGAAAAATTGCTTTTCGGGTGGGTAACACAGCCCGGCGTCAGCGCAACCTTGAGAGGTGGCGGACAGTGTTGCTCGCCGGGTGCTGAACTGCGGGTCGGATTGGACGTCGCGTTGCAGCGTCAGGACGACATCGGCATCGTTGTAATAGATCTGTACATCGCCGAAGTATTCGTCGTTGTGGTGCAGGCCCTCGCGCATCTCGCTGGTCAGTTCGATCGTGCCTTCAGCATCTTCCAGAGCAAAGGCGAACTGGTGTTTGTACAAATAGTATCCAGGGGTAATCTGCCAGTTGAGGCGCACATGCCGCGCATCAATTATCTCCACGGCAAGCTGGAATGCTTCCCCTACCGGAAGAAATTCCGGCGTCGTCGACAACCCCGACAAGTTGCGCTCGGTAGTGTTGAAGTTCTGTGCGGAGCAGACTGTACTGAACAGTATCAGCAGGCCGACGAGCGTTCCACGCATGGGTATTCCTCAGTATTAGCGGCGGATTTATTGACGCCGGTATTGACACCGGTATCTGCGCAGTTTCAGAGCTAGATTGTACCAATACTTTTGGAGTGTGGCGAAGTAGGGTGGGATCAATGTCGCCGCCAGTGATACACTACTTCGACAAATAGATGGTGTAATAGTGTCCCGATTGGAGTGCCAGCATGAGTAAAATGTGGATCATAGCTGTGGTAGCCAGCTTGTTTGCAACGGTCGCAGCGGCTGAGCAAAATGCCGCTCTTGAGTTTGAAAATGTCTGGGTCAGGGCTATGCCGCCGTTTCAGCCCAACTCAGCGGGTTATTTTACCCTTACAAATCGGGGCGAGGTAGCCGTTGCCATTGTCGGCGCCAGTTCCAATGTGTCGGACTCTGTGGAATTGCATACCACACGCAAGGTCGATGGGCTGCTGCGTATGGAAAAGTTAGAGGGTCTGGTGGTCGCTCCGGGTGAGCGCGTGGAACTGGTCTCCGGGGGCAAGCATTTGATGCTGTTAGGGCTGGCGTTCAGGCTGGTTCCTGGTGATGACGTTGAGTTGTGCCTGCAGTTGATCACTGAAGAGGAAGTCTGTACCGATGCTGAGGTGCGTATGACAGCAGATGTCCCTGACTCAAAAGAACACCAACATCACCATTGATTAGAGTAAAACGATGAACAAAGTAGCGGAAAAATTTGCGCAGTGGCGCGAAACGCGGACCGACACTAGCTCATTCAATGGATGGGCCAAGCCCGTGTTGATAGTGATCGGCCTTTACTTACTGGTCTGTATCGGGCTGGGTATGTATTGGAGTAGCACTCCTGCGCCGTTTGACGTGCGCGGCAATGCTCTGGAGTTGTCCCAGAGCGAGGGCGTTCAGGTGGGTCCCAAGGGCAAAATGGTCACGGGTGCGGTCACCATGGGCACCCTTATTGGTGTGACGGAAACGCTGCTGGATAAACCCGGCGGCTATACGCACAACGACAAGTTTCCGCCGGGCGTTTGGCTGGACAATATGCCGAACTGGGAGTATGGGGTGTTGATTCAGGTGCGAGACTTATCGCGCGCCATGCGCGAGGTGTTTAGTCGCTCGCAGTCGCAATCTACCGAGGATGTCGACCTGGTAGAGATGGAGCCACGTTTCAATTTCAATTCGGACAGCTGGATATTGCCCTCTTCGGAATCGGAATACCGCGAAGGTTTAAAGTACGCCAAACGCTATTTCTATCGCCTGTCTGATCAGAAGGCCACGGGCGCACAGTTTTACGCGCGTTCGGACAACCTGCGCTATTGGTTGGGAACGGTCGATAGCCGCCTCGGTAGTCTTTCCCAGCGGCTCAGCGCCAGCGTAGGGCAGTTGCGATTGGACACTAACCTGGCCGGCGATGCGGCCGCAACGCAGTCGACCTCAACCCCGAAAGAGGAGGAAGTGCGCACTCCCTGGACGGAGATCGATGATGTTTTCTTTGAAGCACGCGGCACGTCCTGGGCGTTGATTCAATTTCTCAAAGCGGTGGAGGTTGATTTCGCTGACGTGCTAAGAAAAAAGAATGCCCAAGTGAGCCTGAGACAGATTATTCGTGAGTTGGAAGGCACACAGGAAGCCCTGTGGAGTCCAATGATCCTCAATGGCAGTGGTTTTGGGCCGCTGGCCAACCACTCCCTGGTCATGGCCTCTTATATCAGTCGCGCCAACTCGGCGATCATCGATCTGCGCGATTTGTTGTCCCAGGGCTAGTCAATCGCTGCTGTAGCGCAATCGGGTCCCTATTTCGAGTGAGAGACGGATCTCTTGAGCGCTCAGCGCCGTAGGGAAATACGTGCCTGACAGCTTCGCATCAAGCAGGCTGGCGCCTTGCAGGTTGGTGTTGCGAAAGTCAATGCCGCTCAGATCGGTGTTGCGAAAGTAGGAATTACTGAAGTCCAGTCCCCCGGCATTCATATTGCGCAAGTCACGCCCACGATAGTCGCCGTTCTTCAATTCGGTGGTGTCCAGATGGTCGCGCTGTTCGTTGAAGTCCTTGATATTTTCAGTGCGAAGTAATTGGTATAACGGGTCTTGTTTGATGACTGGCTTGTCCATTGCATTACCTTATTCTGAATTGTCCGGCCCTGCAGTGACCGGTTTATGTGGCGCCGCTGGCGCCTACATGCCGGGGGATAGCTTAAGTCACTGCGACCGCCAAGCCCAGCCCCCTGCACCAAAACTGAAGGTGGAGTTTGACAGCACACACTCTTGATGGATTTCTCCTGACGCGCAACTGGCGTGATACGCCCGCCGGGATTGAGCTGGAATTCTGGTTCAGTACGCCGCAGGGGCCGCTTTGCGCGCTGGTGCGTAAGGAGCATAGCGTCTTTTTCCTGGAACAGCGCTCGCTGGAGCAGGTGGGTGCCGTGCTGTGCGATGTGCCCGGCTTCGAGATCAAGCCGCTACCATTGCGCAGTTTTTCCATGGAGCCGGTTGTGGGGCTTTACGTCACACAGTATCGGCAGGCGCGCCGGGCAGCAGATGAACTGCGCAGGCGCGGGCAGGCACTGTTCATGGAAGACCCTGCAGTAAGAGCCGGCACCTACCGGTCCTCCTTGAAAGTAGTGTCTTTCGACATCGATTACCCGCCGTGGGCACCAGATACTCAACCGCACCCGAGACACAATTGAAGCCGCCGGCCACCGCGTCATTTATGGCGATACTGATTTCGTATTTGTGTGGATTCAGGATGCTCGCTCGGACGAGCAGGCGGCGGGACGTCAACTGGAGCGTGATATCAACGTGTGGTGGCGCAGCGCGATTCATCAGGAATTCGGTTTGAGCAGTGAGCTTGAACTGCAATTTGAAACCCATTTCAAACGCTTTCTGATGCCCACGGTGCGGGGCTCGGACAAAGGCAGTAAGAAGCGCTATGCCGGCGTGGTGACAGGTAAGGACGGCGACCAGCTTGTATTCAAGGGGCTGGAGAGTGTCCGCACCGACTGGACGCGCATCGCCAGGGAGTTTCAGGAGGAGCTTTATCGGCGCATTTTCAATGGTGAACCCTATGCCGACTGCGTGAAAGACCTGACTGAGCGTGTGCGTGCCGGTGAGAAAGACGTGCAGCTTGTCTACCGTAAAAGGCTGCGGCGCTGAGCCGGCCGCTGGCACCGCTGGATTACCAGCACTATGTGGATTGCCAGCTGGCGCCGGTAGCGGATGGCATTCTGGGCTTTGTGGGCAGCTCTTTCAGCGCGCTAACGGAAAAACAAATTGGCTTGTTTTAGGGGCCTTTTGGCCCCTGCTGCAGCGTTACCCGCCAAAAAACTCCTGGCGCAGCGCTTTGCAATCGGCTGCGGGCAGGCGCGGGCCGTAATTGGCGACGACTTTGCCGGCGGCGAGGCTGGCAAAGCGTCCTGCCTTGGGGAAATCCTCGCCGCGTGTGATGGCGTAGAGAAATGCGCCTGCGAACATGTCGCCGGCACCGTTGGTGTCGACTGCCAAAACCTTGTGTGGGGGGATCTCTGAGAGTGTGCTGCCGTCGAAGGTGAGCGCGCCTTCCGAGCCACGTGTGATCACGAAAGTGTCGGCAATGGTTTTTAATCGCTCCACTGCTACGTCCATGCTGTCGCTTTCGGCCCAGCCCAGCGCTTCGTCCTCGTTACAAAAAACCAGATCAAGCCGAGTGCCGATCATCTCGGTGATACCCTCGCGAAAGAACTCCACCATGCCGGGGTCCGAGAAACTCAGCGCGGTTTTGACGCCCGCCGCTTCTGCGATTTCCCTGGCCTTCACTGCGGCGGCACGACCTGTCGGCGAGGTTACCAGATAGCCTTCTATATAAAGGTATTCGGAGGCGGCAATCGCCTCGGCATCCAGCTGTTCAACAGACAGGGTTTCACTGATACCCAGAAACGTATTCATGCTGCGCTCGGCGTCAGGTGTTATCAGTACCAGACACTTTCCTGTGGTGCCGTCGGAGCGATCGCCCGTAAAGCAGTGGTCGACGCCCGCCGCTTCCAGGTCGTTGATGTAGATGTCGCCGTCTGTGTCATTGGCAACCTGGCACGACATGAAGGTCGGGCCACCGAACTGCGCTGTGGCAATCATCGTATTGCCGGCGCTGCCGCCACTGGCATGGCTGGCTTTGACCAGATGGCCAGAAAGATGATTCAGCAATTCCAGTCGCCGTTCTTCGTCGACCAGTGTCATCAGGCCCTTGCCAACCTTCATTTGCGCCAGCTCGGCGTCAAGTACCTTAATCTCGGTATCTACCAGCGCTGCCCCTAGACCATATGCCACATACTTCTTCATTGTCGTTTTGCCCACTGCGTTGAAAACAGCCGTCCATTATCCTGATTCACCGATTGAATGACAGTGCTGTGTGCCTGAACCCGGTGTTTGTTGTATTGGGCATTAATGGTAATTATTTGAAGCCAGAGCTGGTGTACACTCGCATCCCATGTTCCGTACCAGCCATATCCTAGCCAAATTAGCGCTTGTCGCCCTCGTTGTGGGGGCGTTCTTTGTGGTCTATCTCGACGCCCGGATAACGGCGACTTTTAGCGACAAGATGTGGGGTTTGCCGGCCAAGGTGTACGCCCGGCCACTGGAACTTTTCTCCGGTGCTGCGGTGTCTCCCGCGGAGTTGTCTTATGAACTGGGCGTTCTGGGCTATCGTGTAGTGAACACGCCGAGTAAGCGCGGAGAAGTGTCCCGCGACAGCAACCGCTTTGATCTTTTTACGCGAGGCTTCAATTTTCCTGGTGAGCGTGAACCGGATCGCCGCGTGTTGATTGAATTCAGCGGTAATCGGGTTAAAAGTCTGTCGTCGTCTGGGAGAACCGTTGACCTCATGCGGCTGGACCCGGTGCAGATCGGCGGAATATTCCCCCAGCACGGGGAAGACCGCGTACTGGTGCAGCTGGATGAGGTCCCCGAGAGTTTTCGCCTGGGCCTGCTCGCGGTGGAAGATCGCAATTATTACCAGCACTGGGGTTTCTCCATTGTGGGTATCACTCGTGCGGCATTCAGTAATCTGCGTTCCGGTAAAGTCGTCGCTGGCGGCAGTACGATCACGCAACAGTTAGTGAAAAATTACTACCTGACCTCGGATCGCACTATCGTGCGCAAACTGACTGAAGTCGTTATGGCGATATTGCTGGACCTGCATTACAGCAAGGACCAGATACTGGAAAGCTACATCAATGAGGTGTATCTAGGGCAGGAGGGGCCGCGCGCGGTGCACGGCTTTGCGCTGGCCGCCCAGCATTACTTTGGCAAGCCGCTGGATCAACTCAATCTGCACCAAGAAGCGCTGCTAATTGGCATGATTAAGGGCCCTTCATTGTATAACCCCGAACGTAACCCCGAGCGCGCTGTGGCGCGGCGCAATGTCGTACTGGATGTGATGGCGCAAGAGGGTGTTATTTCTGGCGAGCAAGCGGCCCTAGCCGGGGCCAAGCCACTTGATCTCAATAGCGAAGGCAGTATTCGCGGTTCGTTTCCCGCTTTCCTGGATCTGGTGCGGCGACAACTGCGGCGCGATTACCGCGACGAAGATTTGACGACCAAAGGTCTCAGTATATTCACCAGTTTCGACCCGCTGCTGCAACGCCAGTTAGAGAGCAGTACCGCCAGCGTGCTGGACCAGATCGACCCCAGCGGCAAGCTGCAGAGCGCCTCCGTCGTCACGCGTTTCGATACCGGTGAGGTCGCGGCCCTTATCGGCGGGCGCCAGACACGCTTCGCCGGTTTCAATCGCGCGCTGGATGCGCGGCGCCCGGCTGGCTCTCTGCTTAAATCTGCTATTTTCCTGGCAGCGCTGGAAAAGCCACGGGAGTATTCACTGGCAACTGTGCTGTCAGATACTCCGCTAACCATCAATGCCGCGGGTGCCAAGCCATGGCAGCCGCAGAATTTTGACCGCAAGGTGCACGGTGATGTGCTCCTCTATCAGGCATTGGCGCAATCGTACAATCTGGCGAGTGCGCGGCTGGGAATGAAACTGGGCATCAATGCCGTCGTTGATATGCTGGCACGTCTGGGTGTAGAGGAGGGCGTGCCTCGTCTGCCCGCGCTGATGCTCGGGGCGGGTGAGTATTCACCGATGGAGATGGCAGTGATGTACCAGACTATTGCTGCCGGTGGCTTTCGCATGCCGCTGCGTGGTATTCGCGACATTGTCGATGCCAATGGTGAATCGCTGCGGCGCTATCCTCTGGAATACGATCGCACCGTCAGTCTGCAAGCTGTGCATCTGTTGCAGTTCGCCTTGCGCGCGGTGGTGCGCGAGGGCACAGGGCAGGGTGTCTATCGCTACCTGCCTAAAGATTTTGCCGTGGCGGGTAAAACGGGAACGACCAACGATGGGCGCGATTCCTGGTTTGCCGGTTTCTCCGGCGATTTGCTGGCGGTCAGTTGGATAGGACGCGATGACAACGGCAGTACGGGTCTCACCGGCAGCAGCGGGGCGCTGAAGATCTGGGCGCAGTTTATGGCGGGTGCCAGCAAACAGCCGCTGGCTTACCGCATGCCCGATGGCATCCAGACGCAGTGGATTGATGATCGCAGCGGCTATCTGACCGGAGAGGGCTGCCCGAATTCTCGCAGGTTGCCCTTTATTGTTGGCTCTGAACCACGGCAGCATACCGATTGCGCGCCGCGCGGATCCGGGGCCGCGGTAGGGGACTGGTTCGACGCGCTGTTTGGGAGAAATTGATCATGTCTTTTACTCAATCAGTGGCGCAATCAGTGGCGCGATCTGTGGCGCGATCTGTGTCGCATTGTGTGCTGCGTGTTTCTGTCGTGATGATATTGGCGTTGTCGACGGCATGCGCCACCTACACGCAACCGGGAGGCGACGTCGCACCTGAAGCGGCCCCTGTCGAAAAGCCGCCGCTAAAAAGTGTGGTGAAGCCGCCTGTTCCGGGCGTTTACGAAACACCGCCACGTTCTGCCACCCACTCCGCAAGCGCAGCCTGGCAGCCCTTGTTGGCGAAGGCTGAGCAAGCGACCGAGCGCGGTGATTTTGAGCAGGCGCTGGCACTGTTGGAGCGTGCTCAGCGCATTGATCCCGACAGTGCTGAGGTCTATCTGAGTATCGCAGAAATGCAACGGGCCAAGGGTGATGCAGCGCAGGCGCGTGCGGCGGCTGAGCGCGGACTGTTGTATTGCTCCAGTGCCGCCATTTGCGATGCGCTGCGTGCCTTTGTGCGTTAGAGATAATGCGAGCAGCAACGCGGCGCCAGCCCTCATGTAGCGTATGGTGCACTATCTCAGTCTGATATTGGACGTTGATCGATAGAAGGAGTGTGTTGATGTTGGGGTTTACTCACAAATGTGCGGTGGCATGTCTGCTGCTATCGACACTGGCAGCGTGTGCCGACAAGGACGACTCTGCTGCGCCGCCGTCCACGCGTCCCGTCAAAACCTTTATCGTTGAAGGCGGCAGTGCTGAGGGCTTGCGCACCTTCCCAGGACGAGTTGACGCCAGCCAGCGCGCTGAGCTGTCTTTTCGCGTGCCGGGGCGGTTGCAGGAAATTCTGGTGAGAGAAGGTGATATGGTCGAAAAGGGCCAGATCCTTGCCCAGCTGGATGCTGCCGATTACGCGCTGGTCTACGAGGACAAGAAGGCGACATTCGATAATACGCAGGCCAATTTTGAGCGCGGTAAGGAGCTCGTTGCAGACGGCAATATCTCGCGGATGGACTACGACCGTATGGAGGCGAATTTTCGTTCGGCCTCCGCCGCGCTGTCCCAGGCGGAAAAAGACCTTGAGTACGCCGTCCTGAAATCACCGTTTCGCGGCCGCGTCGCCCAGCGCAAAGTGGAGAATTTCGAGGAAGTACAGGCCAAGCAGACTGTTTTTTCTCTGCAGAATACCAGCCAGCTGGACATCATTATCGATGTACCTGAGTCGGTGGTGCGGATGGTGCGCAAGATAAGCGATTTGGAGCGCTCTATCGATTCCAATCAGGACATGCAGCAGACGCATGCATTCGCCGTGTTTGGGGGCCACTCCGATGAGCGGTTTGTGCTGAGCCCCAAGGAAATCGCCACCAAAGCGAATGAGCAAACCCAGACCTTTCGGGCCACTTTCACCATGGACTCACCCGATAATTTTACGGTGCTGCCGGGTATGACAACGACTGTGTTGCTTGATCTCAGCCACCTGATCGCGTCGGACGGCCTGGTGAAGCGTGTGCCCGTGCGCGCGGTGCAGGGTGACAGCAGCCTGAAACCGCGCGTCTGGCTGCTCGATCCGCAGACCATGCAGGTGTCGGCGCGGGAGGTCACCATCGGGCGCATGACGGGCGATAGCATTGAAGTTATAGAGGGACTGGACGGGGGCGAGGAAATTGTCGCCGTAGGCGCGCCCTATCTTGCTGAAGGGATGACGGTGTCGCGCATGGCGGTGACTGAACAGGCTATCCCGCGTTCCGACGATGCACTCTGATGTTATCGGCTGACTCAAGGATGCCCACAGTATGAATATTGGGGAATTTGCGGTCGAGAATAAAGTGATCTCGTGGTTGTTGGTGGTGATCATGGTGGGTGGCGGGATCATGGCCTACGACCAGATGGGCAAGCTGGAGGACCCGGCCTTCACTATCAAGTCGGCGAAAATACTCACGGCCTATCCCGGTGCCACCGCGCGCGAGGTGCAGGAGGAGCTGACCTATCACCTGGAAGATGCGATCCAGAAAATGCCGCAGGTAAAACGCATCAAGATGTCGGTCTCAAGGCCGGGCTTCTCAGACATCCTGATCGATTTCAAGGACGAGTACAAAGCGGCGGACCTGCCGAATATCTTTGATGAATTGCGGCGCAAGATCGCCGATGTTAAACCCTCTCTGCCGCCCGGTGCGCAGGCGCCCATCGTGCTCGACGATTTCGGCGATGTATATGGCATCTATACGGTGCTGACCGGTGACGGCTACACATGGCGTGATCTCTACGATACGGCCGATGCGATTAAAAAACAGCTGGTGCTGGTGCCGGGCGTGCGCAAGGTCGTTATCGACGGCGAGCAGCGCGAGGTGGCCTATCTTGAAGTATCACGCAGTCGCATGGCGGAATTGGGTCTGGATCTGCAGGCCGTGGCCGATGTGCTGGGTTCCCAAAATGTGGTGGTCAATTCTGGCAACGTACGCGTTGGGGATGACTATCTGCGCATCAGCCCCACAGGTAATTTCAAGTCGGTGCAGGAAATCGGCGATTTGCTGATTAGCGGCAATGATAAAACGGTGGTGCGCCTCAGCGACTTCGCCACTATCACCCGTGCCTACGAGGAAGAGCCGCGCAAATTGTATTATGTTAATGGCAAACCGGGCCTCAGTATTGGCATCTCCATGGCTTCCGGGGAAAACGTCGTGCAGGTGGGGCGCGCGGTAAGCGCCAAGATGGTTTCTCTGCAAAGCGTCATACCCATCGGTATGGAAATGGTACCGGTGTACGACCAGCCAGACGAGGTGGAGAAATCGGTTGGCGGATTTCTCATCAGCGTTGCTCAAGCGGTGGTGATTGTCATTGCGGTGTTGCTGCTTTTCATGGGTGTACGCACGGGTATTGTTATTGGTGCGGTATTATTGATTACAGTCGCCGGCACCTTGTTCTTCATGAATATATTTGGCATTGAGCTGCAGCGTATCTCCCTGGGGGCACTGGTGATTGCGCTCGGCATGCTGGTAGATAATGCCATTGTGGTGGCCGAAGGTATGCTGGTACGCATGAAGGCCGGCATGAATGCCACCAAAGCAGCAGGGGAGGCTGTAGGCAAAACAATGTGGGCGCTGTTGGGCGGCACGGTGATCGGTATTCTGGCATTTTCTGCCATCGGGTTGTCTACCGATAATACCGGGGAGTTTGCCAGTTCTCTGTTCTACGTCATTCTGATCTCGCTGTCACTGAGCTGGGTTACGGCGATCAGCACCACGCCATTGCTCTGCGCCCTGCTGCTTAAACCGGAGACTGATGCCTCCGGTAAAGACCCGTATGCAGGCGGATTTTTCAAAATGTATCGCGGCGCGGTGGCCGCGGCAATTAATCATCGTTGGCTCACTCTCGGTATCGTCGTGGTGCTGTTTGCTATGGCTGCAGTTGGTTTTGGCAGCGTCAAGAGTGGCTTTTTCCCCGACTCCAACACACCGTTGTTTTTCGTCGATCTCTGAGAGCCGGAGGGTGCCGATATTCGCGCTACCCGCGACGACACCCTGCGCGTCAGTCAGTTTATTCGCGAGCAACCGGGCGTGGTACAAACGACTTCAGTGATCGGCGGACCGCATCAGCGTTTTACCCTCGTCTACGACGCCAAAGAACCCACCCGCGCTTACGCCCAGATTATTGTGCGCACAGGAACGCGCGAGCAGATTCCTGCGGTGTGGCAGGCGGCCCAGGACTACATGCGTGAGGAGCTGTCCTGGACCGATCCGATCATCAAAGCCCTGCGCATCGGGCCGGGCCGTGATGCCAAGATTGAAGCCCGGTTTTCCGGGCCTGACCCGGAGGCATTGCGGCAGTTATCTGAGAAGGCGCAGGCGATCATGCGCGCCAATGACAATGCCGTGGATATCCGCAACGACTGGCGCTCGCCGGTAAAGGTCGCCACACCGATATTCAACGAACAGGTAGGCAGGCAGTTGGGTGTCGATCGCGAAAGCCTGGGTGCCGCCATGCAATACGCCTTTGAGGGCACCCATGTCGGCGTGTACCGCGATGGCAATCGTCTGCTGCCGATCCGTATGCGTGCCCCGCTTGATGAGCGCGGTGATATCGACGATATGCGCGACATTCAGGTTTGGAGCCCGGTATTGCGCGCCGCTGTGCCGGTCTCACAGGTGGTATCTGACTACACCACTCGCTTGGAAAACGCGGTGATTCGCGGTCGCAACCGCATTCAAACCATTATTGCATCGTGCAATCCGCTGGAGGGTGAAGCCGGCCCTTTGCTGGCGGAATTGCGCCCCCAAATTGAGGCGATCCCGTTGCCTGCCGGCTACAAGTTGGAGTGGGGTGGCGAATATGAGGATTCTATCAATGCGCAGGCGGGCCTCGCTGCCTCGCTGCCTCTTGGCTTTTTGCTGATGGTTCTGACCAGCATCTTCCTGTTCGGCAAACTCAAGCAGCCTGCGATCATCTGGCTGACTGTGCCGCTGGCTATCGTCGGTATTACGGCGGGCTTGCTTGCAACGGGGGGCGCGTTTGATTTCATGGCGATGCTGGGAGCGCTTTCACTGGTTGGGCTGCTGATTAAAAACGCCATTGTACTGCTGGAGGAAATCGACCAGCAAATCGAGACCGGCAAGGATGGTTATGAGGCGATCCTGGATTCCTCGGTCAGCCGTATGCGCCCGGTCATGCTGGCTGCTGCGACGACGATCCTTGGTTTGATTCCACTGCTGTCTGATGTGTTTTTCGTGAACATGTCGGTCACTATCATGGCCGGATTGGGTTTTGCGTCGGTGCTGACACTTATCGTGGTGCCCACCTTGTACGCGGTATTCTTTGGGATTCGAAGGGCTCCTGACACTGCTTGATGCTGGATTAGGCAATATCAGCAGGAGGCAGGAGATTATTTGTGCCCGCTGGTGAACTGCGGCATACCAGTGCAAAGCCCTCTTCCCTTGGTTCAAAGCTCAAGAACTGGTTAATGCAGGCCGGGGTCTCTCCTGCGGAATGACTGACAAAAATGATTTGGGTGTCGCTGTTGAGTGCGATGTGGTCCAGCGCGCGCAGCATCAGCCTGCGATGGTGGCCGTCCAGCCCCAGTGTCGGTTCGTCCAGTAGCAGGATGGCGGGCGATTTCACCATAGCCCGGGCCAACAACGCCATGCGCTGTAAACCAAAGGATAGTCCATCGAATTTCTCGCGGCTGTGCTGTGCCAGTCCGAGCGCGCGCAGCCAGTGTTCAGCGCCATTACGCTGCGCATCTCCCCAGTCGTCGTACAGGCCGATGGAATCGAAGAAGCCCGACACTACCACCTCCACCACGCGCATGCCGCGCGCAAAATTGAGCTGCAACTGGGTATCCAGCAGGCCGAACTTCTGTTTGATATCCCACACGCTTTCACCGCTGCCACGGCGGATGCCGAACAGGGTGATGTCCTGTCCATAGGCCTTGTGGTTGTCGCCGGTGATTAGACTCAGGAGCGTGGTCTTGCCGCACCCATTGGGGCCGGAAATGCTGGTATGGGTATTGCGCTCCATCGTCCAGTTCACGTCCTGCAGCACGCAGAAGTCGCCGTAGCGCACCGCTACATTGCGCAGCGTCAGCAATGGTCCCTCTGGCGGCAGTGTGTAGGGCCGCACGGCAGGCGGCGGCAGATCGCCCAGCGCCGCCACCGGTGGGTTCATCAGATCAATCACTGCCTTGTTGTCCACAATCGCCTGGCGGGTATCGCAGGCCAGCACCTGCCCGCCTGCGAGTGCCATGATATGTGTAAACCCGGTGGGGACATCCTCCAGCTGTCTGCACAGCATAAGCACAGTGATATCCGACTGCAGCAACTCGGCAATAATAGTCCGCATTGCCTGTTGGCTGGCAGGGTCGAGTCCATCCAGTGGACTGTCGAGTATGAGCAGCGCGGGCTCACTCAAAATTGCTTTCACCAGCAGCGTCTTGCGCATCTCCCCGGTTGAAATAAAGCGCAGGCCGCGGTGCAGGAAATGGCGCATGCGCAAGCGCTCTGTCCAATGATCAAAGGCGTCATCCGGGTCCGCGCCATCGAGGATGAGTGCTTGTACCGGTGTGCCGGGGTCGCTGGCGTCAGCGCGAAATTCAGAGTCGTCCAGCTTGCGGTCGCGTTCACACAATGCCCTGGCCTGCTCAAAACAGACATAAGCTACGCCGCGGCTCTCAAGTTCACAGCAGCGCAGTACTTCGCCGGAAAAATGTGTCGCCTGGCGACTGATGATGTTTGCCAGACTGGTTTTTCCTGCGCCGTTGGGTCCAAGGCAAGCCCATTGTTCACCGGGACTCACCGTCCAATTAATATCGCGCAGCGCAGGCAGTGCGCGATAGACAAGACTGACATCGCGCAGTTCCAGCAGGCCTCCGGTCACTTTATGTTCTTCAATCATGAATCTCCTGGGTATTAATATGCGTTGTAACTTGTCACTCTAACGTCGGGCTGGCTTAATCCTATAGTCACTGCGAACCAAAGGGATAGTGAGCCATTGTCCGTATCACTGTTACAACTGATTGAAACCCGGCTCGGCGATCATGCGCCGGGAAAAAAGCTGTTGCGACGCCTGATGAAGCGCTCTGCGGTCGCCATGATACTGCAGGTGCGAGAGGGCGAGCTGCATATTCTAATGATCAAACGTGCCGAGAGGGAGGGGGACCCTTGGTCAGGACATATGGCTTTTCCCGGTGGCCGCATGGACAGTACCGATGCCCACGGCTATGCCGTTGCGGTGCGCGAGACCGAGGAAGAAGTGGGTTTGTCGTTGGGAGAGCAGGATCTGTGTATCGGGCGGCTTTCTGATATTGGTGCCAGCCACCGCCGTGGCCCCTTCGGCATGACGGTCAGTCCCTTCGTGTTTCGGCTGGATCGCGAGGTGGTGTTTACGCCCAACTATGAAGTGGCCGAAGTCATCTGGGTGCCGTTGGAGTTTTTGATGAATGAGGATAATCAGGCGGAGATGTCCTGGCGTTACAAGGGCGTCAAAATCTCTATGCCATGTTACTGGTATGAGGGGCGCTGTATCTGGGGCTTGTCGCTGATGATGCTCGGTGAGTTGCTGGATCTGGTTGAGGGTGGTCGCGCCCGGCAGACAGCCTGGAGAGGACGCAGCCCTCGAAAGCGTTTCTCCCGACGTTAGGTGAACAAATATCTCTTTCCAGCCAGAGCGGTCATCGTATGTGAATACGAAAAGTACAATGACAGGTTTCGTTATTAACATGAATGGGCGAATTTATTGTCTGCAGCTGTTGCCTATGTTGCAGACGGATTCGTGGCGGGTCCTTGAGCTTTTCAATTAAGTGAGCTGTCCCGTAATGCGGCAGATTGGACAATTCACTTAGCTTTCTCCACTCATCGACAAGTTTTATTACGTCGACAGAGCACTCCTCACTCCCGCCTAATCAACCCATCCACCGCCATCCCGTCATCCATGTTGTCGCCATGCCACGTTGGCACCAAGCTCCTTGGCCCAATTTCAATCTGCTCACGCCGGTTGCGCGTGGTCAGCGCAAAGACTTTTCCGCTGAAACGCGTATCGGGGCCCTTCGGGATCAGATTGCCATTCGGCGTGGTAAATATCGGTTCATTGGCTATTTCCATTACAAGACCGTAGCCCCCTTCATGTACCAATCGATGGTGGTGGCGACACAGCAACAGCAGGTTATCGAGCTTGGTATCGCCGCCGTCCGCCCAGTGGCGAACATGGTGCGCGTCGACGTAATGCCGCGCAGTACAGCCGGGGAAACGGCAACCTGTATCTCGAAGCTCCAGTGCACGTCGAATTGCAGGTGGAATACTGCGCGTGCGGCGGCCTATATTCAGTGTTGTGCCGTCTGCATCGTCCAGCCAGTGCACTATGCCGCAGTCGCAAGCCAGCCGCCGCGACGTTTCCGCGGAAACGCATCCGCCCGATGCCAGCTCTGACTCTGCGCCGTCGCCGTCTTCTTGTAGTGTGTTCATATCGGTGTGAATGTGAAGCGTGCGGCGGTCGCCGCCCTTTACGACGATCCTTTCGCCTTCAGGCTCGCGTGTAACTTCCCCGCTAAGACCTTCGGTCAATCCATCTGTAAGCCCTTCGGAAAGCCCTCCGCAAAGATAACCGTCGACTATCCGTTCCAGTGCATCCGCACGCCTCGCCGCAATCGGCGTTTCCGCTGAAATGTCTTCTGCTGCATTGCGCAGCTCTTGATGGATGGTGTCCATTGCCGAATTCAAGGCCTGTGCAATACGCGCCCCTTGCTCGGGGCTCAGTCGTGCCTTGAATACATAGCTGCCATCGTCATCGATGTACCAGTTAAGTTCGCGCAGCGCATGGTGCTGATTATCCCGCTCCAGCGCCTCACTGCGTTTCACCTTGCGGTAGTTGCGCACCAGTCGCTCGACATGGTGTGCGGTACCGTGGTCGGCAATCATCATCAGGTAATCCTCGTTCTGAGGAGTGGCGACACGGGTCATTGCGCGGACTTTGGAATAGCTGATGCGGCCGTTGCACAGAGCCGAGCTGATCTGCGGCAAATCCTGCAGTGCATGGGCTACTCGAACTTTCTCCCGCGCAGCGCCCAGGTTGATACCGCATTTCCAGTTCAGCCAGTGGGCGCAGGAATTCATGCCCTCGCCGCTCCAGCCGTGGCGCTCGTCGAATTCGTAAATCAAGGTGAGCAGCCGGTAGGTCGCGGCGTTGAGATGCGCGGCAAGTTCAGTGATTTCATCTTCCAGTGTGGCCAGATCGCGGGCCGGGAATTGCGTAGTAGTAACGGAGTGTTGGTTCATATAAGTCTCCCCTGCATCCTTGCAAAAATACTGTATAAATATACAGTTATATTGAAATAAAATCAATATAAAACAATAGTTTAACAAGATTAAATATAAGTACTGGCGGACGAATCAGATGCTACCCGGGGCGTAAATAAAAAGAGGGGCTTAGAACCCAACACCCTAATCGCCGGCACCTTGTGACGTGGCAATAAAAAGTTCCTGAGCGTGATTCCAAAGATCTTGGTAATTGTAATTAGCAATCCCGCAAGTGGGGTAAATCCCCCGCAAGCACCTAGAGATAATGTCACGGTGCTATTTTGCACAGTGGTTTAGTAGCCAAATAGCGGTGCCGATTCCGAGCTTGCACCATCCACATGAATGGGCGGATGTATGATCCGCCATCGGCCCCAGCTGCGGATAATAAATCGGCCTATTCACATGAACAAAGCGGTCAAATCTTGCCTTTAGATACGGTTGGTAGGTGCTCGTGCTGGCATCGGGGTATTGGTTGCTTCCAGGCTGGCCAGTGCCACCGGCAGTCCGCGCTTTTTGGCCAAATACATGGCCTTATCGGCCTTTTCCTCCAACTCATGCTGCTGGCGGCCGTCAATAGGGTAGATCGCGACACCGATGCTGCAGGTGAAATTCAGCACCTGTTGACGGACATAAAGAGGTTGCTCGATCGCCTGCGACAGCTTGTGCGCGAGCCGCGTGACCTCCTCGGCAGATTTGACATCTTCCAGCACCGCCACAAACTCGTCGCCGCCGAGGCGCGCCACCAGATCCGTCTCGCGCAGAGCGTTCTGCACGCGTTGCGCAACGGCGATAAGCAATTTGTCACCCGCGCCGTGACCGTAGGTGTCATTGATCTGTTTGAACGCATTCAAGTCCATAAACAGCAATCCGGTCATGCTGTTCTGATCTGCGGCACGGCGCAGCGCCAGCGCAATACGCTCATCGTAAAAGCGGCGATTGGGGAGCCGGGTCAGCTGGTCGTGCGAGGACAGATGCTCTAGCTCGGAATTGGTATCCTGCAGGCTGTTCCGCAGCGCTTTGTTCATCTCGGCGTAGATGATGATGATGATGCTGATCACCGCAATGGCCAGCGCCGTGTAAGCCATCAGCATGGCCATGCTGTGGTGCTCGGCCTGGATGATTTGCGTAAATTGAAAGCCATTACGCTCCGCCTGCAAAATACAGATCCAGAAGGCGATGACCAGCGCGCCCCAGGATACGCTCAGTGCGACATTGCCGACGATTCCCGCCATCGCGGGCGCCATAATCAGGAGCGGATACGTGGGAGCACTTGTCCCCCCGAAGACGAAGCATGCGGCGGCGAAGGCGCCGGTAAAGATTAGCAGCATGACATTGAGCGCTTTGATACGGTCGCCGCGCAAGCGCAGCAAGAGCATGCTCACCAGAACGCCGAAAATAGTGGCTACAAACAGGACGTTGGCGGCAATACGGCCTTCCGGCGTAATAGCCAAGAGAATAGGGATAACCAGCGCGAACAGGACCACGGTGAGTAGCCAGAATCCGCTGGTCATGACCAGAATACGCTGCCGGTAGTGTTCTTCGTCCGATTGGTCGTCTACAGGCCTGCCGGTACACAAGTGGAACCACCAGTTGCGGGCTTTCCTGAGCGGCGCAGTTATTGGATGCATGAGTTTGATCTTCTGTTTTTATCTCGCGCTGGGTTTTGTTATACCCTAGCGGAGAGGCAGTTGTCGCTAAATACGGCAGCGAAAGCAGTATTAGTTCTCGTTTCGCAGGAATGACCGGGTATCCAGCATCAGTTCGCGCAACGCCGGGTCCTCTCTGCTCGCCTGCAGCAGGGCCGCGCTATCGAGTTTGCCACGCACGAAGTCCACGATCAGATCAAGCAGTACAGGGGTCATGGGTGGGTCGCGTTCCCAGCGCGGGGCGTTGACCAGATTGCCGGTGACCAACCCTTCGCTCAGACGCAACCAGTAACCGCCGCAACTGGAGAGGCTGTAGTCGAGGAGTCTTCCGTAGCTGATATTGGGAGTGTTAGGATTAAACCCTCCGGGGATGACCTCGGTAATTTTATCCAGCGCCATTACCCATTGTGTGCCCACCGGGAAGAGATTGGCGTCTGGCCTGCAGTAGTCTGCCGTTTTTAACCAGATGCGCAGTATTTCGGGCGGTTCATCGCGGCGTAAGCTTCGGGAGACATCAAAATCAATGGAATTTCCCTGGCTGGCGATCACTGTGCCGCTGACTACTAGATCCGCCTCCTGCTGTACATCGGTGAAGGAGCCCTGCCACAGGCATTCGCATTCCGCATAAGCTGCCTTGCTTGCGAAACATACCAGTAAGTACAGGCACAGCCCGGTGCGCATCACGGGATTACTGCTGTTGCAGGGCCTGAGCGGCTTCCAGCGCGAAGTAAGTTAGTATTCCGGCACAACCGGCCCGTTTGAAGGCGAGCAGGGATTCCAGTATGACCGCTTCTCGCGGCAGCCAGCCTCTTTCGAAGGCCGCCACTTGCATGGCGTACTCGCCGCTCACCTGATACGCGAAGGTGGGCGCGCGCAACTCTTCCGCCACCCGCCGCACGATATCCAGGTAGGGCATGCCCGGCTTGACCATAATCATATCGGCGCCCTCGGCAAGGTCCAACGCGCATTCATGCAGGGCCTCGTCGGTGTTGGCGGGGTCCATCTGGTAACTGTGTTTGTTACCTCCTTTGAGGTTCCCGGTGGAGCCGACCGCATCGCGAAAAGGGCCATAGTAAGCGGAGGCGTACTTGGCGGAGTAAGCCATGATCATGGTGTTGTGATAGCTCGCGCCTTCCAGTGCCTGGCGTATCGCGCCGACGCGGCCATCCATCATATCTGAGGGTGCTACCACATCGGCGCCGGCAGCGGCATGGGACAACGCCTGCTTGACCAGCACTTCGCTGGTGACATCGTTCAGCACATAGCCATTGGCATCGATGATGCCGTCCTGGCCGTGAGTAGTGTAGGGGTCCAGAGCAACATCGGTGATGACGCCAAGCTCGGGAAGAGTCTTTTTCAGTGTATGCACGGCGCGCTGTGCCAGCCCGCTTTCATTGAAAGCCTCCTCCGCCAGTGGCGTCTTGCTCTTTGCGGCGACCACAGGGAACAGCGCAATTGCCGGAATGCCCAGTTGTTGGGCAAGTTTGGCCTTCTCGACCAGCAGGTCGATGCTGAGGCGCTCTATGCCGGGCATAGAAGCGATGGTTTCGCGCTGGCCGCGGCCCTCAAGGACAAACATAGGGAAAATAAGGTCTGCCGCACTTAGCGCATGTTCGCGGACCATCGCCCGCGAAAAGTCATTGGCCCGGAGGCGGCGCATTCGAGTGTGGGGGAACATGCCGCGGTGGGTACTAAATGCCATAGTGAATCCTCAATCAAAGACCGGCGAAGGCGATGCTGGCCATCGCGAGGGTTTGCGCGATGTCGTCGTCGCTGTGCATGCTGGACATGAACCCCGCTTCGTAGGAGGCCGGCGCCAGATAGACGCCCTGATCCAGCATGGAGTGAAAAAATCGGTTGAACGCAGCGGTATCGCAGGCCATGACCTGATTATAACGGGTGACATGGTGCGCGTCGGTAAAGAAACCGCCAAACATGGTGCCGGCATGGTTGGTGGTGAATGGCACGCCCGCTGCGTCAGCCGCCTTACGCAGCCCTTGACACAGGTGCCTGGTGCGCTCGAATATCGGCTCGTAAAAACCCGGTTGCGAGATGATATTCAGAGTGGCAAGCCCCGCCGCCATGGCAATGGGGTTACCAGACAGCGTTCCCGCCTGGTAAACAGGCCCCAGCGGGGCGATCTGTTCCATGATGGCGCGTTTGCCGCCGAAGGCACCTACTGGCATGCCACCGCCGATCACTTTGCCCAGTGTCGTCAGGTCGGCATCGATACCGTAATAGCCCTGCGCGCCCTGTAGCCCAAACCGAAAGCCGGTCATGACCTCATCGAGGATCAACACGGCGCCACTTTCAGTGCATACCTCGCGCAGAGCTTCCAGGAATCCGGGTATGGGCGGGATGCAATTCATATTGCCGACCACTGGCTCAACGATGACACAGGCTATCTTGGGTCCGTGTTCGATAAAGGCCTGGCGCAGGCCCTCGATGTCGTTGTAGGTGAGTGTCATGGTGTAATCCGCCAGCGCGGCGGGAACACCCGGAGAGCTGGGCACGCCCAGCGTGAGCGCGCCCGAACCCGCCTTAACCAGCAGCGAGTCAGAGTGCCCGTGGTAGCAGCCCTCGAACTTCACGATAGTATCCCGGCCGGTATAACCGCGCGCCAGCCGAATTGCGCTCATGGTGGCCTCGGTGCCCGAGCTAACCATGCGCACCATATCCATGCCCGGCATGATGTGACAGATACGTTCCGCCAGTTCGACCTCCAGCTCTGTCGGGGTGCCAAAGCTCAGTCCTTTCAGGCATTGCTGCATCACTGCCTCGCGCACTGCAGCGTGATTGTGACCCATCAGCATGCAGCCCCAGGACAACACGTAATCAATATACCGTTTGCCCTGGCAGTCAAAGAGGTAGGGCCCTTCGCTGCGCTCGATAAAAATCGGCGTACCGCCTACCGCTTTGAAGGCGCGCACTGGCGAGTTGACGCCTCCGGGGATGTGTTCCTGCGCGCGTTCGAATAGTTGTTGCGAGGTGCTCATGGTGTATCTGTCCTGAAAAGTTGTTGGCCCCACGAAGTTTTCGCGTCTGGCGATAGTGAAATTATCGACGCTGCGTCGAACAATATCCAGTGGCGTCGGTGCGGTCGTCACCAGATATCGCTTTTACGGGGTCAACTGCGGGTATGTTTACGGTGGATCGCCCCGTTCCGATTGGCCTGCGATCGACATCAAACGGGTTTTATGATGGTTCAGTGATAGTTGGGGCCGCTGGTGATCCAGCAGTGAGCTGTCGAGGTCGCTAAACACCAGAAAGGTTAGTGCATCGTCGTTCATGTTAATACGTCCAAATCTGTGCGGTGCTGGTAAGCGCTCACCTCGCGCTGCTCAGTCAGTGTGAACAGGTGGTTGACGCGTTCGGGCAAAGCACTGAGGCACTGCCGTGTGATCCTCTCGTAGTGCTGTATAAACCTGTGTAAGGCGGGGTCATCCATTAACGTGCTGGTCCGTTGCGACGGGAGCGAGGCGGCGAGCTTACGCTCCTGCTCTTGCCGCCACTGGAAAACACAGTCAAACGACGGTGCCTGCAACATGATCCATTGATCGACGCGCGCATAGAGCGCGCGGAACTCCGTGTCCAGAATGGCATTGCTGTATTCACGCCAGCGTCCCTCGGGATCTTCATTTTGCTCCAGCGTATTTAGCGGCTGTAACAACAGGTCGGAGTGTTGCGGGAGGGCGCCCAGGCACCAGCCCTCCAGCAAAACAATCTGTACCGGTGTGTTAATACGGTCCCAGTGGGATGGCGGATACCTGTCGTCCTCGGCTTTGTTGAATCGGGGGATGGCCACCGGTTCCCGGCGCTCTGTGTCCAGCAAGGCGTTGAGGGTCTGGTGCAGTAGAGCCATGTCGTGGGTACCAGGCACGCCGCGCGTAATCAGTAGCGGATGCACAGATGCGGCGAGCGCGCGGCGCTGGCGGACGGTCAGGTAAAAATCGTCCAACGATAATGCGACGGCATGAACTGCATGTACTTCAGCTAAATGCGTACACAAAAAATCTACAACCGTCGTTTTACCAGAGCCCTGGCAGCCGTTGAGTGCCACCAGAATGGGTCGATGCGTACTATTTTGGTGCTTAGCAAAGACGCTAGTAAGGGGCGCGAACCATTTGAGCGACTCCGCCAAGTACGTTTTATTCAGCCGATGTCGTTGCAGAAACTCGTTCTGCCATGCGGGTCTGTGGGGTGGTCCTGTTGTGGATAGCACTGGGCACCGTGGGTAGCTGTATTGCCTAACAATACAGCAGAAAACGTGTCAAATGGGGCTACAGCGCAGCGCTAACCCGCGCGCGGAGGCGGGGGCCGCGACTTACGCCAGCCCAGAATAAAGACCAGTGCAAGCAAACCCGCTGCACTGGTCATCAATGAAGTGAGTTGTAATTCAGCCACATAGGGATCGCGGAATGATTCCAGTAGGCCTTTAGTGCCCTCGTGCAGCACAAGGTAGAGCAGGGCGATCTGCCCGTTGAAGCTGCGCCTGCCGTCCAACCACATCAGGAACAGGCCGACGCCCAAAGACGCGCCCATAAAGAGGAAGTGCAGCGCTAGCGTGGGCAGACTTCGATGTAGAGAGGATTCCAGCAGGCCTTGCTGCAATTGCAGATACCACACATGGCTGCCGGGCGCGTAACTGAGGCACAGTAACCCTGAGCACGGCGGCCCAGTGCAGCAGCCGTTCATCCAGCAACTGAAGCGCACCAGCGCCAAGGCAAAACATACGGTGATTGCCAGTACATCCAAAAAGCGCGCGAGGGGTAATTCAGGCAGAATCCACCCCTTTAGCAAGGGGCCCAGAACCACCATCGCAATCAGCGCGCCGGGATAGCGCAAGCCGCCGCGCAGTTCCGCGGAAAGTGGTTGATAGGCTTCCCAGCCGCGTATGTGCAGCGAAAACAGCTTTGCGCCCATGATGGCAACAACGGCAAGTAGCAGCAGTAGTGCGATGGTGCGACCGGTGCGCACGCCGTCCTGGCGCAGATACAAAATGAAGAACGCCATGCCAAAGATCGCGATGGGCGCGATCAGTAACTGCAGTGCTTCGAAGCCGAAAAGGCCTTGTGGATACATCTCTCGCCCAATGTGATGAAGGAGGGAGCGCGCACCCATTCTAAGGTGGTGCGCGCCTTCCCCGCAGGAGTTTTGTTAGCAGCCGGGTGGTAGACCCCCGCAGGCGTCACCTCGGCCATCGTTGTCACTGTCTGTCTGGTCGGGGTTGGGGATCCACGGGCAGTTGTCGACGCCATCCAGCACGCCGTCATTATCCGCGTCTATAATTGGGTCGCAGGCATTCCCAATCCCGTTACTATTGGCATCCAACTGGTCGTTATTGGCTAGCGCCGGGCAGTTATCGCTGCCGTCCAGGGTATTGTCGCTATCACGGTTGATACCCATGCGTACGCCCGATCCTGGAGGAGCGCAGGTATAGGTGAGCGGGCCTTGGGTAGCTGCGTAGCCGCGTAAAGTAGCGTCGCTGATCACATCATTAAGGTCAGAACGGAACTGGCCGTTCGATTCGCGCACCCAGCCGCGCTCCGCGCGTTTGAATGTGCCTTTCACAATGAGGTCACATTCTTTCACCGTACCGCCCAGCATCAGTGAGCTGAAATTCGCAGCGGCACGGGCGATCAGCAGGTTGATGCGCGGATTGGCGACGGCGCCGTTGTTTGCAGTGAGCGTCACCTGTTGACCGACGACAGGCGCCAGGTCGGTGGGGAACTCCAGTGAGAACGCCTCAAGGTTGGCCTCTTCAGTGTTATTGAGGCTAAACACGCCCGCCTCGAAGAAGTGGTCGACGGTATCGACCGCGCCATCGTGCAGAAAGCCGAAGCCTCTGATCTGGTCCCCTGTGGACACTGTATCGGTTGACATGCCGAACATGCCGATCTTGTGATAAAGATTACGCATGTGCGGTACTTTGAAGTTTTGCGTCAGGGCCTCGAAGCTTTGTTCGCCGCCAGTACCGAAAAAGCCCTGGGCAGGATCCAGCGTGTGACAGCCAGCGCAGTTGGTCAAAGTATCTGTGGTGCGGCCGCTAAACAGTGTCTGCCCCGCTGTGGCAGCACTGGTCAATGAATTGTTCAGGGCTCGAACCGGGTTGGGTGGAAGCATAATCTCTAGGGTAAAGTCTGCAAATTGCTGCATCTCGCCGCTGGTGATCGTACCCTCCATGCCGACAAGCCCCTCGAAAGCGACAATAAAGTTGCGAAACGAGGCATCTTCCGAGCAGGGTGCCCCGCTGGGTTCTGCGCAGGGGTCGGTGCCAAAGAATCCGTCTACGCGGTCACCACGCCAGTGCAGTCCGCCGTGTGTCGCCATGCCGCGCAGGGTCTGCGTTGTCATAGGCCCCTTCATGGGGTGAAAGCTCGTCGACACATTAATAGGGACGGCCGCAGGCTGTGTGTTGAGGGTGACGTGATCATCCGGGTTGCCGAGGTTCCAGGCGAGTTGGTCCAGATCGGCAAAGATGTGGCAGCTCGAACAGGAGGCCTCGCCATTGCCGGATGTTGCAACGGCGTCGTACAGGAAGGGTCTTCCAGCGACCACTTCAGGGGGTTCCGGATTATGCAGTACGTGTGTCTCGACGATGCCATTTGAGTTGAGGTCAACCACTTCTATCTGATTGCCAAAACGCGTCAGCACATAGAGCCGATTGTTGATCTCATCCAGCACCATGCCGCTGGGACCGCCCCCGGTAGCAATATAGTGGGCGCTCTGGGCTGTCGGGTCGAAGTCGCTCTCAAAATCGCTGCTCTCGATAGTATCTGTGGTGAATACACCTATTTTCGCGGAGCCGAATGCGGCTATATACAGCGTCTCACCGTCGCTGGATACTACCGGTTGCAGCGGTGTTGCAAGACTGTGGGCCTTTTGTGCCTCAATCAAAGCATGGTTGGCGCCGGCGTCAGTATGAAGTTGGCCGTAGTCGATGTGCTGGTTCAGGTGCTGCACATCAACCGTCTGGGAATTGGGATCAAGCACTGTGATGCGAGACTCAGAAAGCCTTCCCTGCACGGTGCTGCCGCCGTGGATTCCCGCGCCTTCGAAATTGATATGATTGGGCAGCTCTGTGTTCGTGACATAGACCTTGCCCGTTATCGGGTTCACCACAAGATTAAACAATACCGTGCCGACATGGTCGTACTCCACAATGGAGTTTGACGCCAGCGTGTTGGCATTAATAGAAAACACGTCGTGGTCGGGTAGGTTGAACTTGACTTTATTGCTCCAGTTTGTGCCCTTGGAATCGACCCACTGGCTGCCGTCAAACTTGACGATAACGCCAACTTCCGGCGCATTAACGCTCTCTTCGCACTGTGGGTCAGCGTCGGTTTGAAAGCAGTTTTTGTTCGGTCCTGGCGCACCATTTGGGCCAAACCCGTTGGGCACTACTGTTTCATTGATGACGGTGGTCTGGTTGCCCGACTGGAATGCTGCTACATAAACGGTGGCGCCATCAGGTGTAACCGCAAGTCCTCGTGGCGTGTCGGAAAAGAAACTCAGGATACGCTGAGGGGTGCCCCCCAGGGTGGTGCCCAGGTTGCTGGAGTCAAAGACCCATACATCAGCCCGGCCGATACCGGGCGTGGTCAGCAGGGGGTTGCCAGCGCCGGGGACCGATGCTATCGAAGCGTCCGAGCGTTGCTGGCCGCGCCTGGCGGTGGTGATGAATGCGCGAGTGAATCCAGTGCCGCCGAAAACGATATCGCGCGGTTCGTCGCCGACCAGCAAGGTGCGAGTCACTTTTGCGGGACGGGCAGAAAGATCAATGATGCTCACGCTGTCTGACAGGTGGTTGACCACCCATATTTCGTTATTGGTGCGTGCGGCCACCGCAACGGGTTCCATACCCACGGGGATGGAGTCGATATGCGTGAGTGAGCCCGCGTTGACCGTGAAAACCTCCAGTCGGTTGTCCGGTGTGTTAACAGCCAGTAATCTGGTGCCGTCTGGTGTGATGGCCACGGGTCGCACCTGCCCACTTTCAAAGGTGATGAATGAGGGTTGTGCTATTACCGGTGCAGCGAGGCTGCTGAAGACGATCAAGCTGCAGCCCAAAACATGGGCCCTCACTCGTGCGAGCAGGCCAGAAGTATTCAGGATATTGGGCATTGGTGGAGTCCTCTTATAATTATCTACCGTCAGTCTCGGGGTTTGCTTTCCAGGCATCTACTCGGGGTTGCTTGCTAGGCATCTAAAAGACGGCTTTATGTATATTGTGAAAGCTGACAGCGATTGGGTTGAGTATTGCGGTCCCGTCGAAGCAGCCCTTGCTATTATTTGCGGCCACTTCGAATTTTACAGGCCTGTTATGATGCATGCTCTTCTGGCTACACACAAGGCCTAGTCTTTTCCAATATGAAATGAGCCTGAAACGAAGGAAAGCACAGGAAGCTGTTTCCAATATGAAGTGAGCCTGAAATAGCCCTTGATGTCGTTCATGATCAATGGATGAAAACGATCATGAGCTTA
>Ga0208768_1000097_pt1 | contig 66491 bp, 46 predicted proteins | sample AntAceMetag02UK1_FD_184760 | JGI IMG/M metagenome (GOLD analysis project Ga0208768, IMG submission 184760) | Saline lake microbial communities from Ace Lake, Antarctica - Antarctic Ace Lake Metagenome 02UK1 (SPAdes) (version 2) | ecosystem: Environmental > Aquatic > Non-marine Saline and...
TTGACAAAAACTGCAATCCGCAAGGTGTTGTTATACACATGAGCAATATTTTTTCGTACGAAGGAACAGCAAGTTTAATGCCGTTAAAATATCGAGTGCAACAAGAAAATAAACTTATCGAAAGTGTACAATCAAAAATTCCTATGTGTGTTTTAGAATTTGATCAGCGTGCAGCCGAAGGATTTGTACCATGGCGTGCAGAAACAGGACTTGCAAAAGACTTAGAACTCACTGATCTTTCAACTGCGGTACTTCCTCCGTGGCATACTTATGATTGATTATTTTAAACTTTTCAGGAGTTGCTGCTTTTGGTGCGCATAGTCCACACCAGCATTTTGTTTTTTTGCACACAATAGTCGGTGTTCCTAGCAATAATCTGTCTATGATGGCACGAGTGTCTTTTAAGTTTCCTATGGGCCCAATGCGATCGTCCCAGGTCATACGACAGTCTTTGTTTGTAAAAACTTCACCTGTGGTTTGTCTAATATATAAAAAGTATTTGTCAACACTACAACTCCACCCTTGGAAGTTGTTTCCTTCTACATACTTTGTGTCATAACTATTGTTAACACACATGCTGTTGCCGCCGCAACATGCTCTTCCGGTACTGGCTAAGTCGTGACCGCGAGTAAGTACTGCTTTTATTTTTTGTGTTAACTTTGTAGGAGTTTTTCCTGTTAAAAACTTTACCTGTCGTGGAGAATAATTAAAACGTATGTCAAACCAGTGATGATCAATTTGTCTCACGTGGTATGGTGCTTTAATTGCTTTTAACCAGCGTATTATTTTTAAACATTTTAGCCATAATTCTTTTTTTGGATGCATCATAACATTTACTTGGAATGATTTTTTTCTAATTATCAATCCTCTAACATTGTCTTTGAATAGCCCTTCTTGAGTAGAATTTCCTTCTGCATGAAAACTTACGGTAAAATGATCTACTAACTTGCAAACTTTGTCCCACTGATGCTGACCTACTACTGCATTTGTTATCAACGCTACTGTAAGTGTATAATCTATCTTTTCTTTTTTTGATTGTATGTATTCTAATATTTCAATGATGTTTGGGTGAAACACGCTTTCGCCGCCTTGAACGTTTAATCCTGCGATTCTCATATGGCTGGGCTTATTGTTCATTTGTATCTGTAAATATTCAAATATAAAATCAACAGTTTTTAAGCTATCTTCGAGACTAGGATGTTGCAATCTATTATTATGCCCATCGCCGCAATAACTACAATCCATATTGCATTTTAAAGTGCTTTCCCATGCAACTTGAAAACTTAAATTGTTTACTGGTACTAATGAATCTATCATTGTATTATCCATTTTTTTATAGAAATTTCTCCGGCGCATCCGCATATATCGCGTGAGCAAAGTGTCGGCTGTATTGTAGGGCTGAACTCAAAGTCTTTATCGTTAATGTTATAAGTCTTATCAAATAGCCGCTGGTTGCAATTGGATGTTATTACTCTGTTGGTAATTTTAATATGATCGACTCCTAAATTACAGTGCCATCCTTTAAAATAGTTTAAATTATTTCGAGTAATCCAACTGTCACTGTTTGTAATAGTTTTTTCATTATTGTTGTGCGTGATTGTAATTTCTGTTCTTGGTTTACGAGAAGTAGAATGAAACCAATCTGCGTTAGGATATCGTTTAATAGGTTCTTCAAAATATTTTAATTGCTCAATTGTATAACAAGATTGACCATCAAACAATACAACTTTTGCAACAATTGGCCAAGGCAGTGTTAACTGTTGCATCTGTTCGACTAACTCAACGCATGTGTTAAATGCAGCTGGATCTATTAACACATCTACATTAACTAGTATCTCCGAACTGTATAAAAAATCAGCAAGAGTTTTAATTTTGTTTATTTTTGCATATTCGTGGTGTACGCTAATATTAATATGATCCAGCACTCTTGCTGCTTTTTGCCACCATATTATACCTCTAGTACCATTGGTACTAATTTCTAAAATACAATTGTATTTTGATTTTAAGAAAATACAAAGTTCTAAAAAGTCATCCCATAATGTGGGTTCACCTCCAACAAAAAAAATATTAAACACATCTTTGCCATTTGCTGCATAATGATTTAGAACTTTTGATAAGTTTGTTTTAACGATTTCTAGGTCCGGCCAATTTGTATTGCCCTCGTTGCTGCCCGGGAAGCAGTAATTGCATTTTTGATTGCAAGTATTTCCTAGCATATATTCTATTCTAAGAACATTATCAGGTTGATTATTTTCTACTTTTATTATCATAATAAGTGTGCTAACTCAGGAAAAATATTTTTGGCGCTAATTCCTCTAATTGCATCTAACTTGTTTACATATTCCTTGAATCCAGGTAGCCTTTCGGTATGGTCAGCACTTTCCATATAAACTAATATTGATTCCCAACGTCTCCATCCATAAGGATTTGACTCCCAAAAACTTTGATCTAAGTTGCCGTGATTTTGTAACCATATTTTAAACTGCATAAACTTGTCACGTATTTCTTGTTTATCATCTTTGGAGAAATTTTGTATATTTAAAAATGTTGGTATGTATAAGAGGTGCATATTAATCAGGCCGCCGCCTGCTTGCACATTTTTAATTACTTCTGTATTGACTTTTTTAAAGTTACTATTGACTTTCCAATGTATAAAATCTGGAAGGTGCTTGATATTAAACATCTGAATAGCAGTAGCAATACTAGGACGTATGTTATCAGGAGTGTTGTCCAGCATATGGAGGTTACGCTCAACTGTTTCCCAATCTGTTGGGTACCTAATGTAATTGTTACGATCTGTATGTGCGTCAATGCTGACTCCGACTTTTACAACTGCAAAATGTTTCCATAGTTCGATAAGTTCTTCGTCTACAAGAATGCCATTGGTGTTATAACGCAGCCTAATTTTTTTATTGTGTCCACTGCGTACAATTTCTTCGATAAACTTTTTATGTTCTTTGATCATTAAAGGTTCGCCGCCTGCGAAGTACACCTCTTCTAAATACGGAATTTGTTTGTACAATTGATCCCAAAATATTTCATTTTCGTGCCATTTGTTATTAAAGGACGATTTATCCCATTGCATCTGCCGCTTGACTTCAGGATCTTCTAATTGTGGTGCTAGCACTTTCCAGTCAGCTACCCATTTACTACTGTCATGTGGCGAACACATAACACACTTGATATTGCAAGTATGCCCAAGCCTTAGATCTAAATATTTGAGTTGATCTTTGTATCTACCATCAGATTGCGTGTCGTTTAACATAGTGACAGGATCGAGGCCGCGCTCCATCCAAGTAGTGGTTTCCCACATACGCTTGCTCACAACTCCTTGTTGCTCTTCAGCAAAGCACTTGGTACAACTTGCTGGAATGTTACCGTCCATCATTGTGCGTCTGATGTTACGCATATATTCACTATTCCATGCCTGCATAGGAGTGGTAGTACTAAAGTTTACTGGATCACCTGCGTCATCCTTTACTAAGCCCACTGTATGATCAACACCAGCACCACTAGCATTAGCACTGCAACATACCCGCATGTCTCCATTTGGTCGTGTTGCCATGTGTATCCAAGGTAACGCACAAAATGTAGGAGTAGCAGTTTCTGCAATGGTGTCTTGCCATTGATCTAATAGTTGTTTCATCTATATCCAATCAACAAAAATCTATTATATAACGGCAAAGACAATGTTTCTTTTTTCACTATGGTATTTATTCCGCTGCTTTTAGCAAAATCGTCAACTGTGTCAAAGCATCGAATATGCTCAGGCAATTCATAATAATTATTGCTTTGTAACACTATGAGTGTATTAGCAGGAATTCTCTCTAACCAGATGTTGTATTGTAGTTGTGTGATATGTTCTGTACTGGTATTGATAACCACATGAGGAATCGTGTTGTATTCGTATGTACACATGTCATGTGTTTCTGCACGAAATATACCAGACATTTCTTGGCGTTTACAAATCATTTCGGCAACTTCCTTGCATGATTCGTCGATGTCAATACTGCATATCTGTGCAATCTTTGTAAGCCTGTTAAACATCATACTTGCAAGAACGCCGTTCCAGCCACCATGGATTGTAACATTTAATGCAACACCATCATTTGGCAGGCAAGGCAATAAGTGTTCAATTAGCCATTCTTTACTTCTAAGTTGGCCCTTCCAGAAACTTTCTAACACACCATAATGATTTTCATTATTGCGTACAGCATCCATCCAAAATGCAATATCATCTAAATTTATGTACATAATTGTTTTTTAATATCCGGGCACAAGATCTGTTGAATACGTTGAGACATAAAGTGCTTGAAATTGTACGCTCTTGTTTCTTTTGTTTTGTTGTTTAATTCTTCAATTGTGTATGTTTTCATTGCATGATCCAATGCGTTAATTGCAGCAAAAATTCGTTTGTCTGTATCCATAGTGTCATACGATTCATCAATAAAATCGTCAAATGTTTTAAACCCTAGTTCTCTAAGATACTGCAATGCATAACGTGGCCCAATTAGAACGAACATTTGTTTTGATACTATAGGTTTCCATATTTTTTCACTAAGAAACATATTACTATAATTGTTAAAACATTCATAGTAATATGTTTCTGTAACTAGATTAATTAATGCCTTGTTATAAAATGCTTTGTTAAAATCATGTGGGCGACTTCCAAATAAAAAATTCTCAGTGTCTAAATTCAACGGTAATTTTTGTGCTGTAAGACTCACTTGATTTTCTAGTGTTTGAAATATTTCTTCTGAAAATTCATGAGAATAGTCAAACACTACTTGAGAAAATGAAGCAGGATTGGCAATATGTAGTTCGTATGTTTTATCCAAACACGATATCTTTCCTTTTTCTAACATACCCAAATAATCCATGTATGTGATTGCTACTGCTCTGTGATTATGCAACCGATTATTTAAACACATAAACCATTCAGTTTTGTTTATAGTACGCTTTTTTAAATTATAATCTATAGTATTTTGTTTAACTCTGTAGTACCAGTTGCTATTATAACATACTTTGAACAGCTTGTCAAACTGATTGTCTTTCAACCAAAGATTATATTCTTCCTCCACATCACGATTACCAGACAGAAATATAAATTTGTCTTTGAGTTGGTGCTTTACTGAATATTCGTGCAATCTTTCAAACTCTACAGTTGTATATCCTTCAAGGCAACTGTCATATAACATGAACAAGTTATGAGTGTTGCGAATAACGTCCACTGCTACTTCTAACAAAGAAAGATCAGAAGCAATACGATATATGTAAATACTTGTAGTATCCTTGTTATCTAGCCATTGATTAAAATTTAAATGAGTATTTAAACCGGTCGATGAATACAACGGATCGCCTGGCGCAAGATTAGAATATACTATTTGATTATTGTTTTCCAATGTGCAATTGTCCTTGCTATTCCATCTTCGTAGGAAACTTTAGGATACCATCCTGTTTTTTCAGTAAGCAAGTTATGATTACTGTTGAGCCACCAAATTTCCCCATGTCGAGGATCTTTGGTATCCCAGTTAACAGTACCCCTCCAATCAAGTTGTTCTGCAATATAGTTTGCACAATCTTTAATCTTGCGAGGCTCGTCTGGACCGATTGTAAAGATATTTCCGCGGCAACTATCTCTATTTTCAATCATAGCCATCCATGCATCTAATAAGTCGTCAATGTAAATGAAGTTTCTATATGGCTCGGCATATCCTAAATTGCATGTATTACCTTTGAGCATCTGACTGATAATTTGCTCTGTGACAAAGTAGTCGTTGTCTTTGCGACCGTAAGCATTAGTTTGTCGAAAGCTAGCCCATTCTAATCCATATGCACGTTCGGCATATTCGAGGTATTTTTCACATGCATATTTTGCAACTGCATAAGGGGCATTTGGATGTGGTTGTGTGTGTTCATCAAATGCAACATTTTGAACATATGTGCCAGTTTGTTCAACTTCGTCGCTGATCGGTTGCCACCCGTAAACTTCCATAGTGCTTGCAAATACAAAATAAGGCATCGGATCTACATTACGACAAGCTTCAATTAAATTAACAGTACCTACGTAGTTTACTTCGCTAAAACTAACTTGCTCATAAAAACTTTTTTGTACTTCAGTACGTGCTGCCAAATGCACAATAATATCAGGTGTAACTGATTTTACTTCTTGTTGAATTGCAGCGTGATCTGTTAAATTGCTTTGTAATTCTACAACTTCGCCTATTGCTTGTAATCTTGGCAGCAAATGTTGCCCAATAAATCCACTACTTCCTGTTAATAATATTTTCATATTGTTCCTTTAAACCATCGATGACCGAAATATAATCCGGATTGTCTGTTATATTTAACATTTTTCTATACACGTCAACTTGAACATGGTTAGTATTAGGATCAAGTTTTTTTAAAATCTTGCGACGTGTTTTTTGATCGCCTACAATTTTAAGTAGCCAAAGCCAGTTATAGTGTACTGTCTGTTCGACTTTTTTTCTAAGCATACTGATGTCTCGGTTACAAATTTGCTTTACTTGTTTCATAAATTCTATACAACGGGTTTCGTCATCTTCTATACTGTCAAACGAATAATCAATTATATTGTCAAACAGCTTAAATCCCAAGCTTTTAATGTATTCATTTGCACGAGGATGCCCGTAAACTAAAAACGGACGCCGGTTCCAAATAGGTATGTAGGTTTTTTCTGTTATAAATTGTACATCAACTGTTGATTCGCATATTACACTAAACAATGCATCTTTGAATTCCAGCGGAGGAAGCATATAGTCTACATAACCGTCTGGTCTATTTTCATGTAGGTCGTCAAACTTTAATATTTCTGGTTTCCAATATTTAAATTCATAACCGTAATCCCAGTTATCAGAATTTCGAAAACTGATATATCCATGTTGAAATAAGTTTGCGTTGAACATATGGTCTAAAAATAAACACCTATGCGGGTGAGCTCTTCCGTTTAAACTAACAAAGTGTTTGTTAATATCCTTGCTGTGTCCCAACGGCAACCGTGAGTGAGAAAGTGCATTTTCAACAGTTTGAAATGCAAAAAAAGTTTCCCACGATATAAAGCTATCTCGGTGATCTATTATAGGGTATCTATAATTGAGTTTGTAACTTAGATTGCAGCCTGTTATTATTTCTAATGTGATATTATGATAATTGCAAAATCCTTTAAATATTCGAAAAGTTTCTGAATCATGATAAAACGGCATAAAAACATATTCTTCTGCACCCAACAATCTTATTGTAGAAATATCTTTCTTTTCAACAGCATCAACTAGCCATTTGAAATCGCTGTGTGTGTATGCCCAGACATTCAGATAATATATTCCATTATGCACTGTGTCTAAATATGTTCTTTTCATTGTGTACCTATATAAATATTACTATGTTTGATATAGTAACCCAGTTTGAAGAACGTATTGCAAAATTCTTTGGAGCACCATATGCTGTTAGTACCGATTGTTGTACTCATGCTGTTGAATTATGTTTAAGGTACAATAAATCAAACAACATCAGTATTCCAATGCACACTTACTTATCAATTCCTATGACTGCTAGCAAACTAGATTTAAAATGGACGTGGAAAGACGAACGCTGGACTGATTATTATTATATAGACAATAAAATAATTGACGCTGCTGTTTTATGGAAAAAAAACAGCTATATAACAGGAACAATGATGTGCATTAGTTTCCAATATAAGAAGCATCTAAGTGTTGGGCGCGGTGGCATGATACTGTTAGATAATTATCAAGCATATACAGATTTAATCAAACTTGGATACGATGGAAGAAATCGGCAACCGTCGTGGAGCGAACAGGCCATTGACTGCATAGGATATCATTACTATATGACTCCAGAAACAGCACAACAAGGGCTCGATAAACTGGATACAGCTATTAACTCTACTCCTAAACTGTGGAGTTGGCAGGACTATCCAAATTTAACAACTATGCCGATCTTTTCTAATTAAGTTTTATCCAGGAGCATCTGTGATTGTATAATGATTGTGAGAATTTTTACGAATATCTTGATATTTGTAATCTATAATATTATTAATAATTGATATTGCTTTGGGAATATCGGGTTTAAGAGTTACTTTTATTTTTTCTAATGCATCGTTATGCAATGAAGAAAATATATCTACAGTAGACTGCTGTAGTTGTTTATCAATTGCAGGATATATAAATTCTTGTAGTATTTGCATGTGTTGAATTATATCAGGATGGCAATCTTGAATTACATCAAACGGTTTTTGAAATTCGGATCTTTCAAAATTGTAATAAGGTATCTCGGGTAATTGATCTAGATAAAATTTTGTTATTTCTGACGAAGTTTTTTTTGTTTTAAATGCTTCATTTTTTGCTAATTTAAATGCACTACCTTGCCATGTGATATATTCTCCAAACATTTTATTAGCAGCAATTATTGCTGTTGAATTTTTAACAATATCATTGTCATACGACCAATACCGTTTGATAAAATAGCGATTGTATTCTGTATTGCCGCCGTTGAATACACTGCCTGTGCATACCCAATTACTGTTGCGGATTCTGTCTTCTCTGCTCCAACTGCTCCAAAGAATAAAGATTTTGTCGTCTTTGTTGAATTTTAATTTTGCATTGGCTTCCACCATACGATGCATAATTCCTACGTTTCCCAATCCAGGTAATGCAAAATTATGATATTCGATTTCCATGTCGTATCCTAATATATTAGCCCAAGTTGGCCAGCCATACTGTGTATAGCTGCATCCAAATATGATTATTCTGCTCATGGCACTCCTTAAATAGTTGTATGAATATTTATAGTACAAACGAATGGGATCCATTAAAGAAGGTTGTTGTTGGTGTTGCTGATTATTGCCGTATTCCAGAAATGGATAAAAGCTTACGAGTTATTAATTATGCTGATCGCAAAGACGTAAGCGATGTTAAAGCTGGATTGTATCCTGATCAAGTTGTTGAAGAAAGCAACGAAGATCTTGAAACATTTGTAAAATTTTTAGAAGGCGAAGGTGTAGAAGTTGTAAGACCCAATCGCACACCGGATGTTGAATATTACAATTATTGTCCACGTGATACTGTATTTGTTTATGGTAAGAAAATGCTTGCTACTCCGATGAGTTTGCGAGCAAGAGAACGTGAGTTTCATCATATGCTCCCTCACATAGCAGGCGTTGAATTAAGCCCCCGTTACAAAAATAACGACCTGTACGATGAAACTTGTGTCGGCGACCCTGATCAGTTGGCATTAACTGAAGTAGCACCTTGCTTTGATGCTGCTAATGCTATCCGAGCAAACGACGATGTGTTGTATTTGGTTAGCAACAGCGGCAATAAAGCGGGTGCTACTTATTTAGACCAGTGGATTAACAAACCAAAGTACGATTTTATAGATCGTGGAAATGTAAAAGTTCATACACTTGAAAATGTTTATAGCTATATGCACATCGACAGCACTGTTGCGTTTTTACGCGAGGGATTGTTGTTGGCAAACCCCAGCAGAATTAAAAGTCGAGATGTGCTACCCGGCCCATTTAAAGATTGGGATATTATTTGGGCGCCTGATCCTGTAGACGCTGGACATTATCCAGGGTTGTGTAATAGTAGTATTTGGACATGGAACGTAAATTTGTTCAGTGTTAATCCCAATCTTGTGGTATTAGAGGAACATCAAGAGCCTACACGCAAAGCGTTAGAAGCGTACGGTATCGAATGTGCTATGTTGCCATTGAGACATGCCAGAACTTTAGGTGGATGTTTTCATTGCTGTACGCTAGACCTTGTCCGTAAAATTTGATTTACTTAAAATTTCTTTTAATGCATCTGCTGTTTCTTGATGAAATATAGGACCATCGTGTGCATCGTCTCTGGCCTTGTCATATGTAGTAGGCGTTATGTGCCATAATTTATATTTACTATGTAAAATTTCTTGCTCGATATCATCATCCCATGTAAAGTTTAATACCGGTACTCCTGCTAGTTTCCACGTATTGTTAAAACTTTCAAACCACTGATATATATTAACGCTCATTTCTCCAGTGTTGACTATGTAACGTTTTCCCCACCATCGGCCGTCTGGAGTATGGGTTTCGCTCATATCTTTCAAATAAACGTGCTTGCTCTTGCTTACTGTAGGAATATACACAGAGTCTTTAAAAGCAAAATGCTTTCTTGTTTTTTGCGGCCATTGTACTATTACTATTTTTGGAGTGGGAGCGTTGTTGGTATTCCATAACAATGTATTAAATGAAGGAATATCAGGTCCCGATACTTGCTTGGCAGCATTATAGAGATCCAAGGACAAATATTTAGAAATATGGTCTGTCCATATTTGATCAGTACGTAGTCCTACTCCTTCGGTATAACTACAGCCAAATGTTAAAAGAAAATTATTATCTAATTGGTTGATTTCTTTTGTTCTATAACCTAAACTATTAAAGTTATAAGTGATTGGCCAGCGGGGGTATTTACGTTGGTGGTTAAATGTGTCTGTTGAATATATAGAGTTTGTTTGATTGCAATCGTGTGCAGCAACCAGCAGTGGAGTTTCGGGATGATATTCTAGCATTTCTTACCTTGAATAAATATATGTATATATTTATCAACGGAGTTACTGTATGTCTGAATACAATTGGTTTATGTCACTATATTTTAAACCTAGAAATAATTTACTACCCGAATTAATCAACAAAGATGGAAATCGAACTCCGTTGATACATATTGGAAAATGTCAACACTTGATGCATTTGATAAAGGACAGTTTTTTATCGTTGGATCAACGGCCTGTAATAGTATTTAATGGCACGCATTCTATACATTATTTAGAAAAATTATTTGTTACTAAAAGACATAAAGCTTTATTGCAGACAGAAGAAATTGCTTTCTACTTTTTTGAACCACTAACACACTATGTACACAAAAATGGGCAAGATCCCGAAATGGAACCACACATTTTAAAAATAGACAACGAGCCGCACGAAATTAAGAATATACGCTGCTTAGAATTAGAAAGTATAAACAGCTGGGCTGAGAAAAACAATATTAAAAATTTAAGTGTATATTGTACAGATCATGACTGTTATAAACATTACGCACAATTTTATCCATATTTAAAATTATACGAAGAAGATTTATTTACATCATGGCTGTGTGATTGTATTTCATATAGGTCTACACGCAACAAAGGGTGGGAGCACGATTTAGATTCTTCGTTGATTACAAAGAAATTCTGGAGCGGCGCATGGAGATACGAACCCAGTAGACATTTTATTACTGCATTTTTAGTAGGCAAAGATTTAGTTAAAGACAACAATGTAAGTTTTTATTTTAAAATTTCAAACAGCGAAATGAAAAGACGCATGTGGTTTGGTTGGAAAGAATTTAAATTAAAGTATCCTGCTGTTAGTGATATAGTAGAAACAGGCAATGAAATTTTACAAAATATTGTTCCTCTGAGCTTGGCTGTAAGCAACCCTGTTTCAGTCAACGGAAACGCATCCGATCCAGAAGAAGATAGCGAATTAGATGGCGGAAATGTTAGAACCACACACGACCCGAGAGATTCGTATACCGAAGCATTTTGTGCAATAATTCACGAAAGTAGATTTACTCAACCATGGCCAAATATCAGCGAAAAGACAATAAACGCGATCAACAGTTATAGACCGTTTGTGATGTGTGCTGCTCCGGGTACATTACAGATGTTAAAAGATATGGGGTTTAAGACGTTTGACAAATACTGGCCGGAGGATTACGACAGTATTGTGAGTAACAAAGATCGAATAGTTAAGATATGCGAAACCATCGAATATATCAACAGCTTTAGTATTGAAGAACTTATACACATGCACAAGGATATGGAATCGATATTAATACACAATAAAGAAAATTTTGCAAATGTGCAGAAATATTACGACAAATTAAACAAAAAAATTAAGAAAAATTTTCATTAAAAAGTTTTTCTGCCCAGTAAGCGTGAGCATCTTCTTTGTGATGATGCAACAATTGGCCATCAATACTAAATCCTGCATCTAGACAATGTTCAAAGAAACTCTCGCGTTGATCTGTAAATCCTTTGTAATTTTTGCCATCTACTCTAGAATTATAATACTGAAATCTGGTATTGGCTGAACAAAATTCCAACGAATTTTTAAATATATAAGATATATCGTGAACTTTTAACATACTCTGCAGATTTAATATATTCATGTAACGATTTACTTCCCAATGAGTTTCGCTCATGAATAGATGTCTACTCAATGCTCTAGCGTTAAAGTGATCGTGCTTGTTAACATAAGAAAAATAATTTGGATGTAAATGACCAACGTGTTCGTCTGGCACAAACGGTATTTGCATCCAGAACCAATTGTTGTTTTCTACTCCGTTGTGAAAATACTCGGCACGGGCTGCGCCAGTCCAATTGATTAAAAACAAACTTTGTTTTGCTAATTCAATGTTGTCTTGTATCCAGAAATTTGTTGTTCTAAAAATATAATCATTGCTAGCGCCAGGTAGTGCAATATTAGTATACTCTACTCCTAGACGTCTTGCTAATTTTGCACCAAAACATTGTACTCTGTTGTATTCAGAATCGCCAATACCAGACCCTTCGATCTCGCTGCCTGCGGTATGACTACATCCATTTATAAATACATGCTTAAAATTATACTTCATCAAATATTCTCAATTACAGGCCATTCACCTGAGTTAACTGCAAATGCTGTTTCGTAAACTTTTTGCATATTTATTAGTCCATCAGACTCAAACTGACCAAATCTCCAAACGTCCATTTTACCTAGTATAGGTGTTAGTTTTTCTTTAGGCAAAAAAGGAGTAGACCGAGAAACACATCCGTAAAAGTCATGTATTCTAATATTTTCGTTAGAATCAACAAAGCATGTATGCGGATAATAATTAATTTTATACACTGAATTTTCAAGCACTTTTAAAATATTTTTAATCTGACCTGCATATTCATGCTTGTAAGACTTGCGCTCGATAATGTGATTTAAACTGCTGTCATACCATTTGAAAAATATGCGTCGAGACGCTGTATCTATATCAATAATTTCAGGTAAAAACGTTTCATTTTTAAAATGAGTTAACCATTTTAATTCATTATTAAAATAAAAATCACACACTTCTTCGTTGTATAAATATCTGTCAAAAAAGTAACTTTTGTTAATAGTGTAATCCATGCAAAAAATAGTTTTTTCAGGATTAACATAAGGAACATATACAAGGTTAGGCCTAACCTTGGCTCCTTGTTTATACTTGTAAAAAATGTTCCAGTTGTTGATATCCATTAATTCCATTTACCGTTTTTAATATACCTATATTTAAAACTAAAATCGACAGTGTCATTCAATAATTCTTCTTCGTTGAGTAAGTCTGTAAAGTCTTGTCCAGAACGCCCTGATTCAAGGTCCCAATTTGGTTTTGCAAGTCGTCTTGCTCTTTTAGCTGTATTACTCATCATACGCGAATAATCCTGAGCATAAAAAGGACCCTTGCGCCCTAGTGGCGGACGAACTCTATCGTCATAAGGGTTGTCAACTTGTTTAAAATCCCAAGAAAAATCAGCTTCCCAATTTCCGTCGTCATCAATGTTAAATTTGTAAACTGCATTTAACATACCAGGACCAAACTGACTACCAAATTCTTTTAAATCAATTTCAGGGTTAAACAATACTTCAGCTGTGTAACCTCCACGAGTTTTCCACAGCATTCTAAAGAAAGGCCACATTTCATTGACTAGTGTATCTGCAAAAGGATTAAGACCCGGGTTAATAATATTGTAATCAAAATCTTCGTAGCTGTCAATTTCTTTTATATTAGAAGGATTGTTTAACTTGATTTTGTAATGTTCTTTTGCAAGATTATATCGAATAGGATATCCAAAAGGCATTTCAGTACATCCTACCATAAAATCAATAAACATATGAAATGATTTTACACGGTGCATTACATGCGTTCCGCCTTTGGTAAAATCATTCGTAATCCAATGTCCTTGATATTTTTGATAACTGAGATTAAACTTATGTGGATTCTGTCCTGCAATAGTTTCAGGGCCTAGTCCAAATCCTACACCAGCGCCAATATTGTTGATATTCATTTTTCGCATACGCCAAAGAAATGTCATACTGTCTGCAAAGTCTTTGTGATCTTCTGTAGGAAATCCTACAATCCAATTTGTTGCAGCAAAAATTCCAACTTCTTTTCCGTGTTTAAAGTTAGCTTCCATTTCCTCTACTGTTACACCTTTGGCCATATCATTGAGAACTTTTTGACTTCCGCTTTCTATGCCATAGTTGAGCATAATACAGCCACCGGCTTTAAGGTCTTTAAAGTATTCAAGATCCATTCTACCATCGCATCTTGCATATCCAGTCCAATGAATTTTCAAGTCTTTGGCTGCAACACCTTTCACAAATGCACGTAATTCGTTGACGTTGCCATTTACTAGACTATCGATAAACCAAAAAACATTGGTACCTTTGTTATAATACAACCACTCAACTTCACCAATTAAATCAACTGATTGGCGCTGACGATATTTCCAAAAATGTGTTTCTTCACAAAAAGTACACTTGGCTGTGCAACCACGACTAAACTCTGTGTTTACTCCGTTGGGTATTTCGTACTGACTAAAATCAATACTTTCATAATCTGGCATTGGCAAACCACTGATATTAATTTTTTCACCGAATGGTTGTTCAACAAATTGTGTACCTTCGTGTTCTCTTCCTAATTCTATGTCTGCAAGGATTCTAAGCAACACTGCCTCGCCCTCGCCGTTGACAACATAATCATAATAAGGATATTGCTCAAACCAACTTTTTTGAGCGTTGCTCCCGCCTACTGCAATCTTAATATCCGGACGTAATTCTTTTAAGCGGCGGCACATCCATTTTGTAGGTTCTTCGCTGATATAATATATTGTAAATCCTACAACTTGCGGATCAAGTGCTAGAATTTCATGCACTGCTTCCTCTAGCATAGGCTCAAGAACAGGATGAATATCGTTCATATACGTTTCACCTTCCCAATGCCAACTGGCACTAGGATCCCAAAGTCTAAATGGAAATGCGTTGTTTGGTTGCCACTCAGTTTTGTATTTGTTATACACTCTTACATTTAAGTCAAGTATATGTGTTTCGTATCCTGCGCTTTTTGCAACTCCGCTGAGACGTGCTAAATTAAACGGAGGAAACTGAGGTGCCCATTCGGGACATAGTACTAGTACAAGTTTTGTTTTACGAGTTTTATAATCAACATATACAGGTGTAAGATTTTTTTCAATTAATGCAGTAGACCTTGCATAAGGCTTAATTACTTCAAGCATGTTCATATGCTTATCGTCTGCTGCACTCTCTGTTAATCTATCAGGAATTTCTGGTTCTGCTTTTGCTAAACCTTTGAGGTTAAAATCCATTAGTACTCCATAAACTTTGGTATAATTATATCAGTGCCGCAATGGCAATGCGTCTTACTACATACAACAGGTTTTAGGTCAAAAGTCAAGTTTTCATCTAATATGTTGCCATGTTGATTTCCTACGCCGCAACTGGCGCTACTAACTTGTCCAATAGGATTAATAAACAAGCTATCATCAACTTGGCATTTCCATCCTTTAAAAAAGTTTTGTCGATCTGCAATAATTTGATTACTGTTTGTAGGTTGAATATTTCCGTTTGAATAGTGACTAATGCTGATAGCACTGTTTTCTCTATAAGGTTTAGGTAAACGCATTACAGTTTCAAACTGTGCAGTTTCTAAAAACTTTTGCTTTTCTGGATCTTTGTATTCCCAAGGACCGGCATTAACACTCATCTCATCAAACAACGGTGTCCATTCTAAATTATAATTCGGAACTTCTTCGCGCACACGCTTGCCGAACTCAACCACTTCCCAAAACCGTTCTTCGTGCATTAACATTTTTGTACACAAATAATCTACTTTATCACAAAGAAACTTTGCATTTTCAATATAACGATCCTTTTTACTAAATTCAACATGAAAACTCGCAACAATATCGTCAAACAAATGATGATGCTGTTCCCAATATTTTAAAGGGCGTGACAAATTGGTATTAACTGCTACTGTTAAGTTGTTGCCTAGTTCATCTTTGAGATATTCTGTTAACGGAATAAAATTTTCCCAATGCGTAGGTTCGCCACCACTGTAAAATATTTTAAAATGTCTATAGCCGCGATCTTGATATTGCTGGAATATATTACGTACATTGCGTAAGTATATATCAAGATTGCCGTTATTTCTGCTGTCGCCTGCCCAATTTCCTGGATTGCAGTATGTGCATTGAAAATTACAAAAATTATTTACTTGCCAAGTAAGACTCATATAAGGTTCTGCAATAGGAGTAATTTTTAATAAATCAGACATACTTACGCAACCATTCCATTTCTGGGTACACAGACCAAAAATCTTCTTTACGGTGCTGATCTAGTCCGTGATTCTTTTCAAAAAAATCTTTTAGGCGCTGTTGATTAAACGAACCTGTGTTCATAAATTGAATAACGCTATCAATTTTTCCAAGTACATCTTTTACTACATCAGGTTTTGCAATCATACGTTCTTTGATTTTATCATAAGCCCACGCTTTGTAATCGATATACTTTGCTCTTAGTTCTATTTTTATATCTTCGGGTATATTATCGATCCGCATAAAGTTTGGATCTGTGAGTATATTTAGCCTACAATTCTCAATATCGACTAAACCTCGTTCTACCCAATCCATATGAAAATCTGGCCAATTCCATACATTGTATAGGCTAATAGTAGGAGTAAGTTCAAAGTGTACATGCGGAACATGTTCTAACATTTCAAGTCTGTTACGTTCAATCTGTTCCCAGTTGGTGCCATGTCGAGAAAATTCTGCTCTAGATCCGTCTGCATCTAAACTTGCGCTTACTTGTATATCACTAAAATGTTTCCAATAATCGATAATACTTTTTTTCTTAAATCGTAAATTACTGAAATTTGTAGTGTAACGCAGACGCACACCTGTCTTGCCGTCAGCAATCCATTTATCTAATATTTTATAATGTTCGTCTGTGATTAGTGGCTCGCCGCCTGCCCAGTATACTTCTTCGACATTGGGTAAGAACTCTTGTAACTCTTCCCAAAAAGTTATATGTTTTGCTACGTTAACTACAATGCTACCATCGTTGTTGAGAATGTTAGCAACTTCGTGTTTTCCGTATAGTTCGCCGTGTTCTTGTGCATGTAAACTACTTAACTCAGGACCACAAGTGCGACATTTCATATTGCAAATATTACTAAAACGAATATCCATATATGCCATGCGCATATCTTCTTCTGGAATACTGCCGTCTGTTGCTGTTTTTTCTACTAGATCAAAATGCTTGTCGCCGAACCATTGATTATGATTTTTACGAAGAGTCCAGATATATGTACTGTCTTCTAATTCATAACAACGATTACAACAATTAAGTTTTTTACCTTCTAACATAGCAAGACGTAATTCTTTATAGCGATCACTATTCCATGTTTCTTTCACGCCATCTTTTTTAACATTACCAAATGGTTGATCACTGTCAGCAATGCAACAGGGCATAGCCCTACCGTCTGGCCAAACATGCATATGGATCCACGGTAATATACAAAACGCTTTATTTTCGTTTAACAATACATCTTTAATCATCTAGCATCTCTTTTAATTCAGGGAAAATTTTTGTAAAATCTTCTCCTCTAATTTCATCTCGACGTTTTACATGATGCCGAAATTCAACCTTGTGTTCGTTCCATTGATTTTCTTCGTTGGTAAAGTTAATAGCGTCATTAACATGCACTGCTTGATACCAATCACCGTCGATCATATACTGGTGTACTTTTTTTAATCTGCTGGATCCTATATCTTTTATAGATTGGGGCAATATCTTAGAACAATAATAAGTAGGAGTTAGTGCTCTGTAAATACTTATCATGTCCTTTCGACGTAGCAGCAGTTTTCCGATCATATAATTTAAAAATTCATCCATGGTCGCATAGTTAAACGCACTTAATACTGTATTAAACTGAAAGTCAATATAATCCAAATCTCTGATGCTTTTTAAATTTTCTTCTACCACACCCCAGTCTGTTCCATGACGCAAGTATTCTGCACGTTCGCCATAATGATCAAGACTTGCACTGATTTCAACACGCTTAAACTTGCTCCACATATCAAGTATATCATATTTTTTATATTTAAAATTACTCATATTGGTATTATAACGTAGTGTAATGTTTTTGTTTGCACCAGTACGAATCATCTCTTCAAGCAATACATAATGCTCGTCGGTAATAAGAGGTTCACCCCCTGCAAAGTAAGCAAGATCCATATTTGGTACTTGTGCTTTGATTTCTTCTAGCAACGCACCTGAGTTGTCAGCATGTTGAATAATACGATAATCCGGAGGTGTCCAGTCATGCTGTTTCATTTCTTGAGCCCATTGGCTGCTGAATTCGCTACCGCAGGTTCTGCATTTGAAATTGCAAATGTTACTAAACCTTACATCAAAATATTTCATTTTAAATTCAGGAACAGTGCCGTCTGGTTGTGTGGTAGTTACAACTTCGTCAAAGTCTTTACCAAAGTGTTCCAAACTGTATTTTCTAAAACTAAATGGCGAAGTTTCCTCGTGCTTATAACAATAGTTACAGATGCTGTTTTTTTTGCCAGCAAGCATATCAAGGCGCAACTGTTTCATTTTGTCACCATTGAACACTTGTGCTAAACTCTTGCCTTTGATATTATCGAACGGGGCAGTATAATCACTGCTACAGCACGGATATACATTTCCAAGTGGTGTCACATTCATATGCGTCCAAGGAAACATACAAAATGTCTTGCTTTCATTTAATAACTTATCTTTATTCACTTACATTCTCACACAGTTTAAAAAAGTCTTTCATTTCAGGAAAGTTTGCTTCAAAGTCATTTCCTCTACGAGCGTCTTGCTCTTTGAAAAAATTCCAAAAATCTTTGCGACCTTCAAGAAGCTTTTCGTCGTTATATTGAGTTGTTTTCATATAGTCAACGACACGTCTAAATTTTTCGTATTCAAGATTAGTAAAGTGTTGCTTACTACCTTCTTGTGTGTTGTCTTTGATGAATTGCAAATGACTTTCCATATACGGCAAATATTCTTCTTTAGGGAGAATATTAATGTCATATTGTAAGGGCTCTTTGAGATAAGGAGTGTCAAAGTGAATGCGCTGCCACCGACCGCTGTTGGTATCGTTGTATTTTGCACGCCATTCAAGCATTTTTTCCAACAGGCTTTGAAATGTAGTCACACTAAACAAATTGAATGTAATCATAAACGTAACTTGCGCAGTTGTGTTGCGCATGAAATAATCAAGATTACGTTCAAATACTTCGATATCAAGTCCGTCGCGAATATATTCAGCACGCTTACCCCAAGTGTCCACACTTGTAAACAATTTAAAGTTTTTAATTTTATTTTGGGTAAGCAAGCTGTTTACTCCATCAGTAAACTTTTCAAGCTGCCGTTCTTTACCTCCAAGATTACTGTTTACATTTAATTCAAGATGCGGCTTGGGATCTTTTTCAAGTTCATCAAACAATCGATAAGTGCTTTTTTGAATAGTAGGTTCGCCGCCTGTGATGCGCAAGATGTTTAGTGTTTTGCTAACTTCGGGCCACCATTTCCACCATGCTCTTACATAAGGATTGCTGTCTTCTTCATAAACACGAAACCAATCAATGTCACAGCGGTGGTTCTTAGACATAGTATAAGGACCGTGTTGACGTATTTCGTTGTGATAACGACTGCTGGCTTTAGGGTGACAGTATCCGCAACGGAAATTACATTCGTTACCAAATGAAACTTCAATGTATTCGGGATTTACGTTAAAGTCCCAAGGATTAAATTTAATTTCTTGCAAGCGTTCTTCGTTGTAAATACTGCCGCTTCGGATATGACGATCACTAACATAGTCATCGCCCATGTTTTCAATGTTCCAACAATATTGACATCCTACACATTGCTTGCCTTCGAGCATTTCTTTGCGTTCAAGTTTTTTGTGTTTGGTATTGTGCAATGCACTTGGATTGGTCAGCAATTCGTCTACATCAATTTTATGAGGAGCCGGGTGATAACAACTGTGTGTTTCGCCTGTTTGCAAATATATTGTAGTATGGTACCATTTAGCAAAACAAAATGTTGGACTGAAATGACGATTTGTGATTCCGTTGATGGCTTTTAAACGATCTTGATCCAATGACATTAATTTTCTCTATCTATAAATTGTTGGCCTGAAATTCTTGCAGGATTTTGATATACTGTTTTAAAAAATTTACTCTGTCCTGCATCCAAGGTTGTCTCGGCAATTGGAATTTCTAAAGCATGTATAAGCTTGGCGCCATATTCCTCGATTGCTTCGGGCAAATTTTCTTCGTCGACTGTGGCTTCAATATTTTTCCACATATTATTTAGGTATGTAAAATCACGTACATTTACAAAATCCCAATCAGTACACATTGTCATGAATAGCCCTTGTCGAGCGCCGTAGATGCCCCACATGCCGTTTTCTACATCTGCACCGACCATAAGCCAAATGTACAGACGATGTAAGTTTTTCCAATGATTTTTATGAAAATCTTTTACACTCACACGCATGCCGCGATCAAGTGCCATCTTAACTCCTTCCCTAAATCCTGCACGCCAGGCTTGTTGCGGAGTAGTATTATTCATAATTTCTGAGTAGCACCCGTTCATTTGAATATATTCGATATCCCAGCAAAAGTCTACTTGTGCATGTGGATTATCTGCAGGTGCGTTTTCGTGTGTTTTCATATTCAACACATATTCTTTGGGCCAGCACTTTATGCCACCGTTACCATACGCAAGTCCGTTGATATGATTTTTAGCAGTCCAACTGATTACGCACTTTTCCAGATCTTTGTGTGCTTCAAAATCAAACTCTTTGGTAAGGAACTCTTTGTCAATAACATTGTCACCGTCAATGGTAATAAAGCGATTTGTCTCACTTAATTCTGCGCAAGCTTTATGTGCTGCATCACTGCCCTCAACTCCGTGTACACGCTTTGCCCAGGGAATTTTGCTACACAGATCGGCATAATTTTTTTCTGCATTTGGTTCGTCGTAACTTAGATAAATGATGTCAAAATCTAACACTCTAAATTTGTTAGTCATACTAATACCTCGTGATAATATGTCTCTAGTCTCTTTGTAGTATACACACTTAATGCAGACGGGTCAAGTTCTATTTGGGTATCAAAACTAATACCAATTGTTTCATTTTCAACCAAATCCGAGATGCGTATTTTGATAAATTTTTCCAACTGGTGTAAATCATTGTATTGAGTAATACTAAATGTTAAAATACTATTTAGATGCATATTTTTTGTTCTAAAATTTTCTCTAACTGTTTTGTCAAGACTAAAGTGCCATGTTTTATTTTTAATATCTTGTGTAATTTTTAAATCAGCTAGACTATCCAACTGTTTTGAAATTTTATATATATCAACATTGATATCAAGGTTTATTTCTTCATTATTAAAAACATGTTTTAGAATATATGATTTTTTAACAGTATCAAATATTACTTGATAATGAAAAAATTGTTCTTTACCTGATAACAACGAATCTATTTCGTTTAGTTCAACTGCAATGCGATTGCCAGGCTGTGTATCAGTATTTGATACACTGAGTAAATTTCCATTGTCATCAAAATATACGTAACGTTGTGTTTGGACATACATTATAGAATTACTCATTATGCACTCCTAGATAATCTTCATATATTTTTATTATATCATCTGTAACAAAATCTTTTTCTGTATAATGAAAAATGCCGCTCTGTTTGTAATTTCCAATTTTTAAAGTTAAATTATTGTCTAAATAAACCTTAACTTTGTCTTGCCATTTGTCAGTAACAAATGTCTTCCAATCTTGACAATGTGTTTTCATATGCACAAAATTAGGAAAACTAGTTTGGCTAGTTACTGCATCTTCCATATCTAAAATTTTAGTTACAATAGCTGCACTAACGTCTACACTGGGCCACTGCTGAAAGTATTTGCCGCCTGCAAACTGCCCATAAAATAGTTCCCAATTGTTCATAACAATTTCTAACCATTTAAAAAACACGTGAGCATTATCATTTTTTTTGAAATAGTGAAACCCTGCATATAAGTTAGGAAGTTCATGGTTTTTAAATGCTTTTCTATAATATATACTTGTAACCGGATCACCACGATATGTTAAAGCATTTGTTGTGAAATAAACATCTTTGGATTGTAGTAAATTCCACCAAGTTGCTATATTGTCTAACACTAACATATCTGTGTCTAGTACAATAGTCTGATCGTATGGAGTAGCATGATAGATTTTCCATCTATTTTCTATTTTCCATTCACTCGAGGCTGCTTGGTCATTCCACGGAATATCAACTATATCATCAAAGACACTTGCTGTTTTTTTATCTAACATTGTATCAGTTATCAAACATATTTTACTTCCTGGGTTGGTTGCTCGTATACTCATTGCACACAGGTATGCCTGTTTAACATAGTCATGTGTACTATTTTGTGCAAATAGTGTAAAATTAATAGACATCGATGACCCTATTTAAACTAAATTTATTCATAACGTGAACATTACTACCAGTGATGCTCGCTGGAAAATACGTTCCACTTTTGTATTCTATTAAAAACTTGAATGTAGTATCGTTCAACGTTAATAATATATCTTTATCAGTAGTGTAAAACATTGTACCAGGAAGCGGATTAGCAAAGTTTCCTTGCTGATATCCATTCATAATGTGTATTGCTATACTAAATGCATGATCATTTCTAAATGTATCAGTGTTTAAATTATAAAGTCTACGATAATGCAACCAGTTTTCTTTGATATGTTTTAACAAATCAAAAAACAATTTGTTTGTATCGGTTTTTTTAAAATAAACAACTGTTGCCCAATAAAAATCTATGCTTGTTTCACTGATATAGTCAAACTCACTCAAGTCTCGCCAATTTGATAGTTCAAAACCAGTTTTATAAATTAAAAAATTATTTTTCTGCAAAAAACAATTCTTTAAGACACTGTTACTTACAATAAAATCAGTATCCATTAGCAATGTTTCGTTGTACGGCGATAAATCATATACATCGCAACGAGAAGTATTTTTAAATTCTAAACTTTTTCGAGTAAAATTACCGTCATTATACTTTTTGTATGTGTAATTTGTATCGTTTTCGATTACAATAATATTGTCAAACGGATGATTAGAAAAGTTTGTTTCTATATAATCCATGTTGTCCGTAATTATACTAACAGGAATTTCAAGATATTTTATAATTCGATTAGCACAGAATACAGCTTGCTTAACATAATCAACTTCTGCATTATTACGTGCAAATAAAACTGCACCTTTGCTCATAAATCAACTATGCCTTCTACAGTTCTATTTCTTTTTAACTTATTATATTCGGTAAGATAGGTGTTTGCGGCTTGCCAATAAACACTGACAATTTTGTTTGCAAACAATTGCAAATCTTCAACTTCAGTTGGAATATCGTTGTCGTCAATTAAAATTGTGCTAGACTGCTGAAGTGCTAATAGACTTTGACAAAAACTTATTAGCCCAGTAGTTACTGTAAATTGACTACCATCGTGATAATGAATTAAGTTATTTTGAAATTGTTCTTTTAGAACACGCTTCTGGTTGCCTAATGTAACCATATAATTACTAAATTCTAATGCTTTTTCTAGACGAGCGTCCATATAATACTCCTACTTTAATGTATTATATAGCAATTTTACAAAATGTCAAGAACTAAGATGGTGTTATTCAAGCAATGTTACATTTACAACAGTAGGTGCAGGACGACTTACTCCATAAGTAACAGTATCATATACAAAACTACTGGATGGTCTAGCAGATTGTACACTGCTTGTTAACGTTCCGTTTACACTTTCGTCGATGGGATCAAATACAATGCCTGTTCCTTCGCCGACGTCTCCATCATTGAATGTTATTTGAAATCTCAACACTGTGGTTGAATCTGCTCTACCTTCAATTGTATAATCGTTGTCAGCATATACACCGCTACCAGTTTTAACAAGTAATTGTTGATATGTACCAGTTAAGTCGTCCATGCCTTTGTTGGCGCTGGTTCCGCTGTTTGCTGTTGTGGTATATTTGTTAAATTTAACTGTGCCGATTGCAGATAAAAGAGCTGCCCAGTCGGTGCTTTTTGAGCCAGACCCTCCTGTGAGATTTGCAAAAAATCTAATCTCACCACCAGCAGAAAAATATTGAGACAGGGCAATAGCACTCGAAAAAGTAACTGTTACAACATGCTGGATAGATTGTACCTGCCCTGCTCCGCCCCATGCAGTGCTTCTTGTGCTTGTAATTGCTGTACCAGGAAGAAGATTTCCAACTGGAAATCCAGATACTGCTGGATTGAAATTGGATATGTCCGTGCCAACTTGTATGTAATCGTTTACACCCATTTTGGTACCATCAGTAACTGCTGTAAGCGCACCAGTGCTTGGGTTAAAAGCAAACGCAGTGTCTGCACCAATACGCAATCCAACTGACGGCACTGCAATAGTAGAACTCAAAGATCCAGTTTGATGTACAACAACTCGCTGAAGATCAATATATAGATTTTTTAGTTGCAATGCAGTGATAGTATTAACATTTGATACCACAGCACTGCTAACTAAATTTTCTCCCCAAGATCCATTTAATATAGAATTCACTGTTGATCTAATATTATTATAATCTGTGGCAAAAATTGTGCCGGCGGTACTTACCATATTTTTACTCCTATGCAGTATCTATTATACAACATACTCACCAAAATGTCAAGCTAAATTTGCTGTAGTTAAGTATACAGGAGTTGCTACTTCAACATATATTCCAGTTGGTCTGAGTTGAGTTATTGTGCTGGTTAGTGTACCCACCACAGGCTCGTCTACGTTGCCTGAAGAACTATCGTTGAACTCTACTTTAAATATTAATTTACCACTGTCAACAGAATCAACTTTTGCATATACAACAATATCATTCTCACTATAAATTCCACTGCCGGATTTAATCCAAATAACCTGATAACTTGTTGTCAATTCAAAGTTACCGATATTATTTGGAGATGTGCCGCTGCCGCCGGTTGTTGTGTCATAATTGAATTTAACTGTACCCATTGCTGTTAACATACTGTTCCATTCAACATACTTTGCACCAGAGCCGCTGGTTAAGCTTGCAGCAAACCTAACTTCGCCGCCTGCATTAAAAAAGTACCTACGCTGATCAGGGCTACTAAATGTTACTGAAAATTCGTGGAACACTGTTTGAGGTTGTGAGCCGCCGCCCCAAGCGGTGGAGCGTTGATTGGTCAATTTTGCTTCAACACTGGCCTGCGATGCTTCAAATATATCATTCTTGTTGTTGTAAACAATATTTGTAATTGTTTCGTACTCGTTGTATACTATTTCGGTAATATCATCAGTTAAAATTATCGATGACAAACTCGGAGTCGACCCTGTTTGGTGTACATACAAATCAATTAAATCAAGTTTTAAATTTTGCATGTGCAATGCATTTACTGTATTAATAGACGAAACTGGGCTACTTTTAATAGGATCTTGACCGTATCCGAATTGACCTGTTGTACCCACGCCGCCTAACACGTTTTTAACTTTTACTTGCATTGCATTGTAACGTGCAACAGATATAATCTCGCCGACGGCCATTTAAGTCTCCTATAATATACTACTATATTTATACTTTAAGTACACACTCGACCAACTTTTCATCTTCGTTGAGGTTTGTTTCTAATGCCACTCCTACCATTGCTGTTGTTGCAATGGTTGTACTAACACCATCTGCCATAGCATACACTGCTTGTCCTTTTTTAACTGTGCCTTTGACTCTCACCGGAACGCGGCCTTTGAGTGCAATGTACTGTCCTTCAGCTTCGCTGTTCATCATGTATGCAGGATCGGTTGATACTACACCAATGCAGTGGTTGCTGGCAATAGCTGGTTCGACTTCGTGTGTGTCACATGCACATACTGCTACTGCTGTACCTGGTAGCAGTTCTTCTGCTGTTGAGTATTTTTCTGCAAGGTCGGCATAACGTGCTTTGGTTGCTGTACCATTAAACACAACTGCTGTCAAGTCACCGTTGTTGTCTCTTGCTGCAATAGTATTAGGACTGGCACCAGTTGATGACGACACGTATGTTGATCCAGTTGCACCTAATCTCATTTGATTTGTTTTAGTTGCAATTCCATCTAGGCTGGTTGCATAGACAGTAGCCCATTTTTTTGCAGCAGAACCCAAGTCATACGAATTGTCAGTGCCGGGTAAAATGCCTGTGTTTTCGATTGTAGTAATTACTGCACTTGAACTGTTTTTAATTCTTAGAATATTTCTTTCAAGCTTAATTACAGGAGTAGAACTATCCGAATCAATATTTACAGTAAGGTCAATGTCGTTGCCTAGAGTGTAGCCAAAGTCATTAAATGCTACTGCGGACACTCTGTCTGCAAAATTATTGTCAATGTTGTATTCGCTTGCATCGATGCCGTTAAGTGTTAATGCATTGCTTGCTGTTCCCCAATAATAATGATCACTGGATGTAACACCGTTGGTTGATGCAGTTGTATTAACTAATGTTGTGCCTTTTCTAATTACATCAAATCCTGCAATAGCATCAGAAGCCGAAATAGTAAACTCGTCGGTACTGATAATATATACAACTACGTCGTTGATTGTTGCAGCAATTACAGAATGCGACGTACTAAGTGTATCTTCCAGTGTAAGACTGGTCATTTGTGTTACACCAGTTCCTGCACTTTGTGGTCCAATTAGAACCCACTCGCCGGCTGCATTTTTTGCTTTTAATTGGTTTGATGTAGTGTCCCACCAAAAGTCGCCCTCTACCGATCCTGCCGGTGCTGTTGCAGACACTTCGGCCCCACCAGTGGTTTTCCAAATGTTGCCATCATAAAATCTTAATTTTGCGTTGCCGCTGTCGTACCACAGCATTCCACTTAATGGCTTGGTCGGCGCACTGGTATTAGCAAAACTTTCTAACAAAAACAAAAAGTTTTCATTTTGTGCTTCTCCATAACCTGCAAAATTTTTACCAATGAGTTTTAATTCAGTGGCATTATTTACTGTGCCGTCTTCGACTGTTGTGATAACAGTTCCGTTGTATCTATTAATAGTGTATGCCATTTTTTAAATTACCCTTGCTGTAATGTTAGTATTTACCTATTAAACGCTAGATACAAGATCTGACTCAAACGTCCATTGTCCTGCGCCATTGATAATATATCTTTTTAAACTTCTTGTTACTGTTAAAGTAACTGGCTGAGATGACTGCGTTGTAAAACTAAAGTCTTGCACAACTGATTGGTTTTCTGTACCGTTTTTATCAACTGCAACAAAGCTTTTTGTTACACCGGCACCTGCATTGTAATCATACGTTCCGGAATATGTAGTTCCGTGAACTACACAATAAACACCAGTGTTTTTTGTTATTGCTGGGACGAGGTCGTTGATTACTGCTGCGACTTGTGCATTACTTAATCCTGTAATATCCAATGCAAGAAATTCGTCCTGGTCTAAATATTTGTCGTCTACGTATTCTTTAGTAGCCACAACACTAGGATCGTCACTGACGTCAGGAGTGCCAACTCCAATAATTTTTCTACTGTTGGCAACAGAAATATCGCCGCCGCTGTCTAATGTCATTGAACCTATAACAGTAATTGTTGACCCATTTAAGTTAATATTGTCAACATCAAGATTTGTTAATGTTCCAATTTGAGTTAATCCGACTGCGCTCGAAACTGTTGCGCCCAACGTAGTAGTTGTTAGTATATCAAAGTTTGCAATCTTATAAGCAAATCCTGCAGGGATATTAACGTTGCAACTACTATCCCAACTGTTGTATGTGTTGTTCCAGGTTATTGTTTTATCGTCACCTGAAACTCTAACTGCAATGCCGGCGCCGTCAACTTCTACATCAGATAGTAATGCACTGTCTGATGTTACTGCTAATTCAATTAATTTGTCTTCAACTCTTAGCGTACTAACATCTAAACTAGTAGTTTCGCCCTGAACCAGTAAATTGCCCGATATCCTAATATCTCCGGCAAAATCGAAATCATACTGAGGCGAAGGTTGCCAAAATCCTATTCTACCAGTTTGGGTTTTAATTGTAATTGCATCTCTGGTAGTCCCGTCTTGGTTAACTTGAATTCGCAAGTCTGAATTATTCAGTTGATTTTTTAACAATACATCTGTGCTTAAAACTTTTATATTAAAGTCACTGTCGTCGCCAACAATTAGTCCATTATCATTTTTAACATGTAATGTACCAGTAGTTGTATTATTTTTAGAAACTTGCATAAAATCATTTGGAGTAAACGGATTGTCTGTGCTGTCCAACAGGTTGTATGTAAAATCTGCTGGGCCATAGAAAGCAAAATTAGCATAGTTGGTGTTGATGTTTACACCTACTTTAATTGATGTTCCAAAGCCTTCTAAATACCTTATATTGTCAGATATGTTTGCTGCTGTAAATGTTTCTTTACTATATAATGCTACCGGTGTTCCGCCTATCATCATACGAGAAACTGTTTTGTTTATACCAAATATATCTTTTAATGTAATAACAGACCATCCAGTTTCACCTTGGTCTACTGTGTAAACAGGTCCTGCTAAAATTATGTCCGTTCCGTCACTGAAGTAAATTTGGTTGTTTCGACTATCTATCCAAATATCGCCTGCTAACATCGACGGCTGGGTTGCTGCAACAACAGTTGTGTCTGTAGATTTCCAATCTTCGCCGTTGTATACTCTTAAACGCCCTTCGCTGGTATCATACCATAGTTGTCCAATCAATGGATTAGCTGGTGGTGCAACGTTTTTAAAATTTTCTAAAAGTCTTACAAAATTTTCATTAAACTGCTCTCCATAACCTGTGTAGTTTCTTCCTACTAATGTTAGATCAGTTGTATCAGTATCTATCTTACCGTCTATCAGATCAACTAAGAGTGTCCCGTCAGTTGTATTAATCTTATAACTCATTAAACGACTCCTGTATAGATGATATAATTAATTGTTAAAAATGGCGGTACTGTTGTGTATTTGTCTTGAGAAGACCACCCATCAATGCTGCCTGTTATTGTTAATCCAGAACCAGCGGCGCCGCCGGTGATACTTATATTAGTTGTATTAGAATCCGAAATGCTAGTAACTCCGGTGATTGCATAGAACTGAGTGCCATTGTCTCCCATCAACGAATGTCCGTGATCTGGCAGATTTGACAAACTGATATTACTGCGCTGTGCGCCGCCTACTGCGCCTAATATCGATGCTGCGCCGTCATTGTAGATTCTATCTTCGTCTGTAGACAATGTTCTAGTTGCACCGGCTAGATTTCCCACGGTGGTGCGTCCTCTAGCATCTGGAAGATTAAAGTAACCAAGTGCAATACTGCCACCGTATGTAAAACCAATAAGCGAAAACAAGCCTGCATATTGTGTGTCTGTCAACGATATGGGATCGCCGTTACACAATCTCCAGCCGCTGGGCGCTGTAGCTGCTGCGTACGGCATCATCATTCCGAGTGCAAAGGTTGGGACAGTCGATGCAATTGCTGCTACTGTGCTGATATAAAATTCATTTATAGTCTGCGTGTCACCAATTTCGGATGTGGTTTTACGTATTAATACTTGTTCAGTGCCGGATACACTATCAGCATACGATGATTTACCAGTAAAGAATGAATCGTTTAATGCAACATTAAATGTTTTTGTTAGGCCGCCGCTTTGACCGTCAAATGTTACTGGCGACGTTGTTGTAACATCTCCAGTGATTGAAAACGTAGTTGTACTGTTTAATTTTCCAGAACTACCGGATGTACCAGTTACATTTCCTATTACATCACCTACCAAAGATCCTCTAAATGTGTTGGCATAGATATTGTTGTATACTAAATTGATAGATCCGATATTTCTTGAGTTAGTAACGTCAGGAGTGATGTTAGTGCCAGATATCGATCCAACTGATGAAAAGTTTCCGCCAACATTTAAGTTTTTAGCAATCCCAACACCGCCTGCTGTAATCACTGACCCTGTACTTATATTTGTGCTTTCTGTTGTATTATTATTAATAATTGTTCCAGAAGCTAAAATATTACCTGTAACATCTAATGCTTCTTGTGGAGATTCGTTGAGTATGCCCACTTTACCATCATTTTTAATTCTAATAGCAGTGGTATTACCGTGTACTCTAAGAGCAATATAACCATCATTGGACTTGTTGGTAATCAACGAGTTACTACCTGTAACACTAAACACCAATGTTTGTGTTTCACCGATGTCAATGCCACCATTGTTTCTAACTCGAAGAGGTTGTAAAAAAATGTTTGTTGCGTTTAATCTTGCAAATTGTGCTCCAGCAACTGCGCCCACTGTATCGTTGACATATAGTGTTTCTGCTTTCTGCGATGTTCCGTAATACTTGCCTGCTGTTCCGCCAATATTGCTAGAAAGATTATGTCCAGGATATATAACACCAAACCCCGGTATGGTCAACTTAGGTGTAAATTGTGTAGAGCTAATAATACTCACAACAATATTATTAACATAATTTAGTATACAAGGAACTGAAGCGTTAACAGTACTAATAATTGTTTCAAATCGAGAACCTGTGCCTGCGCCTTCAGCGTAATCTGGACCAACTAGTGTCCAGCCGCTGCCACTGTACAAGTAAACTTGTTGGTTACTTGTGTCCACCCAAAGATCTCCTATGAGACTTTGTTCTGCGGCGGGCTGACTGCTTCCTTTTTTGACGCCGCCAGCACTGACCCAATTGGCTCCATCGTAAAGTTTTAATTGATCTATACCGGTTGTGTTATCATACCATAACTGTCCTTCAACTGGATTGCTAGGACTGGTAGTATTGGCAAAATTTTCTAACAGATGCAAGAAGTTTTCTAATACTTTGGTTCCGTAATCGGTGAGGTTACGGCCCGGAAGTGTCAAGCTAGTTTCGGTATTGGCTGTTTGATCCTCAACTGTTATACTTCCTTTGTTAACACTGTCAGTAAAATTTATCTCATATGCCATTTATTATACCTCGTTGAATCCGCTTAGACTTTGTACTCTCACAGTGTAGTCAATCTGAATTAGTCTGTTTAAACTTTTCTGTACTGGATGAAAAATAACATGAGTTATCAATCTTCCTGCGCCTGAACTACTGTAACTACGAAGACCAAGTTCGTCGAATACATACAACTGCTCGGTATCACCAGCAGTATCAAAAGCGTCTTGGCCGTCTGGCTCTCCATAATCTAATAAACAACTTACAATAATATCGGTATAGTTGGTACCTGCAACATGCCTGATTTCTGTTTTATTTCTTGTAGGATCTAGATTATTAACACTAGTGTCATCTACAACCTTAGTATAAGTTTGGTTATAAAGACTTGCATTAGTACCAGTAGTATTAGGAGTTAAGTATGTTATGATTCCAGTTGGGTCAACACTGGTGCCGCCGTTTCCGAAGCTCATTTCATAAATGTATCCCTGGCCCTGATTTGCAAGACTTTCTGCTAACGCTAAACTCATATTTTCATAATGAATTGCATTTCTCTTGTTTATAAAAATTTCGCCTGTAGAAGGATCATGAATTTTAATATGACCTTCTACATGTATTCCGTTTAGTTCATTAATATCTGTCATGTTTACACCTTATACTGTATTTATTTTGGTAAGCGAATTGTTGCTCTGCGTAAGAATCTGCTTATTGCATTATCTGATTGTGCTAGTGTTTTATTTGGTTCGTTCCAGACTTGACCAATTTTTCTTACAACTTCAATGCGCTGATCGGCCCAGCGTTCGGGTGCAATTATTTCACCAGTTATTGTATCTCTGGGTTCGATGTAAAGGTTGTTTCCATCAATTCTAAAGTCTGCAGAAATAGTGATATTACCTTCATTACTGTCTTGTGCAAGAGTAGGCTGATAAACTTCAATTGCAGTATTTCTTAATCTACTGCCACCTAAGAACACATCTATTTCGTTAACACTCCCAGGCACAAAATCCAAAGAATATTCAGTACTGGTTCCGTTTGCTGTCATTGTTTGTCTCAGTATTCTATCTTGGTATGTAATAGTTTCTTCGGGACCTTGTCCTAACAATTCTGTGCCTGTGTCGTAGATTGTTTTGACGCCGGTGCCTAATGTTCCTCTTCTCAGCTGCAATAATGCGTTTCCTTTGATCTCAAAGTATTCTATACGTTCGCCTTCAATGAACAACACGCCTGGAATATTTTTGGCGCGGTTGGGTTGGAAAATTCCTGTGGTGTCATCAAGTAAAATTCGAGCATCGTAGTAATTAAGCGGAGTTGCTAATACATAGCTATTGTCTTGGTTGAGACGTTTGTAGTGTGTTCGGTTGAGCATGTCTTTGAATATACGATATCCGTATTTCGGAGTTGACGGTGCAGTACCAAATTGTAATACATCAATTCTATCATTTTCGGACGGAACAACTTTTAATTGCACGGCATCGAGAGAATCAACAACTGTATAATCTACATACGGTGTTAATAGAATTCCGTTTATTGCTACCCATGCATATGGAGTTCCGTAAACAGGCTTTCTTAATTGCAATATTCCTCGTGTTAGCAAGTTTCTCTTAACATATTCGTCTGTACCTTCGGCTACTGTAGTTTTTGAAAGTACGTCGTAGGTCATACGAGAAAAATTATTAATATCATGATTACTAAATGTGTAAATTTCGATGTTTTCACCACTGCTTGGCGGCACGGCAAATGTTAAACTGTCGCTTTCAACATAAAATACATCAGTAATTTTTACCTGTGTACTATCATTATCTGCAATATCAACCACAAATTCAGGATCTTTTATAAATGCATTTCTAATATCAGGTCTGTAAGTTTCGATAACAACGCTGTTACCAATGACTGATTTTACAATACCAATATAAACTTCATTGTCGTCAGTTGATGTCATTCTAAGTTCTGCCCCTACTGTTGCAAATCCTTCGATGTCAATTACACTGCTATCGACACTCTCAAAATCAATTTGTGTATCTACAAAATAATAATCGGCGTCGGAGATAACAAAAATATCCAATTTGCTTCCGATTGTTGCAATGTCATTTCTTAATATACGAATTCTACTGTTTACAGGATCATATGTTACTTGTTCTTTTGTGAGTCTAACACCATCTGAATATACAATAACTTCTGCCGACGGAATATAAGAAGGACCTGTAAACTGCCAAGATTCAATATCGTAATCGCGTTCTGTTGTTGCAGTATACGAAATACTATATCCCGGATTTAAAATTCGATTGTTGCTCTTAACCAATATGTTGTGAGAGAACGGTCTTGCATTAAAAGGAATAGGACCGTCTACATTGAACTTGTGATAATTATTTTCACCGTTTGATTCAAATGTATTATCAATTTGCATTCTGCTGTAAGTTTGCAATAGTGAATCGTAAATAGTGTATTGAATTAAGTCATTTTCAGTAACATTGTTATTGATTATAGTAACTTGTACACGACCCGTAGCATTTTCAGTAAGTGTATAATCTACATCAGGAAGTGCAACAACTCCATTTATTGTCATAATTGACGAAAGTTCTTCGCTGTAAACTGCTGCGGTGTCGTATGCTATAGTGCTACCATCATACACAATTGTATCAGTGTCAATGATATCAACACCATTGGTGCCTATGGTTGTAATTGTTAGATTATCCCCAATAGTACTATCGTCTAGAGTTAGTGTTTGAGCATTCCAATTTATTGAATAAAGCAACGAATCTAAAATAACACCGTCCAGTTTAACAATAACACTATCGCCTGTTTGCGGAATTTGAGGCAATGCAAATTCCGATGTGGTGCCGTCGATCTTGTAACTTGCAACCCCGATAATACCAACACCGTCGCTAGGTCTATGATACACTCTAATATCCAATGTGTCCATTAGCTGTCCTGGTACTAGTTCCTCTGGTCCTTTGCTGGTTGTTTCTGTAACAAGGCCGTCGCCGTCTACTGTTATATCTTCGCTTGTTAATCCAGTAGCAGTTGAGTATGTTAGATTACCACTGCTTAGAGCAGTGTCATAGCTATTCTCAGTAGGAGTGAAACTGCCGTCGCTGGTAGATTTTCTAATCACAACAATATCATTTGCACTAGTTGGAATTAATGATGTATCTATTTCAACTGTGGTTGTTATGCCGTCGCCGATTATTGTTTGCATTACTGCATTAGGGTTAGTAACAGCACCACTACCGCTATAATTAATGTCGTCAAGGCGAACATTATTTAGATAGAAATTATACTCAACTTCAGTTTCTAACGGACCAGCAAGCTCGAATATACTAGTACTGCCGTCAAGCACAAATATTTCGTCTTCATATGTATTGTCAAAAGTATCCCACGGAGTAGAACCAAATCCCTGTCCAAATTGTGGATCTGGATCCCATCCTTGAATATTGCCAAAATCTATACTTTCATAAATTGAACCACTGTACTCTACACCGTCCATTAACTGTGCTAAGTCTTTGCCTGGCATACCGGCAGTTGAGTTGTAAAATGAATAAATTCTATCTGCTGCGTCTAGCATCACAACATCTTTTTTATAGCTAATAGTTATCACACTGTTCAGCGCTGGTGCGTTAACAAACTCAACTTTTCCTAAATATCTATCATAGCTCTTAGTTGTATCAGATACATTAGATACAGCAAATGCACTACTCAATTGAATTTTATTATCTACATAAACAACAAAACTATCAGTTTTAATATTCATTGGCCATTTGAGATTGAATATTTCTTTTGCGCCAGTACCTGTAAATGTTTCAGTAACATTTAAATCAGTTAACAAATATGTACCTTTGATTCTATCAAATTTGATAATCAAGTGTGCTTTTCTTACGACGCCATTGCCAAGTATTGCAACTGCTTTAGCCGGAGTTCCACCTTCTTCTAATGTGCCGTCGATAGTAACAGTTGGTGCTTTATAAACCTTGCCACCTTTATTTGTAAGTTCTATAGTAGAAACTTTGCCTCGGCTTAGATATGCCTTGGCCGTTGTGCCGTTATTTTCGGAGATTGTTACAATTGGTGTTTCTTTATATCCAGAGCCGCTGTCTGCAACACGTATTTCAACTACGTCATATCCGTTGTTGTCAACCCAGCTCTTGTAAGGATAAGCCATGTATTTTTCAACAATATCGGTTATTGCATTCTGGTTTTGTTTTGCAGCAATTGTTTCAATTTCTTTAGTTACAACATTGTAACTAGGCGGTACATCGAAGTCAGTTGTTAAGCTTGCAGTCGATTCAAGCTGGTTGTAAGAACTGATGTATTCTCTAATTTTTGAACTAAATGGCTTGACTTCGTTAACATAATCTTCGTAGTTTTCCAAGTTGTCGTTTTGGAATGTAATTTTTTGTGCAAGAGTGCCAAGGTTGTGCTTTGCTCGAATAAAACTGGTTTTAAATGCCCAGTCAATATTTGATTGTTCGCTAAATGCATAACGCACACTTGCAAAAAATGTATTATTGTATTCTACTGCTAAATCGCCTACAAATATATCATCTCTTAGTGCAGCTAAAATATTTCTTAATTCTGTTACTGGTTCTCTATCGTAAAACGCAGCATCATAAATTAATGCATCATATCCACTTGTAACTGTTGCATAATCATAAAGCCTAGTTGCTAACTGTATTGTACCGTTTTGTCGGCCAATGGTTTTGTAATTTATTGTATAATCCTCAACTGGTTGGTTATTGATTTTTTCAAGTAACAGCCAACCGCCAGTTCCAATTGTGGTGATTTTTACAATATCACCAATTGAATCGTTTAATGCAAAAAGTTCATAACTTTGATCTACAATATGAGTAATTGCAGTTAATTCACTATAGCCTGTTGCATACCAGTCTTTATAATTCCAATAATTTGTTGTGTTAAATGACTGATTATCATTTCTTTCCCAAACCTGAGATGCCACGTTCCAATTGTATATTGCCCAGCGACCATTAATTTCTGAGTCACTGTTTACTAATACACTAAATTTACGTACAAACAATGTTGTGTCGCTACTGTATTTTTTACCTTGATTTTTTACAATTACATTAGTAACATGACCGAGATTGTTGATTTCTGTTTGTAATATTGCTCCAGATCCAGTATCGGTGTTTATAACAATACTTGGCGGAACTTTATAACTTCTTCCTGGATCCTCAATAGTGACACTAATAATTTTTCCGTTTTCAATAACCGGAGTCAGTGTTGCTTGTTTTGATTTTGCCACTCCAACAAAACGTAAATCATCAACGGTGTCTACAATCGAATCATAATTTCCGCTGGTAATAATTGGAGGTTCGTCCTTTAACATAAGTTGGTCAATTACAAAATTGTCTACTATTTGATTTTTAATCAGTACATCGTTGACTCGTTCAACAAACTGCTTAACTGCTTCAAGTCTATTAACAAACATACTCTGTCTTGGATTATTCAATATACCATATTTTTGTTTAGGTGATAGACCAGTATCCGGAACAGGATTATTAGACAAATCATACCCAACCAAGCTATCATACCATTTTTGTTCGATTTCTGAGTTTGGTTTAGATACGTCTAGCCCCTCGGTTAATAACTGATATTCTCTGTGTATATTGGTTTCTAGGGTTTCGTTTCTTTCAAACTCAATATGTAACACGGTATCGGTGCCACTTATTAGACTTTGAATATTATATAGAGCAAATTTATTTGTGTCGAGTGGTGCTAGATATCTATATCCGCTAGCAGCAGGATTTCTAATTAATTGCTCTATATCATACGAACTCAAACGTCTTTTGATATTTGTAGGAACAACTCTATTGTTCCTTACCCAATAATAATAATAAGTAGTTGTCCTGCCACTGATGGTATCAATATCAGTTGAAGAGCTATAAATTGTATCGTTGTACTTTGGAGTTCCGCTAATGCCTTTGACAAATCCTTCATTGGTGTCGGCTTGGTTGCGCCACTGCGACGGTGTTAACGTAGTTTTGACCCATTCGTAAATTTCAATACTGCCAGAATCAGCCAAGGAATTCCAATTGGCTGCTCTGTAATGTATATTGTCTTGATAAGGGTTTATCCATGTTGCACTGTCAATTGCCCACCATAGCTTTCCTACATAACTGTTTGTCCAATTCGAATTTACATCAACAGTTATACCAAATCTATCATTGTCGTTTGAACTATAAATTGCAGGATCATAAAATGTTTTAAATGAAATTTCTTGTTCTGCTGCGCCTGGTATTTTTCCTTGTCGTGGATCAACAACATCAAGATTAGCAATAATATCGTTAGTTTCTTTGCTGTACAAGAATACTCTAGAAATTTTATTTAAATTAACTTTTCCTGATTGTGCAGTTACTAGTTCCCAACTATTTTTGTTTATAGGGGCTCTCATGTCAACTAACATACCCAACGAACTGTCCTCTGAACTAATGTAGCCACTTTGTAAAATAGTGTCTGCATCGTCTGCTGGATTTATTTTAGGAAACCCTATGTACACATGATTATTATTTAATTTAAAGTTTGAAATATCGTTAAACTTAGTATTTCTATTATAAGAAAGATCTTCGCCGAATACAAAAGAATTACCTATTTCTTGGAAGATTGCAATTCTTCCAGTGTCTTTAGTAACTGTAATAAACTGTGTGTTGTTGCCATCATATGTTGTCTTAAATGTATTTTCTTTACTTGTTTCGTCTAGTACATATCGTGAATAAATTGGATTACTAAATCCATCTCTTGTAATCATTACAAATTCTGGTTGAGAATATCGATCAAAAGTAGTGGCTACTCTCTTGTCTGTATTCTTGCCGCTGATTGCTAGTTTGCTGTTGCTAAAACTAATTCCAGTACCAAATGCTTCGTTTTCTTCTGCAAAAGGACTTTGTAATGTTTGTACCAAATTGTACGAAGAAATGTTGTTTGAGGTTGTTTTTTCATAAATGTATACAACTCCTTGGTCTATTCCTCTATTATCATTTAATGGTGCAGCAATAGCAAGTTTGTTACCGGTATTGTTAAGAGAAATAACATACCCAAATCCGTCGACACTATCGTCAGCATCAACATACTGAAGGAACGACCAACGACCCGATTGGTTTTCAAAAATTGAAACTCGTTCTGTTTTAATTGTTGTATTCTGTGCTAATAGCCCATAATCAGCAGAAGCTGCAATTGAAATAATATCGCCAAAATCGTTAACATCAAATTTTATACCAATATTAGTCGAAAGATTGTAAACAGTGGAATCGTCTTTGTCCGAAGCAAGGTACAAATCATGTGGAATATATCCTGTATATTCAACCGAATCAATGGGTGTCCATTTTAAGCTAACTGTAGGATTTTCAGTAACGCCATTGGTTGTTGCTCGATAGAGATTTCCGTTAAGAAACACAATCTCGTTGTCGTTATATGTTACACTACTAGACCATTCGCCTTTGTAATTTCTATCTTTGGTGTTGCTCCATGCCGAGCTTGTGTCAGTTTCGAAGAAATAAATTTTACCTTGATCGATTCCAGCTTCGCCCGGGGCGCCGACAAATAATTTAGTAGTACCATACGAGGTTTGTCTTAGTTCAACTTTGTATCCAAAACGCTCTTCGGCAGTCGGAATTGGACTCATTATAACATGTTCTAAATTATAGTTATTTGTTATTGGATTTATTTTATAAAGATATACCACACCCTGATTGGTTAACCCACTAGAATTTCCAGCACTATCAGTTTCTAATAGATAGACAGGCTCCCAATCTTGTGTTAAATTTGTAATTGTACTGTTGTCGCCGTTTACAGCAATTTTAGCACGCCACAAAGTTCCGCGATCACTAACAATATCGCCTGCTGCATATGTACCAGTTGGTGTCAATTCGCCAACAAATTTTGTTAATGCGTTACTAGCATTAGGTGTACCCACTGCAATATAAACAGAATCTGCACTAATAGCTACGTCAAAACCAAATAACGAATCTTTATCAATAGTATTGTCAGGAATGAGAACTTGAGATAAATCTTTTGTAAAACTTTCTGAGTTACGCTTGAGCACTCGAACGGATTCGTCTCTACCGAATAAAAAGTTGTCAATAGAGTTTACTACCATAGTAGTATTAAATTTATTAACATCAAAACTTGATGCAAAGCCGTCGCCGTCGCCTGTTGGGTTTAACGTTTCTTCTTGCAGTGTAAATATTTTTTCATTTGAATAGATACCAAAGTTTCCATCGCCTTTGTTATCAATCCATACTTTATCGTCGAGATTTTCAATTATGTTTTGAATATTTAAATTTAAGTCATTTGCATTAACAAAGCGTCGTTTAACAAACTTGCTAATTCCGCCGACGCTACTGTCGTTGTACTCTTCTTCACTGATAGTAGTAGCAGTTAATATAACAACTTGATTTAAGAATACTTCTTTAACTTTGAAAAATCCATTGATTCCTGTATAATTAGAACGAATTCCGATAATATCATCAGCAACAAAATCAGTAACATTATTTTCAAAATATACTGTAAACCCTGTGTTAGGGTCGGTTGGTTCAAAATCAATTTCTCTATCATCTGGCAACAAAGGAATAATATTAATGACAGAATTTTCAACTGCTACATTTCTATATACATTCCAGTCTCGATCTTCTCTTAATATCCAAACAAAGTCTCCTACAGAAACACTTTCAATTGGCAATAATGTTAATTGTTCTTTGACAATTGAAACAAAATTTACATCATTTTCACGTACATATCCGCTGTCAAAACCGATAACAGAGGTATCTGCCTTTTCAATAAAAATTGAATGGGTATAATCTGTTGGCTTTATTATTGCTGCTTGCGGTGTAATTTCATAAACTAAATCGGTTCGAGTATTACTAATTGAATTTGTCAATTCAAACAGTTGAGGTTCTAAATTAAATTTTGTTTCATCTAACTCGTACTCTACTTCATACGTATTTTCAACCGAACCATATTGTCCTACACGAATTCCCCATTCTTCATAAAATTCTAAACTATCCTTGTCTGCATTACTAAGTGCATCAAACAGCTTTGTTAAACTATTTAATGTGCCTTTGTCCTGTATAAATCCTTGATAAAACTTATATTGACTTACACTATCTGTGATAATGTTTTGAAGGTAATTACGTTTTTGATATCCGATTAAATGCTGACCTAGACGCTGCTGTTCTGTATCAAAATTATCAGTATCAAGATCGTAAAAATCTGCAAACTGATTTACTTTATAATCCCAGTTAGGGTATAATCTAGCAACGGGCTTTTCATTTAATATATTCCAAAAACTAGAATCAAAAATATCTGTACTAGAATGTTTTTTGTTGGCTGCATAGTAAAACTCTTTGTATTTTACAACATCTCCAATTGCATAATCTTTCCATACACTCCACTCGGTTACTTTTGCATCATCGTAAAAGAACCCGGGAATGTACAATCCTCCAGTCCATTCATCAGTACGATAGCCGACTAGTTTTATACGCTCTTGTCTATAACCAGGAGCAACATCGTAGATAGTATCATTAAAAACAGTGTTGTTGTCAATTAAGATAACATGTTCTTTTTGTACTAGAGGTAATTTAGCAAGGTATATACCGTCATTGGTATTCTGAGGCTTGATGCCAAACTCGTTTTGGTTGCTTCTAAAAATATTACTAAACTCAGAATTAATTCTTGTACCAGACCCGCTAAGTATATTCACATCGTAAAAGCCATCAAATATGTCATCAACAATATAATAATCTCTAGAAAATTTAAGTTGATTGGCTGCTGGACTAATAGTTAAAACTGTTCCAATGTCCCAATTTTGAGTTACCCAAAACATAAACTCTTTTAAACAAAGTTTCATATCTTCAAGAGCTTCGGTGTCTCTGTTGTAAAAGCTAAAATCAAACCCTTGATTTATCAAATAGTGCTCGTACCCGAGCATAAAATTTGTAACTTCTTGTACTGAAGCAAGCACCGTACCGTATGGCAGCGAACTCACAGTTGGCGCAAAGTCTTTTCTAAGCAAAGTAGTTATGCCGCCGACCACAGGCAAACTAGGAAGCACTGCAAACTTAGTGACATCAAATTCAACTCCGCTGATGTGTGTAATAATAGTTCTAAAATACTTTCCATTATTGAATACAACATTACCAGCAACATATTGAGTATTACCTGTCCAGTTTACATAAGATTCGCTGACGCCGCCAACTGTAATTGCGCTATCTCTTTGTCTAGCAATTGGTGCATTGTAATTAAACACTGGATCTTCTTTATCATATCCTGTTACAATGTAACCAGTTTGACTTTTTTCGATCATAATGCCGCTGAATACCGGAGTTTCCAAAGGACTGCTTACATTAAAGAAGATTTGATAATTTTCATCAGGAACAAACACGCTGGTTTTGTTCAACGGACTTCTACTATCAAGTACCAATTTTAATTTATTTTTATCAGCAAATCCTCCTAGCTTAACTGCTAGTTGGTTAACACTATTTTTTATCTGAGTTTGATAAGTATCGTATCTAGTTGTTACTTTGTTAACCATATAATCAGCAATATAATTAACCAATCCACTAGTCAAAATCAAAGCATTGTCAGTACTAATAGTTGGAAACACCAAGTCTTCGAGACGCAATCTTTTTGCAGTAGGAGTATAAATTAAATTTCCAACTATGTCTCGCTCAATTCTCGAACAATCAAACCCTAAGCCAAAAATATGAGTCGGCTGCAATATAGTCCAAGCAGTAATCAAACTAAATGGATATTCGCTACTGCGCCTCCACGCTGTTTCTACAGGTGATTCGTCGCCAAACTTAAAGTTATTTTTAGTTGGTACCAAAGAATAATCTTGGGCTAAACCACAATCTACCGGACTTAACAGTCTGCCATATTCGTCTACTGGAATATTAGACAACAGGCCAACACGCTTGAACTTGTTATTTCTTATAAGCGGCTTCCCGGGTTCCTTGATTATTCCTTGTGCAAGATCTGCCCAAAGTATTGTATTGTCCTTAGTATAAGGAGCAGGACCGTAGGTGTCAGTCCACCATGTTGGCTTGATAGTGAATCCTAGCATTTCCCACGGATGTGTGTGAGGACGATCTGTATCAAAATATTTTTTATAGATAGCTCTCCATGTTCCCGGTAACGGATTTCCTGCTTTGTCTCCCATTTCGGAATAATTATATGTAAACCCGTTGAGGTCGTTCCACGAAATATTGCTGCTGTAATCAGGCGAGCCGGCAATTTCTAACCACTGTGCAAAATCAGCTAATAATATATTGTCAATACTATGTTTAGTAAATCCAGTATTTCTATCAATTCCTGATACAAAATCAAATATGTCAATTTTGTCTGCAGAGTACTGACACTTAATATTGTTGTAGATTCTCATTTCTAATTCAAGTATAAGTTCGTCTCTATAATCGCCGTATGCTTTTACCAAGCTACCGTCATGTCCTTGAATCATAGATGTAGTTTCAATGTAAGTGTTGTCTAGAATTAACATAGGTTCAAACAGTGGATACAACCCTAACTTTGTAGGAGTAGGAGGAATATAAGAACCATTGGTACTTTCATATTCGTATACTTCAACAATATCGCCGTCTTGCAGATCTTGTAAAACATATACAAAATTGTCAGTGAACACATAGTCTTTTTTGTGTAGTAACTGTATACTGTTCAAATAAACTGTCACTGATTTGTTTGATAATGTAGTTAAATTAAACGATTTACTCAATGCAAAATAAGCAGGACCGTTGTATTCAACTGTGTGGATTGTTTTTGTTTCTGCACCCACACCTACCATATCACTAAAATAAAATGGACGATACGAAGTTTTAGATTCTGCAAGAGTGCTTAAAATTAAATCAACGTGATCTTTAGCACTGCCGTGAAATCCGGTCTTGTTTGCTTCGTAAACAAATTGTCTTTTAAATTTTGCATACTCTTTTCTAGCAAATTTCAACGACTTTACTATGTTTGCATTTTTATCTGTTAAATTATACAACGATAGATTGAATGGCCCGCTGTGTTGTACAAAACGTTTTCCGTATGCAGTGAGATTGCTAACGTCTCTTAAATTGCTGGTACCAGGAAACACTCCTACAAATTCAGGATGGTCGTCTGTTATACTGTCAATATGATCGTTTACTTCACCAAGAGTAACTTCTGTGATGTTGTTGTTAAGAGGATTCTTTTCAAGGTTAATTGGAATTTCATAAAACCCGTTTGCATTTTTATTTGCACTGCTAAATGTCTTGATCAACAACATATCATCGACATTTAACGAAGTATTAAAATCTACATATGCAATACCATTAATTCTCGAAATCGAGTAATCAATTGTTTCATATTTTCTTGCACTGTTTACCCATACTTTAATAACTAGATCAGTTAAGTTACCACTTTTATTATACACATCAATTGGAAAATTATTCAGTTGTGTATTAAGGGTACGATTTCTAATCACACCTTGAGTACTTTTAGCAACTGCTTTTTTCCAACCATTTTCATAAGAAAAGTTTTCGCCAGTATTGTCAAACTTTTTTACAAAGGCAGTATCGGTATTAATATCAATTTCTATGTCCATGTCGGATTGATAATTAAAGCTATCAGTTAAAAGATTAAAATCAAATACAATATCACCTACGTTAGCAATATTACGGTAACTTAATGCAAATCCTAATTCCGTATCTACTGTGCCATTTCCAACTTTATAGTTGAATATTTTATTTCCTTTGAAACTGCTTGCTGGATAATAAATTTCGTCAGTGTAACTGAATCCGTTTTTGTCAAACAAGTCAAACAAGGGAAATTGATTTACTGTTGTTTTGTCCTGTGAAGCCTTCCAAGAATTTCCATTGTAATAAAACATATTACCCGAATAGTTGTTTCCTTTTAAAACAAGAACAGCTTCGTCTACTGTAGGAATAGTATCTACTGCTTCGACTAATGCAATTTGTCTACGAGCATTGTGTGTAATAAAATTAACTACGTATATTTTACCATTAACTAATATATCAGGATCGGCTGTGAATAACACTCTCATCCCGTCTACTAAGTCAATTCCGTCTACATTATATCCTAAGCTGCCTTCGATTGTACTAAACACGTCAGTTGTAAATGTATCAACTAAGTCAATATTTTGTTTTGCTTTTGCGCCGTGCTGAAATAGTTTCAACCCTGCATCAAACTCAATAATAGGACGCTTTGCTCTTGCATCCTGATCAAGCGTTACTTCAAGACCATTTGCTATTGCACTTGCTTCTACTACATCTTTGTGAAACCAACGATTATAACGTGTCCACGGATTTCGATCAGCACTGCTACGATTGATTACAATATAATCTTTTATTCCAGGAAAACTAGTGGCATCCTCAAACGGATAACGATCAAACCCGTAGTTGTCAAACGGAATATTAAATTCACTTGTAAATATTGCAGGAACTTCTAAGTCTTTTTCTGCAACCAATTTAATTGCACTTCCTACACCTTCTACGTACCAGTAACCAGTTTTGTATTTCTCAGGAGATACTACCCCTTGAAAATATATTTTCATTCCGTTGCTAATCTGTGCACCAGTTGACGACTTATAGGTTTTTTTACCTAAAAAATCTTTCTCAACATCAATCGAGGATGCTTCTGTGATTTCGTATGTAGCAATTGCGCCGCTGGTATCAATTGAATTTTCACTGAGATAATAAAGAGTGCTAGGAACGTCGTCTGGCACTACAAATTCTATTACGCCTTTTTCGATATAATTAGCAGTTGTTTCAACTAATTTACCTTCGGCATTGTATTCGTATTTTACAACACCTTTTTTATACAATGTGCTAAAATTTGCAGGATTGTATTCGAGATACGGATCCTGGTCGTTGAATACTCTGTTAAGTGTTAACGCAAAAGGGTGACCGGGGGTGTCGATTTCAAAACGATAAGTTTGTCCTTTGTAGAGTTTTACTGTTGGATTTCTTGTAAATCCGTTTGGTGTAAACACATAAGCATAGTTGTCTGCATCAAATTCAAGACCAACAGTGTATGTACTAACAATAGTTTTTGCTTGTCCAAAAATAGCAACTGGATCAGGTCCCATTGGTAACCAATAATATTCGCGAAAGTTTGCAAACTTGTCCCAGTTTATATGTGGGTTCCATGCATAAAATTCTTGACTGTTTAATACACTGTGATTGCTAGTGGATCCTTTAAAGCTGGTTAATTGCCCTAAGTAATCGTTGTAATCTTTGTAAAATTCAACATTGTTTAAATTATCTTTGTAAACCATTACAGGCTCAAACTGATAGTTTTCTCTCGATGCAGAAACATCTGATAAAAAGCTGTCTGCTGCTGTTGTAGCTCTAGCGTATCTTCGGCCAGCAAAACTGTTTATTTTTTCAACAACACCAGGCTTAATCATCTGATCGATAGTTGAATTTATAAATTTTTTATTGGTGTCTGTTCTAAAATACTTTGGAAGGAAATTTGAAGCACTGATATCTCCAGTGCCGTTAACAGGTAGGGCAGATTCATTTTGATCTTTATCATATGCCATTAGTAAATAATTCCTCCGGTTGTAGTTGAACTACTAGTTGTTGAGCTTTGAATTCCTGCGTTGTTACTAAATGCTGTAGTAACAATTGCGCCTGCGGCTCTTAATCTTTCTTGTGTGTTTGCCGTTATAAGTTCGATATCATCTACTGTTGCACTGCTAATAAAAATTTCGTCATTTTCACTTTTTACTTCAAATAGACTACCAAAATTTTGACTTGCATCTCTTGGCACTATGACAATACTAACAACATCAGGTGCTAATTGTTTCATAATATACGAAGACAATTCGCTAAAATAAAACGTTTCTCCAAAGTCCCAATTATCTAATGCAAAATATTCATTGATTGCTGTTATCACTTTTGATTTAATCTCATTGTCACTGACTACTCTGTTTTCGTTTTTAACTATTTTAAACACTGCTTGTAAATCTAAATCGCTATTACTTCCGAATAATGTTTTATATTTTACTGGATGATAAATTACTTCATCACTAATACTTTTTACTTTATTAATTTCTGCACCATATGCTTTATATAGCTGATCGCTGCTTGGCGGTAATGGTCTTGTTGCCACTATGTTGTTAATAAACTGTCTAAAATTAGTGTCGTACGACTTTGTTAAAATGTATGTGTCAATAATATTTGTACTGCTAGGATCAATACGAGAATTTTCATCAGCAGCATGTACATATTGGAATTTGATTTTGTCTCTTCCAATATAAGCATTATAATTGTATACTTCGGTTAATGATCTATTAGAACTATCAAGTTTTTTAAATACATCATCTGCTACAAAATAAAATATAGGATTATTTTCTGCTAACAGATTTGGTGATTCGCTAACATTAATAGTTTGTATATTCTCAACCTCGTGGTTGACGTAAACATAAAATTCGTTATTGTTTATTACAGATTTTTTAGTAAAAATGTAATTTGTATTATCTACTATTTCATTAAACAAATCTGGGTTATCTATAATACCGTCGTCGTCATTATCGTAGAATGTTACTTCAACTTTTTTACTGTCAACGTAGCCGCCTGCATCTCTGTACTCTTTAGAAATTTCCCAATCAAAGTCAACTGTAAATGGACTTGTTCCTTGTCCGGCATTAATATTGTTGTTGATATTTAAAACACGAAGTTTATCTTTTACAATTTCACCTGTTTTGCTATCATATATTTTTTTACTACCATCAAAATAAAATCTAACTTCTGCATCACTTTCAAACACATAACGTAATGTTCTGTGTGTAATATTGTAGGATACGCCGTCAGTTTCAAATAACAATAACCAACTGCTATCAATCTGCTGTCCTGACGCGTCTCCTGCTAATCCTAAACTAAAATTAGAATTTACATCAAGATCTTCTTGCAGAATAATATTCCACTGTCTTAGTTCTCTATCATAACGTAACCCAAAACTTCTATAAGCAAATACATTGTCAATGATTTGAGTTTGTACATCTGATATTAAATCTCTAACAAATCTAGGCTTAATAAATTGTAAAATAGAATTAGAAGGAATAATATCATTGAATGTTATTGGACCAGACCCGTCTGTGTTTAGTTCTTGGCCTGTGCCAACTGTACTAATTACCTTGGTCCACAGGTAGCTTGTTTCTCCCTTAACGCCAGATGACAACACTAGACGATCGTTTAAAAATGCATATCCTGCAGGAGCTATAAACTTAACCAAGGCACCAGTTTCTAAGAATCGCAAAGGACCTTCTGTAAAGCTACCTACTGTATAATAGATATTATTTTCATCATATACTCTACCAGTACTCCTGTTAGTGTCCGAGGTTGATTGTTCCCAACGTAAATTAAGTTCAGAATAATCTTGATTTGGATATTCGTTTAGATAAAAGTTCTTTGTACCGATATTTTCTAACAACGGAATGATTGTATTGAAAATAGTTTTTGAAATATCAGTTCTTGTAATAAACTTAAAATTTGTTAGTTTATTCAAGTATTCCTTATATATTACGCCGTCGGTTCCAAATATATTTGTTTTACTGTATTTTCCAGTAGCATCTAAAATATCGTAATATCTACTAATTCCGCTAGCTGTTCTATTGACACTTTTTGTTTTGATAATTTCTTGGCTAATACCTAGTGGACCTAAATTATAATCTTCGGCTGTAATAAGTCTATTTTGAGTATAATATGTACTAGGAGCATTTGTTTTAATACTATCTGTTGATTCGGTTGCACTGGCATTGTCAACTGGAGTTTTTAAATCCATACTTATTGTAAGTGTTTCTGTTTTGCCGGCTTTACTTAGATAAGGCACACGCACACTTATTCCTTGCATACTTGCAGGAGTTATAGTATAATCAGCATTAGCACTTGTTCGGTAATAAACTCTAAACGACCCCTTTGGCAATTCGCCAAATATTCCATCACTAAAAATTAAACTAATTCTGTCTTGTGTTCTTGTTAACACACTGTAAATATTTCTAATGTTTTTGCTGATACTGTTATAAACAATATTGTTACCTTCAACACTGTCAACCTTTGTCCACAATTCCTCTTCGATATTATCTGAATTGAGTTTGTATAACCAAACATCACTGTTGTTTATGTCTGATATATTGATTTCAATTTTTTGATTTGGCACTGGAGAATCGACAATAAAGTCACCTTTTTGAATATTGCCTTGTCTAAAGTGTGCAAAGAATCCAGTGTTAGAACTGCCAGCGCCCTGGCCGTTGTCTCTGTAAATGAATCCAAATTGACTACCTGGCAACGGTGCTTCTTCAACAATATCGCCGGCGCTGATACCAGTGCTGACAATTTCAAAATTTAATGTTTTACTGTTTATTGGTTTTGTGAATGTAAAAATACTACTTTTATCAGTTAAGTTGTTTAGTCTGTATTGTTCAGTTGCAATACCATCTACATTTTCTAATTTAATAGGGCGTCCTATCCGATTGTTTATAGGAAGACTTGCATTTAAAATTTTAGTAAATTGCTCAAACCAATCCGAATTAGTAGTGTCGTTCCATGTGATATTTCTGTTGGCTAAATTAACGCCATTGCTGTCTATAATTTGTTCTGTTGTTTTTACACCAGTAAACTTTAACAATCCGTTTGCAGCTTGATTTCTTGTAACATTATAAGATACCAACCGAGCAAGACGAAGAACGCTTTCTCTGCGCTCTGCTAATTCAAGAAAATTTTCTCTTGCATTTAAATCAATACGAAAACTAATATTTTGTCCAAGAAATGCAATCATATCAATTAGCGCAAGATATTCGCTTGACTCAATATAGTCATTGAAATCTTCTGGGTAATTGGTACGCAGATACTCGATCATTGTACGACGAAGATTGTCAAAATCGTAGCTTTTGAAATCTGCATACTTAAAACTCTGATAGATTGTTTTCCAATCTTCAGCTAATAACAGTCTATTTTGTCTATCAGTAGATGACATGCGCACTTCCTCAGTTTATCTAATATTTATCATATTTAAAAAGTGCGTATATTAAATCAAGCCGTTTTTTTGGTCAAAATTAAACTGTAGCTTTTCGCTGATGCTGTATTCTAGATAAGTTAAATCGCATTCAATTTGTATGCCACTTTCGTAACTACTAACTGAAACGTTATTAACTCTTACACGCGGTTCGTGTACAGTAATAATCTGTGTTACATTTTGAACAATAACATCTTTGAGATTATCAGTCAACGGATCGTACAATACATCCCATATGATTGTTCCAAATCCTGGGTTTTCTAATTTTTCGCCTAGTCGTATATGAAAATGATTTACAATGTCTTGTTTGATCAGTGCAAGATCATACAGTTTAAATTCTTTGCTGTCGGGGTTTACTGTGCTGATGCCACGATAAGTTCCTTGAGTTACAGGAGGTGCTTCTCTTTTGAGAGATTGTATTTTTAAGTTCTTGTATAGATTTTTTTCTAAGCTACTCATACCGTATTTACCTATTTTCCTGTTCGACGAGGTGCCGAGAGATCGCTAACTACTCTGCGTATACCTGCTCCAAATCCTTCTTGTCTAAAAGTTTCAATAGGTGCTTGGCGATTCAAATCTAAATAACTACCTGCTGGTGGCAGGGGTCTATCCGCACTGTCTTGCAATGCTTGTCTGGCATTATAAATCAAAGTATCAGTGGCAATATTATTAGTTACAGCCGGAATTCCTGTGTCGTTTCCTGCTGCATCCACGTATGTCACAGCTATAGGACTTAGAGGGGCAACTCCCGGTAATGCAGCACTTGTAGGAAGTACCGCAGGCTGTTGCCACAACGGAATATTTTGAGAATCTGGTATTGTCCAATTTCTTCTAACATGAACTACGTAAAATCTTGGATCAGTTACACTAAACGGCATTTGTGTGACCTTAACGGTTTCAGCCTGATCGCCTCCTACTATTTCTAACAGTTGTGTTGTTTGATTGTATCCTTTAACAAAGCCGATGTGCTGTATATTTGCGTTGCTATTAAAAATTACAATATCCCATTTTCGAACTTTGAGCAGGGGTCCTCTTCGAAAATCTATTGGATTTCCGTAAGATCGATATGCTATAGGTGACATAGTTTGCAAAGAGGTCATTCCACTTTTACTCAGTATATAAGTTGCATAGGCGGCGGCCCAACTGTACTGTCCTGTTCCGCCATCTCTTGTAAATGCGCGGCCTGCTAAATTGTATGCAGCAATAATGTTAGGATTTCCAGGATCAGAATTTTTTGTTCTCCAATCTTCACGAAGTGTTTTATTGATCATAAAATCCAAGGCTTGCCACGATCCTGCTGCCAATCCTGCTTCTAGTACTGCATCGTCTGGAGTGGTTGACCCTACTTCTCTAATAATGTACGGAGTAGCGCCTGCGCCGCCTGCGGCTGCTCGAAATCCAAATCCTGTGCTACCGTTGTTGGCCAAATCAGGAACAATAAAATTACTAGGAGCAGTATTGGTGTTGATCAAATCCTCCAATGCCTTGGTAGCGGCGCCTGCTGCAACTGCTATACCGCCAATGCGTGCTAGTGTGTTGGTAACTCCGAGTATTCTATCAAATAATGATTTCTTTGTATCAGCGCCGCTGGGTTGCAACACTGTACTATCAGTACTATCATCGGGTATTATAGTGCTATCCTCAGCCATTATCCTCTCACCAATCTATTCCATTCAGCGCATACTGGATTTACTAACCATGCGTATTCTCTTCTCAATTCTATTTTTTCATCTTCAGATATGGCATTGGAGTTACTCCAATGCCATATCGAAAGTATGGTTGGGTTCCACCCTACAATTTCACTGTTTGATACAGTAGGATCTAGCTCAAACCCAGGAACCTCTCTGTATCTTGATGAATCAGAAATAATCTGACCTAACATATCTACGTGAATTCCAGATATTTGCATATATTCTGTAGCATGGCCGATACCTCTGCCGCCGTGTTTTACAAATGCAGCACAAAATGCTGCAATTTTTCCGCGGCCGTAGTTTGAAGTATTAACTATTAATTCTTCTGTGCCGTTTCGATCGACAAATAATCTAATATCGGCAGCCAATCCTGTGTCGTGTCGTTCGGTTCCAACGCGCCAACTAGCGCCGTTAGGACGAGTAGTCCATTCGCTGTTAATTAATTTTTGCCATTTTCCGTTTTCGTATCTCATATCAGTTCTAGGAAGACGTGTTCCCCAATCAGACAGCGGTATTTCTCTTGTAAGATCAATTTGTCTTACTGGTTCGTTAGCCGCAGAGAAATATTCAATACGAGTTATTCCAGCATCTCTTGCTGCTTTGTTTATTGCCGAGATTAATGCCCTGTTCAACAGATTTAAACGAACTGCAATTATTCCACGTTCAACAACATGTGGAACATTACTCGAAGAATCATCAACTGGGTCTCCAGGCACAGATGCAGTGATTGGGGCTGTACCATTTGATGTATTAGGATCGGTAATAGGATTAGTTGAGTACCCTCGTGCCCATGCTTGATATAAAGAAACTGCTGAGGCTTCTCTTTCAGGAATTAAAGCGCCGCCTGAACGCAAGAAACTTGATTCAAACGCTCTTGCAACTGCTCGAGCATCTGCATTTGCATTACCTGTATCAACAGTTTTAACATAATCACTGAGATTTATTCTACCTTGACTTTTTATTGCGTACTTTATAGTACCATTGTTCATTTCCCATTCCACCGCATCTAATTGTTCAACTAGAGTAGCAATTGATGGTGCAACCTTTACGCCGCCGCCAGCTGACCAGGGTAAACTAGAAAAACTTTGAGTTGGTAGTCTTTCAGTTCTTAATCTTGTGTAATTTTCTGCATTAACATTTGTCTCTGGTTGTGAAAGAATAGGCTTGCCAAGATACCTTTCCACAAGTGTAAGACGGCCGCCAGCTTCTCTCCATTGCACAATACCTCTTGCTCCAAGGTTGCCACCACCTACCACTACACCGTTGCTTCTACGAGCATCCGGTGCAAGCCAGGCACCCGGTTCTAATAAATTTCCTGATTCTTTGACCATTGCTCCGACAATACCTGCTGCTTGCCATTCTTTGTATCCTTTGTTAATAAAGAATTGCATTGCTTCCTTGGCAGGATCTGTAAACGTATTAAGATTTACAGTATTCCCATTACGGTCAGTTGCTGTTGTTTCTTCTGTTTCGCCATCTCCTGATACTGAATCATTTCTTCCAGCAGTGGATGACTGAGACGATGCCGGTATAGTAGATGATCTAAAAAAAGAAAACGGATCAGGTGTAGGTGTTACATAAGAATCTGTTGATTCGTCGCCTGCTCTAATATTACTATAACTTGCAGGATTAAAATTTTCATGCTGGAACCATGGCTCATGTTGAGGAACTCTTGGTGCAACTGCTGCTGGTGCTGCTGTAGTAGGATCTGGTCCTACTGTTGCTTCAGGAGGCGATGGATTTTCTGCAAACACTGCAATAGTCGCAGGAGCAGCAATTCCTGGATCGTGCAAACTATAAGAAGGCGTCGAAGCCGAGGCGCCTCCTGATCCAGTGTTTGATCTTATGAAATTAAGTTCTGCACTGGGTGCAGCAATAGATCCTGCTTTAATTGATAACGGTGTTGCAATATTTCCAGAAAACTGTAATGTTGAGGAATCAACACTTACGTTTGTGCTACCGACTTCGAATGTGCCGCTGGTTTTTAATTTAAGAGTACCATCTGCACTTGCAATCATTTGGCCTTTTGTTTGCATATCAATTGATCCAAACGCTTCGAGTTTAAATGCTGCTGTATACAAGTCAATGCCTGCGCCACCAGTCAAATATACGTTGTTTCCTGCAATTATGTTTGCAACAGATGTATCAACAAAATATTGTTCTGATTTGTTGTGAATTTCAGGTGAAGCTAATTCTATTGTGTCGCCACCTGTTATCTGTATCGAATCTGTTCCTGCCATTCTTACTGAGCCGCTTTGTGCTAGTATATTAACACTTGCATATGAATCTAATTCAATACCTGTTGCACCTGTAAGATTAAGTGTTCCGCTGGTTGCTGTTGCAGAAAAATCAGAACTAGCTCTCATTGCAATAAAGTCTCCAGCAGTTACACTGAAATCATCGCTGGCATTGGATGCAATATACGTACCGGCGGTGTTGTCTATACTATTACCGGCCGTAGATTTGATACTTTTTGTTGCATTTAAGTTTATATTGCCACCAGAAGTTAAATTAATATTGCTGTCAGCTGTAACATTGAATTCACCTTCGGTATGCATACTGATACTGTCTTGTGCATAAATGTCAATTTTTCCATTTGATGTTAATTCTATCCATGCGGTACCTCTACTATTTGAAATATAAATTAAATCTTCGGTGTTGTGTAATAATATTTGATGACCTGTTCTAGTACGAATTCTAAACAATTCGTTGGCCGGAAGTGTTCTCATCTCTTCAGAAACTGGCTCGTCTGTATTTTCAATGTCAACATATTCAGCTGGTGTTTCGCTGGGATGTCCTCTCCTCAATATATTAGCATCACCATCATCCATTACGATGCTGTGACCGCCTAGGCGTTGACTAAAAATTTGCATGTTGTGATCATCTGTGCCAGCAACAAGCCCTTTGGCGCCAGCACGTTTGTCCAACGGGCCAGGAGTGTTTATTCCAAACACAGCACTAGGTACTTCTCGTCTTGCGCTACTGGTGGTTAGTCCTCTAGTATCATCTTCAAGTAATCCTGCTTCTGTTAGCCTATCAACAAAATCGTTGTTTACAGGTTTTTGATAGGTTGTAGGACTGGTATTTCCGTTGGTTGCAGTTATCCGTTTGTTGTATTCTCCTACAGGAAGTTTTTTTCCAACTTGATTTGTGCCACTTCCAGGAGTAACCAAGGTAGTTGCTGCTCTGCCATCAGGAACCATAAAGTTCATGTAATCGTCAGGAACACAAGCAAACCAAAAACATATATCTGCGCGACCTTCGACAAACGTAACCAATACTCGTGTGCCTACATCAGGAGGCACAGCCCAAAAACCGTAACTTTGTTGTGTTTCTCGGTAATCGTCATTGGCTCCTAATGCTCTAAAACTGGTAACACCATAGAATGGACTTGCATAAAATGCTGTGAGCAAATTTTGATCATCAGTTGGATTGTTACCAGCTGTCATTGTTCGATCTAGACGAACTTTTAAAGATCCCATAAACTTAGTATCAAGGTGAGAAACAACTGTAGCAATATACGGGCCAGGATCTCGACGGTCACCTAAGTCACTACGAGATCTTCCGTCTTGTCCATTCATTTGTGCTCTGTTTGGGGCTCTCATAAATTATTCCTTATATATCGCATATACTGCTTGGTGAAGCGCCAGGTCTTGGAGGCTGAGCTCCAGGTGATGCTGTGGTGGGTGCTGTTGTTGTTGTGCCGGACACTGGCGTCAATGGATTACGAATAGCATTATCTCCAAACAATCTTGTTGCTCTCGGCGTTGTAGTTGTTATTCTGTCAAATGGATTGGTGTCGGCATTAAAATCTACTGCTTCTAATCCTTGTCTAAGCTGTGATATCTGTTGTCCTAATGCTCCTACTTGCCCAAATACAGCTTCCAGCCCAGCCAATCTTTCCACTGCGTTGTTGTAATCTCCATTTAACAAACTAGATATGTTTTCACCAATTGCAGTAATACCTAAAAGTGAATCTGCAACAGGGGCAGCTTCTGCCATAAAGTTGTTGATAGATTTAGAAACTTCGTTGGCTCCAACTACTCCTGCAAACTTGCTCAATGCCCCCAACACGTTAAAGAAGTTGTCAATTACTCGTTTAACTTTGCTTAATGTGCTTTTGTCAGGATTTGGTTGTCTTGTCAACGTTAAGGTTTGCGTAAATCTTCCATTAGAAAACGTACTTAACACAGTGTCCACCTTATAAATTCCAGTAACTGTATCAGCAGGATTTGGTAATAAAAGATTATCGCTGTTGCTGTAATCCACTGGAGTATTAAACTTGACCAAAACAAATACTTCAGCACGCTGAAAATCTGCCTTTAGATCGCTGTTGATGTTGGGACTGAGAGGGTTTGCTACATAATTGCCCGAATCGCTATCATTTAGATAATACGGATCTCCTATAATAGTAAGTTCTAGCTTTGTTAGTGCACCGCCAGCCAACAGTGCTTGTCTAAAAATAAATGCAGTTCGTGTTTTGTTGTTTTCATTGAAGTTACCGCCGGCTAATCTGTATATGTTGGTTATCTCTGTGAGTGAGCCTCGTATTTCTGCTACTCCACTTTCCAAGTCTTGAGCTAAGTCTTGAATAGTTTGATTTAGCCCTGTGGTGGTTGTGGGTCTTGCCACTGCTGGGCCACCGACTGAGATGTCATGTAGCCCCAGTTGACCTTTGTCTGCCTGTATCATTGTGGTGTAGGTGGTATCAAATGTTAATTCAAAATCCAATACGTCTCTGTTTAATCCTGTGTAAACATAGTTGTATGCTTTTACGCAATCGTCAACATTTGATTCGTAATTGTTTGTAGCATTTGGAAGACTAAAATTTGAATTGTGTACAAAATAGGGATACACTTCGTAAACAAATCTACGTGCTATTTTTCCTGTAAGTGCTAATTCAGCAGTTGACAAGATGTATGTTCGAGGATGAACTCTAAACGATTGATTATATCCAGCAGCATCAGTTGGTTGCCTTACTAGATTTTGCCCCCAGGTGCTTAGATATATTACAGTTTCGATAATTTCATAAATCGTAGTTCCTTGTTTAAATGTAAAAACTCGATCAGCAGAATTGAATACAGCCATTTCGTTTCGCTTGATAATCCCATCTTCAGTTGACCAAACAACATTTTCAAGGGCAAAAGGTATATCACCAAAATCGTTAAAATCTTCAATGATCGGGGCGCTGGCAATTTCGTTTCCAATTTGACTTATTCCACTGATACTTAAATTTTGAGCAAAGCTGCTAATAGATTCGCCGAGATTATTAAACACGCTGCTAACCACTGGTACAGCCCCTCGAACATCATCAATGTTTAATCCAGCAGTTCCGCCTGCATCTATTCGTTGTCTTGCGGCATCTGTTTGCCGCGCTTGTTGTCCTATATTTGAAAGTGCAGTACCAAAATTGCCCAACGCTGTACCAACTGTATTAACTGAACTAACTGCCGAATTGATTTTATTAAATGTACCTTGAATTTTTCCCAAGGCGCCGCCAAATGCACTTTGCGTTGCTCCATCTGCTCCAATATCAAAAGGAAAGTCAATTTGAAAAACGTTGGGTACCAGCCTGTTTCCTAGTATTCCTTCTCGTGTTTCGTAAGTGTTTAGTAATGTTGCCAAACTGTTCGGACCGTAACTCAATACCTCACCTACTGTAGATCCTTGCAGTCTTATATCTTGCTTTAGTTCTGTTATACTGTCCATAGATGCATTATGATTCCACGGAGTTGCAATACAGTCATAATAAGATCCTGATGCTGTGACTCTCATTGTTACAGTTGCTATTGTTATAAGAAAATTATCAGTTTTTGTTTGTGAATATGTTCCATCCTGTAGTTGGCCTTTGAAGCTTACTGACAGCATAAATGGTGCTTGTGTATAATTTGAAAATCCTGCTTTTTTAGCAGCAACAGCAATACTTTGCATAAAAAGCCCTAAACTATAAGGCTCTTGAATTGTAAAACTTATTGTTTTTACCCCAGTAACAGGTGATTGTGTAGTAGGAATAACTGTATTTAGAAACTCTACATCTTCTATGTAAAATTCCACATTTGTTTTACGCTTGTCTTCGGCATCTGTTGTAACTGTTTTTCTGTTTCCGAGTCCGCCTGATGACGCAATGGGTAATTTTCCTGTTTTTCCTTTGTACAATTTTGGATCGTTTGTTTCGCCAGGGTACATTGCACTCAATGTCCATGCATAATTGTGCGTTGCAAAATCATGAAGTTCATTTTTTAAAAGAGGCATATTATACTCCTATTGATGCAGTTAATGTTGACTGTTTTGGTAGATATATTTTTGTTCCTGCTACAAAATCAAACACAGGATCTTTTAACACCTCGTTGTTTCTCATAGCAAACACCCACCAGAGCTTTGGACTACCATACAAGTCAAACGCAAGCAGGTCGGGTCTATAGGTGTATTGAGGTTTTATTTCATAAAGTATATCGTTAGGATCAATTGGTATAAATTGCTTTTGCATAAAGTCTAGATACTGACCGTTTCGAATTTGTGTTGTTGCCCATGGGCTATTTGATGCATATTTTGCCATTATATTATTCCTTGGCCGCTACCGATATATCCGCCCTGTACAAATGTATCAAGGCTAAATCTTCGTGTTGTGTCTCTGCTGTATGTTGGAGACACTGTAACGTTTATTCTGCTCATTGTTGGAACATAACTGTATCCTCCAGGAACATTTACTCTCGCTAGTTCAGGAGTCATTGACAAATCAGATGAACTAGAAATCGGTACTTGAATGTAATCAACATCGCTGGGTAGGTCCAATGTAAATAATTTAACCACACAAGGTACTCGATCAAAAACAAAATCTCCGTACCCGCTCAAATGTATCAGCGGCGGAGGGGCACCAGTGTTACTACTGTTTCCGTAAAACATTTTTGTAACGCTTCTTAAAAAATGAACAGTGGCTAGCCAATACCTGCCGTCTGCTTCATTTTCTACAGGAAACTCACCTGTGATAGTAATGTCCTCAACTGTGCTATTTTGATATATTGGATGCGAATAGTTACTGTGCGTCGGAGACATAGCACTATAATTGGCAGAATGAGAAACTAATATCTGCGGAGTTGTGGGGAACACCATGCTATTGCTTGAATCATACAACGGTTGTAAAATAGGAGAACTTGCAAAGCTAGAAATACTAGTAGGCAGGTGCAATCGAACACGCCAGTCTGTTCCTGAAGACTCTGCTCCTTCGTTCCAAGCAATTGGTGTATAACTTTCATAATTTTCTTCAGCGCCTGCTGGCAATGAACCTAGTCGTGCCAAGGACGATATTCCAAGCGCACTTCCTAGTCCTCCTAATGCACCTAAGACGCCCATGCCTGCGCCTACAGCTCGTTGTGCTTGTGATGCAGTGCTGTTAACTGTTTTTAAAAAATCACTAAATCCTCTGGTGTTTACTTCAGCCATAATACAATTCTCCTATAGTATTTAGTTGACAAAATTAACTGCATATATTATTATATTAGTAACCCTAGGAGATAAAATGGTAAAACGAGTAAATTATTTAAACAACAAAGACATGCTTGCAGAAATACACAAATCAAAAAACACATTTGGTAGTTTTGTCGATCCTGAATATGCCACATATGATATTATTTTAGATGATATTAGCAAAATTAATATAAGAACTATTGCTGAAGCAAAACGAAACAAAGCAAAAAAGTTGTCCACTGAGGCATACGAAGCTTCAAAGAATGCAGGCAACCGACTTAAACTATCAGAATGCGAAGTTGATTATAAAACTATCGAAAAAACTGAACTTATTTTTAGGATTATAACATTTGATCATATTCCTGACGAACCTGGACGTAAAAAAACTCCTAAAACTGTTGCTGATCATAAAGTAAAACTAAATTTTCCTCCATATCAACATTATAAGTTTGACGAAAACAATAATCTCGTTTGTGTGGGGAAAAGTCATTGGACTGGCGGTATGGAAAACGGATATTTTAGCTTAGATCACGGACGGGCCACAAACAAACTTGCACTAATGTGGATGAAATTAGTTGATCGCTATGCTACTCGTGGTAATGTTCGTGGTTACACATACAATGACGAAATGAAAGGACAAGCTATACTTCAACTGTCGCAAATCGGGTTGCAATTTGATGAGTTAAAAAGTCAAAATCCGTTTGCATACTATACAGCGGCAGTTACGAACTCGTTTGTTCGTGTAATCAACTTAGAAAAGCGTAATCAGAACATACGTGACGATATTCTTGAGATGAATGACCTAAATCCAAGTCATACTAGACAGATGCAAGGCGAATTTGAAGCTGGACAAGCTAGATTCAAAAAAGATCACGAATAAGTCGTTGACATTGATACATATTTTAGTTATAATGTAGTTCTACATGGAGAAATTTATATTGTTTAAAAAAGCAGCGGTGTTTACCGACATACATTTTGGTATGAAAGGTAATAGCAAAGTACACAACCAAGATTGTGAAGATTTTGTTGATTGGTATATCCAAACTGCAAAAGAACACGGGTGCGAAACTGGTATTTTTTGCGGAGACTGGAATCATAACAGAAATAGTTTAAATCTTACAACAATGGACTCGGGTATCCGCAGCTTAGAAAAACTTGGTTCTGCTTTTGAAAACTTTTATATGTTTGCTGGTAACCACGATCTGTATTACAAAGACAAGCGCGACATTAAATCAACAGAATTTGCTAGGCATATTCCTGGTATCACTGTTATTGATCAAATGATAGTACAAGACGATGTTGCATTAATTCCTTGGTTAGTAGGAGACGAATGGAAAAAAATTCCAAGTATGAAAGCAAAATATTTATTTGGACATTTTGAACTGCCTAGCTTTTATATGAATGCCATGGTACAAATGCCCGACCACGGAGAGCTCAAGAGCGAACATTTTATTAATCAAGAGTATGTATTTTCAGGACACTTTCACAAACGTCAAAAACAAGGTAAGATACATTACATCGGTAATACATTTCCGCACAATTATGCCGATACTTGGGACGATGCACGTGGTATGATGATACTAGATCGTGAAAATGATCTAGAACCCCAGTATGTTAACTGGCCAGATTGTCCTAAATACCGTACTATTAAACTAAGCCAGTTGATCGACGAAGCAGATACTATTATCAAGAGTAAAATGTATCTTAGAGTATCACTAGACTGTCCTATTAGCTATGAAGAAGCTAGTTTTGTTAAAGAAACATTTATACAGCAATACAATTGTAGAGAAATTGTATTGATACCCGAGAAACAACTAGAAGACCTCAACACCCAATTAGATATTGCACAATTTGAAAGTGTAGACCAAATAGTCAGTAACGAAATTTTAGCTATTGACAGTAAAAACTATAATAAAAATCTGCTTTTAAGCATATATGGTGAACTATAACTATAATGATAAAGATCAAGGATTTAACCGTTAAAAATTTTATGAGTGTAGGTAATGTTACTCAGGCAGTAGACTTTAATCGAGAACAACTTACCCTTGTATTAGGAGAGAACCTGGACCAAGGCGGAGACGATACAGGATCACGCAATGGCACTGGTAAGACTACTATTATCAATGCATTATCGTACGCATTATATGGTCAAGCACTCACAAACATCAAAAGAAACAACTTGATCAACAAAACCAATTCAAAAGGCATGTTGGTTACTCTTAATTTTGAAAGAGATGGCAACAATTATAGGGTAGAGCGTGGAAGATCGCCTAATATTCTTAAATTTTATATAAACGATCAAGAACAAACCGATACTCTAGAAGATAACAGCCAAGGCGATAGCAGGAAAACACAAGAAGCTATTAGCGAACTGTTGGACATGAGCCATAATATGTTTAAACATATTGTTGCTTTAAATACCTACACAGAACCTTTTTTGAGTATGCGTACCAATGATCAAAGAGAAATTATCGAACAATTACTAGGTATTACAATTCTTTCTGAGAAAGCAGATGCTCTCAAAGAACAATTAAGACAAACCAAAGATAGTATTACCGAAGAAACATTGAAAATTAATGCTATTCAAACCAGTAACGAAAAGATCAAACAGAGTATTGAAACACTGATTAGTCGACAACGTGCATGGAAAAACAAACATGCACAAGATATACAACGTTTACAGAATAATATTGCAGAATTAGAGAAACTGGATATTGATTTTGAGTTGGATGCCCACGACAAGTTGTTGAGCTGGAATGAGTTTAATAATAAAATAACTGCCTTAAACAAAGAAAAAAGCACATTAGAGTCTGCACTACTACGAGCCACTGCTAGTGTTGATAAGGCAGTTAAAGACATCTCAAATTTAGATGATGCAACATGTTATACATGCGGACAACCGCTGCACGAAGACAAAAAAGCCGAAATTCAAACTAAAAAAGACAAAGAATTGCAAGATGCAACTGCATATCAAGAAGAAGTTGCAAACAAATTAATTAATGTTATGAAAGAGCTGTCTGAAATAGGAGATATCAACGGAAAGCCAAATACTTTCTACGAAAGTGCAAAAGAAGCATACGAACATCGTAACAATGTTGATAACCTTAAGGCAACACTAAGAAATAAACAAGAAGAAGATGATCCTTATCAAGCACAGGTCGATGATCTCAACGAAACTGCTATGCAAACTATTGATTGGGAGATTGTAAATCAGTTAAACGGATTAAAAGACCATCAGGACTTCTTATTGAAGCTGCTAACCAACAAAGACAGCTTCATACGCAAGAAGATTATTGATCAAAACTTGATGTATCTTAACAACAGACTCACATATTACCTTGACAAACTAGGACTGCCTCACCAAGTTCGATTTCAAAACGATTTGAACGTTGAGATCACACAGCTGGGTCAAGACCTTGACTTTGATAACTTGAGTAGAGGTGAACGAAACAGACTAATACTCGGTCTAAGTTTTGCTTTCCGTGACGTTTGGGAAAGCCTTTACCAAGGTGTTAACTTGTTGTTTATTGACGAACTTATCGACTCAGGCATGGACACTGCTGGCGTTGAGAATTCGTTAGCAGTTCTTAAAAAGATGGCAAGAGAACGCAATAAAAATATTTTCTTAATCAGCCACAAAGACGAATTAGTCGGAAGAGTTAATAATGTAATGAAAGTTATAAAGGAAAATGGCTTTACCAACTACGAAAACGATATTGAAATTATAGAATGATAGAAAACGATACACACGACAAGCTAATACTAGCAGTGTTGGAATATTTTGCATTAAATGAAATATTCCAACAGCGGCCTGCGGAACTAAAACGCCGAAGGGTTAGAAAGAAACTAGGAGAGATTAGAGATTTATCCAAACTTAGGCGCATCGAAATATTAGAAGAACACATTAGGCATGTAGAAGACGGCAGAAAAAATAATAATCCAAAAGAGGCACGCAAGGCAAATCCTAAAAATAACTAATGTATGAGCTGGACTTATCAAGGAAAAGAAGTTACCGAGATACCTCAGGGTGTTGAAGGTTTCGTATATTTGATAACCAATCTTACCAATGATAAGAAATATATAGGCAAAAAATTAGCCAAGTTTAAAACTAGCAAGCCACCACTCAAAGGCAAAAAAAATAAAAGGCGCGGAACACAGGAAAGTGACTGGAGAACCTATTGGGGATCATCAGATCATTTGAACGCAGATATTGCTGCATTAGGCGAAGACAAATTTACTAGAGAAATATTATATTTTTGTCCCAGTAGAGGCATACTTAGCTATATGGAAGCCAAAGAACAATTTGATAGGCGAGTTTTAGAATCTGACGAATACTATAATGGTATTATTAACGTTAGAGTAGGCAGTTCAAAAATATTACAAGAACATTTAAAAAATTTAAAGGCTATATAGGACTCTGTAAAAATCCAAGAATCAGCCGAGGTAATGCTCGTAGCCGGTGGTGTGGATCGTCCAAAGGTAAGAACTAACTTAAGGTTTAAATGATACGGGCTCTGAGAAAAAGCAACCCGTAGGTAAGTGATTTCGCTTGATAGGGATCAACTGCCTTCCGTTGATAAGACGAAGCTAGAGTAAGGGGTACAGGTCAACCGCCTCTGTTAAAATGTATTATACATTTTAAATCTCTTTTATTAAGTGTGATGAGAGCAACTCGAATAATGTTCAAAGTCACTTCGTCCTTGAGCGGGCGAAGTATGACTACACAATCTGAATAATATTAAATGCATATGCCTACAGCATATGCTCAAGTGCTATACTAACTAAGTAATCTTAGTTCATCTAAATTAAATAAAACGTGTTGAGCGATAGCGATAACACAGTTGAACAAAGTTCAACTCATAAGTATAAATAACAATATAACTTGAGCAGTGAGTATGAACTAATGAAAATCGATGATCTAAATGAAAACTTTGAACTTGATGAACTTAATCTTGGATTAACTCGCAAAGGTCGTGAAATCAAAAGAGCAAACAAAGTAGCCAAAGGAGACATCAAAGACGAGATACGTCAGATGGAAGTTGAGCTTGCTGTATGGATGAAGCAAAGCGGAATCAAACGTCTTACTGCTGACGATTTACAAAATTATTTTGGTCAAAAAGGATTAGGAGACACTGCTCGTCCGATTATCATTGGATTTGCTACCAAGTCAGGTAAAAAAACAGCCAAGACTGCTGCTGCTCGCAGCAGTGCTGGATTAACACGTCAACAGCCGCCTCCACTGGCTACACCCAAACCTGCTACTGCTCCTGCGTTTAAATCCAACAGACGACCAAACTTAAAAGTGGTCAACAGTATGTATGAAGCCGAAGGTGCAGATGCGTTAACTCGTAGAGAAGTTAGAACCATTGTACAACAAGTCATTAGAGCTGCATACAAAGGCAGTGCTGGATTTGGTCAAAGTAGATTTGCAGCTAAGAAAACAAAATAATTATTACCAGAATGGCTGATTTGTTTTCTTAGCTGTTTCTAAATTTTCTTCTATGAGTTTGAACATGACTTCACGATCTTCTGGCGAAGTGTCGTATGCTTCTGTTAAACTTAGTCCGCCGCGCATGTACCAACATAACTTTGACAATTCAAACTTAATTCTTTTGGATTCATTTTCTAGGATCTCAACCTCTTCGAGGATTTTTTCAACGGGCCAAGTTAAGATCCTCAGGCGAAAAAATTTGATTGATCAAATGTAATTGGAATCTCCATAGTCTCTGGAGCACCTTTGGCAACATCTTCTTCAAATAATTTCACAGTAAAGGGCTTGATTGAAAATCTTTTTCTTTGTTCTCCAATGTGGTCGATTACACTTTTGAAAACATCTTTGTCTGCATTTGCAAAAAATTCTATAATGTGATCAGTATCAGTTACGGGTTCCTCCCCGTCAAAAATCACACACTTTACGCTTTTTACAATACTACTGATGTTCAAATCAGTCAATCTATTGAAGGCTTCATTGAATTTTGAAAGTTTTTCTTCTTCTGTGAGTTCGTCGCTGTTGATGATTTTAAACATTCGTTGCTCTTCAAATGTTTTCATAGCAGATTCAGTAAACTCTCGATAGGTCAATGGAGAAATCTCAACACTGAATCCATTTAGCTTGATGATGTTTTCAAATTTTTCAGCCAACAGATTATCTAGTACACTGCGCAGATCGATTTCGTAAGAACGTTCTTCGTTGATCGTAGGAACCTTAACTTCGATCTCCATTTTTTCTCCGTAGGTTGCCATTCTTATTGCAACCAATATGGCATCTATGTCAATGCTGGGTATGTGCCATGCATTTTTGATATTTGGAATACAACTTTGTATAACACTCACTGTGGATTGACCGTTGAGAAGAGCATCTGGTGTTTTGAACATCAATTCGTCTTTGGCAGTCATTGCATACACAGGAAACTCTCCTGTTTCGGTTGGTTCCAAACTTCCTTGTGGATAAAACATACCACCACTAGGAAGATTTACATATAATTTGGGCTGTCTAAAATGTTTTGCCAGCGGATTTGATGATGTAGTGTTCATGTATTTTTTCTCCAGGTAAATACTTACAAGTATATATCTGAATAAATTATATACGTATTTAATTTGGAAGTTGGTCCTAATGAGTAATGTTGTTATTGATAATGTGGGTGGTATTCGTGGAGTAGCCAGTGAAGCCACCCTACAATCACTAATTGAAGCAGTAAAACAAATCAACGGTGGCGGCGCAGCAGGAAATGCCGCCGGCAATAGAACACGAGATCTTCATAATCGATCAGTTAGAAACAATTCAGCTGCAATAGATAACAACACAGGCGCTGTTAAAGATAATATCACCAAGTTAAAAGAATTTGGTAATCAATTGGTGTTTGGAGACGAACGTATTAGAGACTTTTCTGATGCAATATTTGGAAGTACTAATATTGTGTCAAGGTTTGCTGGATATGTTGACGGAGTAATTGATGACTTTAGAACATTGAGCAGTGTAGGCGCCTCTTTTAACAACAGTTTGTTTGATATGGTTACTTCCAGTGCAAATGCTGCAATGACATTCGATGGCTTCACTGATATGATAAGAAGCAACAGCACTGAATTAGCGAGATTTGCTGGCACAGTGACCAATGGTGCAAAATTTTTAGGAGAATTCAGTAGAGACATACGATTGGGAATCGGCAATGATTTTTTTGCAATGGGTATGACCATACAGGACATCAATGAAGGACTTGTTGGGTTTATGACCATTGAATCTATGAGAACTCGGAGATCTTTGCGCAACGATGCAGCCACTCAGGAAAGTGCTACAAATTATATTAGACAACTCAATTTGCTTTCAAAACTAACTGGCAAGCAAGCAAGCGCATTAGAACAAGATATAATGGCTATGCAAACTGATACCAAGACACGAAATATATTTGCAGAAATAGAAAGAACTCGTGGAGTAGCTGCACGACAAGAAGCCGAAGCAATCTATGCATTACAAAAAAATGTATTACCAGGTTTTGAAGACGCACTTTTAGATTTGTCTGATGGTGTTGCACAAAGCGACATAGGCAGAGCACTAGAAAACATGGCGCCGGGCATCACTGCCTTCCAACAAAGACTTGCACAAGGCGGCATGAGTTTGGAAGAGTATCAATCAGGCATGTCGCAGTTTGGATCTAGGATCAACGAATATGCAAGAAGCATCGACGGAGCAACACTGGATGTGTATAGACAGAGCGGAGGATTTGTAGGAGAACTAGCAAGACTTTCTGACAGTGCGTATCAATTCAACCAATTGATGTTGTTGGATCCAGCGGCTGCTCGCAGAGAACAAAATCGCAGAGATAGGCTGACTGCTACACTTGGAAAGTTTGAACAAGCTGTGATTGCGGTGAGAAGAGCCTTTTTAGACGCATTCCTCAACAGTGCCTTTGTTACAAAGCTAGGAGAGTTCGGACAAGAATTGATAGATATGTTTGATACCAGCAGCGGCAACAGTCCATTTAGTCAAGCAGGATCTGTGTTTAATCGTTTCTTTAATGGTATATTTGGCGACAACGGAATAGCAACAATAGGCCTAACTTGGCTTGCCAATTATGTAAAAAGCGGCGGTCTTGGCCGTGCTTTGAATTGGTTAGCAGAAAAAGCTACCAACATTGGCAAATGGTTCAAGGAAGTATACGAA
>Ga0208768_1000101_pt1 | contig 65533 bp, 62 predicted proteins | sample AntAceMetag02UK1_FD_184760 | JGI IMG/M metagenome (GOLD analysis project Ga0208768, IMG submission 184760) | Saline lake microbial communities from Ace Lake, Antarctica - Antarctic Ace Lake Metagenome 02UK1 (SPAdes) (version 2) | ecosystem: Environmental > Aquatic > Non-marine Saline and...
TCAGAAGTGAAACGATGCATCGCCGATGGTAGTGTGGGGTTTCCCCATGTGAGAGTAGGTCATCGCCAGGCTTTAAACCCGAACCCCGATCAGTATCACTGGTCGGGGTTTTTTATTGGTGCCATCGCGACTCGCTTTGAGTCCTACATGGTCCTGTTCTGCTTTAATCAGTGCTAGTCCGCGCTGACGCCTAGATAACTCGGTCGTTGCCCCCGTCAATTGGTATCTGTGCGCCCGTTGTTGCTAGAAAAATATCGCTGGCCAAAGTCGACACGAGTCGTGCTACATCGGTGGAGCGAATTTCTCTGCCAAGTAGGTTTTTGGTCTTGTATTGATCCACGCTCATGTTGTAGCGTTCAGCAGAACGCGCCAGGGCTTCTTCAGTCCACAATGCCGTATCAAAAACGGCGTCGGGATGTACGACATTAACTCGAACGCCGTCCGCTGCGAGTTCCAGCGCAGCTACCCTTGCCAGCTGTGTAATGCCGGCTTTGCTGACAGAGTATGCCGACGCGCCGGGCCCTGGTGCGGCGAAATTGCGCGAACCAACAATAACGATAGACGGATCTACCCCCAATTTGAGGAAGGGGATCGTTGCAGTCATGAAGCGCTGTGTGGCGGTTAGGTTGAGGGTCATGATTTGGTCCCAAGTTGCCTCGGTATGATTCTCAATAAGCTCACCTGATCTAAACATGCCGGCACTACACACTACGATATCCAGCCCGCCGTAACAGGTGATGACATGGTTCACTGCAGCGGCGATGGATTTACTGTCGGTCACATCACACACGATACCTTGCATTCCGTCCTGGCTCAGAAGGTTTATTACGTCGGGGTCGATGTCCAGTCCGACAACCACAGCCCCGCCTGCCCACAAAGCCTCGCAGGTGGCCTTGCCAATCCCGCTGCTGGCACCCGTCACCGCAGCAATCTTACCCCGATGGGGCTTACTTACTCCGGTGCTTTTACCGAGCTTTGCTTGCTCCAACACCCAATACTCTAACTCGAATATATCCTTTTCAGGAAGTGCTTCCCAGCCGCCTATAGACTCACCGACCTGTATCGCCAATCGCGTATGACTGGCGATGTCAGAAATTATTCTGCACTCATTTATGCTGCTGGCAAAGGCAATTGAGCCAACATTTCGCCAGATAGCGACGCGCGGCGCCGGGTCAAGAATCTGCAGATCGGGGCTTCTATGAGCGTCGAAATAGCGCCGATAGTCGATGACGAACTCTTCAACTTCGGGAATTCCCTGCGATGGTTTGGTGTTGATCACCACCGGCGTTCTCTTTGTGCGTATCACGTGGTCTGGTGTTATCGGCCCTCGGCTAGCAATGACGGCAACATTCGGTAGGCAGGAGAAGCCCTGTGCATCAGGCGTTTGGTCCAGTACGGCCAATTGGGCGCTGCCTCGCGCTGCTGATACGGCTTTTCTAATTCGAGCAAGGTCGATGAGGTTAACTGTGCACTCTGCCAAGTGGAGTTTAGTCTCACCGTGCAAAATAATATAATCCTCGGCACGAGTGACCAACTCAATCATGTTTTCGTAGGCAACTCTGGCCTCGTTACCGTAGGTAAATACTCCGTGGTGCATCAGGATTATGCCCTTGTACTGGTCAGGACTTTGGTCCTTTAACGCCTCATTGACCTGCCTCGACAGTATGAAGCCCGGCATGCGGTAGGGAAGCACAAGACAGTCGGGGAATATCTCAGCCAGAATATCTTCTCCCCGCGGATTGTTGCTTAGTGTCACGATGGCATCCGCGTGGGTGTGGTCGATAAATTTGGCGGGGAGGATCGCGTGCAAGATCGCTTCAACGGAGGGCGACGGTGCCGAGGGATCGATCATTAGCGCACGCAGTTGGCGGGTCATGTCCGTGTCAGATAGGCTTTCCAGTTCTGCGAGCATTCGGGCCTCTCGCAGCTTTATGGCTGGGAAGCCTGCTGTCTCAATGGTCTTCAAATCCCATCCGCTGCCTTTGACATAGAGCACCTCCAGCTTATTCCCAAAAAAGTCCTGCGCGATGGATTTCACCGATGTGTTACCTCCGCCGTGCATCACGAGCGCATCACTGGAACCCAGTAGCCGCGATGTGTACACGCGCATCGCAAGGTCGTCATCGGCAAAAGTAGCGGCAGTGTCGTCGCGCCATAGGCTTTTCATTATTTTTACTCCTGATCAGTTATGAGCATGACCGCTGTGAGTTGCGGCCAATGTTTGGGCAGAATGGGTACCAATAGCGAAGAAGACACCGGCACTGCGTCAGCCTAGATCACCGCACTACGAAAGCCTGTAGCAACACCAGTGAGCGAATAAGTAGATGAACCGCTCAAGAGCGCAACGACTTTGCATGGGCATATAGCTCCATATCAAAACTATTGTCTATTGCGATACGATGTTTGAACTGCGATGAAACGACATCAGATTCACCACTGTGGCGATGAGGCATCGACTTGATCTGCCAGCCGTGATGATCAATCAACTGCCTTAGAAACTGATCGTAGTGTTCGGTAACACCCACTACCTCAATTGCTGCCAGATTATCTTTGGCGATAGAGAGTCGTTTGTTGTCGACTTGAATTACACCCGTGCTGGCCGCAAAACATTCAAGGGAAACCCGCCCTGGTGCCTTTTTTCTAAATTCATTTATCTCTTTCGAAAGATTCGTTCCATCACCCAGTTCACGCCTTGGGGGTAGCCGAGGAGACCCAGCGAGAAGGCGATCCTCGGAGAGAGCCTCCTGAGGAGACATTGAAAAAATTTTAGTCTGGTAGTCTTGAACAAAAGTTGCTCGAAACCAAGGGTCTTCGTAGATTTCCTCAAGTTCCATTTCCCAATGCTCAGTGTGATAGCGTCTGCAATGCTTAAGATAAGACAGCGTTCGCTCTACCGGTTCTCGCACAAGAGTTATGGCCACATACGAGTCTTCCAAAAGATCCCTCACGGCATATGGAATATGCCCGCGCACCATTCTGAGCTTTCCGTGCTGAGCATTCACGTCGGCAATGAGTCCCGGTACGAACAAATAGGCTTCTATTCGACGAAGAAATCCCGCATCAGGCGCCAGGCACGCGTCAGGGTATCTTTCATGCGCGGCAAAGTTACCCCCGATGATGTCAGCGAAAGACGTGCCGCCCGTCTTCATTATGTGGATGAAGAGAAATTTCTTATCGGCGGGTGGATTCATTGGACATTTTCGGATGGGGGAAAGCAGATAGTATCAACGGAATCCCTGATGTTGAGGCGCTGGGAGTTGTGTGAATGACCTTTAAGTAGCGATCACAGGAATAAGGCGCTTGCCTCTGGTTTCCAAGTGACTTGGCCGAACCTGTGGTACGAGTTGCACGGCAGATGCAACTGCAGCAAATGAGGCTGCACTTTGGCTGCTGAAGGTTTTAACCATTTCCTCGAGATCAGCCTGGGAGGAGTCGCCAGCGTTGACCCCGCGAATTCTGTCCGTTACTGCGTTGAGCGGATCATGGTTACACGACCGGCAAACGGGTTCTCTACTTGTCACGTGTACAAGCTTTTGTTCGCTGATGGCGAGAATAGACGCTTCGAATACACTCGCCATGGGAGATTCTTTCTTCCAGTCAGAACAGCAAAGGTAGTAGAGGCCATCGTAGCCTATGAACACAGATAAGTAGGGAACCGGGCAAACCCACTGTTGCCCGCTTTCGTTCATCAATTGTTCAGCAGCGCGGCGCTCTGCGAACTGCTCATATTGCATGTGATCAACGAACAGGGCGCCCCCCCGATTAATGACTTCGTATTTCATGAAATGAGTTACGCCGTGACCACGCCAGAACTCTTCCATTCGAGCGGTATGACTCGGATCTTTCCTGTGGTTCACGAGGACAATCTGTAGTTGGCATCTGTCACCAGAGTCTCTGGCAAAACGAATAATATTATCGCGGGTCTCTTCGTAGGGCAGGTTATAAATTCTCTCGTAGTCTTCGCCAAGATCGGAAATATTGATGTTAACGCTGGTAACACCTGCTTCAAGTATGTCGTCCCCTCTGCGTTCATCGAGCAGCGCTGCGTTGCTGGACATGCCGCAAGAAGTGAACCCTGCCTCACGTATCTTTCGGATGAACTCGGGTGTGTTGGGATTTATGAGTGGCTCGCCCAGCCCGCATATATTCGGTTTCACGACAATGTCAGACGTATTTTCAAGCCGTCTGGTCTCACGGAATTCGACTGCTCGATGCAAGGTCTGGTCGAAAGTGCTCATCGTCATATGGCCCTGGTGGGGTGTAGCGTCCCTAGGGCAGAAGTGACAAACGGCGTTGCAACGATTGGTTGCCTCAATGTCGACGTTGATACTGACTGCCATGCTATATCCCTAAAAACCTTGTCCGACAATTCAGTATAGTGGAAGACAATTCGCTAAGTATAGTAGCAAATTGGGCCAAAGGTGGGCTGCGCGGACGGCGCTTCGTTAGCGGCACGGCACCTATCATCCGTATACAGTGCGTTGCTAGGAAAGATTGCTAGAGTCATAAAGCAAATGTGCGGAGCAATCACCGATTAAATCGACGATCATCTCCCGGCTTGCAAACCGCCACTCATTTCCTTCCTTTAAAAATTGGTCTTTGTATCGGCCAGAGATAATGGCTTGCAGCGGGAATCTGCTGGTGGCTTGAATTACGGTGTAGTAGGAGCGAGCATTCGCTTGTGTGCCGTTCTCATTGAGTTCAATAATGACATTGGTAGTAAGGTGCCTGGTTAGTGGTGTGCCTGTTTCCTCGTAAAGGCGACAGGACAGTTGATACATCTCCAGTACTTCATCGAACCCCGTTCGGCGGACATCGTGCACTGAGGAAATGATTTCGGCGTTACGAAACAATTGGGCAACGCCTTCGAGGTCACCATTGTCAATGTGTTCGGCATAGCGGTAGATCAGGTTTTCAATTGAGCGACTGTCGTCCACCGTTAACAACCTGACCGCAGAACTTTTCGAGTCCGCAGTATGCTCTGACCGTCGTGTGAAACGTTAATGGGTAGCAACAATGGGGATGATGCTGGTAGGAATAAAGCCCTCTGAATGTCGATCACCGTATCTAAGAAGAGTTCCGAGTGCCACGTCAATCTCCTGGCTTACCTTACGTAATGACTGTTTCAGCGCCTCCACTTCTTCTGCCGTGGTTTCGCCGCGGTCGAGCGCACGCAGTTCCTCAGTCAACATGTTGATTGGATCGTGGTTGCAGGTTTTGCAAACCGGCTCGCGGCTCACCACCATAGCGAGTTTTTGACGTGTAACCTGCAGGAAGCTGTGATCAAATACCGAGCCAAGGCTGGCTTGTTTTCGCCAGTCTGAACAGCACAGATAGTAATTGCCGTCATAACCGATGAATAAGAAACCCCACGGTGCACCGCACAAAGGTTGTGAGCCACCATCGGTCAGGTCATTGCGAGCCCGGACCATCTCGGAGTACTGCTCAAACTGCATATGCTCTACAAACAACGCACCGCCGCGGTTGATAACACTATAGTCATGAAATCTTTTGAGTCCACGGGCGCGCCAGAAGTCCTGCATGGCCTTGATATGGTCGCTGTCATTGCGGTGGTCGACAAGAATAATGACCGGGGTACAGCGGCCCTCTGCTAACTGCGCGAAGCGTGTGATGTTCTCGCAGGAAGTGGCGAAGGGCAGGTTGTAAATACGCTCGTACTCGTCATCAATATCGGAGATGTTTAGGTAAATTTCATCCAGGCCGGCATCCAGCAGGGCATTTGCCTTATTCTCTGTAAGTAATGCGCCATTAGACGACATGGAGCACCGGAAGCCCTCGCGCTTGACCTTCTCCACAAAGGACACCGTATTTCGATTGATAAGTGGTTCGCCCAGACCGCAGAGACTGACCACTACGTCCAGTCCGGAAACTTCCTTTACAACCTGCCGGTATTCCACAGCTCGCGCCAGCGCTTTGTCGAAGGTCGCGATATCCATAATGCCTTGATGCGGAGTGGCATCCCGGGGGCAAAAATAGCATGTGGCGTTGCATCGATTTGTTATCTCGATGTCGATAGTCAGGAACATGTAACGCTCGATCAAAGCAATAAGAAAAAAAATGATGGCACCTAAAGCATTGGACTGTCAAGAAGAGTCGCCAAAAGAAGGGCGCTGGAGGTGGATTGGGCTACTTTCCAAGAGATTCGGCATAGTCGTGCAAAAGCTCGCCCTAATATTGATTTTTTTGCTGACACGAATGTTTGGTGCGTCAATGTCTCATTTTTTGATCATTTACAAAGTTCTGCATCCATCATTTTGACCTCGGGTAGAATTAGTTTTTGTTGTCGGTGTAATGCGGTGTAGACGTCGAGAAACTGCGGCTTCAAGCGGGGAGAATAACTGTCGGCAAAAGAACTCAGCATCATGTTCGAGAACTTGGCTTTGCCATAAAAATTAACAAAGGTCTGAGTCTGCAGGAGCGCGTCATCAGCTGGGGCATAGCGGACATTGCGTTTAGTATCCCGCAGGAATCCTGAAGAATAGATCTTGAGCTGTGACTCGGGTTCGCGCGTTGTGAGGTGGCCCTTTGGCTCAAAATAGCCGGTGAGAACAATTGCATTGCAACGCGAGGGCTCGAAGTAGGGGTCGTTGAGCGTGCTGTCACCCATCTGCCATTCTAGGCCCTGGCCGGATATAAACCGCAGGTTCCAAAGTTGTTCCTGCCCAGCAAGTATATGAGAGCCAGAGTTGCTGGCTTGTAGCAGTTGATGAGGTAGCGGACCGATTTCTAGTCCAATGGCAAAGCCATATTTGTATGGCGTGCGCATGGCATCAAAGCCACTATAGAGTGTTTGGGTGTCATCGACACCTGGTGTCGCGATCGCCGGAACTAGGCTTTTGCGCCAGTGCTCCTGCCAGAAATCGGAAGTTAACTGGCCGGCGATTTTCGGATGCAGATCTGCTATATCGTGCTCACCAGCAGCATTCATCTGTAAATCAAAAAGGGCTGGCGTATAGCCCTGTAAGCTCGACAAGCGCCATTGGCCTGAGGTCCCCAGGAAACTGAAACTGAGTGTATTGACGTTGGCGCTATAGACCTCCCAACTTCTGCTTCGGGGTTTTATAACATGGCTATGGAGCAGCGTCGGCCACAGGTTTCTTCCGTCCAGGTCGTCGGGGGCGTCTACCTCAGCTGCCGCCAGTAGCGTAGGATAAATGTCGACATTCATGACGACGTCATCGACGAACTTTCCCTCGGGAATGTTCCCTGGCCAACTCATAATGAGTGGTGTGCGAAAAGCGCCCTCGTACATTTCGTTCTTTCTGCCGAAAAACGGGTAGTTGTTATCCCTTTCGTTATTGGTCCCGCCATTGTCGCTGACAAGTACTACAAGCGTATTTTCCTTGTCGATTGCCTGGAGTATCCGGCCAATGGCATCGTCCAGTTGGGTGACCAGTGCTGTGTATTTCCCCTCTGGTGTGTCCGGGAACTGAGCGGCATAGCGCTGTTCGGGTTGTATGGGTTGATGTGGGGCCAAAAAAGCATGGTAAAGAAACCATGGCTCGCCGGCTGCTTGCAACCGTTTAATCGCATCAATCGTATGATCCGTTAGCAGGTCAGTGAGATGTCCATTGAACTTTACTAACTCTCCGCCATCTTCACGCAGCATGGGGTTGTGGTAGGTTGGCCGTTTTTGTCCTTTGTTCGACTCGGTGACTTCACCAGAAAGTTCCCACTGATTGAGAAACCCAAACCAGTGATCGAACCCCTTGTTTTGAGGCCAAGCCTGCAGTCTTTCTTCCCCGGCGTGCCACTTGCCCGTGAGGTGAGTGTGGTAGCCGGCGGCCTTTAGCTGTTCCGCTATCGTCAAAAATTCTGCGGGAATTTCTGAGCCAACAGGCCGAAATCCGGATCGTTCAGGATAACGCCCGCTCAATATAGCGACGCGGCTTGGCGTGCAGGTAGAGTCTGCATAGTGCCGCCGGAAGGTCACACCATCTTGCGCCAACTGTCGGATATTTGGAGTTGCTAAGCCTCCGCTGTTGATGGCCGAAGTATCGTCATAGCCAAGGTCGTCGACTACAATCAATAGGATGTTGGGCGTCACCTCGGCTTGAACTTCAGCCGCAGGATTGACCGACTCCGACAAGAAGCTCTTGACAACGGATAGCCAGGAGAAAAGCAATATTGCAAGTAGCAGTATTGCTTTCGAATACCGATCATCAAGAATAGATGAATGAGGCGATGACATTTTTTATCTCTGTTCGACACGCGCAATTCGATATACTACCATTGGACCTAGCGCGACCATAAACTTCCTCTTAATTCCTGAAAATAATATGCCTAGCCTTCTTCCTGATACTTACCAGCTCAAAAAGGCTCTGTTGTCGCCGCGTACGTTGTACATGCGCTGGAAGTACAGGAAAACCAGCGGCCCTATGAAAGCGATGATGGAATTGCACTACTACCGGCCTGCGCTTTTCGAGTTTATTGGGGCGACGTTCGTAAATAAGCACCTTCTTCACGATGTTGATATTGATTCCGATAGCGTGGTTTTGGATGTAGGAGCGTTTATCGGGAGCTGGGCTCAGCACATGGTGGATCGTTACGACCCCGTTATTTATGCCTTCGAACCTAATCCCAATTCGTTTCTTCGACTGCAGGAAAGGGCGCGTAACAATCCCAAGCTGCAACCCCAGCCCTACGGTTTGGGTGATGAGGATATCACTGTAGAATTCACTTTGAACGGCTTGGGTTCTTCGATGTGTGATGAGCGCGACAGTCATTCCGGCACACCACGCACAAAAGTGGATATTGCGGCCATTGACAGGGTCTGGAAGGACTTGAAGCTGGATCAGGTCGACTTAATGAAAATCAATATCGAAGGTGCTGAATTCCCCCTGTTGGACAGGATGATCAAGACCAATTTATTGAACAAGGTTGACTGCTTTATGATTCAGTTTCACGAATGGCATCCACGCGCTTATATCAAACGGCAGATCATTCGTGAAGAGCTATCAAAAACACATCGACTGGAATGGGATTACCATTTTGTCTGGGAGAAGTGGAGTCGTATTTGAGTAGTTCTGCCGCGCACCGCCCCAACCCTATGACATTCAATTTTCCGCCCAAGTGCCACTTTGGAATTTAAGGCGCTGCTATTCTTTGTGTTCCCATTTTTCCCAGACAAAGTGATAGTCCCACGTTAGCCTGTGAGACTTTGCCAGTGCTTTTCTAATTTTACGTCGTCTGTGATACGCGCCGGGATGCCATTCGTGGAACTGAATCAGAAAGCAGTCAACTTTTTCCAATAGCCCAGTCTTTGCCATTCTCTCTAGCAGCGGGAATTCGCCTCCCTCGATATTAATTTTCATCAGGTCGACGCGATCAAATCCAAGTGATTTCCACGTCTCAGCGATATCATGAATTTGTACTTCAGACCACGGAACACAATCTTCTTTGCTGATATCCGAGTATATGTTCGACCCCAGAAGTTCGAGCGTCATCGCTACAGTTTCAGTTTTGTCACCAAGGCCAAACGCATACGGTATCAGTCGAGGGTAGGCCGCTGCCGTCTTTAGAAGTTTCTTGTGGTTTCGGGGGTCCGGTTCATACGCATGTATCGTGGGTCCGTAACGAACCATGATTTCCTGAGCCCACTCTCCGGTGTAGGCCCCCGCATCTATAACGATACTCGCAGTGGTAAGGTCGGCCTCGTATAGCAATCTGCTGTTCGCATGCACTGCCCCCATCCATTTGTAGAAGGCGGGCCGATAATAGTGCACTTCCAACGCACTGCGAATGAACCCTGGCTCAAGATTCTCCTTCTGGCGCATGTACAGCTTGCGCGGGTGCATGAGGGCCTTCTTGATGTCATACGGGCTGGGGAATTTCAACGGCATGAGAGCTGATTCAGTTACCGGTTTTAATCTCTCATCGGCACGGGTTTATTCGGTGCCTGATCGCCGTCGTAGGTGCCACCTACTGCCTCCTCAAAATTCATGGAAAATAATCTTCGCCGTTCGCCGCCGTTGTAACTACCATGGATGGTTCGGAAGTTCCAGACGATGAGATCGCCCGGAATGCTTTCAACTGTGTAGGACGGTATGTCGCTACCGGCAATGCCATATAGATCGTTTATTGCTGCGGGATCATTAAAGTCCTTGCGCAATGTTCTGGCGTAGGTCTGCTGATGAAAATGGCTGCCCGGGATAATGCGGATGGCACCATTGTGTCCGGTCAGGTCGTCGAGATAGAAGGACAGCTTGATGTGGTAATGGTGAAGGGGCGCAGCGTAGTTGTCGGAATGCCAGTAGCTTTCGCAGTAAAAGAGATTGCCGTCACTGCTGGCCCATTTGTATTCACGCCCGATCAGGCTTCGTATGATACCCAGGACCCTTGGGTCGTGCTGTAACGGAGCCAGACGCGGCGACTGCTCGATAAAACCGGGGATGATGACGCGCCGAGCATCCCCGTGCAGGGCCTCTTTGGTTTCCCACACGAGTTGATCCTTGTCACCAAAAAGGTCTTCGAAGCCGCAGATGATATTATCGATGTCGTCTGAAAACAGTCCGGGTATCTTCAAAAAGCCAAACGTCTCAAAAAAATGGACCTGCTGAGGCGTGAGCAGATATTGGCTATCAACCAGGTCTTTGTCGCCCAACGGGCTGCCCAGTGCTTCACTCATAAAAGTTCTCTAATGTTGCCGTTCGCCGAATAAATAACCTAGCATTATTGCTATCGTTAGTGAAGCGCCTGAGCTTTCGGGTTGGGCACAGTGCGCCAATTTATGCGATTATCGCCCGCTACGCTTCCAATAACACCAAGTGATTGATTAAAAGAACATTGACTATCTTTTGCTCGTAATGACAGGGCGTAACTTGTGGTTAACGATTTTCAGCAAGCGAGTCAGGATGAAACCGGTTAGCCGCCTGCTCACGTTTCGGCAGAGGCAGGCGGGTCTAGCCATGTCCTGTACCTGTCGTCTGCTTTTTTCTCTCATTGCTGCCTGCGGCGTGCCTTGGGTATCTGTCGTCGTTGCCGGGGACCCCGGGCAGCTGACGCGCTTTCAACGCACGGCGCAGTACATGCAGGGAGCCGACCCCGGGTTGCGCCGAGACTTTGCCACTGCAGCACTGTCCAGTTTAGCCAGTGCCTTTAGGGCGGAGGCAGATCTGGCTCGCGAGGAATCCGGTGAATCCGTCAGGCACGCCAGCCTGCGCGCCTGGTCTGCGACGGTTGATGGCTTTGCCAGGCAGATGCCCTTGCTACTGGAAGATATCCAATTGGGCTTGCCGGTCGATCTGACGTTGGGTGTGGATAAATCTCTTGTGATTACCGTCGCCGACCGGACCGTTATCCTCAGTCATCCGCGCTTGAATGAACAGAATGCGTTTGAGCAGGAGATACTCGTGGCGTTTTGTGCCTTACATAATTGCGAGCGATTTATGCTCGGCAATGGCGGCGTTGAGCCAATCGGGTTCTCCACAGCGCAGATCCGCCCAAACTGGACATTCACGGCTGGGGAATCCTTATGTGCTTACCATGGAATCACAGTCCGCTTTCGAAGTGCCAGCGACATCGCCAGAGCGCGGCGGGTCTGTGATCATTTCCTGCAAGAGGTCGTAACACTGGCGAACGAGTTGGCCTGGCAACAGCGCCACTCTGTTGGCATCGAGTGGGGTCAGCTGGCGATACAGGCTACGCCGCGCAGACCAGGGCACATCGTACAGTTGAATGCCTTGGGCGACTCTATTCTTCTGACCGCCCCAATGCTCTATAGCAGTCCTGAACTACTTCGTGATGTTCTGCCTTGGCTAAACCAGCGCGTGAGCAATCAGCAAGAAGTGAATATTGTTCTCGATGCCGATCGCTACGGTTGGCAGAATCGTTAACTGAGTGCACGGGTTGTCGGTTGTCCAGATTACGCCCGGCGTGAGCCGCCCGCATCACTGCTTGGCCCTGCCTTGTAAGCAGGGTCTGGCTAAAGCTAAAGCGCCCAAAGCGCCTAATTTTTAAACTGCATTACAGCACTGAGCAGTCGGCGGCAGGTGATTTGTCCAATCAGTTTGCCATTTTCCACGACAGGTCGCCGCCGCTTGTTCTTCAGCAACATATCCTGAGCGACACTCACAATGTCTTCATTGGGATGTGCCACCACCAGATTATCCGAGGCCATATATTCGCGAACGACACCGATATTACTATTGTTGTAGATGGCACCGAGTACCGCTCGCAAGCAATCCATTTCGGAAAGTATGCCTACAAGGTTGGCATCGTCATCAACAACACATACGCCGGAAATTTTATTATCGATGATCACTTTCATGGCATCCATAATGTTGTCATGTGGGCTAACCTTTACCGGGTTTAGCAACATGTAGTCCCGCAGATTCACTGATTGCAACATAATCTTCTCCCGTACCCGGAGTGACCGGTTTTTATCAAAGTATAGCCGTTAATAGAGCGAACCGCGCCTGGAAAACTTTCGCCTTTGACGATTATGCTGTGCATCCGGCTAGCGTCATACAAGGAGCGCCGCATTGGGTGCTTTTGCAGCAGGCCACTACGCCGGGATATCAGGCGGAGCTTGCAACAGGGTTGTGCAATGCTAGAGTGCATCGTGGTCCCTGGGCAGCCCTGTTAACCCCTTGCCCTCAACTGCCGGAGTCCGGATATGTCGCGAATAATTCCAGCTGTGTTGGCGGTATTGCTATCGGGCAGTTCGATAATTTTTGCGAGCGCCACGCCGTCAGAACGCTTGGGCGAGTCTATTCGATTCGAGACCATCAGTTATCAGGATCGCAGCCAGATCGACCTGGAGGAGTGTAGACAGCTCCACGCATTTTTGCGCGATTCCTTCCCCCGGGTGTTTTCCGAACTTGAGGTGGAAACCGTTAACGGCTACAACCTGCTGATCCGTTGGCTTGGCAGCGATCCAGAGCTAGAGCCCATCTTGTTTACTGCACACATGGACGTGGTCCCCATCGAGCCTGGTACCGAAGGGGATTGGGCCCACCCGCCTTTTGCCGGCGTGATTGCTGACGGTCGCATTTACGGTCGTGGCTCACTGGACAATAAGCTCGGTGTACTCGGTAACCTCGAGGCAGCGGAGTCGCTGCTAGCGGAAGGTTTTGTGCCCGCGCGGACAATTGTGTTTGCCTTCGGTTACGACGAGGAGATCGGTGGCAAGGAGGGCGCTGGCAAGCTGGCTGAGCGCACGCAGGAACAGGGCTGGCATTTCACCTGGATGGTGGATGAGGGGGGAATGTTGATTTCCGATAACCCGCTGTTGCCCGACAAGTCCATCGCTATTATTAACGTCACCGAAAAGGGCTATCTCACACTAACGCTCGTTGCCACAGGTGAAGGTGGTCATTCGTCGATGCCACTCAAAGTGAGCGCCGTTGGGCGATTGTCTGCCGCATTGGAGCGTATCGAGAACAACCCCTTACCGACGCGGATAGTGGGCCCTGTTGCAGCAATGCTGGAGAGTATGGCGCCCCATCTCGAACAGCCAAACCGATTTTTCTTCGGCAACCTCTGGTTAACTGGAGGCGTGGTCGCAGACAGAATGAGCGAAGACCCGATGACTAATTCGTTCGTGCGCACTACCGCCGCTTTGACCATGTTCAATGCTGGGGTCAAAGAAAACGTAGTACCGCAGCGGGCCGAGGCCAAAGTGAATTTCCGTCTGTTGCCCGGCGATACGCCTGAGTCAGTGGTGAGCTTTATCACGAAGGTAGTTAATGATCCGCAAATCGAGATCACTAATGATCAGTGGGATAATGTGCCGGAAGTGTCGGACTATTCAGGCGGGGGGTTCACGGTAATTTCGAAAGCCATTAGCTCGGTCTATCCAGACGCCGTTATCGTTCCCTCCCTGCTTGTCGCAACTACCGACACCCGTCACTATATCGATGTGTCAGATAATCAGTGCCGGTTTCAGGGCGTCTTGGTGGCGTCCAGTCAGGCGTCGTCTGTGCATGGTACCAATGAATATGTCGATGTTGAGAGCTATGGTAACGCTATAGCGATTGCACGGCAGATGATGCGCCTCGGTGCCCAGTAGGGACGCGCTGGCAGGTTCAGCGTGCGCCGCCTGCTGCACAGTGGTAGGCTTTTGCCGTGGCTTCAAGTCTCGTACCCATCCCGGAGAACATAATGCGTAGTGTTTTCATCATCGCGGCCTGTGTGCTGTTATCAGCCTGTGTGAGCCAGCCGGCGCCCTCGACGCTGTGCACTGAGCCACGTTCGCCGGTGTGCACCAGAGAGTTTCGGCCCACCTGTGCGGTATTGGCCGCAGGCGGCACCAAGGAGTTCGCCTCGCCCTGCACTGCCTGCGCAGACGTTACCGTGTCCGGTTATATCGACGGACCCTGCCCGGAGTGAGCCTCACTACCCGTATTCTGCTGGCCATGGCAGCGGGGATTCTTATCGGATCCCTGCTCAACTTCCTGATGTATGGCAGCGACCTGTCCCAGGGGTGGCCGGCACTGGTGAATACCTACCTGACCGGAGATGACAGCTTTCTCGATGTGGTGGGGCGAATTTTCGTAGCGTCTCTCAAGTTGTTGGTGGTGCCACTGGTGTTTGTGTCGCTGATCTGCGGATCGAGTTCGCTGGGTAACAGTGCGCGCATGGGCTCCATCGCAGGCAAGACGATGCTGTTTTACCTGGTCACTACCGCTATCGCCGTTAGCGCTGCGCTGCTATTTGCCGTCTTTGTCGGCCCGGGCGAGGGTGTAAATCTGGTCAGCGACGCGACCTTTGATGGGGGGGTTGCGCCGCCATTGGCGGATGTACTGGTTGATATCTTCCCTACTAACCCGGTGGAAGCGATGGCCGAAGGCAAGATGCTACAGATCATTGTATTCGCCCTGTTGTTTGGTTACGCGATTTCTCACGCGGGAGAACCGGGGCGGCGCATCGCCAGTTTCTTCAGGGACATGGAGTCGGTGGTCATGAAGATGGTCGATATTCTTATGCAGGTGGCGCCCTACGGCGTGTTTGCCCTGCTGGCCCAGTTGTTTTCCACCATGGGAATCAGCGCCATCTTAGACCTGGCGACGTATTTTTTCACCGTGTTGGCAGTGCTGTTGTTTCATGTGTTGGTGACCTATAGTCTGCTGCTCAAGGGCCTCACGGGTTTATCTCCATGCATACTGCTGAGCAAAATGCGGCCGGTATGGGCCTTTGCATTCAGCACCGCATCCTCTGGCGCTACGCTGCCCATCACCCTGCGGACAGTAGAGCGCAGGATGGGGGTACACAACTCGGTCGCCGGTTTCACCGTTCCGCTTGGTGCCACCATTAATATGGACGGCACCGCGATCATGCAGGGTGTGGCCACAGTATTTATCGCTCAGGTTTACGGCATGGATCTGACGATGAGCGCATATATCACGGTGGTCATTACCGCTACGCTGGCTTCGATCGGTACCGCAGCCGTGCCCGGGGTAGGCCTGATCACGCTGGCGATGGTGCTTGGGCAGGTCGGTCTGCCGGTAGAGGGTATCGCATTGATTATCGGTGTTGACCGGTTGCTGGACATGGTGCGAACGGCTGTGAACGTGACGGGTGATGCGGTCGTCTCTGTCATTGTCGCGCGCAGCGAACAGCAATTTGATGAGCAGGTGTATCTGGACCCGAGCGCGGGCGAGGATGATGCCGATGTCGAAAAGGCTCTGGCGCCGACAGCCTGAAGGCTGTCGTTTGCTCGACGTTAACCGCGGCCCTTTAGAATTAGTAAAAGTCACCAGTGAGACCAATTTCACATTATGTCTATTCAATGCACTATCGTTCCCGTAACGCGCTACCAGCAGAACTGTTCGATTATTAAATGTGAGGCCACCGGTAACGCTGCAATTGTCGATCCCGGCGGCGATGTCGAACGTATTCTTGCAGCGGTCGCGCAAATGCAGGCCAGTGTTGAGAAAATCATCCTCACGCATGCCCACATGGACCACTGCGCCGCCGCCGACGTGCTGCGTCAGCAATTGCAGGTGCCGATAGAGGGGCCGCATCTCGAGGATGACTTCTGGTTGCAGAAACTTCCCCAGTCCTGCGAGAGGTCGGGTTTTCCGCCTGCGCAGGTATTTGTTCCAGATCGCTGGCTACAGCAGGGTGATCGGGTGATGGTGGGTGCGCAGGAGCTACAAGTATTTCATTGTCCCGGTCACACGCCTGGTCATGTTGTGTTCTTTTATGAAGCGCAGAATGTGGCTTGGGTGGGCGATGTGATTTTTCAGGGATCTATCGGGCGTACCGATTTTCCGCGGGGCAATCACGAGGAACTGATTGCGAGTATTCGAGAGAAATTGTTTCCGCTTGGCGATGACATTACCTTCGTGCCGGGTCACGGCCCGACCTCTACCTTCGGCCATGAACGGCAAACCAACCCCTTTGTGGCTGACTCGCGCTATGGCTAAATCCGAGGCAGAGCGCGAGACAGAACGCAAGATAATGCTGCGCCGTGAATACCACCAACAGACGGCCTGTATACATTGGCACCAGTTACAAACGTACTACGCCCATGGCAATGTCATTTGCGTGGCGCAGGAACTGGATCTGGTAGAGGTCGCGGTGCAGCTGGGTATGGACAATACCGAGTGCTTCCAGAGCTGGATCGCTGCGGAGCAGATCGCGGGGGTGAGCGATGAGCAAGCGCTCACCTGGTACGACACAAACCGGGAATTGTGGGCGGTGGTCGCCGCGCCCTGGGTGCTGGTGCAGCAACGCGACGCCTAGCGCGCCAAATAGGGCGGGCTGGACTCGTCGGCCTTTGGGTGTCTCCGTGGGGTCTGTGGATGTCGCAGTGCAAGCTTCTAGCGCCGCCTACCGAATCACCTTGATCCAATCTCCGGTGGCGGGTTCGCCTCGCGGATAGAGCCCGTTAAGCAAGCGCAGCTGTCCCTCGGCGTCAGGGATGCGTGAGCTGGTTGCGAGGCTGGCCATGGTGGCGCCCTGCGGTACCTGAATGTATTGAACATAAAGCGCGTTACCAGAGCGGTGCTCCGCTGGATGCATGGGCCTGAAGCTTTCTATCATTGCAAGCAATGTGGGGTCGTCAGCAGCAAAGTTCTGAGCCTTGCCGTCAAACAGGTAACTCAAGTTGTTGTAATCGATCACGGCGACACGCTGTGCATTGGCGCCGCTGCCGACGATAGCGGTATAGCCTTTGAGCCCCGCCTGGTCCAGTTCTACGCCTGCGCTCAATGTCCCGGATACACTTTCTTCCAATACCCCGCGCGGCGATGTTTTCTGGCCGCGGCGGCGGATAGTAATGGTTAAATCAGCGCTGCTGTCTGCTGCGCTGGCTACGATCGCTTGCGCGCCAGCAGTCATCGTCCAGTTCCGGGGATGCTCAAAAGTGAAGCCCAACTTGTTGTGATAATAACGATTCTCCGCACGATCGCTTTGCACACTCTCACCCCATACCAAGCCCTCGATATGGCGCTGGAACTCGCCGGGCACGGCTGGGTCTTGCGCTGGTGTGGCCGAATCCAGTGTGCTGGCGGTCTTGATAACCTGCTTTAGCCGTTGGTCATTGCGCGGGTGTGAGGCGTAGAGGCCATGATACGAGGCGACCCGCTTGCCGCCGGTCCTGGCCTTTACGCGTTGGAATTGCTCCTGATCCTTGAGCACGCCGATCACTTCCAGCAGTGAGTCCGGATCGTAGCCGGATTTGTACATGGTCTGCGCGCCTAGTCCATCTGCCTCCAATTCCATATCCCGGCCATAGCCGCTGACCAGTTCTGTGCCGTACATATTGGATGCAGAGGCAAGGTCGCCGCTGCCAGTGAGTACATAGGTTGTTGTCGCCACGACTTTATTGGCGACAGACGCAGCCTGTCGTCGACTGTGGTGGCTGGCCGTAACATGGCCGATCTCATGCGCCAGTACGGCCGCTAGTTCCGCCTCGTTGTCGAGGTAGGCCAGCAGCCCGCGATTAACATAGATATAGCCCCCGGGTAGGGCGAAGGCGTTGATGTCGGGGCTGTCGATCACAGTGAAAGTGAAGGCAGTACCGGGTTCGCCACTGTTGGCGGCGAGGTGCTGGCCCACACGATTGATATAGGCGTGTAACTCAGGGTCATCGTAGGCGGCACCCTGCGTGATCATGTCCTGATGCATCTCTTTGCCGACTGATGGGCTGCCTGCGCAACCAGGCAATGTCGTTAGCAAACCGAACGCCAATGCCGTTGTTGTGGCGAGGACGAATACGTTGCGGCAGCGGCTAATCATACGCATATCCTAATGCTCGCTGGAGAGGAATTCCAGTAGCTGCTGGCCAATGCCATCGCAGGCCGTCCCCTGTACCGGGGCGATAATCGGTATCGGGATAATGACTGCCGGCATATAGGATTGGCCCGTGGCGCTGGTATTGACCTGGCCCACTTCTGCCTTATCGGTGAAGTCCCAAATGGTGGCCTCATAGTTGGCGTCATGGCCCCAGGTACCAAAGCCAAAGCAGCCGCCGAGGCTGCACGCCATCGAGCCGCTGCCGCCGGTGCGCTCTGTCGAGCCGTCCAGCCAGATCATATATTCCACTTTCAATGTCTTCATTTTTTCTTCGACGGGTTGCTGTTGCAGCAGGCGTTCGATATCCGCCGGGTGCAGGGGTGCAGTGCGTGGCTCGAACCACGGGTAGAGTGCGTTGAGGAATTCAAGCTCGCTAATAACCGTGATCGATTTATCGCCTGAGGCAACATAATCGCCCACACAGGCAACGAAGTCTGGCTCCGTTTCGTAGTCACTGGCATGACGCCGGCCGAGTATGACCACGCTGTCATCGCCAATACCTGCGGTGGGTTCGTTAAACACTCTCTCATCGACCGTGGCAGTGACGCAGGCAGAAACCGCGATGGTAATGACACACAGAAATATAATGTGAAGCAGTGAGCGTGTCATGGCTTGGCCGCCTCCGTTTCCAGGCTCTTTCCTCGCAGCCATTCCTGTACGGCAGGCACGCGATTAAAGTTTGTAGCGAAGTTGGCCCCGGCATCGCGCAGGGCCATGACGGCAGCAAAGTTCACCGCCTCTTGGTCAGTCTGTAAAAAAGCAGTCGGTGTCTTGCCGTAGCTGGTCATTTCCCACTGTGCAATGGGCGCGCCTGCGGGGCTGGTCAACTCAAAGCGGTAGCGCATCCAGATTTCGTACACCTTGATTTGAGTGTGGGCGGGTATCGCGTACTGCAGTTCCTCCACATGAGGAGTCAGTAGCGCATCGACATTCGCAACCGTTTGGCCGGGAACCGGTTTTGAGGGCAAATGTACAAGCTTCGTGAACATGCCCGCTAGCAGCTTATCCCACATTTGCACCTGCGCTGCACCGGTTTCTACGATCCAACTGGACTCATTGCGGCTTTTTGTTTCATCGAAAAATTCGTGTTCGGCGAAGCCGGGGCCATACCATACCCCTATTGTCAGCGGCAGTGGTTCGATTAAAGGGGGTGGAAAATGGCCTTCTACGACCACATGTGCAGGGCCGCAGCCGACCAGTACCGCTGACATGCAAAAGAGCATTACCGTGCCTCGCCGCCAGAAACCCAGGTGGCTGCTAGCGGAAGTCATTGAGTGCGACAAAGGTGCCTCCGTTGCGACGGGTAAGTTCACGCATCAATGTTGCAAAGCGAATGCCAGTGCCTTGCAAGTGCGGTGCACGGCTGAACTGTGTAGGAAAACCCACCGCGTGAATACGCACGAGGCGGTTGCCGTTGGCATCCGCGCGGTTGATGCGATCCACAGTGTCGATCACCTGTGTGATGGAGGGGCCGGTGAACTCATCGCCGAATACATAGATACTGATTTTCTTGCCAGGTTCAGCGAAAGCGCGGATGGCCGCTTCAATGCCTTCCACCGGGCTGGAGTTACTGAACACACTCCAGCCACGCAGGTTCTGTACGATGATCTTGCGCCTCCCCGGGGTGTCGGGAATCCACTTGCCCCGGTAACTGCTAAACAGGTAGTTGCCCATATCGTTCATGACCTGAATGCCCTTTACCCTGGGGTAGATGGCCAGCGTCTGCTCGATCTCCGTCAGCACCCGGTCCCAGGCATAGGAGAACATGGAGCCGGACGTATCAATGACAAAGATAATGTACTCGCTGTCGACGGGAATACCGCCAATCAGCTGGTTTTTTGCTTGATGCTGAGTGCCGAGCAAGCGTTTCATCTCCTGCGTCAATTCCTGCTTCGCCGACGCCAATTGCCCTTCAATTGCTGAGTTGCTGCTGGTCTGGACCTGCAGGCTATCATGGCGGGATTTTGCGCTGGCCATTTGACCGCGCAATATGGCGATGCGCTCTTCATAGTCTGACATCTGTTCTTGCCTGGCGTTCAGATCGCGATTGAGCACCCTCGTTTCACCGCGCATTTCAAACAACAGCTCCTGTAACGCTGCCAGCTTGCCTTCCAGATTGATGGTGGAGGCCTCAATAATCTGTGGCTGCACGGTTTTGGTAATCATCAGCAGCAGAATGATGGCGCCGAAACCACAGCAGATCACGTCGAGGAACGACAGGGAGAATTCTGCGGGGCCTCTGCCTCTGGCCCTGCGCCTCGCCATCAGGGCCAGTCTCGCGATGGGCTCATCAACGAGCCACGGGTGTATAGCGCCAGTTGCCACAGCTCTGACACGGCCATGGGGTCACCCTCCATGGGTGCCAGTATGATATTCACCGGTACCCTGCCCGGTAGCTGCCGGATCGCCTGAGCGTAGAGCTTCTGTCGTTCGGGACCTGTGACCTTACTGCTGCGCGGCGCTGATGTGCCCTGCGTCGGCAGGCCATCGGTGATCAGGAAAATATTGTCCGGTGCCGGCGAGAGTTTATTCATCGCGATAAAAGCGTTTTCAAGACTGGTGCCGCCGCTGGGTGTAAGCTTGCGCAGGGCGCTGCTTACCTGCGCTAACTGTGACTGGTTGGCGACCTCTAACCACTTGCCATCAGTGCCGGACAGCGCCGCTTTCGCCTCGGTATTGAAGGTGATGACCTGGTATTTGCTGGACACCGGCAGTTGCGCTGTCAGCCAGTCAACCGTCTTCAGGCTCTGTGTCCATTTCTCGGCCTTGCGTTGCACCGACTCACCCATATTACGCAGTCGAATAATTTGTACCAGTTTGTCCGATAACATGCTGGCGGACACATCGACCAGAATGGCGATATTGTTGCCGCCCAGTTTAAGTCCCGTGAGGTACTGCCGATTGCCCTCGCCGATAAAATCCCTGGCTGCGGCGCCCGTATTGTCCTTGCTGGATTGTCGCAACGCCTTGACCTCGGCTTCCAGCGCCAGCAACTCTGCCTTGAGGTTTTCGATGTCCTTGCTCTCGGTATAGCCCTCGCGTTTGCGTCCGGCTGTCTGCGCCTCAAATTTTTCAGTGTCCTCGGCGATGCGCGTTGCCAGGCCCTGTGCTTCCACCATTTTCTGGTCCAGCTCAGACAAGATATTGCGCAGCCGAACGAGGTCCTTCTCGCCGGCGCTGACATCTTCTTCCAGCAAGCTGACTTCCGACAGCACATTTTCATTAAGCACTTCAGACTCCTGATCAATCGCGTGGTTCATGATCAGGTACACGAGAATCACCGCGCCAAAGCCGCAAGACATGATGTCTAGAAAGCTCAGGTTGAAAGTGGTGAATTCGCGCTTTTTTCGCGCCATAGTGGTTAGTTCCTAACCTCAATTAAGAGTGTGGGATGTCCTGTTCCTATGATGATGGTGTCGCCGTTATCGAGGGTCTGTGCAGGGGTATAGGTAGCGCCGTTCACCAGTGCGCCGGCACCGTTACCGCGCAGTTGCCAGCCCTGAGCACTGCGGTAAAGTTCCCAGCCATCGGCTATTACGGTGCCGGAGGAGAGCAGTGGCAGCGCCACATGCTGGCATAACACATGCGTGGCGCGGGTGTCTGTTTTGGCAGGCGGCATTGGCGCGGTCGTTACAGGTTCAATGGCAGCTACCCGCTCAGGCATGGAATCAGTTTTAGTGCGCAGCGCTGCCAGTGGCAGGGCAGTCACGAAGCTGAGCGCCTGCTCGCGTTGAATCAACTGCTCCTGATGCAGTTGCAGGGCACGGCGCATGTCGTCGGCCTGCAGGATGTCGAGCTGCTTGAAGGCGGTAGACAGGCCGGGCAGCAATGCGGTCAGCGGGTCAGCGATCACCCGGTCTTCGGGACGCAACACACCCATCGTCTCCGTGGCGCTATCAAATAAGCGTTTGCCAGCTGCCTGCAGTTGCAACGTACTAACACGTGCTTGGTAACCGTTGATATCCAGATTGGTTTCCGCGCTTGTGTTAAGCGCGCGCAGCGCCGCAGGAAGCGCATCGTAAAGCTGCTGCTCCGTGGCGGCCTTGCGCCGCGGGTCGAAGCGCGTCTGGCGCACAAACTCAGCCGCGATCAGTTCCACCAGGCGCTCCTGCATTTGCAGTAGGCCACAACCTGGCAGCGGTACTGTGCGTTGCAGTTCTACATGGTTGTCGCGTTCAGCAAGCTCCGAGATCACGGCCTGGTGGAGTTGCAGTTCCAGATGGAAGAGTCTCCCGCCCTGGCTGTATAAACTGCCCAGCGCCACGCTGCGGTTAACAAGGCCGACGGCGTCAAACGGGCACTGCTGCACAATGCCCAGTAGCAGGGCGAGTTGTTCATGCTGCATGCTGCCGGATACAGCCAGCAGCAGTTCATCGGGCTTATTCGCCTCGCCATGGAGTTGCTTGAGGTGGGCGTGGACCAGGTCGCCGGTATGCCGTGCTGGCCCCAGCGCAGGCTGCAGTATCTCGGTACTCAGTTGCCACCAGTAGCGCGTGTTGATATCGCGTGGCTGCAGGCGCGCAGCGGCGCGAGCGGATGCACCAAACAGGTAGTCTTTGCCTTGCAGCAGCGCATAGCCGGGGCTTTGTACGCGCGCATCCTGATGCCACAGCTGCAGATTGCTGTCATTGAGGTCTAGCAGGCCAATACTCATTAGTGAGCTACCAAAAAGCGCAGCAGGCGTTTATCGGCATAACGCTGGCTGTCCAGCACCAATCGTTCCTGTGACAGCTGCAACTGGTGCAGGCAGAACATAATGATGATGCTGAGCACCAGCGCCACAAAGGTACTGTTAAACGCCACGCCGAGGCTGGCGGTCACCCCGGAAATGTCGCCCTCTACCGCTTTGTAGGCCTGCCCCAGTGCATCGCCGATACCGCGCACGGTGCCGATAAACCCGATAGAGGGGATAGCCCAGGCGATGTAGCGCACCATGGACATTTCCGAGTCAAGGCGATCTGATTCGATGTCGCAGTTTTCTTTGATAGTTTCAGAGACGGCCTGAATACTGCCGGTGGTGGCAAAGCGCTGTAGCGCTGAGAGCAGGGTGCGTGGTAGCAGATAATCCTGTTCTGCCTCCGGCAGTGCTTCCAGCGCGCGACTGTATTCGCGGGCATCTTCGGGTAACACAGTGGTGCCCTCCGGAATATCCAGCAGGCGCATGTCCAGCATCTCGCGCTCGCGCATTCCGCGGCGGCCTTTATAGCCCATTATGGCCAGCGCCCAGATCAACAGGATAAAACACGATTCCTGCTCGTAATCGCCGATCACCACGGCGAAGCTGCGCGTAGCGATGACCTCCTCTCCCGCGGCCTGCTGCGCTGCTTCACGCTCCAGGTGGACCTTGGCGTTGGGACGGATGATGCCGACGTACAGCGCGTGCACCACGATGATCGCGATCAGCAGGGCGAACAGCTGGTAGATAAATTCGGATGACATTCTTTGCTTCATGGGTGAGTCCTATATATCCACCGGGAATGAGACTGGCACATCTTCGGAAATCTCCTCCGAGGAGCGGTAATCGAAGGGTGAGCGACCGCTTGTATCAGCGCTTGAGCTATTGGGCGCCGACTCTCGGTCGGCGGGCGTTTCTGGCGTGGCTGCCGGTTGCTCTGTGGCGTTATCCCGCGCCGCTGCGGCAGATGATCCAGTCGCCTCGTCTGCCTGGGGCTGAGCCATCACTGGCAGCGCAGCGAATACAAGGGCAAGGAGCAAGAGGCTTGCTTGTGTGGCCTTGATCATTCCTTACTCCGCATAGCGTGCAAGGCGGAATCCTACGTCATCCCGCCCCTCTTGCCCATAATCGCGGTAGGTGAGTCGCAGTTGCGATAGCTTGGAATGCGCCCAGGAGGCGCCGCGAATGACATAGTAATCGCCGCTCTGGCTGCCCAAAGGGTCTTGCTGAGTGGCGCCGTTCGCCGCCGGGATGCTGTAGACATCGTGTACCCATTCCGAGACGTTGCCGCCCATGTCATAAAGGCGCTGCTGGTTGGGTTTAAACGAGGCGACCGGTGCACTCGCCACATAGCCGTCCTTGTAATTGTTGAGGACGCGACCAGTGACATAGGCCGAGCTCTCGTCGGCGTAATTTTCCGCCCGCTGTGTGGGTGGAAAGGTGTCACCCCAGGGAAACAGCAAGAGTGTGTTGCCATTGGCGCGCGCGGCCCAGGCCCACTCGGCCTCTGAGGGCAAGCGGTATCCGGTCGCCGCGCTGTTGTAGCCGGTGATGATGCCATTGCTCTGGCGGTAGAACGGCGGCAGACCTTCTTTCGCACTCAGCCAGTTGCAGAACGAAGCCGCCTGCTGCCAGGTGACTTTTACGGTGGGCTGGTTGTCCTGATTGAGGCTGTTGCCATCGATTTGCCCAGAGTCGTGGCCAGGTTGAAACTGGCGAAATTGTGCGTTGGTGACCTCAGTGGTCTGCAGGTAGAACATACGGCGCAGTGCAACCGGATGCAGTACCTCGTTGGCGCGGCGCCCGGGATCCCGGCGCGAGGCGCCCATAGTGAAATCTGCCAGTGCCGATTCAGCGGGTTTGAACAACAGCAGCGTCTGGCCCAATGGTGTGGTAATTTCCGCTGTATTGCGCGCGCTGACGACGTCCTTTTGCGTTTGCAGATTGACCTCCACCAGCTGCGTGAGCCCCGGTCGCGGCGTTACACGTTGGCGAACTGTGGCGTAACCGTCGAGGCTGACCTCGACGGTGTGTTCGACAGCCGGCAGCGATACACTCTGCAACCCAGAGGCAATGGTTTTGCCATTGACGCGTACAACGGCGTTAGCTGGGTTTATGCGCAGGCGCACCTCGCCCAGTTGCGCCTCAAGGCTGACGTTGCGCTTGTCCTTGCTGGCGGCCGCCATCTCCACTGTGCTGTTGTAGCGTTTGTAGCCAGGCTTGGACACTTCCAGCCGCAGCGCCACGCCGGGCTTTACTTGCAATGTCAGCGGAGTCTGACCCTGGAACTCCCCGTCCAGCGTGACATTGGCGCCGCTGGGAACACTGGCTAAATCCAGTTCGCCCGCCGCAGGCTGCAGTTTTATCTGGCCCAGGTCGGTATCTTCAGAGGCCTTTATGCGCAGCGTTTTGTTCCAATCGGCAAAAGTGGGCATCTGCAATATCAGCTGACGGTCACCCTGCAGCACTTCCAGATTGGCAGGCGTAGTTCCGGCGGGCTCGCCATCCAGTAAAATAGTGGCACCGGGTGGCAGGCTATCCACAGTGACCATCGCCCACGCAGGCGCTAGCTGCAGTGCCAGTGCCTGCTGCACATTGCGCCCGGTGACCTGCACAATTTGCTCCATTGGCAGATGGCGGGCTTCTTCCAGTCGCAGGCTGTGCTCGCCTTCCGGCAGGGGCAAGTCTGTAAGGGGTGTCTTGCCGGCCGCCTCACCGTCTACCATCACGCTAGCGCCCTGCGGTGTGCTGTCGATAGACACCCTTCCCGGCAGCGCCTGCAGTTGCAGCTTAAGGGTCTGGCTGTCGCGCTCATCCACAGTAACTGCAGTCACCAGCGGCTCATAACCGGTAGCACTGGCGCGCACTTCGTAGTCGCCTGGCAGCAGCAGGTAGCGCTTGCCGAAGGGGAGTGCCAGGCCGGAGACAGAGATCTGCGGCGGCGCCTTTGCGATGACCTCGATCTCCAACGAACGCGCGCTGAACAAGAACAGCATTATCAGCACAAATATCGCCAGGCAGGCGAGCAGTACTGCGCCCCCGCGCTTGCGCGGGCCGGTCGTCCTAACGGCGACTTCTTCCAGCGGAGTGAACCCGCTGGGCGCTATCGTGACAGGTTTATTGGGCATGCAAAGGGTTTCTCGCAGGGTGGATTCCGAGTGCATCAGGCGAGGTGCTGGTCATCTCAAATGGACTCGGTGCAGATAATAGTCACCGGCGCCGGCGCGGCGTCGGCAGTGATGGTGAACGTCTGGCGCACATCGCGATAGCCCGCGCGGGTGCCCAGCGCGGTGTAGCTGCCGGGCCTGAGGGTGAGCTCGCGCTCAGCAAAGCTGCCGAGGCGCGCGACTTTGTAGACAATAACCTCGGTCTTATCGTCTGAGCGCAGCGTGACGTTGACGGTGGTGTTGGCCTCGCGCAGGACCTTATCGAGAGTGGAGATCTGCTGTTCAAGCAGTGAGCCGCGTGGCGTCACCTGCTTTGCCTGCACCAACAGTTGTTCGGTCGCGCCTGCAACGGCTGCATCAGACAAGCGCTGCGTATCGGCGATGGCGGTGCGCAGTTGTTGGTCCAGCTGCGCACGCATGCGACTGCGTTGGAGGCCTTCGCTGGCAAACAACACGCTGCCGTCTATTTTTTGCGCTTGCTCGTAGGCTGAGACTGCCTTACCCCACTGTTCCTGCTGCTCATCGCGCCGGCCCTGTTGGTCGAGGCCGGACAGTCGCTGTGCTGTTTCTGCAGTGCTCACTTCCTGCAGAGCGCTGGCGGCTTCTTTGGATCCCGGCTGCAGCTTGGCAGCGGCGTTAAAGGCTTGGCGCGCACTGTTGAAGTGGCGCTCGTTGAGCGCGGCATAGCCTGCGCTCATGGACTGGTTGAAACCTCGGTCTCGCGCTTTGGCCATAACGCGCTGCAGCTCGCTCTGCGCGTGTGCGTGCAAGGGGTCCAGTTTGGTGGCCTGTTGCAGCAGTGTTTGTGCCTGTGTCAGATCCTCAGCGGCTTCCGCTGTCGCCGCTTCATCGAGCAATGGCAGCAATTGAGGGAGGACCTCGGCGCGGCGCTTCAGTGTTGCAATGTCGGCGTTATCCGGTTCGATAATGGCCGCTGCTGCCAGCGCGGTCAGGGCTGCGTTTGCATCACCCGCATCTAGTGCCGCCTGCGCTTGCTCCAGCAGTTGAACAAGCCTCTGAGGAATCGAGTCCTGTATTTCCTGTAACGCGGCAAGCCCCTGTTGGTATTGCGCGGTGGCTTCTTCAAACTGCCGGTTTTTGTAAAGGGCATCACCAGCCTGTGCCAGCGCGGCGATCTCGGCAAACGCCTTGGCCGCCCATTGCTCCACGCCGCGCGCCTGCAGTGCTATCTGCAGTTCCAACAACTCGGCGGCCGCTTCCTGCGCTGCTTTGCGCTGGTGTGCGATTTGCGCATCTGACCAGGGTGCGGATGCATCCACAGCGGGCGGAGACTTTTCTGCGGTGCCCGCCGCCTGTTCTTGTGCGGGTGCGATGGCGCCCGATGATTCGCTCGTGGTGCCCGGCGCACTTTGCTTGGGTTCCAGCGCGGCGGGCAACAGAAAAATGACCAGTGCCGCCAGCACTACCAATAGTCCCAGTGCTGGCAGTACCCACACCGGCGTGCCGCGCTGAGTCGGCGCAGTCGTTTTTTTCGTGCTGGCACTGGCGCCGACGGTAGAGTCGGACGCCGGTTGTATGACATCAAACGCGATGGGTTTTACTGGATCATTATGAGAAGACATGCCGTGGTTGGGGCCTTGCGTATTGGAGGTAACGGATCAGAGTGTATCAGCAGTGCGGGCAGAATCTTCCGGTAATTGCAGCCCGCCGATCTCGGCGCGATAGATATCTGCCAGCAGCACGCGCCATTGCGCATACTGCTCTTCCACATTACCGTGGAGGGTGACAGTGCGGTCTTCCAGATCGATGACCTGTGGCGTGACTTCTGCTTCCAGCGAGGCGCCCAGTTCCTCCAGTGCCTGCACGTGAATCTGCGCCTCATTGCGTTTATCCAAACCGCTTTTCACCAGCAGACCGCCACCGAGAACGGCGACCTGCCCGGCAACACGGCTGGTCCTGCTGTCACCGGCAGTGGCTGCGGCGATGCCCCCGATAACGGCCAGCCCACCGATGATCAAATTGCGTGTGCTCTCGGCCTGCAGTCGCTCCAACATTAATACCTCCTGGTAGCTCGCTTTGCGCCATTCCTGATAGGGCGCGGCCATCTGTGCATCGAATGACGTGTAATACGCTTGCAGCGTATCCACATAAACGTGGTCGCGCTCGCGAATGACGCGCACGCGCTCCAGCATGGGGTCATTCGCAGCGGGCAGGCGCTGTATCTCATACTGCCCATTGCGTGTCTGCTTCAGGTAGCCGTCGAAGGCGTCCGGGGAAAAGCCGCGCGCGAAGCGCAATTCGGTCACCACGCGGATGTCTGCACGTTCTTTAAGCGTTAACGCCTGCTGTTGTTTGAGCAGGTCGTTGGCAATGGTGTTATACACCGCCTGGAAGGGGTCATTGATATTGCGGGTGGTGGCTTCATACGAATAGCGGCTGGCCTCTGCGGTGTATTGTTTGTCCAGCCAGACCGCGCCGCGCGCGTCGGTGGCGGTGATCTCAAGTTGTAAGGTCTCGCCATCGGAGCGCAGGATTTTGCCGCGCACGATGAGGTCGGTAACCTCACCGTCGTCCGGCACTACCCTTACCGCACCCCATGCCCCGCTTTCCTGCATCGCCTGCGACAGCTGCAGGGGCATGAAGCGAGCCTCTGCCTGACGGACTTCGGGATAGACCTGTTCATCGTCGTCATAATCGTCAAGGCCCGGATCAAACACCACCACTGCGACGTCGAGCAACTGCGCTTCAGACACACTCGTAGCAGCCGTCTGGACCGGCGGTATCGAGTTGCTCTTGATAGTCTGATTCACGCAGCCACTCATTAACAGACACAGACCCAGATAGCACAATAGGCGCAGATTGATCACTATTGGATGCCCTTGTATTTACGATACTCTTCCCAGAGTTTTTCACGCACCGCAGGATCGGCTTCGCGCGAGGCAGCCTCGCGTAACTGGCGCGCGACCACATCGTCATCACTACCGCTTGGAATATCAGCAGGCGCTGGATACTTGGCCATGTCCTGAGGCGGTGCGCCGCCCCCGGCACCACCGAGGCCGCCGCCCGTGCTGTAGCCACCTGCATCTGCCATGCCTCCATCATAAGGGCTATTGCCCTCTTCGGCACTGCTGGCACTGATGCCGCCCCCCATGCCGCCACTAGCGCCGCCGCGCGATTTTTTAGCGGCCGCGCGCGCCGCTTCTCGCTGCTCTGCTTCAGTTTTGAGAATCAGGGCGTCAAATTCTCCTGCACCTTTTTCCAGTTGTGCGTCGAGTATGGCCACTTGCTCTGTCGGTGTCAGTGGTCCGCTGCTACCACCGCCTGGCATTCCTGCCGGATTGCCGTAGCTCCCGCTACCATAGGCGCCCCCCGCGCCGCTGCCGGTTGCCTGGCCACCTGCTTGGCTGCCTGCCTGTTCGCCTGTCTGACTACCTGCCTGTCCAGCGCTGCCGGCAGGACTGCCAGCGGCTGATGTTTGTCCCGCTGCGCCTGGCATTCCGCCGGCGCCATCCTCGAGGCTGGTTTCGTCGCGCAGGTCAGGTAAGCCCTGGCCTCCAACGGACTGTTCACTAAAGGTTGGCTCCGACTGCGCGGCGCCGGATGCCTGGCCGCTGGCTGTTTGTTGTGAGCCTGAACTGCTTGCAGCGGCGGTTGACGACTCACCGCCCGCACTGTCAGTGTTTTCTTCCGGCGGGCCCACGGCGTCGCTGGCGCTGCCCGACGCGCCACTGCTCTGTTCGGATGCCGCGCTGCCCTGACTGCCTGCAGATTGACTGCCGGATGCGCTGCTATTAGAAGGCGAGGTGGCAGGCGAGTTGGCAGGCGAGCTGGCAGAGGGCTGGCTGGGGCTGCCGGCTGAACTGCTGGAACTGGCGCTAGTGCTGCTACTCCCGGCAGAGCTGCTGGAGCTGCTGGTCGGCGGTGGCGCGCTGCTGGGTGGCGGTGTTGATTGCGGCTGTGTTGGATTGCTGGCGGTAGGGCAGCCGGACAATAGGATACACAGGCAGGCTACTGTGCCGATGCTATATTGGCGCCGCAAGGAAACGCTATTGTAAGTTAAAGGCTTTAACAAGTTTTTGTGTCTCTACAGGTTCTCCGGCCTCGAGTCGGGGCCGGAATGTTGTATTGCGCAGCTGCCGCATGAGGCGAAAGGCCTGCTTGTCGTCTTCCTCATTGTCATCCAGGCGCTCCAGGTTCTTCACACGGCCATCGGCACTCACCCCGAATGCGAGCGTTACCGCAGCGTCTGTGGGTTCAACAACGGGTGGTAGCGGACTCAGGTCTGCAATATTCGGGAGCGCTACTGGCTGCCCAAACAACCGCTGCGTCTGTTGTTGGGCATCATTTGAGCGCGCAAGTTCCGTGGCGGCCTCCCGATAAGCCCCCCAAGCCGCCTTGGTTCTGCCGTTCCATAAGCGCCAATCGCCCAGCATGATCCACGAGTTGACAGCGGATTGGCTATCCGATGCATTGTTCTCCCGCTCGATACTGGCGATGGCCTCGATGATGGCATTGCCCTGCTGGTAGCTCTTCCCATGATAGGTTCTCAAGCGCAACAGATTTTCATCGATATAGCCATCCTCGCCAGTGACGGGGGTGCTCGGGCTGATATCGTATTGGGAGATCATATACTGCGCTTTCAACATCCCCTGCAGCGGGCGCAGTAGCCCGGGTGACTTCTCTCCCTCGCGTTCGACGACATCTTTGAAGGCCATGCGATATAGCTCCAGCATATCGATGACCCGAGTGTAGTCATCCTGCGTCAGGTTGAGCTGGTACGCGTCGTATTGCCATCTCGCCTGGTCCATAAAGGCGTCCGCCATTGCCTCGCTGCCGGCCATGGATGTGATCTGCACTCGGTACAGGTAATTTTGTCGTTTGTCCGCCTGCAGATAGTTGCGGCTGGCCTTGTGGCTGGCAATCTCACCCTGTAGTAGCGGGATCTGCTCCGGACAATAAAGCCCCTCATGGATGCGCGTCAGGTGCACGCCGCGCTTGAACAGTTTTATCGCTTCACTGTGCCGCCCCTGCGATTGCAACTTTAGGGCCAGGCTGAGCAGTGACTCCGAGAGTTGCTCGGCGTAGGCGCCCTCGCGGGACTCGATCTGCTCTATGGCGCGCATGTATTCCTGTTCCTGCTGCGCGCGGCTGCGCTTGCTCACCGGCGGTTCTGTAGTCTCAAGGGCGCTCACTTCATCATCGCGCATCGCTGCCTCTTGCGCTGGAGTGCCGTTTTTGGTCGTCGTTGCAGCGTCCTGCGATTGCATGCTCGGGTTACGGGCTGGCGTATCTGCGGCCGGCGTCGTAACGCTGTCGGCAGCAGTTTGCATCTGCTCGTCGTTCTGGCCCCATGACAAAGGGGTGGCCAGAACCATGGGCAGCAGCAGGCAGGCTCTAATGTAGCCAAGAATGGACATCGTGTTCATATCACACCCCCTTTGGTTATGCGCTGGCTTGAGAGAGTTAGCGTTGCTGTGCAGGCGACAGCAAGACTATACATTACCCAGCTAGGCGGACAAAATACTCGCCCATTGACGCATCGGCAATGTGTCGCCAGGTAGAGAAGTGTTATGGGACAATTTGCGCGGGAAACCGCCATTGAGCAAGTCGGTGAAAACCACTTTCGCGGCGAGTTGTGCGAGGGATGGCGTATAGGGGCAGTCCCCAACGGCGGCTATGTGCTGGCGGTCGCGGGACGCGCGCTGCGCGTCGTACTGCCGCATAAGGACCCAATGACGGTCAGCGCTTTCTACCTCGCGCCAACAGTGCTGGGCCCTATCGATTGCCATGTGGTATTTCTGGGCGGTGGCCGCAGCACCAGTTTTGCCGAGGTCAAAATGTTTCAGCAGGGCGAGCTAAAGGTGAGTGTTACCGCGGCTTACACTGATTTAGATAAACTCGGCGGCGAGAGTTGGTCCGCTCTGGACCGGCCACAGTTCCCGCCATGGGAGGAGTGCGAGCCGCCGCCCGACAAGGGGCTTGAGTTCAGGAAGCGCGCAGAAATGCGGCTGGTCTTAGGTACCGATGTATTCAACAAGCGCACACCCGACGGCAGTGGTGAGTTTTGCGGCTGGGTGCGCCACAGTGATGGCACTGCCCCGCAAGTGATCGACCTGTTGATGTTTGCCGACGCTTTTCCACCTCCAGTTTTTAATGTGTTCGGTCCAGTGGGTTGGGTGCCCACGGTCGAGCTTACAGTGCAGGTGCGCGCGCATCCGGCGCCGGGTCCTTTGCAGGTGCGTCTGGTGTCGCGGCACATGACGAGGGGCGTGATTGAGGAAGATGGGGAATACTGGGACAGTGCCGGCCAATTGGTAGCGCTCAGTCGGCAGACGGCGAAGGTCAGGCTGCGCAAGGCCTAAAACGGTCAAAGCTTTGCGACAGAGCCTTGTTGTATTGGCAGGCTTCCGCCATGCCGAACATAACTACTGCCGGGCGCGATCAATCAAGGTATAGGTCAGAAGTCCGCAGAGTAGCGTCACACCCAACAGCGGAAAGGCCAGCCCCATAGCCACCAGCAGCACAGTAAGCCCGCTGCGTAATGGCAAGCCCGCGGTGCGGGGCGCTACCGGCAGCCACCGCGAACTCGACGGACGACGCAACCACCACAAAAGCGTGCCACTCGCACACAGGAAGATCACTGCGACGCAGGCCAGCACATTCAGTGCAATGTTCCACCAGCCCATGCTGGCCTGGTGCACGGCGACTCCGATTGCCATACTCTTTGCCATTGCGGAGTAGTCTTCAAAGCCGACCTCTGCCAATATCGCACCGCTATGGCGGTCGACATGCACTGTTCTCTCATCGCTCGGCACATCAATGTCGCCGGTCATCGTCGTGCTGCTGATGGTGTAGACGCCATCGACGTCCTGCGGCAGCGCGATGCGGTAGCGCGGGCCGAAGTCGATATCCTTGGCCAGTTTATCGACGAAATCCAGATTTATCGCAGTGCGTTCAACTTGGGCGGCGTGCAATGCCTGTGAGGCCGAAGCGGGCAGTGGTGTCTGCTCCAGGCCCCAGGGCGCTTCTTTTGCTGAGCCGTGATTCATCGCGCTGTGATTTGAACCTGAGAGTGCTACAGGCCCCCACCTTTCGGCGGGGAAAGACCCCCACGCTTGCACGAACTTGCCACCCCAGATGTTGGTCCATGCCAGCCCCGATAGCAGAAAGAAGCAGAGCCCGACAGAGGCATATAACCCGGTGAACATGTGCCAACGGCGCCAACGACTGCGGCGGGAGGATTCCTGTGCAGGCGGCAGTTTTTGTTGTCGCAACCACATGTATGGCCCGGTGACGATCAACAGCAATGCCAGGCCAGCAACCACTTCCATCAGGATTTCACCGACATCGCCTATTAGCAGGCTGCTGTGAATTCGTTGCGCCCATGCGTAGGGAGTGCGGTTCCCATCCACCACACGCAGTACCTGACTGGTATAGGGGTTGATGTCGACAACCCAGGCGTGATCGGCCTGTGTTAGCTCAAACTGCGTGGTGCTGTATGCCGTGGGGGGCGGAATATACTTGGTAATCGTCGCGTCGGGCAACGCGGCAGCCGCCGCACCCAGTTGCTGCATGGGGGATCTCGGTGTGCCCTCAGAGGCATCGACGACAAGGCGCTCGCCCACAGGGGTCTCCACCGATGTAAAGTAGACCATCACCAGACCGGTGATCGCCAACACCAGCAAAAATGGCATCACGAAAATGCCGGCAAAAAAATGCCAGCGCCACGTCGCCCGGTACTGCGGGCTGCCCGATGTCGTGCGTTTGTCGCTTTGCGTGTGCGTCATAGCTGGAAGCGAACACCAGCATACAACGACAGCGGTGCGCCAGAGTTGAGAATGGGCGCGTCTGGCGCCGCGATGTTACGCACGCTCAGCGTCGACACGTACTCGGTGTCCTGCAGATTAGTCGCCTCGACAAAAACCTCCCAGCGCTCGCTGATAAAGCCGCCGCGCAAACCCAGCAGAGTGTAGCTGTCCACCTTATAGCTATTGTTGAAATCGGCGTAGCGATCGCCCACCAGGTCGAAGGTTGGCCCCACGTAAAACCCGCTTGTATCACGATACAAAAGTTCCCCGCGCACCGCATAATCTGGCGCCGCCGGCAAATCGTTGTTGCCGTAGGTAGCATCGTTGTCGAAGCTGAATTCATTAAGAGTCACTGTAAGCGTTGGCTCAAGGAGGTGGCGCCCTGCACCGTCCAGCGTCAGGGTGCCACCGAGTTGTGACTCGATGCCCGCATGTATCGTTTTGTCTACGTTCGCAGTGAGGCTGGTGCCCGGCGCGAAGGGGTCGTCCACCGAGAGGATTTCATCATTGATCTGCGCGTAGTAGAGCGCCACGTCCCAATACCACTTGCTGGCCTCACCAAAAGCCTGCTCGCCGCGGCTGCCGATTTCCAGCACCGCGCCCTCCATTGGATCCAGTGTCTGGTCATCGCCTCTCACGTCGTCTTCCAGCTCATAGTTGGTGGGTGCTTCAAACACCCTGCTGGCATTGGCAAACAGCGTAATACTGTCGTTGATATCGTATAACACGCCAACGCGGGGGTTGATGCTGTCGTAATCGGCGCTGGGATTTCGCACCACCGCTGTGGCGACGTCGGTATTCTTAACATCACGCTCTGCCCATACGACCTGAGCGCCATACACCAGTGTCCATTGGGGCGCCAGTCTCCAGCGGTCTAAGGCGAAGGCTTCCAGGTTCTGTGCCGTTCTGTCTACAGCAGTTGTTTCGCCGTTTTTCTTGCCGTTGTTGTTGCGGTAATTTCCGCCGCTTACCTCGCCGTCACCATAATTGAAGCCAAAGAGGAGGTCGTGGCTGTCGAGTTGCAGCTCATAGCGCCCCATCACGCCGGCATCGCGGTGGTCGGTGTCAATCAGTAGACTGAAGACTTCCTGCGGGGGTAGTGGTCCGGGCCCGTCGAAATCGACCTCGCGGTAGACGATAGGGTGGTGTAGCGTTTGCTCCTCCCAGGAGACGCCCAGTTCAAGGCTGCTATTGTCCGTGAGTGCCCAGCGGGTCTTGTTGGCCACGCGCCAGGTGTCAACGTTAAGTTGGTAGTTGCCAAGTTCTGCTTCAGGAGCCGCTTGGCCCGGGTTGTCCTTGAATTGCTCTTCGGTCAGCGCGCCCGGCAAGTCCTGTTTGCTGCTGAGATATGTGCCATAGAAACGTGTGTCGCCGCCGTTCGAGAAATTCCACCCGGTGTTGCCAAAGATGCCGTCGTGTTCTTCGCGGCTGTGCTCGCGATAGCCGTCCCAGTTGTTACTTTTTACTGACACCAGACCGTCCATGCCATTGTCGAGAACACCCGAGGCCATTGCCCGCGCGTCCATTCGCCCGTGGCTACCTGCATTGGCAAATAGCTGCAGCGGACTACTGTTGAGCGCTGTGGGTGAATTGAAATTGATGGCTCCACCGAGCGTGCTGGCACCGTACGTCATTGCATTGGCGCCGCGCGCAATTGTCGCAAAGCGCGTGCTTAGAGGGTCAATCAGCCGGTTGTGATTGTTGCCGTCGGCGGTCGTGATCGGCAGGCCGTCCTGCAGCAGTTTCACGCCGTTCCTATCGAAGTTTGTGGCGTCGAGGTTGGAGCCGCGAATGGAGAGAAAAACACCATCGCCCCCCGAGGTGCTATTGGCCCAGACGCCCGGTGCGTAGCGCAGCATGTCGGCCAGGTTGGGCATAATGCGCTGGAACAGCGTGTCACTGTCGATTACGGTAACACCACCGGGGGTCAGGGCTTGTTCCCGCAGCAGGTCAAGTCGCAGTCGTTGGCCATGGACCTCCACTGTTTCCAAAGTGGGGCCATCGGGGCTGTTTGCGTGGGCAGTCTGTACCGCTGCAGGCGCCAATATAGCGAATGCGACAAGGCCAGGTAGAGCCAGCGCCAACCGCTGCTCACTGTTGTTTTTGTAGTGCATGCAAATGCTCTTTATCGAAGTAGATATCTTGACTCAGGAGCGTGGCACGACAGCTGCGACGGCAGATCGTAGAGCAAGCCTCTGGAGAGGATGCAAGTTTAGCGTCTTCAGCAGGCGGGCAGGAGTGACAAATTGTCGCGCCCAAGCCGGGGCTGAGCAGTCAGGGAGTCTGGCGTGCTTCAATACACAGGGTTGTAACGCTAGGCGGGTGGGACAAGGCTGGGCTTGGACCGTTACACGCTAATACCCGGCTACCCAACCGCCGGGTCGACGCGAATCCGAGGCGCCGAACAACCAGCCGCCTTCAAGCATGATGGAATTGGTGCGCCCGGTGGTGCGGCTCGCGATATCGACCTGTTGCCCCATAGCCTGCAGCAATCGCACGGTGTCCGGACTAAAACCTTCTTCCATTCGTAGGAGATCGGGCATCCACTGGTGATGCATTCTCGGTTCTGCCGCAGCGGTAGCCACGTTCATGTTGAACTCCATCGCGTTCAGCGCCATCTGCAGTACTGTGGTGATGATCACGCTGCCGCCGGGGCTGCCAGTCGTCAGCCATGGCTTGCCGTCGCGCAGGATAATAGTTGGGCTCATGGAGGATAGCGGTCGTTTGCCCCCCTCAATTTTGTTGGCTTCGCCCTGTACCAGCCCGAAGGCGTTGGCGTTGCCTGGACTGGCGGCAAAATCCGCCATTTCGTTGTTCAGTAGCATGCCCGTTCCCGGCACCGCGATGCCGGAGCCGAAACTGAAGTTCAGCGTGTAGGTGTTGCTGACCACATTGCCGAAGCGATCGGCCACGCTGTAGTGCGTGGTCTCGGTGCTCTCCTTGCCCAGTGGCCTGCCCGGTGCGATTTGCTCGGCGGGTGTCGCGCGCTCACTGTCAATACGCGCCCGTTGGCGCTTGGCATAGTCTTTGTCGATAAGTTGCGCCACTGGCACCGCAACAAAGTCCGGGTCCCCGAGATAGAGGCTGCGGTCGGCATAGGCCAGTTTCATGCTCTCTGCCAGATGATGCACGTAAGCGGCTGAGTTGTGACCCATGGCCTGCAAATCATAGCCCTCAAGCACATTGAGGATTTGCAGTATGTGGATGCCGCCGGAAGAGGGCGGTGGGGTAGACACTATTTCAAAGCCACGATAGGTGCCGCGCACTGGTTCGCGCTCAATCACCCTGTAGTCAATCAGATCCTGGGCGGTGATCAGGCCGCCACCGGACGTCATTTCTTCGGCGATGCGCCGCGCTACTTCACCGCGGTAAAAGGCGTCGGCACCTTTTTCGCTGATCTGCGTGAGCGTCCACGCAAGGTCGGGTTGTTGCCAGGTGTCGCCAATGTCGTAGGCGGAGCCATCGGCCTTGAAAAACAGGCGTTTTGCGGCAGGATTCTGCAGCAGGCGCTCTGCGCTGGCGTCGAGTTCAAACGACAGAGCAAAGGATACGGGGAAGCCTCCGGTAGCCAGCGCAATAGCAGGGGCCAGCACTTGTTTGCGACTGAGTGTGCCGTATTGCTCCAGTGCGTAGAGCAAGCCTGCAACAGTGCCGGGCACGCCAGCGGACTGCAAGCTGAAGAACTCGCGCTGTTGATCCACGTTGCCTTCATCGTCCAGAAACATGTCGCGGCTGGCAGCAGCGGGGGCGCTTTCACGATAGTCGATCAGGGTCTGGCGGTTTTTGTCGGCCAGGTGGATGAGCATAAAGCCACCGCCAGCAAGATTCCCTGCGCGCGGGTAAGTGACCGCCAGCGCAAAACCGGTGGCTACTGCTGCATCCACCGCATTGCCGCCCTGGCGCAGCATCTGCGCGCCCACTTCGGCGGCCAGTTCTTCGGGGCCCACCACCATGCCATTGCGCGCGACAACCGGAATAAACCGTTCGCGATAGTCAATGATTGGCTCGATTTTTTTGGCTTCGCTGCTCTCGCCAGAAAGAGAGGGTAGAGGCGTTCGCGCCGCTGCCGAAATCTCCGCGCCGGGTGCGGCCTGAGGTGCAAGTGCCAGACTGAAAAGGCTAAGGAACAGAAGTGATTGCGGCAGTGTCGTCACAGAAAATGCTTCTCATCGATCAGGATAGGCCAGACTTTAACTGTTTTGGTTTGCCACGCATACTGATCAGCGTCGTTTCCATGGTCAGTACACTGATCAAGCGCGTAAGAAGAAGGAGCAACCACCGATGCATTTACTGGAAGCAGAGCTCGAGCAACGCTGGACCGCGATGTTCTCTGCGCTGGCCGCAGGTGACGATGTGCCGCCCGCTCAGCGATTGCGTGCTGAAGGTATTATGGAGGCCGCTGTGCTGCTTGCCATTGCCTCGTCCGAGGCACTATCATGCGCCATGAATCGCGCGTATCAATCGGCTTTTGGTCGCAGCCTCGGTGAAGATTTCGGTGATGACTGGCAGGATTTTTTTCCGTTCCCGCAGATTCCCGCAATGGCCAGGCGCGCGCCGGTGTATCCGAGTACGAAAGAGTGAGGTGGCACTGATATGGGCTGCCGGCAATGCGGTTGCAGCAGATTGCTGTGAGTTATGTCTAGCGCGGATCGCGCCACATAAACCAAGCCATAGGGCCGTTTTTCCCCACCGGCTGTTTACCCCTTACGACGAATCCATGGCGTTCATAGAATGCTACATTGCGCGAGTTGGAACACTCCAGGTAAGCCGGCATACCGCGTTCGTCACAAATGTGGATACCCCGCTTGAGTAGCGCCGCACCAATGCCCTGACCCCGCTCTCTGCGGCAGCAACCTATAAACTGCAGGTAATAGTGAGGTTCCACTGGATGGTGTTTGGCAAAAACCGCCCCTTGTCTCAATACGCGCCAGACAGGTCGCATGCCATTTTGATTGAGTAGCTTCAGGCCAAAGCGCAACAGGCTCAGTCGCGGGGCGAGTTTCATGCGCTGTTCCGGCGGCAGCCAAAGGGCCACGGCGCGCCCCTCCTCGTCGAGGTGCGCAATGCCGCGCGGCAGGTAAACATTCTTCAGCAGCATGCGAAAGAAATGTGGGTAAAGCTGTGTTGTTGGGAACAGCCAGTTAAACATGGGGTCTTCAGAGAAACTGTCGCTCAGTGTGTCGACCAGTGACTCAAGATCTGCGCTTTGCGCGTCGCGAATTATTGGGGGGTTATCCATTGAGCGGGGCTTTGCCTCTGCATTGTACTGCGGCTATCATAATGAACAACAGGGTAGCAGGATATGACAGTGCGATACGAGAAATTCCGCCGCGAGTACACCTCCGCTGGTCTTACATTAGGGATGCTTGATGCCTGTCCGTTGCGTCAATTTGAGCAGTGGTCGGAGCAGGCAGCGGCGGCCGATCTGGATGATCCCACTGCCATGGTGCTGGCGACTCTTGATGAGCATGGCGCGCCGCGGCAACGCATCGTTTTGCTGAAGGGGCTGTCGCAAGCAGGCTTTGTGTTCTATACCAATTACAACAGCGACAAGGCACTTGCGATAGAACGGGAGCCGCGTGTTTCTCTGCATTTTCCATGGAATGCTTTAGATCGACAGGTCATCGTCGCAGGCGTCGCTCAAAAAACAGGCAGTGCTGAATCGGCGGCGTACTTTGCGTCGCGGCCGCGCGAGAGTCAGATTGCAGCTTGGGCGTCCAGGCAGAGTAAGCCGATTGATGACCGCGCCGCGCTGGAGCGGCAAGCACAGCGCATTCGCGAGAAATTTGGCGACGATGAAATCCCCAGGCCGGCGTTCTGGGGCGGCTATGAGGTATTGCCACAGCGCATTGAATTCTGGCAGGGCGGCGTGCACCGCCTGCACGATCGCTTTGTCTACCGCCGCGCCACGCAGGGCGAATGGGAGATTGAGCAGTTGCAGCCCTGATGCGTGCGACCCGTTCCCGCTAGCGCATTCGGCGCTGGCCAAAATAGCGCGGTTCTTCCTCGGTACCGATGAGGATACGGCGCATCATGTCGAGGCCAGCGGCTGCGATCATGGTCTGGAACAAAGTGCGCTCTACTGGCCAGCACAAGCCGCGTGTGCGAATGTTCCGTCGATCACCCCAGGCCAGCCAGACCGTGCCGACCGGCTTCTCGGGTGAACCGCCGTCGGGTCCGGCGATGCCGGATACGGCAATCGCGTAGTCTGCGTTGGCGCGCTCCAAAGCGCCTAGCGCCATTTCGCGCACCACTGCCTCGCTAACAGCGCCGTGCTGGGCCAGCGTGTCTTCGCGCACGCCCAGTATCGATTGTTTCATGGCGTTAGAGTAGGTGACGAATCCGGCGTGAAAGCCCTGTGATGATCCGGGCACGCGCGTTAGCATGGAGGCTATTAATCCTCCGGTGCATGACTCTGCTGTGGCGAGTGTGGCCCCGCGTTCGCTTAACAATTCAAGCACACGTTGTGCCAGCGTCACATCGCCTTCGCCGATAATGTGGTCGCCGAACAAATGTTGTAACTGATCGCGGCAGTGCTGGCGCGCCTCATCCGCTGCATCACTGTTGATGCTGAGCTTGATTTCCATCTGGGGTGCGCCGGCGCGAAAGCCCAGTTCCACGTCCTGTGGCCAATCGGGCATGGCGTCACTGATTATCTGCTGGGCGGTAGACTCGCCAAGGCCAAAGGTCTGCAGGCGCTGTATGCTGCGCTGCGGTCGGCGTTGCAGCTGTGCGGCGAGCTCGGCCACGATGCTGTCCAGCATCCGATTCAGCTCGCTGGGTACGCCCGGAGTGCAGATAACGCGGCAGGTGCCCAGCGTCATCTCGAAGCCCACAGCACTGCCGACGGGGTTGTCTAAGATGCTCGCACCCTCAGGGAGCATTGCCTGTTTCAAATTGGCGGCATTGAGCAGCAGGTTGCGTTTGTCGCACCACTGATTCAGATGCTTAACGGCGTCGGGGTGTTCCTTCAGAGGTACGCCCGCGACGGCTGCCAGGATCGCTGCGGTGAGGTCGTCGACGGTGGGGCCGAGGCCGCCGTTGACGATGACCAGGTCTGCACCCGTAATCATGGCGGCCAATTCCGTTTGCAGTAGATCCGGATCGTCGCCTACTGCTACCTTGCGGTAGACGCTGATGCTGATCGCCCCGAGGCGCTGTGCAATCATCGCTGAGTTTGAGTCAATAGTGTCGCCGCTCATGATCTCATTGCCAGTGAGCAGTAGCTGTACTTTCAGTTGCGAAGTCGTCATTTGAGCCCTTTGCGTTTTTAAAGGTGCCCAGCATAGCCGCAATGCTTTTGCCAAGGCAAAGTGCTATCGTCTCGCAATGAAGAGCGGGTTTTTGGCTGACATGAATTATTGCCCTGATTGCGGCGGTCCACTGCTGCTGCACGCGATAGGTGGCGAGCTGCGCAACCACTGGTTTTGCGGGCGCTGCCAGAGTGCGCATCACAGTTACCCGCAGGTTGTTGTCACCGCATTTATCGCCTGTGGCAAACGCCTGTTGTGGGTGCAGCGTGATCTGCCGCCGCAGCTTGGCAAGTGGGCGATTCCGGGTGGCTTCCTGGAATTGGGTGAGACACTGGCCGAAGGTGCGGTGCGCGAATTGTGCGAAGAGGCGGGCGTGGTGTTACCGCCTGAACAAATGCACTTATACATGACGGGCAGTATTACCTTTATTAACCAGGTCTATGTGGGCTTTCGCGCGACAGTGGCCTCCGAGTTTTGCCTGCCGGGCGTGGAGTCCATGGATTGCCGTTTCTATACTCGTGAAGAGTGCCCTTGGGAGCAGGTAGCTTATCCTCAGGTGAACGACTCCATCCGGCAGGCTTATGACGACCTGGATAGCGGCAGTTTTGAGGTGTGGCAGGCACAGATGACGGGGAGTCATTATGAACTGCTACCTGTCGCTCAAAAGCGCCGCTGACACTGGGCTAAAAGTCATCATGTTCTTTCAGGTAAGCGAGTTCCTCCGTGCTAGATGCGCGCTGCAGGGCTGTGTTGCGGTGGGGGAATCGACCAGACCGGGCGATGACATCGCGGTGGGCAAAGGCGTAGCGGGTGAACCCGGCGAACTGCGGGTGGTCGGTTAGAGTCGCCAGATTTCCAAGCAGCGCGACACAGGTCTCCTGCGCCGCCAGATCCTCACAGTGCTCCAGCGGAAGGTAAAGGAACACGCGATGAATCAGCGGCAAGCTCTCATGTCTGCCACTGCTGATGGCTTCTTGTGCCAGGTTCAGTGCGGCCATATCGTTCGCGAAAGCTGCAGTAGCTCCTCGATGAATGTTGCGTGAAAACTGGTTCAGCAGGATGACCAGTGCGGCCAGGCCACGATCAGTCTTTGTCCAGTCCTGCAGCTGCCCTGCTCGCGCCATTGTCAGTGATGGGCCGAACTGCTCTCGTCAGTAGGTGTCCGTCTTTTCAGTGGCGCCAAACCAGCGCGCGTGGTGGTCGCTGACGCACAGGCCCTTTCCATCCAGTTTTCCGAACCAGAATTCATGAATATCTTCGATAACATCTGTCATGCGCACGTGTCCTGGTCGGTATTCCAATATGGTAAGGTTCGTTTTTATTTTGAAATCATCATAGCGGAAGCAAATTATGGCACTACTCCCCGAGGTGGAATTAAACACGGATGAGCAAAAAGCCAGCTATGGCTTTGGGCTGCAATTTGGCAATCAGTTACTGCGTAATGATTTTGCTGGCCTCGATATCGAGGCCGTTATGGCCGGTGTCCAGCATTGGTACCAGCATCAGCAGGGGGTGCTGTCACAGGAGGCGATTAACCCTAGCTTTCAGGTGATCCAGCAACGCCAGCAACAAAAGGCGTCTGAGTTGGCGGGCAAGCGCGTCGCCCTGGCGGAGCACTTTATGACTGCCAATGCGGCGCGTGCAGAGGTGTCCACTACCGCCAGTGGGCTGCAATATGAAGTCCTTGAGAGCGGCAGCGGCGCCAGCCCCGGCCCGCGCTCCAACGTGGTCACCCACTATCACGGCACGCTGGTGGATGGCACTGTGTTTGATAGCTCAGTGCAGCGTGGTGAGCCCGCTGCGTTTGGCGTGCACCAGGTTATTCCGGCATGGACCGAAGCGCTGCAGATGATGTCTGTGGGCGATAAGTGGCGCATCGCCTGTCCGCCCAAGCTGGCCTATGGCGAGCAGGGCGCGGGCGATGCGATTCCGCCCAATACGGCGCTGGTGTTTGAAATCCACCTGATCGATATCAAGAGCTGATATCTAAAGTTGACATTAAGAGCCCACAACTAATGACGGCCAATATCAATTTGCCACGCATCCTGCGTGTCGGAGCGGGCGCCAGCCAACAACTGCTGGTCACTCTGGCTGAACTCGGTCTGTCGCGCCCGCTGCTGATAACGGATCCGGATATCATCAAGTTTGGCTATTGTATGCAATTACAGGCACCACTCGATGCGGCGGGTATCGCCTACGGTTTGTTTGGCGACTGCGTGCCGGACCCAACCACTGAGAGCGTCTACGCCGCGTTGGCACTGTGCAGAGAGGGCAATTACGACTGCGTGGTAGCCCTCGGCGGTGGCAGCTCTCTGGATACGGCCAAGGCGGTGGCTGTGTTGGCCGAGCACGGCGGCAGCGTGCGCGATTACAAGGTGCCGCGACAGGTGGATTCTGGCCTGCCAATTATTGCGATTCCCACAACGGCCGGGACTGGCTCAGAGGCTACCCGCGTTGCAGTCATTACCGATACCGAGACGCACGAGAAAATGCTCTGCATGGGCCTGGGGCTGATGCCCGTGGCGGCGCTGGTGGATTTTGAGCTGACCATGACCATGCCCTATCGCCTGACGGCAGATACGGGCATCGACAGCCTGTGTCATGCGCTGGAGGCGTATGTCAGCCGCAAGGCCAACCCATTCACCGACAGTATTGCGCTGACTGCTATGCGCACGATCCTCCAGCATATTCGCACCGCTTGCGCAGAACCGGATAACCGCCAGGCACGGGAGGCAATGATGCTGGCCGCGACGCAGGGCGGCATCGCCTTTGCCAATGCCTCGGTGACGCTGATCCATGGCATGAGCCGCCCCATCGGCGCGCATTATCATGTGCCTCATGGCCTCAGCAACGCGATGCTGCTGCCAGAGGTAACCGCGTGGTCCGTTGACCATGCGCCGCAGCGCTACGCCGACTGCGCCCGGTATATGGGAGTGGCGACGACATCAGACAGTGACCAATCGGCCTGCGCCCGCCTGGTCGAGGCCTTGCGTGCGCTCACGGCTGACCTGCACGTGCCGGGACCCAAGGCGTTTGGCATAGATCGCGTTACCTGGTTCGATTCGCTTGAGCTGATGGCGAAGCAGGCATTGGCCTCCGGTTCCCCGGCTAATAATCCGCGCGTGCCCGAAGCCTCGGATATCGTAGGTCTTTACGAGTCTATCTGGTAGCGGCTAACGGCCCGCAATGGCGCTGCCTTAAGCGTCAGGTGCGGCGATAAATTGAATGCCAGTGGGCTGGGCTCCGCCGTAGATAAACCCCTGTAGGCTTGAGCTGCGGAAGGCCGCCGCTCGTTTCCTGTCGCGCACAGTCCTAACCCGATACCATTCAATTCACCGCCTAATGGCCACTTTTGGGCTTAAGGTAATGTCATTCACTCCGCTCGTTAGCGCCGGCGCTTACATTACCGAGCGCCATTGTTTACACTAATCAAGTATCAGTTTCCTCACATTACGCTGGATCATCTGCTTATGAAACGCGTCGTATTTAATCAAAAAGGTGGGGTCGGCAAGACCAGTATCGCCTGTAATCTGGCTGCTATTAGTGCGGCAATGGGTTATCGCACGCTGGTTGTAGATCTCGATGTACAGGGCAATAGCACGCACTATTTGGTCGGGGAGATTGATGCAGATGCCTTTCCGGCGGAGGCGCAGGGCGTGGCCGGTTTGTATCGGCAGACAGTTGGCTCGCGCAAAATGCGCAAAAACCCGGATTCTTTTGTTTGGGAAACTCCCTACGAGAACCTGTACTTACTGCCCTCCAGCCCGGTGCTGGCCGACATGGAGAAGGAGCTGGAGTCCCGCTACAAAATTTACAAACTGCGCGATGCGCTGGAGAAACTCAACGACGAGTACGACCGGGTGTATATCGACACGCCTCCCAGCTTTAATTTTTACTCCAAATCCGCATTGATCGCAGCGGATACGGTACTGATCCCTTTTGACTGCGACAGCTTCGCGCGCCACAGCCTGTATTCGCTGCTGGATAACATTGGCGAGTTACAGGAGGACCACAACCCGGATCTGGAAGTGGAGGGCATCATCATCAATCAGTTCAATTCGCAGGCCAGGCTGCCAGGCGAGTTGGTCGCTGAGTTGGAAGCGGAAGGTCTACCGGTCTTTAAGAGCTACCTCAATAGTTCAGTGAAGATGAAAGAATCACACCGCGATCACCGGCCGCTGATCGACATGGCGCCGAGCCACAAGTTGACGGGCCAGTTTTTGGATTTGCACGCCGAGCTGGAAAAAGCGGTGGCACGCGCGGTTGCTTGATCTGCTCAGCGTCTCGGAACAGGCGGTGGACTGGTTAGGTTCGGAATATCCTTATACTTCCTGGTTATTTGTAACTACCATTTTGATTCTATAAAGTGCCTTTCTTTACGCCACTAATCTGGGTGCGGAATCCTTGTGCAATTGAATCTGGACAGCATTAACCATAGCTTGCGCAATGCCAGCGCTTCCGAGATCGTCACGTGGGCGCGCGGTTTGGGGCACCGCACCATCGCGACCACCAGCATGGGGCGCAATGCGGCGGTTATGTTGCATCTGGTCAGTGAAATCGACAAGTCCATGCCTACCATCTGGGTTGATACCGGCTACAACCTGCGCGACACCTACGTGGTTGCGCAGCGCCTGATCCGCGATCTTGAACTCGATATCCATGTGTTTTCGCCCGCTATGACGTCGGAGCGGCGCAATGCCATCATGGGGGGCATCCCCACTGTGGATGAAGAAGAGCGCCATAAGGAATTTACGCGGCAGGTAAAACTGGAGCCTTTCGCCCGCGCGCTGGATGAGTTTCAGCCCGAAATCTGGCTCACAGGCATTCGGCGCGAGGAAACCGAGTTGCGCAAGAGTCTGGACATCGTCTCCAGAGATGGTCGCGGCATTATCAAGGTGGCACCGCTGTTCTACTGGTCAGAAGATGACGTCGAGGACTATATGGAGCAGTTTAGCCTGCCCACCTGTAAGCACTACTTCGATCCTACCAAGGTACACGATGGTCGCGAGTGCGGCCTGCACACGGCAGCTTGAGTGGGCGGTGTCTATTTAGCCTTAACTCAATGCCAAGCCCACACCGACAGCCAGAGCAACGGTGAAGGCCAGAAAACAGGCCACGATGTATCCGATTCGAGCCATGGCGCGCCGATCGGAGACTGTGTCTTTCTGCAAAAGATGCTCGGTCATGGTGGTTCTCCCTTATTATATTAATGGGATAGGGCCGTAATAATATCGTCTGGTATTTATGGCTGTTCGACATCGACGCAGATCAAATAGTCGCTTCCTCACCGCCGTCGATACGTTACCTTTAGCAAACGGAGGGCGTCATGGCAACTCCTGATTTCAACACAACGCAGCATCCTCATGGGTCCGCACACGGTCGGATGGCGGGAGCTGTTAGTCTTTTTTTAATCTCCGTGCTGTTTGTGGCTTGCTCCACTACTGACAGAAATGCCCGTGCTGTCGCCAATATCGCGCCATTGCAGTGGGATGGCAGGCTGGTCACCGCCGCCGGAGCGTATGAGCGTGTGCCTGCGGCCCAGCTGCTGGCGGTGGATGATGATATGCGCGATTTCGTGCAGCGCTACACGGGCAACATCCATCAAGACCGGCAGCGCTTAATGATGCTGCACCGTGCCGTCAGGGGCGCGGCCACGCTGGGTATGGAATACGATCCGCTGGCCGAGGGTGCCGCACAAGAGGTTTTTCGCCGCGGTGCGGCCAACTGTCTTGCCTATGCCACCCTGTTTGTCGCACTCGCGCGCGAAGCAGGGTTATCCGCCGGTTATCAGCAATTGCACGTTCGCCCGCAATGGACGCGTCAGGGTGAACGGGTGGCGGTACGCTTGCATGTCAATGCAGTGGTTACTATCGGTGCTCAAGAGCGGTACATGGTGGATATAGATCCGTTACCATCACGCGACATTGCCGGATCTCGCACTATCAGCGATACAGATGCATTGGCGCTGCATCACAGTAATATCGCTATGAATGCCTTCGCTGAAAACGATATAGAGGAGGCCTGGTTGCAAGCGGTGCGGGCATTGCAGTTAAGTCCTGCCATACCTCATCTATGGGTCAACCTGGGCGTAATTTATCGTGCTAATGGTCAGCAATTGGATGCTGAGCAAAGTTATCTGTATGCGCTGCAGCTCGATCCGAAGGAACATTCGGCCATGAATAACCTGGTTGTACTCTACGCGTTGCAGGGGCGCCAGGTAGAGCGTGAGGTATGGGCGCAGCGGGTGACGCAGTGGCGAGAAGCCAATCCTTATTACCATGCATGGCTTGGGGAAAAGGCGGCTGAGGGTGGCGATTGGCGGCTGGCGGTGCGCCACTACGAACGCGCCCTGAAACTATCGCCAGGCGACAGCCGGCTGCTGTTTGTTCTCGGTCAGAGTCACGAGCGCCTTGGAGAGTCGGCGATCGCTCTGGCCTATTTACAGCGCGCGATCGATTCCGCTGCGGCGCTAACTGAGCTTGTATTTTATCAGGAGCAGTTGGACACCTTGCAGGAGAAACAGCGCGCCGGCTCCTAGGGTTCGATGCGGATATAGCCGCGGCGCGCCATCTTTCCGGTCAGCTGGGAGAAAAAGTCTGCCACCAACATTTGCCAGCCGTACTTTCGCCGCAGAGCCGCCAGGGCCCTGGTTTCATCTTTGGGGTCGTCCAGCACGTAAGCGCGCGCGCAGCGCCACTCACCCGTCAGCTTGCCGGTCATGGTGCAGGCTGCGATCCGCGATTCGCTGAAGTTGCGCAATCTTTTCACCTTGCCCGCATTACCAGCGCTAAAGACATAGTAATTGTCCTGATCTGGCGCAAACCACACGGGCGTGGCAACCCAGTCTCCGGAGCGTTTGCGGGTGGCAAAACTGATATAGCTGCCGCCTTCCATCAAATGAGTTTTGTTAGTGTTCATAAAAAAAACCTGTAAGCTTAAAGCAACGGTCGGTGACCCCTGGCGCCATTTAATCGGCAATCGGCAAGGGTCACAATAGTCACAACAGAACAAACGAGAGAAATGTCGATATGAACCGCTTTGATGTAACCTCCACCACCGACCAGGTTATCGAGGGTATATCGCTGGCGGGTAAGCTGGCGGTAGTTACTGGCGCGTCTGCAGGGCTCGGAGTAGAGACTTGTAGAGCACTGGCCGCTGCCGGTGCTGCGGTGGTAATGGTCGCGCGGGACGAGGATAAGCTCGAGGCTGTGGCAAAAGATTTACTGCGCCAGCAACCACAGGCGCAACTGCATACGCAGGTGATGGACCTGGCAGACCTCAATAGTGTGCACAACGCCGCAACGGAAATACTCCTGCACCATCCCGAAATTCAGTTGCTGATCAATAACGCCGGGGTCATGGCCTGCCCGCTGCAGCGCACAGTGGAGGGCTTCGAGATGCAGTTGGGTACCAATCACCTTGGCCACTTCCTGTTCACCGGTTTGCTGGCAGATGCTCTTGTCAACGGCGCACCGGGCAGGGTGATTAGTCTCAGCTCGGCAGGCCACAAGTTTGCCCGCTTTAATTTTGAAGACCCCTCTTATAACCTTCGCAACTATGACAAGTGGCAGGCGTATGGGGAGTCCAAAACCGCGAACATACTTTTTTCAGTGGGTCTGGACCTCCGCACCAGGGAGCGCGGAGTGCGCGCCTTCGCCGTGCATCCGGGCGCGATTATGACCAGTCTCGGTCGGCATATGGTTGAGGGTGATTTTGAAGCGATGACCGAGAAGAATCCTTCATCGGAGCCTTTGACATTCAAGTCCTTGGAGCAGGGCGCTGCCACCACAGTTTGGGCAGCATCGTCGCCAGACCTTGCGGGGCGCGGCGGCATTTATTTGGAAAATTGCCAAATTGCGCCAGCAGCGGTGCAAGGCAAAACGATTGGCGTAGAATCCTATGCGGTTAACCCGGCGGCAGCCGAGCGGTTGTGGACGCTGTCCGAAGAATTGGTAGGGCGGTCTTTCGAGTTTTGATCTAATAACGATTTTTCATGCGCATAAGTAATGCGGCTAGTCTTCTTGGGTTTGAGGGTGTTCGCGTAACGCGAATTGTTCGCTAACGCTCTTTTTTGTTATTTTGTTATTTTGTTATTTTGTTATTTTGCCATGGTGCCCTGATGCTCAGTTCGAAGTGAGAGTCCTCGCAGATGACCTAACACGTCGAATACCACTAGTAGCCGATAACGGGTTTAGGTAATCTACCGAGTCTTAGAACCACAGGATACTGAAACGCCGCTATGCCCGATCACAGTTCCATCACCGCTATATTCAAAGGCAAAATACCCCTGGGCTCGCAGGTAACAGTCAAGGGCTGGCTGCGCAGCAAGAGAGACTCCAAGGCTGGTATATCGTTTCTGGCCGTCCACGATGGCTCTGCGTTCGATGCGATACAGGCCGTAGTGCCAAACACGCTGTCTAATTACGAGTCGCAGGTGCTGCCGCTCTCTACCGGTTGTGCCGTGGTTGTCAGCGGCGAGTTAGTGCCGTCCCAAGGGAAGGGCCAGGCCGTCGAAATACAGGCCAGGGTAGTCGAAGTTCTTGGAATGGTGGACGATCCCGAGACCTATCCTATCGCCAAGAAGCGCCATAGCTTCGAATATTTGCGCACCCAGGCGCACTTGCGGCCGCGCACCAATACCTTTGGTGCCATTGCGCGGGTGCGCAATACCCTGGCCAATGCCATACACAATTATTTCTACAACAACGGCTTCCACTGGATTAATACGCCGATAATCACCGGTAGCGATTGCGAGGGTGCCGGCGAACTGTTCCGGGTGAGTACGCTGGACTTTGCTAATCTGCCGCGCACTGCGCAGGGTGCAGTGGATTTTCGCGAGGACTTTTTTGCGGGTGAATCGTTCCTGACTGTCTCGGGACAACTGGAGTTGGAAGCCTATTGCCTTGCAATGAGCAAAGTCTACACCTTCGGGCCTACGTTTCGAGCCGAAAACTCCAATACTAGCCGCCATCTGGCGGAGTTCTGGATGGTAGAGCCTGAAATCGCTTTTGCTGATCTGGAAGATGATGCCGCACTTGCGCAGGGTCTCTTGCAGTATGTGGTCGCTGCTGTGCTCAACGAGCGCGAGGACGATATTGCTTTCTTCGAGCAACACATAGATAAAGGCGTGACCGCGCGGCTGCGCGGACTAATTGAGAGCCCCTTCGAGCGCATGGATTACAGCGAGGCCATCGACATACTGAAGGCCAGCAAGCAGTCTTTTGAGTTTCCTGTGGCTTGGGGTCTGGATCTTGCCTCAGAACACGAGCGCTATTTGACAGAAAAACATGTGGGCAGGCCGGTCGTTGTGATGAATTATCCTAAGGATATTAAGGCGTTTTATATGCGCCTGAACGATGACGGTAAAACCGTGGCGGCCATGGATGTGCTGGCCCCGGGTATCGGTGAGATTATCGGTGGCAGTCAGCGCGAGGAGCGTCTGGACGTGTTGGACTCACGCATGGATGAAGCGCTGCGTGAGAGTTTGTGGTGGTACCGTGATCTGCGCCGCTACGGTACTGTGCCGCACGCAGGCTTTGGGCTGGGCTTCGAGCGGTTGCTGAATTACGTTACAGGAATGGACAATGTGCGCGATGCCATTCCGTTCCCCCGCACCCCTGGCCACGCTATCTTTTAGGCCTCCCGCGACTTTTGTCGCTGAGTAAAATCCTGCCCCAAATAGGGCGTTTGTCAGAAATTGCCCGCAATTTGTGCAAAATTGCCCAAAATATTAGCATTAGGCAGCTGGCTCTCCGCCATACTAAAACAGTGCGGCGCTGACCTGCTCTGCACTCGGCGCAGCGAGTGATAGGTGCAACGATTGGCGCAAAAAACGGCTCAAAAAGGAGGCTTTACTGTGCATCACGCATCAAAAAAACAAGAAGAAGGCCCGATGTCCGAGATAGAGATTGTGAACGCGTTTACCAAGTTGATTTTTGGCGAGGATATTTATTCAGCGCGTGAGTTGTGTATCGTTGAAGCTTTGCAGACGCTCAATACCGGTTTCCTATGCGATAGTCGCAATGCAGCAGGTGAGTATTTGCGCAATCTGGGCGTGCGCGAGATGATAGAGCTGGTATCTGGTCTGCAGGAGTGGCTTGCAGATTGCAGCGAATCTGCAATATCAAATCGCCAAAGGACGAATCCGGCGACTGACATATTTTTGCGTTCTTAACGTCAGGGCGTATTCTGGCCGTTTTTACCGGCTGCTTTGAGCCCGCATCCTGTAATCGGCTTGAAAAGAGATTGGTAGGACACACTCTTGTCTGCGCCCACCAACGCCAGCTCCACCTGCTCACTCAGCTGGAATCGACGGCTGGTACTAGTGAGGCTTGCAGTCCATTTGTCATAACTGAACTTCTCAGGATCCTTGCGCAAGTCCACGAAACCGGTCAACCCATTGTCATCAAGTCGAGCGCTAAATCCGCCGCTTGTTACATGCGTTATGGTGGCGCTAAAAACGGTGTCTTTGTCCTGAGATAGTCTTTTGAGATAGTTGCTGGCCAGCCAGCGCTCCGCTTCCAGCGAGGCCGCTCGACTGGCGTTTAATCGGTGTTTCAAATCAGCGAGCATATGAGCATCGACGTTGTTTGCCTCTGCGCCATTGAGTACTGCCTTGATTTGCAAGTGCACCAAAAAATCTACGTACTTGCGTAGCGGTGACGTGCAATTGGAATAGTAGTCTAGTGCCATGCCCATATGCGGCTTTGGTTCGCAAGACAGTTCGGCCCGAGTTAGCAGGCGGTTGATCATGTTGCGCAACGGCAGTATCTGCTTTGATGCCGTTAAACCTCGCATGATATCGCGATAGCCCTCCACGGTAGTCGTGTCGAAGCCGGTCAGTTCAGGTGCGTGCATGGTAAGGAATTTCTGTACCTCATCAAGGCGGTCAGCACGAAAACCCATGTGGGACACAAACGGGCCGCTGGCATTGTGCGCTGCAAGAAATCGCGCGGCACAACGATTGGTGGCCACCATGCATTCCTCTACCAATCTTTGTGAAAGCAATTTCTCTGAGGGCTCGATAGTCTCTATCTGTTTTTGGTCGTTGAGAATCCAGCGAAACTCCTGGCGATCTTCCATAATGAGATTGTCGCATTCGCGCTGTGCGCGCAGCGCTCGGTAGACCTGGTAGAGTGTTTCAAGCGGAGACGCATGGCTCATCAGTTCGTCGTATTGGCCATTCAGATAGCGATCAACAGCGTAATAGGAAAGCTTTGCTCGCGAGCGAATTATAGCCTCTACAAACTCAAAATCACCGACCGCACCACTGTCGCTAATCGCTATTTTACAGACCAGCGCAGCGCGATCCACACCCTCTGACAGGGCGCAGACACCTTGCGACAGCTCCTCTGGCAGCATGGGTAGGACATCGCCATGAAAATAGGCAGACGTGCCTCTCGATGCCACATCCCGGTGCAGGTTTGAGTTCGGCTCAATGAAAGCTGTGGGGTCTGCGATAGCGACGAACAAGTTCCAGCCGTCCGTGCTGATCTCGGCATACAGAGCGTCATCGATGTCCAGTGTTCTGGCAGAATCGATAGACACGAACTCAAGGTCGGTGAGATCGCGGCGCTTCTGTGATTCCAGCGGGATGCCCCTGGCCAGGCTCTGCTTGAGTTCCTCTTTGGTGTCGGTGTTCCATTGTGTGGCAAGTTGATGTTTTGCCATGCAGTACAGGTTCTCAATGCCGGGAGTGCTTTCTGTTCCGATCACCGACAGCACTTTGGCCTGGGGTTTGCCGTCACGGATCGGGTGGCGCAGGATGGCGCAACGCAAAAAGTCGCCTTCCTTTGCGCCATTTCGCGCTTGTGGTGGAATGAACAGCCAGCGATTCAATTGCGGCAAGTCGGGCTCCACGAAAACGGCATTGCCCTTGCGCACACAGCGCCCGGTGAATGCCGCCAGAGGGCTACTCACCAGCTTTTCGATGTCTGCGATGGTTTTGTTGTCTTTGGTGGGGCGGATGCAGACCCTGACACGGTCTTCGGGGAAGGCTTTGAGCATTTCCTGAGGTGGAATGAATATTTCGCGTCCGTCGTCAAGTACCGCAAAACCGTAACGGGATTGCGTGCCTTTGACCACCGCTTCGGCGTGTTCCTTTTTGGCCTCCATTTGCGACTTCAGGCCTTGAAGCTGCGAGAGGGTGTCCTGACTGAGCATTAGTGATACAACTTTATTCTAAAATATAAGAATCGCATCCTAGCCGAAATCACTTCTGCTGTCAGTGAGTTATCGAGGAAAGCGACTTTGCTTGCTCCTTTTCTCAGTGCAGTATTGACAGCCCGATGCGCGAGGTTTAATAATCGAGGTTAAGCGGTTGCAATCCGTCGGGACGTGCCATTGATGAGTTTATGGACGCCAAGCAATCTGGTGATCGCCGATTGTCCTGTGTCGCACAGATCACACTGCGACATCGCCAGCAAGTTTCGGCAGCTGAAGGTGTCTACACCTGCCGAAGCTGTACTTAAACTCTTTCCTGTAGCTTGTCCTTCACCGTCATCTCTCTTTACATTTATATCCGACCGGACTTTTCGGGCGAATTACTGCGTGCTCTTTAACTCTTTCATTATCAAAACGTTATGAGGATTTCTCTATGGACTCAGGTCCTGCGCTGCGTGTGGAAAAAACCAATCCCCTGAAGCCGGTTATCAGGAAAACGTATGTACTGGATACAAATGTCCTGCTGCACGACCCGATGGCAGTGACTGCTTTTAAGCAACATCATCTTGTCATCCCCATGACCGTGTTGGAAGAACTGGATCATATCAAGGACCGGCACGACAAAACCGTGAGCCGTGAGGCGCGCATCGCCATCAACATGATCGACAAGGTGGTGGAGGCGGCCTCGCCACAGGAAATACAGGCGGGAGTGCCTATACCGGGGACTGCGCTGGAGGGCTATGCGCCGGGAACGCTGGCCATCTTCCCGGATCAGCGCCTTAGCGCCAATACGGAGGTGCCCTATCTGGATGGCACTCCCGATCAAGCCAACGACAACCGAATAATCAATGTAGCGCTGCGTTTGCAGGCGGAAAACCCGAACGACTTTATCTGTCTGGTGACGAAAGATATTAACATGCGTATCAAGGCAAAGGGCTCTGGCCTGATGCACGTTGAAGACTACCGTCGTGACCGCGTGCTTGATGATATCGATCTACTGGCGAGCGGCTACAGGGCAATCAGCGGCGATTTCTGGTCCACCATCAGCGAGGTCGATACGTTGCGCGAAGGCGATTGCACGTTGCACCGCATCCCGCGTAAGTCCTTGCCTGATGTCTATCCGAATATGTTTCTCTATGACGAACAGGAGTTCATGGCGTTCGTGAAGCGAGTCGATCGGGATTTTGTCTATCTACGCTGCGACAGTCGCGATAACCTGATGCACAAGCGCTTTTGGGGCTTGGCACCGCGCAATCTTGAGCAGGCCATGGCGATGTCTCTTCTGGACGACGACGGCGTGGATATGACGGTAATGACCGGTCCCGCGGGTTCTGGCAAAACCCTGTTGGCGCTAGCCTATGGTTTACATGCGATTTTGGAGCAACGCAGGTTCAGCAAGTTAATTGTGGCGCGCTCCACGACCCCTATTGCCGAGGATATCGGTTTTCTGCCCGGGACAGAGGAGGAGAAAATGGCGCCGTGGTTGGCCGCGTTCGACGACAACCTGGAGATCCTGCACGGTGCAGATGAGTCGTGCAACGGCAGTATCAACTATGTGAAAGAGCGCGCCAATATCCAGTTCAAGTCGCTCAATTTCATGCGCGGACGCTCCTTCAATAATGCCTATATCATCATTGATGAAGCCCAGGGCCTGACGCAGTTTCAACTCAAGTCGATAATCAGCCGAGTGGGCGCCGATTCAAAAATTGTGGTGCTGGGCAATCTCGCGCAGATCGACAACAAGTATATTTCACCGCTTACCTCGGGGCTGACATACCTGGTGGAGAAGAGTAAAAATTACCCGCATGCGGGCATTATGCATGTCAAAGGGATAGTGCGTTCCCGTCTTGCTGCGTTCGCAGAGGAGAACCTATAACAGTTTTACAAACGGCCCTGGTCACTGGTCGTGATCACGATCTCATACTCTCGGCATTATGTGTTGGCTGCGCATCGAGTTGTCGGGTCCGTACGTTGTGCAAAAGTGAATGCCGGTTACAATGCGCAGCGTTTTATATTTCATTTCGTCTGCACATTGCAAAGGTATTATGAACACACTATTTATTCTGTTTCAAAACATTGTGCCGCAACACCTGTTGTCTCGCTGCACGGGATTTCTGGCCGCACTGCGTCATCCTCAATGGTTAAAAAACAGGCTCATTAGGCGGTTCATCAGTCACTTTGGCGTTGATATGTCGGAGGCGGCCGAGTCTGATTATACGCGCTACGCTTGTTTCAACGATTTCTTTACTCGTGCGCTACGCGAGGGTGCGCGCCCGCTTGCTGCTGCCGATATCCTCTGCCCTGCCGACGGGGCGATCAGCCAATTGGGTGAGATCGCCAATGGGCTGCTGTTTCAGGCCAAGGGGCGTTATTTTCCAGCGGAAGATTTGCTGGGCGGTGATGTCGCGCGAGCGGCGCAGTTTGCAGGCGGCCAGTTCGCCACCATCTACCTGGCGCCCAAGGATTATCATCGCTTACATATGCCGGTGGCGGGGCGCTTGACCGGAACATGCTATATCCCGGGTCAGTTGTTCTCGGTCAACGGCGTGACAGCAGAGAATGTTGATCGGCTGTTCGCCCGCAACGAGCGCCTTGTCTGCTATTTCGATACTGAGTTTGGTCCCATGGCGATGGTACTGGTAGGCGCGATGATTGTGGCCGGTATCGAAACGGTTTGGTCGGGCCCTGTGGCGCCGCCGCCGAAGCGGCCTGTGACTGTGGATTACCTGACTCTTCCTGAGTCTGTGGAGCTTGCCAAGGGCGATGAGATGGGGCGCTTTATGCTGGGTTCTACGGTGATTTTGTTGTTTCCCAAGGATGTTGTGTCGTTTGATGAGCGGTTTGGTGCTGGGACTTTGACTCGGATGGGTGAGGCGTTGGGCTCGTTTGCATAGTTCCGGACACTGACCTATGTCTCATCCAAGCTCACAATAATACGTCTGTAACTATCCAGCCGCCGCGCGCTGATCGCTCCCGCTTCAACCCCCTGAAGAATAGCGCAGCCCGGCTCATGCTCATGCTGGCAATCGCGGAACTTGCATGTTCCCAGTAATGGACGAAATTCGCGGAAACCCTGCGCTACCTGATCCCTGTTCATATGCCACAAACCAAATTCCCGAATACCGGGCGAATCGATCAGCGTGCCGCCGCAGGTCAGGTGCAGTAGCAGGGCTGTTGTAGTGGTATGAGTGCCTTTCTGCGTGCTCTCTGACAGCGCTCCGACGCGGATATCCGCATCGGGTAGCAGCACATTCACCAGCGACGACTTGCCCACGCCGGACTGCCCGACCAAGACACTGGTGCGCTCTTGCAGTGCGCTGTGCAGCTCTGCCAGGCCACTGTCCTTGATCGATGTGCGTATTACACGATAACCGAGAGTCGGGTAGATCGCCAGTAGTGCCTCTATGGATTCTTGTAGCGCAGGCTCATTTTCCAGTAAATCTGTCTTGTTGAGGAGGATGACCGGTTCAATACCGACGACTTCAGCGGCCACAAGATAGCGGTCGACGAGGTTGGCGTGGGGTTCCGGGAAGGGTGCAATGACCAGCATAATCTGGTCGATGTTGGCGGCTACCGGTTTCAGTTTGCCATAGGGGTCGGGTCGCGACAATACACTGTGACGCTCGCGCTGCGCGACCACTACGCCCATAGGATCGCCTTCACACCAGACTACTCTGTCACCAGTAACCAGCCCCTCAAGGTTAGCGCGCAAATGACAGCGCTGCCTGCAGCCCGGTTCGGATTCGACGGCGACCTGCGTGCCGTAGTGGGCGATAACCAGCCCATCCTGTTCAGGGCCCAGTTCGCCGCCGCTTAACGCATCCTGCGCGCCCGTATCACGGCGTGCGGCGCGTTTGGCGCGCTCCCCCTGAATTTTCTCGATGCGCCAGGCCTGCTGGCGACTGAGTTTGCGTTTACTCATGCGAGCATTATTGGGATACGTGCTTGGTCTGTCGAGGCAATTTGTTACACTGCGGCTTCTTTATTCAAGACAGGTATACACCGGATGCAAAACGCCAGCAACCTCATTTGGGTCGATATGGAAATGACAGGTCTGGATCCGGACAGAGATGCAGTCATTGAAATCGCCACGATTGTGACGGATACAAATCTGAACACGCTGGCCGAAGGGCCGGTGATCGCGGTACACCAGAGTGATGCGAAGTTACATGCAATGGATGAGTGGAACACCACCCACCACACCCGCTCTGGTCTGGTCAGCAGGGTGAAGGCCAGCGACTACGACGAGCAGAGGGTCGCGCAGGAGACTATCGCCTTTGTGGAACAGTGGGTGCCGCGCGGAGCGTCTCCTATGTGTGGTAACACTATTTGCCAAGACCGACGGTTTATGGCACGGCACCTGCCGGCGTTGGAGACCTACTTTCACTATCGCAATCTGGATGTGAGCACCCTGAAGATTCTGATGCAGCGCTGGCGACCAGAGCTTGAAGCCGGATTTAACAAGACTGGCACCCATCTGGCGTTGGACGATATCCGCGAGTCTATCAACGAAATGCGCTACTACCGCGAGCACTTTCTCAAGCTGTCATAACACCGTGCTGTTGCAGTGCCCAGTCGACGTGTTCCTGCACGAGCGGCGAAGGGTGACTGCGGCGGCTCTGGAGTGCGTTGACGATGGCCTCCGAGCGGGGCGCATTGCCCAGCGCCACTGCCAAATTGCGCAGCCAGCGCTCATGGCCGATGCGGCGGATCGCAGAACCCTCCGTTTTCTCCAGGAAGGTTGCTTCCTCCCAAGTGAACAGCGTCACCAGATCCGCGTCGGCCAAGCCGTGCCGAGGCTTGAAGTCGGCCTCGTCTGTGGCCTGCGCGAACTTATTCCACGGGCAACAGAGCTGGCAGTCGTCACACCCGAAAATGCGATTGCCCATCAACGGCCTGAGTTCGGGGTCGATGCTGCCATGGTGCTCGATGGTGAGGTATGAGATGCACTTGCGGGCGTCGAGTTGGAACGGGCCGGTAAACGCATTGGTCGGGCAAATGTCCAGGCAGGCCGTGCAGGTGCCGCAGTGTTTGCTGCTGTGGGGTACGTCTACCGGGAGCGGTAAGTTGGTAAATATCTCGCCGAGGAAAAACCAGGAACCGGCATCGGCGTTGATTAACATGGTATTTTTGGCGATCCACCCCAGTCCTGCCTTTTCGGCAGCGGCGCGTTCCAGCACAGGGGCGCTGTCGACGAAGGCGCGATACTGTCCGCCGCCCACCTCGTCCTCAATACGGCGGGCCAATTGTGCCAGGCGCTTGCGAATCAATTTGTGGTAGTCGCGGCCAAGGGTGTAGCGAGAAATATAGGCCTTCTCCGGCGCTGCCAGAATTTTCAGCGGTTGCGTGTCTGGTTCCAGATAGTCCATGCGCAGCGAAAGAACCCGCAGCGTGCCCGGCACCAGTTCATCCGGTCGGGCTCGCTTGCTGCCATGGCGCGCCATATACGCCATACTGCCGTGATAATGCTGCGCCAGCCATTTTTGCAGATAGACTTCGTGCTCACTGAAGTCGACGTCAGTGACGCCCACTTGTTGAAACCCCAGCTCTGCGGCCCACTCGCGGATCCTTTGCAGCAGCGCTTCGGTGTTTTGTGGTGTAGGTTGTTGCGACAATTTGGAACGACCGCTGGATGACTTGTGGTTATAATTCTGACAGAACTAGATAGTTTATGTGCTTATTTCCGCTGCCAGAGACTGTGAGTCGAAAAAATGCACAGGGAAAAAGGGGCACTTACTTTAGTTTCAGGATCGTCTGAGCCGGTGGATGGGCGGGGCGGCCATCCGTGAAGCGAGCCTGCAAGGGCGTATTTACGGCCTATCCCGAAAAGCTCTACTCGGTTTGGCGCCGGGTTAGCAGTGAAAGTAAGTGCCACTTTTGGCTTAAGCTTAAGCAAGCACCATTCGACACAGAGAATCAAAACAGCAACAGACAGAGTGATAAAAATGTTTAGCACCGAAACGCTGTACACCGCAGAACAAACCCGCGCTCTCGATCACTGCGCCATATACGAGCACCATATTCCAGGTATTACCTTGATGTCGCGCGCCGCCGAGTATGCGTTTCAGTGTCTGCTGAGCGCCTGGCCCGACACTAAGCGTCTGCAGGTTCTGTGCGGCATTGGCAATAACGGCGGCGACGGTTTCTTGATTGCCGATCTGGCCCATAAACGCGGTATCGACGCCATCGTCTACCAATTGGGCGATCCACAAAAGATTGCTGGTGATGCCAAGCTGGCGCGGCAGCAGGCGCTTGGCAATGGGGTCAATATTGTGCCGTTTGAGGGCTCGCAGTTAGCGCCTGAAGGAGTGATTGTCGATGCCATGCTGGGCACTGGACTGACAGGTGATGTGCGCGATGAGTATGTTCAGGCCATTAACGCCATCAATGACTGCCCCGCGGCGGTGCTGGCTGTCGATATTCCGTCGGGGCTATGCGCCGACACCGGTCGGGTACTCGGCTGTGCCGTGCACGCTGATCTCACGGTGACATTTATCGGTTTGAAGCGCGGTTTATTCACGCATAGCGCGCCGGACTATGTAGGCACGGTGCACTTTTCAGATTTGGCGGTGCCCGCTGAAGTCTACGCAGCTCTTCCGGTAGATTGCACCCGCCTGGACCTGGAGCTGCTGCTCGAGCGCTTGCCTGCGCGACCGGCCACAGCACACAAAGGGTTTTACGGAACCGTGCTGGTGGTGGGCGGCGATTACGGCATGGCCGGCGCAGTTGCACTGGCCGCGGAAGCAGCCCTGCGCTGCGGTGCTGGCCTGGTGCAAGTCGCGACGCGTCCGGAACATGTCGCCGCACTCGTGGCGCGGACGCCTGAAGTGATGCCGCGCGGTGTTATTTCGGCCGAGGACTTTGCGCCCATGCTGGAGGCTGCGGATGTATTGGTAGTGGGCCCTGGTTTGGGGCAGTCCCCCTGGGCCACAGACCTGTTGCGGCGCGCCATAGCCAGCGGCAAGCCGCTAGTACTGGATGCCGATGGCCTGAATTTGCTGGCCAGTGGTGCACTGGGTGTGACCGGCCCTGCTGAGAACCGTGTGTTGACCCCTCACCCTGGCGAGGCTGCGCGGCTATTGTCATGCGAGACTGACGCTGTGCAGGCGGACAGGTTTGCGGCTGTCAGCGCCTTGCAGGCACGCTATGGAGGCGTGGCAGTTCTCAAGGGGAATGGCAGTCTGATCGCGGACGAACACAGTGTACTGCTCAGTGATTACGGCAACCCGGGTATGGCCAGTGGCGGTATGGGCGATGTGCTGAGCGGCGTGATTGGCGCACTGCTGGCCCAGGGCCTGGCGCCGCTGGAGGCGGCAGCACTTGGCGTTTGCCTGCACGGCGCGGCTGGCGATATCGCGGCTGAAGAAGGGCAGCGCGGTCTGGTAGCGTCGGACCTCATTCCGCGCCTGCGTGCATTGCTCCAATGACGATTGATCAGCAGTCGATGGCGGCATCCGATGAGGCCGCGATGGTCAGTCTGGGAGCGCGGCTGGGCGCTGCATTCGAGCCGGGCATGGTGGTGTTTTTGAAGGGCGACCTCGGCATGGGGAAAACCACGTTCAGCCGAGGGTTCATACAATCGCTGGGCCATGTTGGGGCGGTTAAGAGCCCCACTTACACGCTGGTCGAACCGTATCGCTTGCGCGAGCTGGACGTCTACCATTTCGATTTGTATCGCCTGAGCGACCCGGAGGAGTTGGAGTTCATGGGTATACGTGATTATTTTGGTGATTTGTCGGTTTGTCTGGTGGAATGGCCTGAGCGAGGCTCGGGCGCTTTGCCCTCGGCTGATTTAGTGATTACCATAGCGCGGCAAGGTCAGGGGCGCTGCTTAGTGTTTAGCGCCGCGACCGCGCAGGGCAGGCGGATTCTGGCGCGCATGAGCGTCGAATCCGGGGCAGAGACTCAACCCTGAAGTAAAAAGCAAAGCAAACGTGCGGGAGTTTTATGGGCAGGGCGTGGGTAATCTTAATAGTCCTGGGGTTATTGGGCAACTCTTCCGCGTGGGCGGCGGAGGTGCATGACGTGCGTCTGTGGCGTGCACCCGACCATACGCGTATCGTTTTCGATCTTTCCGGCCCTGCGCAACACTCGCTTATCGTATTGTCTGGTCCCAGTCGCATCGTGCTTGATCTCCAGGGCACTAACCTACGAGCAGACCTGAGCAAGCTGAAGTTGGACAATACCCCGGTGAAATCAGTGCGCTCGGGTGTGCGCGAGGGGAATAACTTGCGCGTAGTGCTGGAAATATCCGACGATGTCGATCCGCGTAGCTTTACTCTGAAGGCGAATGAACAGGCAGGTGATCGTCTGGTGCTCGATCTTTATGACCAGGTAACCAAGACTGCCGTGGTCAAAAAATCTGTTCAACACTCCGCCAAACGTGACGTTATCATCGCCATTGACGCCGGTCACGGCGGCGAAGATCCCGGCGCCATTGGTCCGAATCGCGCGCGGGAAAAGGACGTCGTCATGGCCATTGCGAAGGAGTTGGCGGCGCTGTTCAAAGCCGACAGTGGCTTTCGGCCGACGATGATCCGCACCGGTGACTACTATATCAGCCTCAAGGGGCGCAGGGATTTGGCCCGTCAGCATCAGGCGGACCTGTTTGTTTCCATTCATGCCGACGCCTTTAAGCGCAAGGAGGCGCACGGTGCTTCGGTTTATGCTCTTTCAACCGGGGGTGCTACCAGCACGGCTGCTGATTATTTGGCAGAGCGTGAGAATGCGGCAGATCTGGTGGGTGGCGTAAGCCTTGCGGATAAAGACGATGTGCTAGCGGGCGTGTTGGCGGATCTTTCCATGACATCGACATTGGATACCAGCCTGAAATTGGGCGATAAGGTGCTGCGCAATATGGATAGCATCGCCAAACTGCATAAACGCCAGGTAGAGCAGGCGGGCTTCGCCGTATTAAAGTCGCCCGATATACCTTCTATTTTAATCGAGACCGGTTTTATCTCCAATCCGCAGGAGTCCAATATGCTGGTGACACGCAGCTACCAGCAGAAGATGGCCATGGCCATCCACAGCGGTATCAGGCAGTGGTTCATGGAGCATCCACCATCGGGAACAATGCTGGCGTGGCAGAAGCAGCAGAGTGGTCATGAGTACATCATCGCGCGAGGTGATACACTCTCGGACATTGCCGATCGCTTTCGTATTCCACTGGCCGAACTCAAGAGCTACAACAGCATCAACAACAGTTCGAAGATTCTGGTGGGACAGAAGCTGAATATCCCCAAGAGCTGATAAACCGCCGCAATGCCCAAAATTCTTCTGCTCAGTTCCAGGCTGGCCAACCAGATTGCCGCTGGTGAAGTGGTCGAGCGTCCCGCATCTGTCGCCAAGGAGGTGTTGGAGAATAGCCTTGACGCAGGAGCTACCCGTATCGATATCGATGTGGAGGGTGGAGGCGCCAAACTGATCCGGATTCGGGACAACGGCAATGGCATTCCCGCTGAAGATATGCCTTTGGCACTGGCTCGTCATGCCACCAGCAAAATCACCTCGCTGGAAGATCTGGAATGCGTTGGTAGCCTCGGGTTTCGCGGTGAGGCGCTGGCCAGTATCGGTTCGGTGTCGCGCCTGACACTGACCAGTAATGGCAGTGAGCAGGGCAGTGAGGGCAGCAGCGCTGCCTGTGAAGGGCGTGAAATGGAGGTGCAACTCAAGCCCGCATCGCATCCTCGTGGCACAACGGTGGAAGTGCGTGACCTGTTTTTCAATACGCCCGCCCGGCGCAAGTTCCTGCGTACCGAGAAGACTGAGTTCAACCATCTCGAAGAAGTGGTGAAGCGTCTGGCGTTGTCGCGCTTCGACGTGGCGTTTACGTTGCGTCACAATGGCAAAGTGGTGCACAACTTAAAAGCATCCGCTGCTCAGGCCGAGACTCAGCGCCGCGTGGCGGCAGTCTGCGGCCCGGCTTTTATGGAGCAGGCTATCGCGATCGAGTCGGAGGCAAGGCCTTACCGTTTGTCCGGTTGGGTGGGGCTGCCGACGTTTTCTCGCAGCCAGGCGGACTTGCAGTATTTCTTCGTTAATGGCCGCGTCATTCGGGATCGGCTGATTGCCCATGCCGTCAAGCAAGCCTATCGCGATGTGTTGTATCACGGCCGCCACCCTGCGTTCGTACTGTATCTGGAGCTTGATCCGGCGCAGGTCGATGTGAATGTCCATCCGACCAAGCATGAGGTGCGGTTTCGCGATGGTCGTGCGGTGCACAATTTTATTTTTTCCAGTTTGCATCGCGCGCTGGCCGATGTGCGGCCCGGGCAGGAGTCCGAGCGCGACCCGTTAGCGGCGTCTTTGCTGCCAACCGATGATGGCATGGTGATAGACACGGTCACTGGTGAGATCCGCAGTCAAAGTGCCCTGGCTTGGGGAGTGCCGGGAACCAGTCGGCAGACTGTTCCCGGTCGAAGTTTCGGCGGGTCTGTGTCTGGCGTTGCTGCGTCGGGCGCCGGCCAGGTAGCCGAGCAGTTGCGCAGTTATGCGCGTTTGCACGGTATGCCTGCAGTGGAGTCTCTCGAGGAGGTTCCGCCACTGGGTTATGCGCTGGCCCAGTTGAAGGGGATTTATATTCTGTCTGAGAATGCTCATGGCATGGTGCTGGTGGATATGCATGCAGCCCATGAGCGCATTACCTATGAGCGCCTCAAGGCTGCGCGTGACGAGTCCGGCATTCGCAGCCAGCCATTACTGGTGCCGCAATCGGTGGCGGTCAGCCAGCGCGAGGTGCAGATTGCTGTCGAGCATAGGGAATTGTTCGAGCGTCTGGGGCTTGCGGTAGAAGAGGGTGGTGATGAGAGTCTGGTTATCCGCCAGATTCCGGTGGTGCTGCGCGATTCCAATGTAGAGCAATTGTTGCGTGATGTGCTTGCCGACCTGATCGAGTTCGGTAACTCAGAGCGTATTGAGGCGCACATGGATGAAATCCTGTCGACCATGGCCTGTCACGGCTCCGTGCGTGCCAATCGTCGGCTCACCATTCCAGAGATGAATGCTCTCCTGCGGGACATGGAAGAAACCGAGCGTTCTGGCCAGTGTAACCATGGTCGGCCTACCTGGATTCAAGTGGGACTGGACGAACTGGACAAGCTGTTTCTGCGCGGCCGCTGATTTAGCGATGAGCGCCGAGAAGCCACTGTTAGTCTGTCTGATGGGTCCTACTGCCTCGGGCAAGACCGATCTGGCCATAGCGATGGCACAGCGACTCGATTGTGAGTTGGTCAGCGTCGATTCCGCATTGGTGTATCGCGGCCTGGATATCGGCAGCGCCAAACCCGACTACCCCCATCATCTCGTTGATATTCGAGATCCTGCCGAAGTTTATTCTGCGGCCGATTTTGTCGCGGATGCCAATCATGTGGTGATGCAGATCCTTGAGCGCGGCAAAACACCGCTGTTGGTCGGCGGCACTATGCTGTACTTCAAGGCGTTTTTGCAGGGCTTGTCCGAGATGCCCGCGGCCGACCCCGACATTCGTGCTGAGATTGCCGCTAAAGCGCAGATGCACGGATGGCCTTATATTCATCAGGAACTGGCGCGGGTTGACCCGCAAGCCGCCGCGCGCATCCATCCGCATCATTCGCAGCGACTTAGTCGTGCGCTGGAGGTCTATCTGGCGAGCGGCGTATCTATGACCCAGTGGCACGGTAAAGAGGGCGAGTCGGCGTTTGATCGATATCGTGTTGTGCAGCTAGCGATTTGCCCACTGGAGCGAGCGGTGCTGCACGAGCGTATAGCGCTGCGGTTTGAGCGGATGTTAGCCGCCGGCTTATTGCAGGAGGTGAGTCTGCTGCAACAGCGTTCGGACCTGCATGCTGCATTGCCCGCAGCCCGCGCTGTCGGGTATCGGCAGTTGTGGCAATATCTTGACGGGCAGTGCAGTCTGGAAGAGGCCGCTCAGAATGCTGTGGCCGCGACGCGTCAGCTGGCCAAACGGCAGCTGACCTGGTTGCGAAAGTGGCCGGACCTCAATTGGATTTATACCGACGAGTCGGGAAAGCTGGCACGAAACGTGGCCGTGGATACCTGTGCGCAAAGAGCAGTGAAAGAACCTGTGGCAATGGCCTTGAACTATCTGCAACGGTCCCCACAGTATTTTCCAATCTAGGAATGAGCCTGAACGGTGGGTGTATTAAGCCCTAATCTTGAGTCGCTCATGGAGTTGTTTAAATAAGTGATCTCGCGCTGAATTTAGATGTTCAGCGGAGTCATTGTCTGTCATTTCATTGGCGA
>Ga0208768_1000103_pt1 | contig 65415 bp, 66 predicted proteins | sample AntAceMetag02UK1_FD_184760 | JGI IMG/M metagenome (GOLD analysis project Ga0208768, IMG submission 184760) | Saline lake microbial communities from Ace Lake, Antarctica - Antarctic Ace Lake Metagenome 02UK1 (SPAdes) (version 2) | ecosystem: Environmental > Aquatic > Non-marine Saline and...
CGCTGCCGAGACAGACGCAAAGGCTTACACGGACACTCGTGAGACAGCAATTACAACTGCTTATCAGAACTATGCTGACACTGCAGAGGCAGATGCAATTTCTACTGCAGCTGCAGACGCAACTTCTAAGGCTAACACAGCCGAGTCAAATGCAGTTGCTACGGCTTCCTCCGATGCAACCAGCAAAGCCAATACTGCAGAGTCCAACGCAAACACCTACACAGATACAGCAGTATCTGGGGTCAACACTGCAATTGGCAACCTTGACACAGATGACATCTCCGAAGGCTCAAACGAGTACTTCACTGACGAGCGAGCACAGAATGCAGTTGCAGTAGCAATTGCCGCTGGAACTCACGCAAACATCACAATCACCTATAACGACAGCGCTAACTCAATTAGCTTTGCTGCAGAAAATGGCGTTGCAGATTCTACCACTACTGACCTGACCGAGGGCACAAACCTTTACTTCACTGATACTCGTGCGGTAGATGCTCTAGAGGCTGTTGTGCCTAACTTTACAGAGATAGATATTAGCTCTGTTGCTACTCAGGTGGCTGCCACTTCTACAGTAGCGACAGCAAGCCAGGCAGTAGCCTACACCTTTGATGGTGAAAGCTACCGTTCTGCTAAGCTCATCGTAAAGGTTGCTTACGGAACACACACTGAGGTATCTGAGGTCCTATTGACCCTAGACACTTCCGACAACATTGCCATTACCGAGTATGCAGTGGTTGGAACCAATGGTTCTGCATCTACAATTTCCGCTGGGATGAGCGGGACAGATGTACAGTTGCTTGTTACTACAACAAACAACAACTCCACAATTACCGTAATGGGAACACTACTAGTATAATAAACTGAGAAAAGGAGTGGCAGTCAATGGCTACAAGCAACAAAGACTTTAGAGTCAAAAATGGAATACAGGTTGCTGGGGACGGTGCTTTTAACGGCACCATCTCAGCTGCCACTCCTACCTCAGATGGACACCTAACGACTAAGGGGTATGTCGATGGACTACTTGCGCAACCAAATTTTCCACGCTCATCTGCCCCACCAGAGACTGCAAACGATGGAGATCTTTACTTTGACACCACGTTTGGAAGAATAGCCATATACTTTGGTTCTGCTTGGACCTACATCGCTACTATTGCAGATGCAGAATTCTTGCCAGACCACATTCACGACACCTCTATCGACGGTAATGGCCTAATCGTAACAAAATTCTATGACGCTGGCCTAGTAACTGACGCTAGCGGAGATTTTGTTGATGCTGGCAATGCATTCACTACCACTTGGGCAACCACGTGGAATGGCGGCACAGCAACAGACAATTTTAACTAGATTTCATGCTATAATTATATAAACGAGGAGATATACGTGGCAACAAGGATGCAGCAAAGACGGGGTACGTCTTCACAATGGACCACCGCAAACCCAGTAATGGCCTCTGGTGAAATTGGATTTGAAACAGACACCAATAAACTAAAAATTGGTGACGGTGTAAACATCTGGGCAAACCTATCGTACTTTATTGACGAGACAAATCTTTCTGCTTCTCTTGGAGACTATGTAGAGCTTTCTTCAGTAGGTGTAGCCGATGGTGTTGCATCACTAGATGTAAATGGATTTGTTCCAGCTGCTCAATTAAATATTGACGTTTCTGGTGATATTGACTCGGCAATATCTGCACTAGTAGCTTCCGCTCCAGGAACCTTAGATACCCTTAATGAATTAGCGGCAGCTCTAGGGGATGATGCTAATTTCGCAACTACCGTTACAAATGCTATGGCATCACTTATCCCTAAAAGCACAGTAACGACCTCACAAGACCTAATAGTGGCAGACGGCGCTAGTTCTGTTACTCGCTTAGGTATCGGCGCAGACAATACAGTTTTGAAAGTAGTTGATGGCTCAATAAGCTGGGCTGATTCATCCTCTAACAACTTTGTGATTTCAATGGATGGCGGCACTAACAACACGACTACATTTGATTTACCTAAAGCGGCAGGTCCATACTCAATAGCTTTCGCAACTCCTGATACAACTTTTGATGTTTACTTACTTGATGCCTTTGGTAACATACTTGGCTACTCAGGCTCTGCTTCAATAGTTGCAGATGAGCCTTTTGTTACCGTTGTAGTTTTAGGTATTTCAGAAACTCAAGTCGCTACTTTTCTATACACGGGTTCCGTTTCTGTCCCGAGTTCCGCAGGTGAGACAATCAAAGCTGGCGCATACCTAACTTCGGCAACACCAACTGATTTACCTACAATAGATGATACAACGGCACTTGTCGGCGGAAACTTTGCTACAGATGTAGAAATCTATTTTGAGAGCGAAGGCTATTCCGAACAAGCTAAGAACTTAGTCCGAACTAATGAAAAGCAACTTGTTGTGACTAGACCAGATAATCTCATAGAAGACTATGCTCCTTACACTATTAGGGCAGAAAATCCTGGGATACAGCAACCAACTTCATCTGGAGCTAACCTTATAAGTGGAATCACGGCTGGGACTGATCCTACTTGGATTACAAGTTCGCCGCTCAACATAGCTGCTCCTAATGCTGCCTTTAGTCAAACGCTAGAGGCAAGTGACGCGTTAGGTTCAATAGCTAGTTACGTGGTTCATTCTGGTTCGCTATTGTCTGGCTTATCCTTAGACTCTGCTACTGGTGTTTTGTCAGGCAGCCCGTCTGCTGGCTCAGCTACTTTCGTAGTCAGGGTTACAGATGATGGTGGCAACTTTACAGACAAAGAGTTTGAGCACTCAGCTATCTTTGCACAGGGTGGAGTTGAAACAGATTCAGGCGGATACCGCTATCACACTTTTACCACGGCAGGAACATTGGAAGTATTTGGCAGCGTATCTGCTGAGTATTTGGTTATAGCCGGTGGTGGTGGTGGTGGTGCAGCTAGTAGCGGCAGTATTAGCACTTACCGCAGTGGCTCAGGTGGCGGCGGCGCAGGAGGCTGCCTATTAGGAACTACCACCCTTTCGGTTGGTAATCAAGCGATTACCATCGGAGCAGGCGGCGGTGTGCAAACTCAAGGAAGCAATTCGGTATTTGTTGTTACTGCCACGGGTGGTGGCTTAGGTAATCAAGGCGACCTAGGTGGTGACGGTGGCTCAGGTGGCGGCGGCGGTGGAAAATACAATGACAATAGTAATACAACTGGCGGCTCTGGCATCGCAGGTCAAGGGTTTGATGGTGCGGCAGGCACTGGGGCTGCGCCTTATGGCGGTATAAATCAGTATCAAACAGGAGGAGGAGGAGGAGGAGCTAATAGCGCTGCTTCTGGTAAGACTGGAGGCTCAGGAATTACAACAGTTACCGACTGGGCAATCGCAACATCAACGGGAGTTTCGGACGGCTATGCTGGCGGCGGCGGCGGCGGTGACGGGTTTTTTGGTGGTAATGGAAACCGTGGCGGTGGTCAAGGTCACAGCGGAAACTCAAATACTGGGACTGCAACCGAGGGTTTCATAAACACAGGTAGCGGCGGTGGCGGCGGCGGTCAAGGAACTACGTCGGGTGGCACAGGTAAGCAAGGTGGTTCGGGGATCGTAATAGTTAGGTATGCAATCTAATGGCACATTTCGCAGAAATAAATAATGACAGCATTGTTACCAGAGTGCTGGTTACTGATAACGCTATGCCCAATGAGGGGCTTGATTGGCTGGTTGAGAATCTAGGTGGAACTTGGATTCAAACTAGCTACAACACCTACAAGGGCGAACACGCATTAGGTGGGACACCTTTACGCAAGAATTACGCTGGGATTGGTATGACTTACGATTCTGAGCGTGATGCTTTTGTGGCAGAAAAGCCCTTTGAAAGCTGGTTGCTTGATGAAGAAACTGCTACATGGGGAGCGCCTAGCCCTATGCCTAGTCAGGGCTACTTTGAGTGGAATGAAGATTTACTTGAGTGGACCGAAATAGAACCAGAAATCGCACCTGAGTAATGGAAACGTTAGAGCCTCACGCTAGGGGTATCTTTATTAAATACCTCTAATGTGATATAATTAAATTAATTAGATAGGGTATAGATGTCAAAAAAAATTATTTTTAAGCCGTCAATTTTAGAGCAACACCTTGCTGGAAATGTGCCAGTTCCAGCAGTAAGTGCTATCCCAGAATGGTTTAGGAAATTTTCAAGGTATAAGGGCAAAAGCAAAAAAATAGAGCATTATTCTGATGGCAATGTAAACACAACAATTAAAGCCTGCCCGCCAGTAATGGACGCCTTTTCTACTGGTTATATAATTTCTCTAAGAAGTGACATATTTGTAAGAAATGAAGATAATGAAATCTCCGTAACTTGGTCCTACGGCGGACCCGATTTTATTTCTAATCATAACCAAGACCAGGTTCCAGATGCCCTTATCCCAGAGCATTGCAACCCAAAGCCCTTTAAGTTTGAAAATGTTTGGTCAATTATTTTGCCAAAGGGGTACTCTGCTCTGATAACCCACCCATTTAATAGGAACGATCTACCATTTTTAACGCTATCTGGAGTTGTTGACCTAGACAGTTACCATAATACAGTAAATCTGCCTTTTCTTTTTAAGAAAAGCACCAGCGGAATCATCCCAGCAGGAACACCAATTGCCCAAGTTTTTCCTTTTAAAAGAGAGGCTTGGCATCATTCAATCGAAGAACACGACCCAAAGTTTTCCGAATCACAACTGGCAAAGGTCCATTCAAAGATAGAGCGGGGATACAAGCTCTTTGATTGGAAGAGAAAAGATTTTAAATAAGCTATTATAATTATATAAGTAAATACCCTTAGGAGTACAATGTCAACACGCATGCAACAGCGCAGAGGTACGTCAGACCAGTGGACGACCGCAAACCCTACCCTAGCTGAGGGTGAATTTGGTTGGGAATCCGACACTAATTCATTTAAAATTGGTGACGGTGTAAATAACTGGTCATCCCTTGAGTACTTTCAAGATAACGAGGCACTTAGTGCATCACTTGGTGACTATATAGAGATCAGTTCTTTGGCAGCTCCAGATGGTGTTGCTACTCTAGATGTCAACGGCACCCTTGAGCCAACACAAATTCCTTCATCACTAGCAACTACTTCATATGTAGATGGTGCTGTATCTAGCCTAATTGATGCTGCTCCTGGTGCACTGGATACCCTCAACGAATTGGCAGCGGCACTTAATGATGACGCTAATTTCTTTACAACAATCGGAACAGATATTTCTGACGGAGATACCGCAACTCTTACAGCTGCAGAAGACTATGCAGATGGGCTTGCTGTTAATTATGACCCCGCTGGAGCAGCAGATGCTGCAGAGACAGCTACAAATTCATACACAGATGGCGAAATCTCAACTCTTGACACATCACTAAAAGCATATGCAGATACTGCAGAGTCTGATGCAATCTCTACAGCATCATCCGATGCAACTGCTAAAGCAGATGCCGCAGAAGCTAATGCAGAGTCTTACACAGACAGCCTTATCGGTGACGTAACAGTGGACGGTACTGGTGGAAATACTGTTACAGACAGAATTGCATCAGCAGTATCTAGCTTAGTTGACTCGGCACCTGGTGCCCTCGACACCCTTAATGAGCTTGCATCGGCACTTAATGACGATGAAAATGCATTTACAACATTGACAGCCTACGCTGATCAAGCAGAGCTGGACGCAGTTTCGACATCAAATGCGTATACAGATTCAGCGGTAGCTGGAGCACAACCAACTTTCACCAACAACTTTATGTTGATGGGTGCTTAAAACATCTGTTATAATAGAAGACATAGGAGTAAATAAATGACAACATCGTACAAAGTGCTAGGGCAATCAGCCCCTGCTAACACTAGCAATGCAGACCTATATACGGTTCCTGCATCTACAGAGGCCGTTATCTCTACCCTTCTGGTCACCAATACCACTGGGGCTGAAGTCACCTGCCGCATTTTCGCAAGGGTAGCAGGAGAAGTAGCAGCAACCTCAAACGCCATTATCTATGACGGTACGGTTGCAGCAAACGACTTTAAAGCAATTACAGTTGGTATTACACTAGCTGCAACAGATGTTATTTCAGTACAATCGGGCACTGAAAATTCACTGACATTTCAAGCATTTGGATCGGAGATTGCATAATGGCAGTAAGTAGTTTCGGCGCAGCCGCATCATCACCATCTGGCTCATTCAGTAACTTTGCGGTATCTGTTACGTCTACAGATAACACTACAGTTCCTCTAGACTCAGATTACCCAGCAGGAAGATATGAGATATCTTTAGAAGGCGGCGACACAACCTTTGACATTTACGCCGTATCTAAAAATGGACTTTACGCTGGTTACACAAAAACTTCCGTTATTGAGATTTCCGACATCTTTAACAAGGTGATCGTTATAGGGGCAGATCTTGGTGAAAAGATACTGTTTACATACTCTGGAAAACTGAATTCTACATCTTCCTCTGGTGACTCCGTAGTCTCTGGAGCATTTGTCTCTACCATCGGAACACCGTCTCTCCCAAACATCGATACCGCAACACTTATAACTGGAGGAAACTTCGCATCTGACGTTCAGGTAGAGTTTGTTGGGCAAAATAACGTTCCTCAGTCAGCTAAGGCTGTCACGAGGATATCTTCTACTCAGCTAAATGCCGTAAGGCCAGATAGCTTCAATGTCTCCAATTCGCCATATACGCTTCTTGTGTCTAACCCTGGAATACCAGTTCCTTCAGGCACCGATGCGCACAAGGTTGTAAATGGAGTGACAGCTGGTACAGTCCCAACATGGATTACTGGATCCTCAGCCTTCTACAATCTTCAGGGGCTCACAACAGCTACCTTGCTAGAGGCAACAGACGCAAACTCGGACGTGGAATACACCCTCGCTAGTGGTACTTTGCCAGCAGGTCTATCCTTGAATGTAAACGGAACTGTAGAAGGAACCTTTAGTGGATCGGCCACCGAGGGCGACTCAACCTCTATCACTATTAGAGCGACCGATGGGGGTGGCAACTTTACAGACAAAGCCATTAACTTTATAGCTAATGACAAGCCAGTATGGGTTACTTCATCAGTACCAGACGCAGGCATCTTGGTTACTTACTCCCAAAATCTTTCCACGTCTACTGGCTCAGCAGGCGGATCTGTGACATATCAGGTCTTCTCGGGCACTCTTCCTGCAGGAATAACACTGTCTAGCTCTGGAGCTTTATCTGGAGCTTCTACTTCTGACCCAGGAACAACAGCCACTTTTACGGTTAGGGCCACAGATGCTGCTGGAGCCTTTGCAGACCAAGTACTGACATTGCTGACTAACCCACCACTCGAGATTTCGGGTGGGTCATTAAGTAGTGATACAACCTATTACTACAGAAGCTTTTCATCTAGCGGAAGTATTACTGTAGGAGGCGGCCCACTTAGCTGTGATGTCACAATCCAAGCTGGTGGTGGCGGTGGAGGTACTGGCGGCGCAGGCGGCGGCGGCGGTGGCGGTGGCTGTCTTACATATTTGGGACAGTCAATAAATACTACTTCTATTAGCGTTGGCAGCGGAGGAGGCGCAGGCGGCGGAGGCGGCGGCTCATCCATGAGCGGCGTTGGTTCGACCAGCGGCGGCGGCAACGGAGGATCATACGCACCAGGCGGTGGAGGCGGCTCAGGCGGCGGCGGGTCCTCTGGTAGCTACTCACCCCAAAGAACCGCTGGATCTGGTATATCTGGTCAGGGCAATAATGGCGGCTCAGGGTCCTCTTCTGGCTCGGGCGCCGGTGGCGGCGGAGCAGGTAGCGGCGGCAGCTCATCTATTGGATCTATTAACCAAAACTCTGGTGGTGGAGCAGCAAGAGGCGTATTCTCTATGTCATTCGGCGGAGGAGGTGCTGGAGGAAGCTTCGGCAACACTAACAGTTACTACGGCGGCGGCGGTGGCTATGGCGCAGGCGGCTCAGGTGGATATAATGGCAACCCCGGAGCCGGCGCCAGCAGTGGAAGAGTTGTAGTTAGATACCTAAGGAGCTTAATAGACTAATGAGTAAAAACTTTGCTAAAATAGAAAACGGTATTGTGGTTGACGTTATTGTTGTCCCAGCAGATTCTTCACCTAGCTTCTTTGAAGAAGTTCTTAAGAGGCCTGGGCAGTGGGTTGAATATAGCCTAACTGGAGAGTTCAGGAAACAAGTTCCAATTTTGGGCTCAGTATATGATGAAGGCTTAGACGTCTTTATACTTCCTAGACCATATGCGTCTTGGTCTTTAGACGCTAACAATGACTGGCAAGCCCCAGTTTCACTCCCTGGAGACTCTTGGACACCAGGTTCCGACACTGGAATGGTTTATATTTGGGAAGAAGAGTCTCAGTCTTGGATCGGTGTTAGTCAGCTATAGAAGCAATCGACTAAATAGTTTGTCCTAGTGTGGTAAAATAGACTAGGAGAAAAATGACTAGTCCTTCCAACCTTTATGCAGAAAAAGTGTTTGCTGAGCATCCACTTGCTCTTTGGGCTCTGGATGATAAAGCAGATTACGTATCTCTAATTCAAGATTCATTTAGAGATATCTCTTCTATTAGCTGGACAATATCTGGCGGTACTGCAGAAAATAATTTATTAGTATCAGATGAACCATTTCCAAATACATATACTACGACTCTTTCTGGAGATGGTTCAGGTCAAATAGTAGCTATAAGTCCAGAAATTACAAATTTAAATATTTTTAGTGAAAGCCTTGCCACATTTGCGGTAGGGCTTTCTCTATACTCTGAGAGCGCTTATGTTTCTAGCTTTGAGATTGGCTACGAGTATGACGACGGTCTTGAAACAATCCAAGTCTTAAGAACATTTAACACCTCCGTTACGAATAACTGGCTTTTTCTCTCTGAGACATTCGATATCCTAGAAGACGGAACAAACTTTAGGCTTGTTCTTAAAATCAACTATATTGCACTTGGTACACCGCCAGATGACTACAAATTTTATATCAACGGCCTTAGCCTTGGTCAGTGGGCAGAAGAGTTTCACTCTTCATCTCTTGGTGTAGACACTATATCGTTCCCCTCAGATATAGCCCTATCTCAAAATTCAGCGGTATTAGCAGCTGCATACGGACTACAAGAGCTACCAGCCTATTACCTGACTAATGACAATGCGCTAGTTGCTCGTAACTCTGGAATACCAATGGTTTACGGGACATCAAATGTTACCCTGCTATCCCCCAACTCATACAACCCATCCTTAATAGTTCCTGGACTAGGATTTATGAATGAGCTGGGAAGGTTTAGAACCTACAGTGTTGAGATGTGGCTAAGGTTAAACGCTGGATCCGCAATAGAGAGAAGAATCTTTGGACCAATTGCATCTACAGATGGACTTTATGTAGAAGGTCCTTTTCTTACACTAAAGGTTGGAGATAGGTCTGAGTCGCACTTTGTAGGTGAATGGTTTAGGCCAATGCTAGTTCATGTTAGAACTTCTGGTAACTCTGCAAGCCTTCTCGTAAATGGAGAAGAAGTTGTATCTTTTATAATCAATTCATTAAAGCTTGATCTACCCTCAGAATTTAACAATCAGGGTAAGAGTCAGGACTGGTTGGGATTCTACGCATACGATGATGTATCTCCAACTGGAGTTGATGCGGTAGCCATATACTCTTATCAAGTTCCGCTCGTAGTAGCAAAGAGGAGGTGGGTCTACGGTCAGGGTGTAGAGCTGCCAGAGAATATCAATACCGCATACAGCGGTACATCGACACTAATTGACTATGCTTTTGCTGATTATACAAGCAGCTATAGTTACCCAGATTTTGGTAAGTGGAATCAGGGAGCCAAGGAAGGCTTTGCTGCAGATAATAACCTGCTATCTTTTACAGATTACTCACTGCCAGACGTTTATTTCACTGACAAGACATACGACGAATGGCTTGCTGCTTGTGATGGCATAGCAACCACTGTGGGGAGCGTGGTGACCTTAAAGCCAGAGGGGTGGGATAATACAGAGGGGTATTTGCAGTTTAACAGGCTAAACCTTCTTGATGAAAATACTGCAGCAATATATGGCTTGTTTGAAGAGGTTGTTGCTCCAGATACAGAAGAGATATTATTTAAGCTAGAAAATCCAGCAACTGGAAACTACCTTAAAATTACAAGCCTCAATGATTCGATACTTTATAAGTTTAAGTACAACGGAATAGAAGAGACAATTTACGAAACAGCTAAAAATCCAGGTAGCGATATCATCCTTGCAGGACTGCACCTAAGAAGATTTGCTAGCACATTTGGAAAGAATGTTGCAAACTTTTTGGGTAATCCAAGTCAGATTAAAGTTTATGTCGGTGGAAGCAAAGAGTTAGATCAGACATACTCTGGATACATACACAGAGTAGCTTTCTCAACTGCCAGAAATCTATCAGATATTATTGGATGGTTCGATGCAACTGGAACAATGCAAGACTATCAGGATCTGTTTGACGAGTACGCAACTGGATCAATAGCTGACGCTGGTGAAGAATACTTTGGAAACAATAGCAACCATTGGGAAGATCTTTGGGATGGTGGATTCCCCGATACATTCCCTACCGAGCCAATTACAGAATATGTCGCAAGCTATATGCTGTTGCCACAGCAAAGATTTGGAAAGTTAATCCTAGATATTGCGGTAGATGCGTATTGGGAAGACTATCAGCCACTTTCATACTTTGCTCAGTTTGTCAAGGACGCCAGAGGTGAATCATTCTATGACCTAGATTTTATTCAATTTAACATAGACTACCCAACTCCAACAAGCATCATAGGTGGGTTCTATGACACATCATCTTCTATCGTAAAGACATATATCTCATTTCAGTACATAGTTGAGGGTGCTAACAAAAATAAAAACGCATTTACCAATGAGGTATTCCTATCAACAAACAATGTGATTGAGCCAGGAGATGAATGGCTATATACTAAGTATGAAGTTCTAGACGGCACAATTATTTACCCACCAGGAAATACTAGTTTCGTAGACTTGGGAATTGTTGTTCACATAGAAGGGAAGCCAACTGGAATAATCAGTCAGCCAGTAAGAATAAGATCCTTACAGCTCGCATCTCAGGCATTTAACGAGTACTCTTCAAATCCAATCGGCACAAGGTTTGGAAGTCCAATTTATCCATATAAAAAGTCTGGAGTATACTTCGATTACAAGAGTCGTAATCCATTTAGAATTTATAAAGGAAGCACCCCGTACTTATACCTGACAAAAAATAGTGGTATTCAGCAGGTGGGAGAATATGACCCTCTAGTAGACAGAGGCCTATCAATACCAATCAACCAGGCACTGGCTACAGATTATAATGTAATTGCTATGCAAATGGCCTTGAGGTACGGAGACCCAGTATTCCCAGAAAAAGAAAAGCAAATTTTTGAGGTACAGGCAAACAATGCCTATCTAAAGTTTTATATCATATCCACACATCCAGATGGTAGTCGTGGAAAGATCTATGCAAAAAATACTTTAACTGGTCAGCTAGATAACGGCATAGCCTTCTACTTGAATGGGAATATTGTAAGAGAACCAGAGCTAACTATAGATGAGTGGGCAATGCTAGGGTTTAGCTTTGCAAATAATCTAAACCTAGACAATGCTGTAGGGGCTCTTAGAATTAATGGTCCAATATTGGTAAACAACATAACTCACTATGAGTCAACGAACTTGCAAGAGGTTCAGAATGTTAGCGTTAGGCCTTGGTTTAAAGTTAAGTTTTTAGGTACAAATGATCTTGATTGGCAATTCTGGTCTTCCGCATTTCTTTGGAATGGTGTATTAGTGCTATCTTCCACAAGCTACTATGGAGTAAATCCATCGGAGATATACAAGACTTACACTGGAACAAACAAGTTTATTGTTGACGATGATAGGCTTTTATCGTTTGGGGAATACGAATATAACACATATAAAGACATAGCTTGGGAGTCTGCAGTAATCAGACCAGTCTGATGTGGTATACTAGTGGTTATGCAAGACAAATTTGAAGAAGCACTTGGTAAAGCCAAGGTAACTCTAGTAGATCCTACAGGTTATGCCTGGGGAGTATATGTTTGGAAAAAGTCAAATGGTAAGTGGTTTACAGATGGTCAGGGAAATGTCCTTAATGTTCCTGCCAACCGTGGAGATGAAAATCAAATTCAAAAACTAAAAGATGCTGCAAGGCATCACGGCGAGCCAGATGGTCAGCCGCACTTTTTTGCTGGCACAGCCAGGATTACAGATGAAGAACACTCTGAGCAGTTAGACAGAATGAAACAAGGTTTGATACCTAGCCTTAATGATGTTGGTGCACTAATTGCAGCCAAACAAACCTTAGATACCTATGGAGATGAAGAATAATGTCACAAGAATATATCATAGGAGCATCTCTACCAGAACTGGAAGAGCAAGAGAATGATTTTGCTAAAAAGGACGCATTCTCAAAAGACTGGGAATCACTAAAAGATTACTCTGGACTAGAAAAGAATTTTAAGCGCAGGACAGACAGGGGCATATCAAAACTATACGATACTGCTCAGAATAATGGTGTGGACACATCTGCTTATAGTTATCAGCAGGCATCACGATCATATCAGGGTGGAAGAGAAGACTCTAGATCAAAGGAAATAAATCCAGGAGATGTGTTTAGAAACGGCTACGGCCTCTTTGACGTAATAACTCCACCATGGAACCTATACGAACTAGCTAACTACTACGATACATCTTTTGCTAATCACGCAGCTATCGACGCCAAGGTAGAAAACATTGTTGGCTTGGGGTACGACTTTGAAGTATCAGATAGAACAATGCTTAGAATAGAAAGCTTTCAGGACGAGCAGGCGGTGGCTAGGGCAAGGAATAGGATTGAGCGATCTAAGATTGAGCTTAGGGACTGGACAGAAAGCCTTAATCGAGACGATTCTTTCACCAACGTAATGATGAAATTTTGGACCGATGTAGAGGCAACGGGCAATGGATATCTTGAAATTGGAAGAACTGTTAGTGGTCAGATTGGCTATCTAGGTCACATTCCTTCAACAACAATGCGTGTAAGAAGGCAGAGAGATGGATACGTTCAAATTATTGGAAACAAGGTTATTTACTTTCGTAACTTCGGTGCCAAGAATCAGAATCCTATTACTGCAGATCCAAGGCCAAATGAAATCTTGCACTATAAGGCTTACTCCCCACTAAACACTTTTTATGGAGTTCCAGACATAATCTCCGCCATGACAGCACTGCAGGGGGATCAGTTGGCTTCTCAGTACAACATAGATTATTTTGGCAACAAGGCGGTACCAAGATATGTCGTAACCCTAAAGGGTGCAAAGCTGTCATCCGACGCTGAAGACAAGCTATTTAGATTTTTGCAGACAAGCCTCAAGGGGCAATCCCACAGAACACTCTATATTCCCTTACCAGGAGATTCTGACAGCAACAAGGTAGAGTTCAAGATGGAACCAATTGAAAGTGGTGTACAGGAAGCTTCATTCAACGAATACCGTGTTCGCAACAGAGATGACATTCTTGTAGCCCACCAGGTTCCACTTTCTAAGATTGGTGGTGCAGATAGCTCATCTATCGCATCAGCTCTTGCACAGGATCGTACCTTTAAAGAGCAGGTAGCTAGGCCAGCACAAAAAAATCTTGAAAAAATGATTAACAAGATTATTCACGAGAAAACAGATGTCGTTAACTTTAAGTTTAATGAGCTAACACTTACGGATGAGATTGCTCAGTCTCAAATTATCGAAAGATACGTTAAGACTCAGGTCATGGTTCCAAACGAAGCCAGGTCAATACTGGGGCTACCTCAGCGACCAGATGGAGACGAACCTTTCGAGATGTCAACAAGGCAGTCTTCAGATGCACGAGCTAACTTGGCGGGTAATAGGCAGAGGGATGCAGAGCGAGCTAATGGCAACTCAGATAGTCCTTCAACCGTTTCTGGAAGGAATGCAGGCGGCGAAGGAGCTTCCTCCGAGTAATCTGTTTTTATGTTATGTGGTATAATCTATTATCATGTCATGTATTGTAGAAGGTTGCGAAAACAATAAAATTGTTGCAAAATCAATGTGCTCAAGGCACTACAATAGGCAACACAGATACGGCAATACGTCTTTTGTAAAACAGAACAAAACCCCACCAGAAACTTGTGTATGCGATGGCTGCGACAGGAAGCCAAAAGCTAAGTCTTTGTGCGAGGCTCATTATGCAAGGTTTACAAGAGACGGTAAGACCTTTAATAGAGGTCCAGTAAGGCAAGTTAGAACTTATTTAGATAACGATATTTGCATCATGCCAAGGTGTAACGAAAAGCCATTTGGAATCGGAATGTGCAGAAAACACTATCAACAGCAACATAAACATAAGCTAGATTTTTCAAAAATACTTTATTTATTTGAAGTTGGCTGCAAAACATGCGGCAGTCTAAAGAATCTGAGTATAGACCATGACTACAGTATCTGCAAAGATTCCTTTGCATGCGATGTTTGCTTTAGAGGAATTCTTTGTGGGCCGTGCAAGAGGGCACTAGGGATAGTGAAGGACAGTACCGATATTTTAAAAAATATGATTTTGTATATTCAAAAATAAAATTGTAATAAAAACGTGATATAATAATGAGTAATATGAACATTTCTAAAGCTGGTATAACTACAGACGGTTTGTCTATTCGATTTTCTATACCAATTTCTAAGGTAGATTCGGAAAGACGTCTTGTTTCTGGATTTGCAACTACAGACGCAATAGACAAGCAGGAAGATGTTGTAACTGCTCAGGCTAGCATAGATGCCTTTTCAAAATTTCGTGGTAATATCCGAGAGATGCACGGACCAACTGCTGTTGGCAAAATGGTCTCCTTTAGAGAAGACAAGTACTTTGACCCAGAAACCAAAAAGATGTATAACGGAGTCTTTGTTTCTGCATATGTTTCAAAGGGTGCTCAGGACACTTGGGAAAAGGTCCTAGATGGCACCCTTTCTGGTTTTTCCATCGGTGGAAAGATGAATAAGTGGGATGACGCCTACGATGATAATCTAGACAAGAAAATCAGGATTATTAAAGAGTATGACCTTGTGGAGCTATCCTTGGTCGACAATCCAGCAAATCAGTTTGCTAACATAATGTCTATTGAAAAGAATGAGGCAGGAGAGCTTTTCGTAAAAGGAGAGGGCTCAGATACCATTCTTGAAAACGTATTCTGGGATAAAGATTCTGGCATTGTCCTGCTATCGGAGAACGACTCTGAGTCCAGTCCAGTAAATGGAACCCAGATGGAAAACATAGGTTTCGTTGAAAAAACGGATAATGAAAAAATAGAAATGATAAAATTCTTAGTTGATAGTGCTAAAGGCATTAACACTGAGATTAACAAGGAGGTAAGTCCTATGACTGAAGAAAACACAGAAGCTACTGTCGAAGACATCGTAGCTGAGACTGTTCAAAAATCAGATGAGGTCGCTCCAGAGGTAGATACAGCTGTTGATTCCGATGTTGCCAAGTCCGAAGATGTAGATTCAGAGAAATCTGAATACATGATGGACAAGGAAAAAAAGGAAAAGATGGTAGATGGTGAAGAAGAGATGGAAGACGAAGAAATGAAGTCTGAAAAGTCTGAAGACCCTGACGAAGTATCTAAATCATATGATGCAACCGCAGCCCTAGTCGAGCTAAAAGACGGAATTGCATCAGCCTTTAGCGATCTTTCTGCAATTGTCAAATCACTTAATGGTGAAATTGCAGAACTAAAGAAGTCGGTTAGCCACGTATCCTCAAAAATTGAAGATGCTGAGACCGATTTTGTTCAATTCGGAAAGAGGATGGAGGCCGTTGAGGCCGAAACAGCTTTTCGTAAATCTGGCGATCTAGGCGAGATCGTGCAGTATCAACCACAGAAGGTTGAAAAAACCCTATGGGGCGGGCGTTTCCTCAAAACTACCGATTCTAAACTGTAACAATCACTTAGGAGGTGACAATATGTCGGAAGATATTAAAAAGAACTATCCAGGAGCAGGAGCCAACGAAGTTAATGGCGAAGGTGCATTTGCGTCTGGGGGTATTGGTGGAGTAACTGATCCAGGTGGAAACACACTTGGTAATATTCCAACTGCCCAATTTGGTGTTTCTAGTGGTCCCAATGCCGTCAATCCTTCGGGTGATGCAGGCAGCGGTATTCTACGTCCAGAGCAAGCACGTCGTTTCATTGACTATGTCTGGGACGCAACTGTTCTCGCCAAGGATGGTCGTCGTGTGACTATGCGAGCGAACACTATGGAGCTCGAGAAGGTCAACGTTGGTGAGCGCGTAATTCGTGCAGCAAACCAGGGCGATTCTACTTATACTAACGCTGGCGCTACCTTTACCAAGGTAGAGCTAACGACTAAAAAGATCCGTTTGGACTGGGAGGTCTCAGCTGAGGCTCTCGAAGATAACGTCGAGGGTGCAGCCCTTGAGGACCACTTGGTTCGACTAATGACAAACGCATTTGCAAATGACATCGAGGACCTTGCTATTAACGGTACTGGTTCTGTCAGTGACGGCGGATTCTTAAGCATTATGGAAGGTTTTGTCCCACGAGTCAGAACCAACGGTGACGCTCACGAGTCTGTTGTTACCGTTACCGAGGATGCATGGACACCAGAGGTAATGCAGGGAATTATTCTCTCGCTTCCTCGCAAGTACCGTGCACTTAAGAGTAATCTTAAGTTCTATGCTGGAACCGATGCGTTCCAGGGAATCGTTGCTAATAACGGTACACTATCGGATGCAATTGCTGAAGCTCTTGGAAAGAATGGTAATACTCAGGGTAACACCCAGTCTTACCTAGACGGAGAAGGCCAGACATTTGGTGGTGCTCGCACCACTCGTGTCCTAGGCATTGACGTCATGGAGGTTCCATACTTCCCAGCAGGCTACGTTGACCTCACGTTCCCACAGAATCGCATCTGGGGATTCCAGCGTGACATCACCGTAAACCGCGAATATGTTCCAAAGAAGGACACCATTGAATACACCGTATTCGTCCGCTTTGGCATTCAGTGGGAAGAAGAGGACGCTATCGCATTTGCAGACGCAGCTGCGGATAGCTAATCTATAGTTAACCCTAGAGGAGGGCGGTGGCTTTTGCCTCCGCCCTCTTCTGTTATCTGTTATAATTATTTCTGGAGGTTTTTTAAAATGGCAGGGAAAACAAAAACAGAATCGGTAGCTGCAGAAAATAACATTAATTCTGCTTTAATTAAAGAAGATGCATCACAAGATGAAAACATGATTGGCTCATCACTAGACAACAGCCCCACAGTAAAAAAGACACCAGCACTAAAGCCAAGCGACAAAGGGGTCATATCTTCTGGAAGCGCAAGTATGCCAAAGAGTTCAAAGAAGTCAGAACCAAAACCTAAAATAAAAAAAGTTGCAATACTGTCAACTAAGAACGTGAACTGGCTAGGTGTAGGCGCTTTGGGTAAAGGGTACAATATCGTAACCCCCGAGCAAGCAGAACAGTGGCTAACGAGAAGTCACGTTCGTGAAGCTACTCCAGAAGAAGTGGCAGAAAGTTTTGAAGGCCAGTAATGGAAGTATTGAGGACTCCTCCATATAATTTGTCGGTAGATGTGGCTGTATCTGAACCCACGACTCCTTACGAATACACAATTACTGATATGTCGGATAACTCAACTATCTCTGGTACAAGAAGCTCAAACTCGAATTCCATTGTTTCTATTACCCTCGAGTCAAAATACGATACTCAATACTTAGTTTTGATAGATGACGAAGAGCACTTCTTTGACGTTGTTCGTCCATACGTAGACCCAAAGACTAAGGGTGCGACTGCATCAGAAATCACAGACTACGCAAAAAACGAAGAGCTTGCAAGAGCAATTATTGACTCTGTCGTAATAGAGGGATTCTATTATCAGAAGAGAATAATCCAGACTACCGGACTTGGTGCAGACTACATACCGCTTTGGGTAGATGCCAAGAAGTTATCAAGAATATATGAAAACAACGTGCTTGTTTATGACGCTGAGAACGAAGAGCTTTACGAAAAGGCATACGGATTGTCTGACGATAAGACATCAATAGTTGAAGTTTATCCAGACATAATTAATAGGCGTGAGGGAGCTTCAAATTATTTACCAGCGGCCTCATCTGATATGATTGATCTTAAGTATGTATATAAGGGATTTCCCAAAACATTTGACTATACTCTTGTTGTAGAACATGGATATAAGAGGGTTCCAAATGATATCGTTCGCGCTACAGAGCTTTTGATCGAAGACATTTCGTGCGGCAAGCTGGACTACTACAAGCGATATATCGCTGACTACAATACAGATCAGTTTAAGATTAAGTTTGATAACAAAGTTTTTGAGGGCACCGGAAATATTCTTGTAGACAAAATTTTGTCCAAGTATGCTAAATCAATTAGGCATCTAGGAGTTCTGTAGTATGGACTGTAACACCAATGATTTTATGTTTCCCCTTGTTGCAGATGTGTACTACCCCATAGTGGAGCAGAGCGCATATGGAAATATTAATAAAGTTTGGACGTTAGACAGGATGCTAATATGTAGCCTATCTTCTGCTGGCACAGCCTTTAAAGAGGAAGTAAAGCCCAGTGTTGCTATTACACAAGACAAAATTTTAATTGGCAGGCTGAAGGAAGACATTAGGTTTACAGAACGATCTGAGCGTAAAGCCATTACAAACATAATCGTAACTAACATAAGAGACAAGAACTGTAATCATATTTATACTGAAACCTCTGGACCTAGATCTGGAAAGTCTACAATGTTTGAAGTGGCGACTACGGAGCCATACACTGGACCGTTCGGTGCCGTAGAATATTACAAGGTTATTCTTCGTAGATCAGAGAATCAATCGGTGGATCTATGATAAAAGCAAGAGTAGATGGAACTCAAACAATTAAAGATTTGAACAATTTCATGAATTACGCCATTGGCTTTTTAGAGGGTGCGGATAGTGGTAAAAAAATCTTTATGGATAAGCTTGGGGAATCTGCAGTAAACTCCCTCAAACAATTCATTGACTCTAATGCAAGGGTTAGCCCCGATACGCTAAGCCACGTCTATGAGTGGTATAGAACTGGGAGTCCAGATTCAAGACTATTCGACATTAATTATACAGTTAGCGGAATAGGATTGTCGTTTAGATCTACATTTTCTCAATCTACATCAATAAAGCTTGGATCCAGGGTTCCATTTTACGACAAGGCCAGAATTATGGAGCAAGGCATTCCAGTAAGAATAGTGCCAAAAAAATCAGCTCCCCTAGTCTTCGATGACGACAATCAGACCGTGTTCACGCAAAAACCAATATCTATTGCAAATCCAGGAGGTACTGAAACGACTGGTTCATTCAAGAAGGTGTTTGATTTGTTTTTTGAAAACTACTTTTCTCAGGCTTTTCTGAGATCGAGTGGAATAGAGTCTAGGCTTAAGGACACCACACTGTTCAGTAAGAATGCCCCCGCTGGTGTCAGATATGGTAAGTCAAAGGGTATCGAGGCTGGATACCGATGGATAGCGAATGCGACGGTAAATTAATATGGCAATTAACTATCCACCAGTATTTATTAACGAGTACTTATCAGATAAGATTCCTCCATCTCTACCCAACAGATTTTCTTCAACCTTAATGTTCTTTCCAACACTGCCTACAAACCTAGAGGAGATGACAGAAACATTTCCAGATGCGGCCAACGACGTTTTTGCGGTATACGATAGGATGTTCAAGCTAAGAAGAACTCCATTCCCATACATAAAGTGCGAGCAGTTGCTATACTACTTCTACAAGACATCAGGAGATCCCGTTGCATTGATTGAAACTTCTCAAAGGGTTCAAGACCTGCTGGATAGGGGAGATGACTCCGCCAAGGATCTTAATGGTTGGATAGCAGATCTTTGGATATCTCAGGGTAGGAAGGATCTTCCAGAAACAGACATAGTTACAGGTCGGCAAGTTGAGAGAGACATTGTTACATTTTCTGGAACAGATTTTTACTTGCCCTACTTTCATGAAATCAGAATATTTCAGCTTGAAGAGACTAGAGACATTGTAGACTTTGGAACAGCCAGAACCTATGCTGGTAACAAGATAATTATAGATTATGATTGGCACGAGTCTGGCTCAAGAGAAATTACTAGTTAAAATTATATCTGATAATGATTTACATCACCAAAAGGATGGTATAATTTAAGCGAGGAAACAAACACCCCTTTAATCTATTATAAGGAAAAAGAGGTTACATACTATGGCATATACACGTGGCTCGAGTGCTAACATCATTGTTGGTGCAGCAGCACTATTTACGTACGAGCCTGCCGCGGGAGCTTCCGAGCTAACCGAGGCAGACTTGCCAGCATACGAAGATAACGTATCTTTTAAGACTACGCTTTCTGACGATGCGGACTACCGTAATGTTGGATATACTATGAACGGTCTAGAAATAGTCTTCCAGCCTGACTTCGGTGAAGTCCAGGTTGATCAGCTACTAGACGTTGCTAAACTATTCAAGCAAGGCATGCAGGTAAACTTGAACACAGCATTCGCAGAGGCAACTCTGGAGAATCTGCTGTTCTCTCTTGCAGGCAGTGACTCCGACCTAACCGTCACAGCTGGAAACCCAACCCTAAACCTGTCCGCAGGCGATATCGGTGAGTGCCCAGTCGAGCGTGGAATGGTTGCCGTTGGACCAGGAACTGGAGACTGTGCAATTGGAGATGAGCTAGAGCGCATCTATGTTGCATACCGTGCACTCTCAATTGAGAATGTTACAGTTTCCGCAAAGCGTGACGAACCAACAATGTACGAGGTGTCATTCCGCCTTCTACCAAATGACGCAGCGTCATATGGAAAGATCGTAGATCGCACAATCCCAGCTGCATAATAAGTAAATATAATTTAATATAAGCTGCCTCAGCATTAACTTGCTGGGGCAGCTTTTTTGCTATAATAGAACAATGGCAACCACAATATACGAATCAGGATTCATAGAGCTAATTGATGGAAACATCATATACATTACTCCACTAAAAATTAAATTTTTAAGACAGTTTATGGAAAAGTTTGAAGATGTCAAAAAAGCCAAAGGAGACGAGGACTCCATTGCTGCATTAGCAGAATGTGCCAGGGTAGCCATGCAGCAATACTGGCCATCAATAAAAACTATAGAAGACCTTGAGGACAACGTAGATCTTCCAACAATTTATAAAATATTAGACATAGCAGCAGGGATAAAGGTTAATAGCAAATCAAGAGAGCCAGTCAAGGACCAGGCTACGGAGAGTGGCTCAACCTGGGAAAAGTTAGACTTAGCAGGCCTAGAGTCTGAAGTGTTTTTGCTTGGTATCTGGAAAGACTACGAAGAGCTAGAATCTTCTCTATCCATGCCCGAGATACTAGCAACTCTAAATTCAAAAAGAGATTTGGATTATCAAGAAAAAAAGTTTTTAGCTGCCATTCAGGGCGTAGACCTAGATAAGCAAAGCGGCAAAAAGAATGAGTGGGAAGAGATGAAGGCCAGAGTCTTTAGTAAGGGGCAGGCATCCAATGCTAGTGACGTAGTCGCCCTGCAGGGTGCAAATGCTCAGAAGGCAGGCTTTGGCATAGGAATGGGGCTAAGCTACCAAGACCTTACAAAAAAATAGCTCTTTGTGATATAATGGTTCTAGCCTAACTATGGGCGAACGAGAGGAAACAATGGCGACAACAGTCAACGAAAAGAATACACTTGTACTCATCGATGGAACAAAGATTGAAGTTCGTCCACTCAAGATATCACTACTTCGTAGCTTTATGAAAAAGTTTGAGGGAATTGCAGCGGTGGCGGAAGATAACGATAAGTCAATGGATTTGCTTATGGGGTGTGTACAGATTGCAATGCAACAGTACAAGCCAGAGCTAGCGGAAGACTTAGGTGCCCTAGAGGATAACCTAGATCTTCCAACAGTATACAAAATTGTAGAAGAGGCTTCTGGAATTAAACTTTCAGACACTTCTGTAGCAAGCAATTTTGCACGATAATTAATAAGAGGTGCTAGTGAATGGCTGATATCCAGTCAAACTTAAGAATCAATGTAGACACTGGAAATGCTTTAGCGCAAATCAAGAGTCTACAGAGACAGATATCGGCTTTTCACGACTCCCTTAGAAATTCTGGAAATGCCGCAAATCAGGCAATCTCAAATAATCTTTCTAGAAATCTTTTAAATTCTGTAAATTCTACGCAGAAATTTTCTGCATCTTTAACAACAGTCAATGACGCCTCGCAGTCATTCACGAGCGCACTTGAGCGTAATAAGCTGTCCATGGGGCAGTATTTTAAGTTCGCAGGTGGCTCTACAAAAACTTTTGGCAAGCTATTTAAAAATGAATTTAATACAATTGAAACTGTTGCCCGCGAAAGAGTAAAGACTTTACAGACGCAGTATATCCGTATGGGAAGAGATGCCAACGGGGCACTTGAGGCCATTAAGGTCAGACCTCTTCGTCTAGACATGCAAAACCTGGGTACACAGGTTGCAATGACTGCACAGAAGCAGCAACTATTTAATCAGCTTATTAAGCAGGGGTCTACAAATCTTCTAAACTTTGGTAAAAATACTCAGTGGGCTGGTCGTCAGCTTATGGTTGGCTTTACAATTCCGCTTGCACTCATGGGATCTATGGCTATAAAAGAGTTTAGAAAGATTGAAGAGCAAGCTGTAAAATTCCGAAGAGTTTATGGAGGAATGTTTAACTCCAGTTCTGAGACTGAAAAGGCTTTGCAGAACGTTCGTGAGCTAGCAAACGAGTTTACCAAGTACGGAATCGCAGTCGAGAAAACCATTGATCTTGCTGCCAAGGTTGCGCAGATGGGTAACGCTGGAGCAGCACTAGAGCAGCAAGTTGTTCAGGCCACAAGGCTTTCTGTGCTGGGCGGCATGGAACAGATGGACGCACTAGATACTACGATATCGTTAACCAATGCTTTTGGAATTGAAGTTGAAGATCTGGCTAACAAAATAAACTTTCTTAATGCAGCAGAAAACCAAACAATTCTATCTATTGAAGATTTCAACACAGCAATACCTCTCTCTGGTTCTGTTGTAAAGCAGTTGGGTGGAGATGTAGAGGACCTCGCCGTTTTGCTAACTGCAATGCGTGAAGGTGGAATTAACGCCAGCCAAGCTGGTAATGCACTAAAGTCTAGCTTAGGTAGGCTTATTGCCCCTAGTCGTAATGCAAAGGAAACACTAGGAAGCTTTGGGATTGACGTTCTCGGCATTGTAAACGAAAATGCTGGAAACTTGATGGGTACTATCGATACCCTTGCGTATGCACTAAATGCGCTAGACCCATTGAGCCGAGCAAGATCAATCGAGGCACTCTTTGGAAAGTTCCAGTTTGCTAGGATGTCCACTTTGTTTTCCAATATCGTAAGGGATGGTAGTCAGGCCAGTAAAATACTAAAGCTAACTACAGCTTCTGCCGCAGAGCTGCAGGTCGTTGCAAATAGAGAGCTAAAGGCCGTAGAGGATTCTCCAGCGTTTAAGCTGCAAAAGCAAATAGAGCAGCTACAGGCAGCACTAGCACCTCTAGGTGCAGAATTTATAAAGGTTCTCTCACCGCTGATTGATTTCGGTACAAAGGTGCTGAAAAGCTTTAATAACATGGATGATGGGGCGAAGGCTTTTGTTACAAATGTAATAACAGCTCTCGGACTCATAGCCCCCGTTGCTCTTATGAGCTTTGGTCTGATAGCCAATGGTATTGCAAACTTTATCAAGGGCGCTAACTTTGTAAGAATTTTATTTGGTAAGCTAGCTGGAGCTGGCACTGGGTTAAATCAGATGACAACCTATATGACACAAGAACAGCTTGAAGCTACAGCGTCTGCTACATCGCTTGGTCACGCACACAGCCAGCTAGCTTCAACCTTCACATCTGAAAAAATTGCACTAGATGGCCTGATCAATTCTTATCGAAATGCCACATCTGCAATGTCTGCCTTTTCTGGTGTTAGTGCTCAGTCTAGAATTAGACCTGGAGCTGCACCAACTCAAACTAAGAAGTACGCATCTGGAGTTTTGAGCGTTCCTGGACCAAAGGGTAAGGGAGATGTTGTACCAGCTATGCTATCTCCAGGTGAAGCAGTTATACCAGCAAAACAGGCTGATAAGTATCGAGGATTTATTCAGCAAATGATTTCGGGTGGGGTACCTGGATTCTTCAAGGGTGGTTTTATTGGTATGCCAAAGTCTTCTAAGTCAGTTATAAAAGACAGAGAAGCTGGCAAAGAAATTTTCCAGAATGTTGCTAATAGCAAATATAAAAATGTTGCACCAACTGAGTATGGCCATCAGTTAGCTAAGACAACTGGTCACAGCTTTCCAATTTTTGGATTAGGTGGAGTTTACCTATCTCCATCTGGTAAAAAAGTTTTCGTAAAGCCAGTTAGAGACGAAAAATCCGCACTTGCTGAACAGAGGGGCACTCAGATTGCAAGGATGGCCCATGACCTAAAAGCTCCTGAGCAACGAATAGTTGTTATGCGTGACCCCACAGACATGAAAAGAAAGAGAAAGTTCTTAGCTCTAGAGTCAGACCTGAATCCGCAGTTTGTAAATAACGACGAAAAGGCTGTATTTAATAAAGAACAATACTTTAGGCAACTCACAGCATCACTTCTTAGAGCAGACAAAGACTTGGCTGCTGGAAACATGTTCGGTGATGTAGTAGCCGACGTTGGCCCAGCTGGAGTCTTCAGTCGTGCATCTGGTGTTAGGGACTATTCTTCCGACCTACCCTCTATGGAAGATCAGGCAACTGTAAACCTTCTTGGCGTTAAGGGCGGAGCAAAGCGGGCATTCGCAGAGTCAACTGTTGGACTAATGGGCGACATGGGCGGCCAACAATACCATCAGAGCATGATTAGGGAGATTCAGAGGGTACTACCCAAGCTTCGCCAGACAGTCGCTAGCTTTGGTCTGACAGATACAAAAGACATAGATGTTTATAATGGAATGATTAGGAGACTTGAAGAGGGCCTTAATGTAGACTGGTCTCGATTACACACAATGCACTCCGCTGTTAAGGTAAGTAAGCCAAGGCAGACTACGAAGCCGATGGCTGCCTATTCAGATGGCGTTTTGAGCGTCCCTGGACCAAAGGGCAAGGGCGACGTCATACCAGCTATGCTATCTCCAGGTGAAGCTGTAATCCCTGCAAAGAAGGCACAGAAATATCGTGGATTTATTCAGCAAATGATTTCTGGAAATATCCCTGGATTTCGTGGAGGAACTCCTGGACTTGGCATCGATGTGGGAGAGAAAAAGTTTAATCTTAATACCACGGCTTCTGCTGCAGCAATAATTCAGAAAGAGGCATCGACATTCGCAGCAACAGGGCAGGATGCTGCAAGGGTTGTGTCTCAAACTTTGTCTTTGATAGAAAAGTCTGTAAAAACTGGTTTGGGAGACTTTAGATCAAAACTTGCAATAATTAATGAAGCTGAAACTGGCATGGGTCCAAAACCAACTCTAGCAAGAGCTGGAAACGAAAAGGCCGCAGAAAAGGTTCAAGGAAAGCCAGGATCCGTTCCAAGCATTCCAAGGCAGGTTGCAAACGATCCAAACCTTAAAAGACCTTTTGACTTGGCAAGCGGACAAGCTCAAGGGCAGTATGAACATGCTATATCCAAGGGCATCAGCCCTAAAAAGGCAATTGACATAACTGGGTATGATCCTAGTGACCCTAGCAAAACTGGGGTTGAGCAATCTCATCGCGGCAAGATGGGCGCAATGAAGTCCGATCCGCTTGCTTGGGCAACTGGAGCAACAGACCTAGATTCTAGGATGGAAAATAACCAGATTGATGTTATGTCTAGGGGCGGCGAAGATGGACGTCAAATGCAAATCTTTGAGGCAGCAGCCAAAAGTCTGGGGCTAAACATAACGAGCCTTCGTGATACAATTTTGCAAAACTCAGCATTGTCAGAATCAGAAAGATCTCAATTCGCAGCCGTTACAAAGGAAGTCTCGACAAATCCAGAGCTTTCTGCTGGAAAATTTAGAACAAAAGCAGATGAAAACTCTTACATGATGAAGAATCAGATGCTTGATGCTGGCTACGAAAATGTCGATATTCAAAATCAAACAGACTATAGAGCATACGTAGATGAAAGAGATCCAGCATTCGCTGCAGTAGATCAAAAGAAGAGCGAAATAGTTAATTCTTCTAGAAGAGCGTTGGAAGAAAAAGATCCAGAGCTGGCTCAAAAAGCTTTTAATGTTGGAGACGAAATCGGAACTAACCTTGTTGCTGGAGCAAAGCAAGGTGCAGACGAAGAGGGAGATATGCGCTCCCCATCTCGTGAAATGTTCGAGCGGGGAAAGAACCTTGTTCGTGGAATACTTGACGGTGTTCAAGAGGGATACAGAGAGTCTTCCGGCGAAACTCTTCCAACTTCATCTGTTCCAAAGCCACCATCAATTCCAGGATTAGATGCTCCAAAGCCACCTCCAATTGTTAATCAGGATAAAGCTAGGGGGGCATCCATTGGAAAGAAGTTCTTTAAAAAGACAGAAGGATTCCTTGAAAACCAAGTTATGGGAGATGGAGCCTTTGGCAAAACAGCTATGGGCACAAATCTTAGAGACGCCTTTAATGCCAATAATGGCATAGGTCCCGCAGAGGACATAGGGGGGGAGACTCAGCTCGATAGGAGCAAGAGGGAGCTTTTAGCTCAGCAGCAAAGTATTCAAGCAGTAAACGGAGCTCAGCTTAACCAAGAAAAATCTATCAATATCGAGGATGGTATTCTCAATGATGAAGAAGCTACCAATATTCGTAATGAGGACGGATCTCTAAAAACTAGAAGACAAATTATTCAAGAAGAGAAGGACCTTCAAAACAAAAAAGCAATGAATCAAAAGCAGCAAAATCGAGAAGACAAAAAACTTATTGCTCAAGATAGAGCTCAGAAACGTCAGTCTCGTGCAGGAAAAGCTTTGGGTATTTTGGGGACAGCTTCTATGGTGTCAGGAATGGCTTCTGGCGTGGAGGGTAAGGTTGGGGAAATTGCACAAAAAATAATGCCAGCCCTATTTGCTCTTTCAGCAATTGCTCCAATCCTTATGGCACTTTCTTTGCCTCTAGCAGCACTTGCATTAATAATTGGTGGAGTTGCTTTTGGCTTGTACAAGTGGAACGAGATGATAGAGAAGTCTAGAAAAGAAGGTGAGGCTCTTGGTAATGCCTTGACTTTGTCCACCGACAAGCTTATAGCTTTTGCTGAGTCTACTGGCAAGGTGTCAGCCACGGAGGAGCGCAGAGCAACTGAGGTAAATCAGCTTTCCGGAGAAAGCGAAAAGACTAGAAAGTTTGGGATGACGTTCCTGCAGTCTGATGGAGGCAAGGGGCTTCTATCAGACATAGGTACAATGACTTCTTCTGGAATGGGCAAGCAAGAGTCTGCAGAGGCGTCTGGAAGACAGCTAGCTATGATGATGGCTCAGGGTCTCATAAGCTCTGGAGAGGCATACAGTATTGCTGCAGCAATCGGCACTGAGCTGAACGATTATAATTTCTCTGCGAGCCTGGTTGGATCCCTGGTAGAGCTTACTGGCCCAAACGGGGAAGACCTAACCAAGGACCCCCTGAAGGTAATGGTTGCCATTCAAGAAGAGTCTATGTCGAGTCTATCTGACTTTGTAGCACTAGCTGCAGACCAAGAGACTTTGGCAAACGACGTCAAGGATAAGATTTCAGAAAAAAGGATTAAGGCCAGAACAGAAAGAGACTTGCGTTTTGCCCAAGGCGGATTGGATGGCTTTGCGGCAGGATTTGAAAGCCTCATGGCAGGGGCAAGCAACTTCTTCGCCGATACCGGAGCAGAGAATCCAATGGATTGGCTACTCGAAGACCTGACCTCAGAAGAAAATGCTGGAATTGTTGGAAATAATGACTTAGAGTTTATTATTGAAAAAAACAAGGAGTCTGCAAAGCTTCAGTCCGCCAGCATTCAGGTTGGAGTAAATCAGATACAGCAAAATCAGCAGCTTCTAGACTCCCTGACCAAGCAATACTCGACTCAAATAAAGCAAAAAGAAGAACAAGTTGCTCAAACCAGGGATGCAGAAAGAAAGCTAGCTTTAGAAAAAGATCTAGAAGCACTCTATGCGAAGAGAGATTCAGACTTAGCTACACTTAATGCAAGAAATGCGACATCTATGGATCAGATAGTTGCAATGAAGGACACCCTAGATCCTGGAGTGTTTGACAAAGCCATAAAAGCTTCAGTGCTTTCTCAGTTTGAAGATGACGACCCGATGAAAATACTTGCAGAAAATGCAGTTAAGAATCTTAATGCCTTAGAAGACTCTAGCTTTAAAACTCAGATTCAATTGCAGTTTGCCTCTGGAGAGCTGAGCATGGATGGTGTTCAAAAGCTTCTTGATATAGTGGATAAAAACCCCAGAGTAAAATACAGGTTTGATGCAATTGTCGACATGAAGGGGGCCGCTCAGGGGGGCCAGCTTCTAGACTTGTTAGTAAAAACTGGTATGAGCGAAGATGGAATAAGCAGACAAATCGATATTTTTGCAGGAATAAGCTCAACTGAAGACTTTGACCAGAGAATGGAAGCCCTAGCTCAAGTAGCTAACATGGCTACTGAGTATGGGTTTAGAGTAAATCTAGAAACCACAGATAATAAAAATACATTAGAAGATGTCACGAGAATGGTCAATCTCATAAAAGACATGCCAGATACGGTTACTCAAGAATTCTTGGTGGAATTTAATAAAGACTTGAAAGATCCAAACCTTCAGGCAATTATTGACAATTGGGATACCATTTTCGGCGTGGGCATGACTGGCTCAGCACAAGTGTTTGTTGATTTTGTGGCAACTGGAGATTTTGACTCGATTAGCAGATACTTTGATAGCCTCGGCCTAGACGCACAAGCAAGGGCTGCATATGGTCAGTCTATGGCGATGAGCCCAGGATTCGAGCAAGAGATAAGAGCCAAAGCAGCAGCTAATGATGTCGCGAACCGACTTAACAAAACGGAAGATGGAGAAACCGGATCGTCCCAACAAGACCCTAGCGGGAACGAGTCAGACCCAGTTGAAAACATTCTTAATAAACTAAAGCAGTTAAGAAACCATACGATTGATGCTACTGGTGGTTTTAAAGAACTGCTTCGTGTTCTTGGGGGCAACAAGGAAATAACAGTATTTAGGGGAATGGACCAACTTAGCTTGGGTGCAAAGTTTGGCAAAGAGTTTGCTGGATACCTTTCTGGATTAGACGAAGACACGCGCAAACTTTTTGTAGAGTTTAAAAAGGGTGGGCCAATCCTTACAAAAACTGGCCAAGCAATGCGGAAGGCATTTGCTGATGTTGCAATTGGTGAATTCCAGATAAATCTAGTAGAATCCATGACTGCTCTTTCAAATCAAAGAACTGCAATGGAGACACTCACAGAAAAAGGTGTCGAGTACGCAGATGCCCTTAAGCTAGCAACAAATGAAACCATAGCACTTGCTATTGCTTCAGGAGAGCTAAGCGGAAGAGAGCTAGATGAATTAATCGGTAAAGTAAAAAAATTCAGGAAAGAATCAGAAATTAGTAGTGTCATAGATGACGTTAACAAGGCGATAAATGATTTTGTCGATGACCTATCCGTAAGAAGAAAGATAAACCTAAACTATTCTGACCTGCAAGAGCAAGCAATCCTTAATGACGGCACCCTACGGGCAATGGTTAAGCTTGGACAGGCTGGCTCAGATGCCTTTAAGACAAGACTTCAGCAAATAATGTCAAGCCCAGATTTCTTAAATGATGTATTCTCAAGGGGCTTTTCGAATGTACAAGAAGCATTTAGAGTGCAAGAAGAGCAATTGGCTAAATCTTTTGAGAATGCACTAAAGAGTGGAACACTAGCAGACTTCAGTTTTGCTGAAAAATTCGGTATTGATGAGCTAGCAACTATGATAGGCATGACTGAACAGCAAATAAAAGACTTAATGGACATAGATGGCCCAGTATCTATAATTGAGATTGCCGAGCAGCAGATAGCTACCTTAAACTATGAGATGGATGACTTCCAGGCACAGCTAGATGAAATTAGCCTAAAAGAAGAAAAGATTAATAGCAAGTACGAGGAAAGACTCTCTGCTCTAGATAAGACTCTAAAGATAAACAAGGAGAATGCAGCTATACAGAAGAGCCAGCTTTCGCTTGCATCAGCATTATCAACTGGAGACATAGCAGCAGCAGCGAAGGCTGCTCAAGAACTTAGACAGCAGCAAGCAGATGCCAGAGAAGTAAGCCAAAAGAACACCCTTGAAAAATCTAGAGAGCAAGAACTAGCGGCAATTGTATCGTCAAACCTTCTAACCAGAGAAGAGATTGAAACCAGGGTTAAAGATATACAAAGAAAAATAGCTGATATAGAAGAGTCTAGGCTAGAGCCAGCACAAAGACTACTGGAGTTGTCAGGACTACTAGAGAGCAAGCAGCTAGATTATCAAACAGTTTTGAATAAGACTAAAGAAGCTTGGGATAACATTAAGCTATCTGTCGATGCAGCAAACATAACTGGAAAAGACTTTATCGATACAATGAATGCTGCGATAGCAGCAGCTGCCGCATTGCCAGGAGCAATTGCTGCCCAAAACGATGCACTTGGTGGAGCAGGAGAGCCAAGACCAGCTAATTCGACAGAAGCAGCTGCAGCGCCAGAAGCGATTAAGCCAAGAATTAACTCATCATACACTGTTGCTGCAGAAGAACAAGCTGCTGGAAACACCAGGGCAGCCGTTATAGATAGGGACACGGCGAAGACTGCTGCTATAGCTGCTGTTCGGGATGGAGGACTATCGGTTGGGAACACAACAATAAAGGCTTCCAGCACTCTAAATTTTGCTGAGCAAGTCCAAGCTATTGTTCTTTCTAATAGAGAGGCATTTGCTAATTCCACAAGCGCTTCTCAAAAGAGTGCTCTTCAAAAAGAAAACATTGCATTGATGCAAGCGTCTGGTCTAAGGTTTGCTGCTGGAGGCGCTGTGCCTGGAGATATGGGTGGCGGAAAGATAAGAAGATTTGCCGCTGGCGGTGGAGTAAAGTATTATCCTATGGGAGGCCTTATTCCATACAAGGCTCAGGGTGGACTTTTCCAAAGCATTAACACGGATACTGTGCCAGCAATGCTAACTCCAGGAGAGTTCGTGGTTAGGCGTTCAGCCGTAGATGGCTTTGGAGTTAATAATTTAAAATCAATAAATAATGGCACATACGCAGGCGAATCAGTGTATAATTATAGCGTCAACGTAAACGTTAAGTCAGACTCAAATCCAGATCAAATAGCTAGATCCGTAATGAATCAAATTAAGCAGGTAGACTCTATGAGACTAAGGGGTAGTAGGTTCTAATGGCAACTAAAGATTACCTATTAGGAAGAAAAGGCCAGCGTGGCCGTCCACAGGGTATGCTGTTTTCAGATAATCCAGGTACCATCGTAGACGGTTTCTATATTCCTAATGGAATAGAAATTGGGGCAGACACAGCAGAAACAGATGAGTCACTTTTGAGTCAATTTATAATATTGTCTGATGACAATAGAGATGCGATATCCATGCAACAAGATCGAATTGAGCAAAGACAAAGAATGATTAATGGAAGAATGCGATCATATCATATTGCAGATAAACTTAACATTAATACTTCTTGGAACATGTTGCCATCAAGAGCGTACTCGCTCCCCGCAGACTTTGACGAATCTACTGGAAAGTCTCCATATGAAAACTCAAACAACCAGGAATACACTACCGATGGCGGAGCAGGAGGTGTTGAGCTTTTAGATTGGTACAATAATCATCAGGGTTCTTTTTGGGTTTACTTAGCATACGATAATTACAAAAACTTTGGAGATGACTCATCCTCATTTAATAAATTAAATAGATATAATGAAATAGTTGAAGTATTCTTCGCAGACTTTCAGCACAGTGTTGAACGTAGAGGCGGAAGCAATTATGACTTTTGGAATATATCTTTGGCACTGGAAGAGGTATAATGTTCCAGGACCAAGAGTTAAAAAATCACCTAGAAACTTCATCCGTAATAAAACTAGAGTCTTCTGTTATTGCAGAGTGGAACATGAATATTGCAGAAAATGTTTCTAAGATAGGAAACTATCGGTATAGGCCGCTTGAAAGAATAACCCTACCAGTTGCTGAGCAGAGTGTCTATGCAGCATTGCCAAATAATTTTACGGAATATGACGAGGGCAGATTCTATACTGGAGCAACAGACGCAGACACCATCTTTGATGGCGGAGTAGATGACCAAGACATCCCTATAACATTCTTATCTCAAAAAGAAAAAGAAAAGCTTTTATTTTCTTTAGAAGATTGCTTCAATAAGTTTAGGCCCAGGTCTGGTATAAATAAACTAAGATACTTTGGTGATAGATACACATTTCACTCAAATCCAGAGCAAGCAAGACGTCCAAGGTATTACATGGCACACAAAGATGACCAGTTTAAATACTGGACATCCTACCGTACCGATTCTGGGGTAGAACGTGGAATAGCAAACCAACCATACCAAAATCAATATTACATAGACGACACAGCTCCATTTATAGTATATAAAAACCAGGTCCCAGCAAATAGAATTGTAGTAAAGATGCAGACGAATGTTGGGGACATCGACTTAGGTCCATTCTCCAATATATCCTCTCCCTATCCAGATCCATTTTATGGATATCAAAATCAGACTACTCCAGCAAAGTGGAAAGTTCAGTACCTCTCTGGAGATAGCTGGATTGATGCACTATCGTTTGATGTGAACTCATCCAGGACTGATGGAACAGCAATTATCAAAGTGATGGCTACATTGAGATATCCTATGGGCTAATCATTCCAGAACAATACAAAGATATATTCGTAAAGTCTGGGGGCTACTCTTCAGAATCCTTATTGCCACAAATCAGTTTCTTGGGTTCTTCGTACTTAGTAAAAAAATCTGCAACAGATGTAGGTAGGTATTATGTATGGAGCGGTACTTCTTATGAGACATTTACTCCGATTTACGGCTGGTATTTACAAGAACAAGACATGAATGAGAACACTGCACTTGTTTCAGAAATGACAAATCCAGAAACATACTTGGATGAATCAAACGGAGAGATAAGAAATACAGAGTTTCAGTATCTATCTGGTCTTCGGGTAGTAGTAGATACTATGAATGTTCAAGATTCAACATTTGATCTTATAGAGCTATCTCCAAGATTAAAGACAGATCTTTCTGAAAAAACTGTGTCATTTCAAATTTCTAAAAATGCCTCTGATCTTGGCATTAGCGGTATGCCAGTAGGTCAGCTTCTGGCATCTACTGGATCAATAGAAATCTTTGACTATGATAATGCTTTTATTAAAGAAAATTCAAATAGCATAGTTTCTAGTTTTATATCAAATAATTTTCAAATTAAATTTTATGAAAAAATATTTCTACCATCAAAACTGGTGAAACATGTGCCAGTTAAAACAATGTACTCTGACGGATTTCCAAAAGCCAACGCCAACAATAGGTCTATTAATATAAACCTAAGAGACCTATTCTTTTACTTTGAGTCAACTAATGCTCCACAGGTATTAATACAGAACGCCTCTGTTAGCTATGCCGTATCTCTTATAATGGACTCAATAGGATTTGCTAATTATAAATTCTTAAAAGCATCTGAAGAATCAGAGACTGTTATTCCATATTTTTATGTTGGACCAGATATGACGGTAGCTCAAGTTCTTAATGATATAGCAATCTCAACTCAAACAGCAATGTTCTTTGATGAATACAATAACTTTATCATGATGAGCAAAGAGTATATGATGCCAGAAGAATCTACCAGAGATGTAGATTTAACGCTATTTGGATCAAAGGACTTTATAAAAGATGAAGCTTACACAAACAAGCAGACATCTGCGTACCTTGCAAACATTGAAGAGGTTACCTCTCAGGATAACGAAGTTTATAATGATGGAAAAATAAACTATACATCTAGATATATTCAAAGATCAGTGGGAACCATTCAGCAAGCGTCACTTCTGGATGAGGAAAAATTTTGGACATATAAGCCAGCACTTCTTTGGGAGGTCACCGGAACTGAAGCTACTAAGTCTCAAAACGATCAGTCAAATACTCAATCAAGCTATGTGCTTTCGGCTATGCCATTAAACTCTGACCTTAGCCAATTAGTTCCACAGGTCATAAATAGGCAAGTGGTTAATAACGTAATTGATTTTGGAGAGGGGATTTACTGGTTGAGCAGGTATAGGGGCTATTTCTATGCAAACTCAGAAGTAGTAAAATATGATGCAATTCAGTTTAACATTTCTGGTACTGGTAATGTTTGGATATCTAGTACACAAGAGTATCAAAAATACTTTTCAACAATTCCATTCAATGGAAAGCTGTACCCCACTGGCCTAGTAAGAATATACTCTGAGCCTAGTTTTGAGGTTATAGATGGAACCACCTACCTTTCAAATGGCGCTGTCGTAAAGCATGGCAGGGGGCAATTCGGAACTGAGATTGTTTCTCATACAGCTGGAATAGATCCTTATTGGTATGATAATGACAACGTGCGAGGATGTACCATGTCATCATCACACCTTTTTTCCAATAACCCTGTTCCCACTACAGAAATTGGGGCAGCTGGGATTAACAATATTCTTGCAACAAAGACAACAAGGAATAGCATTATCCATAACTTTATGAGCAGTTCCTTTATTAACGAGAATACAGCAAACAATCTTTATTCTACTCAGAAAGGTTCTGTACAGGCATCCGCCCTAATCATGAATGGTCCCAGATTTAACACCACAGAATCCCCCCTTGATTTTATTTCATATGTACATAAGCCACTAACAAATAAGTTTAAGCACTTCGGAACAAGGATGAGGATAATCGGAAAGATTGAAAACAATGAAAATAGAGGTCAGACCCCAGTAGGAAGTACTTCATACTACGAAGCTCCTGGCGCAACCCCAGCTAATAATATTAATATTGGTGGAGCTTCTGGCGGACTGGCCGTAATGATTAATCCAGAAACAAACAACGGATACTATTTTGAGCTGATAGCCTTGACAGACATTGACGGAACCACGCAGGATACTGGACCAGATATCTTTAACTTAGTGTTTTATAAGATAGAAAAGAAAGTCGGAGCTTCTTCAGCCATACCAGTAAAGCTGTGGACTGGACTTGCGAATATTATAGCTGACAGCGGAAGCTTCGTTGGTCAGTCTCGTATGGTTGGCGAGACAAACTCTACCGTATATGACGTCGCAGTCGAATATCAAAACTTTGGAACATCTAGAAGATTTTATTTATATATAAATAATAAGCAGATTGCAACGGTAGATGACCCTAGCCCACTGCCAGAATATAACAACATGGGATTATTCGTAAGAGGTTCTGCAAGGTGTATGTTTGAAAACATATATGCCATTGCAAACAACTACAGCCAAAACACAATATTTGCACTCGACACTCCAGTAAGCTCAGTGTTTGATGACGACGAAGTCCTTGTTAGCGAATCATTTAGAAAATATTCTATGAGCGGTATCGTAAAGCAAACCTATCTCTCTGGTGTTAGCTCATCAGAGCCGCCGAAATACAACATGTACTTTGATGAGTTTGGAACTATTATGCGAGAGGCCTCTTACTTTAATGTAAGATACGATAAGGCTTACCCTGCATTGTACGCAAAGCTTTCTCCTACTTATAACAGCATAAAGGGCTATACTGTATCTGGCTTCTTAGCTGGGGCATACGGTGCAGAGTTCTTAATATTTAATGCCACAGATACAGCTTTAAGCCTAGATGAAAGTAGCGGAAATTATCTTAGGATTCAGGGTGTTACATTCACACAGGAGTCAGTCAATGAATTAAGTGTGGATGAATATTTTTCTAGAAAGAGTGACTTTTCTAATATAGACTTTGTTCCTACTAGCACCATATCTTCTCCATCTGTAGCCAAACAACAGTACCAAGACATTAAATTCAGTCGCATGACCCATGGCAAGAAAGAGTTTTCTCTACAGGCGCCATACATTCAAAGCCAGGATGATGCAAATAATCTTATGGGGTGGATGATATCTAAAATAATGAAGCCAAGAAAATCTTTAGGAATCAAAATTTTTGCAATGCCGATTATTCAACTTGGAGACATCGTAAAGATAGACTATACAAATAAAGATGGGGTATCTGAAATTACAAACCCGTCAAGCAGGTTTGTAGTGTATAGTATTGAGTACGACAGGTCATCTGCTGGACCATCTATGAACGTATATGTTAGCGAGGTTGTGTAGTGGTAAACCCAACACCAATGATTCCAGAGTCTACCGCAAGCTCTTCAGAATTAGGGATTAGAGTAGCGAGTCCCGACATCATTCTTATTGACAACGAAGCTCTATCGATAGAGCTTATGACAAACTTAGTCTTTGAAAATATCGGTGGCAGAGAAATTCTAAGCATTTCCAGAAGCGACACCGTAAATGGACAAAGTATAATTTATCAACCAATATCAAATTTAGCAAACATCAACCTAAAATATAATCCACTAAACATAATTGCCCTGCAGAATACAGCAGATAACTTATTTAGAAGCTTCGCCATTGAGCTCGGAGATCATGTTCCAATAGTGGGGTCTGGCCCTGACGGTACATTTGTATATTCAGAAATTGGCACAGGCAACCTAGTCGTTGATCTTATTTCGTTAGATCCAGAATACGAAGTAGAAATTCAAGTTCTTGCGGCTGGAGAGATTCTAGATGATACAATATATTAAGGATTATTATGATAACAAATACTGGTAAAAACATTCTTGCTAAATATCTGGTTGGGCAGGCACCAGCTTACGCCTCTTATATTGCTGTAGGCTGTGGCCCACAAGCTGTAGATAGAGATCTCGGAACCTTTGGAGACTATTCTTCAAAAAACTCTTTAGACTTTGAGATGTTCCGTGCACCGATTATTTCAAGAGGATACGTAAACGAAGATGGAATAGATAAGATCGTTCTTACTGCAGAAATGCCTACAGAAGAAAGATATGAAATTACAGAAATTGGAATTTTTTCAGCTGGGGCAAACCCATCAGCTTCAAATGTTGACAGTCGTCTTTTGTATGGATTTACTCAAACAGAGAACTGGGAATACCACTCTGAAACGCTTGCCGAATCTATTGAAAGTATTTATAGTCCACTAGATGGTGGTAACAATGATAATATTATTATTGGTGAATATGACCTATATAATAGTGGAACTCCAAAAGACTATCCAGTATTTCAAACAAATGCAGATAACAGAATCTTTACACTAGAAGACAGAGTTCTTAGAAACGAAAGATGCAGGTTCTTAAATAACATTATTATGATGCGTGGAAACACTTCAGACATTTCCGTGGGGCTAGATGGAAGGCTTAATGTAGATTCTGGGAACCACATTCATCTTAATGGGATCAACACATCTATTTTTGATAGGCAAGCCCCGACAGATGAAATCAGGTTTGCTTTTTCTTTAGTTAATAAAGATGGTGGGTCTTTTCAGACGCCAGATGAGGTTAGAGTAATACTTGAGTTCGCATCTGGTGAAGGAGCATCGGTGGAGGACTATGAGTCAGCAAGGTTTGAGTTTGCTTTAGAGAATGGAACTCAGCCAGGACAATTTGATTTTTCAAAAAATAGATATTTTGTTGTAACGAAGCAGCTACAAGAGCTATTTAAAAGCTCTAACTTTTCATGGACAGCAATGAACCTAAGTAAAATATACGTTTCTGTTGTTGATGATGGCTCTCCATCCGAAGAATACTACATAGCAATTGACGCGATAAGAGTTGAAAATGTAACAGCTCAAAATCCATTATATGGTTTAACTGGATATTCTGTAGTTAAAAGTATAGACGCTCTTCCATTAATTAAGATAGCCAATACTACAAACTACATTGAGTTTAGATTTGCGATAGGCATAGAGTAATGGTAGACAGAGGAATCAAAAAGGCAAAAGTTATAGAGCGGAACCTTCCAGACATCATACCTACACTGCAAGGATATCTTGTTAGGTATAGAATTGTATCAGAGGACCGAAACAGGTTGTCACACTGGTCTCCTATATTTTTAGTTCAACCAGAATACACATTTGTTTCTGGAAATACTTCGCTAGGAAAATCATTAAATCATGTTGATATAGTTTGGGATTCTGTCACAATTGAAAAAGATGGGGCATATATCAGGAAAGCAAGAGATTATGATGTTTGGCTTAGGTGGGACAAGGGGGATGGTGGAGACTGGATCTATGCAGAAAGAGTGCAGCAAAATTCAGCAACGTTTATTATTCCAAATACTTATTTCATTGAGGGGATAGATCAATCGACCAAGCCAGATGTGCTTACAGTAGAATTATTCCTAAAGGGAAGACCAATAACAAGGGACCTAGACTTTTTAAAAGTTTATACTATTGGACCAGAAGCAGTTTAGGTGCTATAATAGGAGAACTATGGCAATTATACCACTACCAGAAAGAGGTCAGCCACTTGACCTCACATATATTTATCAGATAGCAAATGCAATTAATAACATTTCTACTCAGGTATCTTCCTCGACATACAAGTATGTGACGATTGATACCCCTAGTAATGGCAAGCAGAGCCTAAACAACTCTGAGACAAGAATGATCGCTGCCTACAAAGAAGTCGTAAATAATACGACTGTCAATGCTGGAAATGAAAAATCATTCGAGTACTTCATTGAGCCAGAGCTAAAGTATCCACCAATCGTAACAGCAACACCAATAAACATTGCTGATACATCTGCTGGCAAAAATGTAAGCGTAATCCTTAAAAGCGTAACTACTTCTAGGGTGGAGGGTGTTGTTAGGTTTAACTCTAGCGGAGATGCCTCGGTAGCTGTCAATATTATTATTATCGGCGTACCAAGCTAGTCGGTTAATTTTGGCACCGAATCCAAAACGTGGCTATAGAACTCGAGAAGAGTACAACGAGGCTCAAATTATTCCTGGCAATAAAAAGGTTTGGTTTTTAAATGGAGATCTTGTAAGATCTCATCACATAAATAGAGCAAATGGAATAATGTCTGTTTATAACATTATTCATGATAGGATTGAAAGCTGCTTAGTTTTTGATTTTAAAAGAAACAGGGAGCGAGCCTACACAGTGGGAGAGGCGGCTGATCTGGTAAATAGGCACAAGAAGTATATGCCACAGCTTATGAAGCGTGAAGTGATCCCCCGTCCGACAGGCTCTCAAAAAGGAGGGGCAACTGGATGGCAAGTAAGAAGTTATTATTCAGAGTCGCAAGTTAGAGAGATTCGTGATATACTTGCTTCCTACTCTATGGGGAGACCTAGGGCAGATAAGCTTATAACAAATAACATAACTCCATCTCCACAAGAGTTGACTAGAAGGATGGGGGATGGTATACTAACTTATACAAGAACAGAAGACGGAAGATTCATCCCAGTTTGGGCAGAGAGCATTTAAGAGAGAGAGAATGGTCATGAATAACGAAGACACTAAGGTAACAGTCGGCTTGGGGTATACCCTCAACCTAGGAAACTTTCAATCCTTGAGAGTGGACATTAGCGTTGCAGACAGCAAGCGTGATGGAGAAAACACAGAGCAAGCTTTTGATCGTGTCTACGCATTCGTAGAAGAGAAGCTGTCTGATAAGGTTCGAGAAGCCTCGTCTGAACTAGACAAGTAATGGCTGATCGCAAGGAGAGATTCTCTTTGCTCAGCCGATACGGCAAGTATCATACTGCACGGTATGAGCAGAGACCTCAAATCAATTTAAACGTAGAACAATGGGCAGCAGACGCTCTAGTAGAGTCTTATACCTTAGAGTATTGCTACGACCTGCTACAATACTATTTCGAAGTAGCCCAAAATCCAACATGGAAATATTTTGCCAACTACGCACATGACATCATTTCTAAGCGTGAAATATACAAGCAAGATTTATCCGAGAGACAGCAGCGAAGAGCTGCAGCAAAGAAGTGGTTGAGTGAATAACATAGAGTCCAAACTAATATCTGCAGTCCTAGAGGATAAGCAGGTGCACGTTTTGTTACAGGCAAACGTGGACAACCTTCTCCGTACCCATAAAGACATCTGGGAGTTCATACGAACCTACTCTGAGAGGAATGGGTCCGTACCTCCAACTTCAATACTTGTAGAAAAGTTTAGGGACTTTCAGCCTGTCCCAGGAATCGGAACCACCAAGTATCACTTGGAAGAGTTGCAGGCAGAGTATCTTAATGATAGCCTAAAGGACATGATCCGCACGGCAGCATCAGATATTCAAAATGGCGAAGGCGTCAAGGTATTGGAGTCATTAATTACTGATACCTCTGCCCTAAAGAAAAACACCTCTGCCATCAGGGACATTGATGCCACAGACATCGAAGACGCTGTTGCCTATTACGAGCATGTCCAAAAGCAAACCGCTCTTGGAGTACAAGGTATTAGAACGGGGCTTCCCGGATTTGACAACTATTTACCAGCAGGAATTACTGCAGGACAGCTGGGGGTGTTCCTTGCTTATCCCGGTATTGGTAAGTCTTGGTTGTCCCTATACTTTGCGGTACAGGCCTGGAAGCTCGGCAAGACTCCTATGGTAGTAAGCCTAGAGATGAGCGAGACAGAAGTTCGTAACCGTGTATTCACAATTATGGGAGAGGGACTCTGGTCTCACAGGAAGCTCTCTGCAGGCGACGTAGAGGTAGAGGATCTCAGGCGTTGGCACAAGAGCAAGCTAGAGGGTAAGCCAGAGTTTCACATCATATCGAACGACTCTGGTGGAGAGGTAACGCCCTCGGTCATTAGGGGCAAGATCGATCAGTATAAACCAGACTTTATTATTGTTGATTACCTACAGCTTATGTCTCCAAACCAGAAGTCTGATAACGAGACTGTTAGGATGAAGAACCTTTCTCGAGAACTAAAGCTAATGGCTATCTCAGAAGAGATACCTATCCTAGCCATATCCTCAGCGACCCCAGATGACGTCACGAAGCTAGATACCGTGCCTACCCTAGGACAAACTGCTTGGAGTCGTCAGATCGCTTACGACGCCGACTGGGTACTTGCGCTGGGGCGTGGACCAAACTCGGATGTAATTGAATGCGTATTTAGGAAAAACCGTAATGGTTTTATGGGAGAGTTTATGATTCAGGCAGATTTTGATAAAGGTTGGTATAAATACCGAGCTTTCGAGGATATGTAGTATACTATATGTATGGAAAGCTATCACCACAAGGTAATCAAAAGTTTCAATCTCCAGGGAGACATCTACGATGACTCCGCAATAGTAAGGCTACGAAAAGAGTACGCTATACTTTTGCGCACAGAGATGAGGCTTTCTGGCTATGTTCCTAGAACAGATATATCTCAAGACTTCACAATAGAATACAACGAAAAATCAAAGATATTCAACTTTAAACTAACAATATATGGTTCATACATAGGAAAGAAAAAAAGCGAATGGGTACTGGGACTAGACGGTTCAAAACCAATTTATACTCAGAAGAGCAAATCAAACGAGTTCTCACGGGATCAGGCCTCACAATAGAGGGTGAAGTCGATGTTGACTTCTTGCTGTTCTGCCCATTCCACCCAAACCACCGCACTCCAGCTGGAGAAGTTGATAAGTCCAAGGGAACTTTCTTTTGTTTTTCCTGCCACAAGGTTGCAGACTTAGAAGAACTGGTCATGCATACAACTGGCAGAACTTATTTCGAGTCAGCCAGATTTATCAAGAGCAAGCAAGCAGAAACTAACATAAGCCTAGAAGTTGAGAGAAAGCTAATAGACAAGCCTACGTACGTCTTGTTCGATGAAGTTACTATTCAGAGGCTTGCCTCTACGGCCTTACAGTCTCCGAGAGCAAAGAACTACTATTCTGGCAGAAACATTTCCGTAGAGTCCATGGAGACTTTTAAGCTTGGCTATTCTGAAAAGCGGGACATGGTGACTATTCCAGTCCACGCCCCAAACGGAATGCCTCTTGGTTTTGTGGGCAGATCCATCGAGGGTAAAGATTTTAAGAACACCCCAGGATTGCCCAAAGGAAAGACCTTGTTCAACTTGCATAGAGTAAAGAATGCAGACAGAGTTTATGTTGTTGAATCTTCCTTTGACGCTATAAGGCTACACCAGTGTGGCTTTCCAGCGGTAGCTACCTTGGGATCAAACGTATCCAACATACAAACAGACCTACTACAAAAATACTTCAATAACGTAATTGTTATTGCGGATAATGATGAAGCAGGCGGTAACATGAAAGACAGGATAATTAAAAAACTTGGCTCTCGAGTATCCGTAATACAACTAAGTGAAAAATACAAAGACATTGGCGATATGTCTGACGAAGATATAAAAAAGTTAGAGTATTCGTTTGACAAATCAATAGCCAACATGCTAAAATAATGTAAATAAAACAAGGAGAAAAAAATGAGTATTACAAGAGGACTAAAAGACATCAACGCACTACTAGACAAGCCAAAGTATGAGTCTGGCGGAGAAAAGGTTCGATGGCTGAAGCTTGCAGACGGACAGTCGGCAAAGATTAGGTTCATCGAAGAGCTTGACGAAGACTCTTCTAGCTATTCAGAGGATAGAGGTCTTGCAGTAGTTGTTAAGGAGCACACGAATCCCAAGGATTACAAGCGTAAGGCTTTGGACACCATGGATTCTGAAGGTCGTGACTGGGCAGAAGAGATGTCCAGAAAAGACCCAAAGGCAGGATGGAAAGCTCGACTACGTTTCTACTGTAACGTTCTTGTAGATGATGGTCTTGAGCCTCCATACGTTGCAGTTTGGTCCCAGGGCATTGGTAAGCAGTCTGCGTTCAATAACCTACGAGAGTATGCTCTAGAAACTGGAAGCATTTCGAATATGTCGTGGAAGATTAAGCGTAATGGTCAGGGAACAGAGACTAGCTACACCTTGATCCCGACATCTCCAGATTCTGAGCCTTTTGACTGGTCTGGACACACACCCTTCAATCTAGAGAAGGTTGTTCGTCACGTGCCATATGCAGAGCAGGAAAGCTTTTACCTGGGCTTCGACGCTCCAGCCTCGCTAACCTCTACCAATATTGACTGGTAAGTAACACATTGTGGGGGTAGCTAAGGTTACCCCCACTTTGTCATTTCTATTGACTTTTCATACTTCCCATGGCATACTTATTAAACACAAAAAAAGAGGACACTTAATTGACGTATAACGGACTCCATGTTCACACACACTATAGTTTGTTTGATGGGATTGCTACGCCCCAGGAGTATGTCGACAGGGCAGAGCTTTTAGGAATGAAAGCTTTAGCCATAACCGATCACGGATCTCTGTCTGGACACAGAGAGTTTTACCGAATGGCTAAGGAAAAGGGAATTAAACCTGTCCTAGGAGTAGAAGCCTACATAACTGCAGACAGATTTGACCAGCGAGGCAACGATGCCCGTGAAGGATTACTAGACTTAGTTTACAACCACGTTATCATCCTTGCTAAGAATCAGATTGGCTTAGAGAACCTAAACAAGCTAAATGAGATTGCTTGGACAGAAGGTTTCTTCAAGAAGCCACGCATTGACTACGAAGTTCTAGAGAAGTATGCAGAGGGGCTCATAGTGACCTCTGGCTGCCTCTCAGGAGCCCTCGCAAAGGCTATCGAAGCAGAAGAGCTGGCAGAAGCTAAGAGGATCATAGAGTGGCACAAGAGGGTATTTGGGGACGATTACTATATTGAGATCATGCCACACAATCCTCCAGAAGTAAACGTGCAATTGCTTGCCTTGGCAGATCAGTATGGAGTTAAGCCTATCGTTACCCCAGACTGCCATCACGCAGATGAAAGCCAGAAAGAGATTCAGGAATTAAAGCTTATTCTTAATAGCTATTCCAACAAAGTATTAAAAGAATCTACCTACGACAAGTCACTGAAGCACGAAGGCCTAATGGATAGGCTTGACTATTTGTATGGTGAAAGGAAAATGTCTTTTGCCAACTTCGAGATTCACCTGCTTTCTGACGAAGAGATGCGCAACGCCATGAAGGCTCAGGGTATTGATAGAGAAGACATGTATGACTCTACTCGTGAAGTTGCGGATAAGGTGGAAGACTATGAGATCCAAGACCATCTAGACCTTTTGCCTGTTCAGTACCAGAACCCTAACGGAGAGCTTCGAGAGCTTGCCCTAGCTGGACTAGAGCTTCGAGGTGTGAACACTGAGGAATATCGGGAAAGACTAGACGAAGAGCTAGAGATCATTCAGAACAAGGACTTTGGTCCTTATTTTCTGGTTGTTCGTTCTATGATTGCTTGGGCAAAGAAACAGAACATTATGGTTGGACCAGGAAGAGGCTCTTCCGCAGGATCCTTGCTCTGCTACGCCTTAGAGATTACGGACATTGACCCCATTCAGCATGGACTCCTGTTCTTCAGGTTTATCAATCCAGAGCGTAATGACTTTCCAGATATCGATACCGACATTCAGGACACAAGGCGTGAAGACGTCAAAGATTATTTAGTTAGACAGTACAAGCATGTTGCATCCATCGCTACATTCCTACAGTTTAAAGACAAGGGTGTTGTCCGAGACATAGCTCGAGTCTTGCACATCCCTCTGACAGACGTCAACAAGGTTCTAAAGGTAATTGACACCTGGGAAGATTACTGCCGAGCCAAGCAGTCTCAATGGTTTAGGGACAAGTACCCAGAGATTGAACACTACGGAGAGCAGTTGAGGGGCCGAATCAGGGGCACTGGTATCCACGCAGCAGGTGTTGTAACATCCAAGCAGCCTATCTTCAAGTTTGCCCCTATGGAGACTAGGGTCTCTCCTGGAAACAAGGAGAGGATTCCCGTAGTCGCAGTAGACATGGAAGAAGCAGAGCGTATCGGTCTGATTAAGATAGACGCACTAGGTCTAAAAACATTATCTGTTCTAAAAGACACCCTAGACATAATCGAAAGTCGCCATGGGAAAAAGATAGATCTTCTTAAGACAGACATGGAAGATTCCAAGGTATATCAAATGCTGTCTGACGGATACACCAAGGGCGTATTTCAGTGTGAAGCAACACCTTACACAAACCTTCTCGTAAAGATGCGTGTTAAAAACTTTGCAGAGCTCGCAGCATCCAATGCTTTGGTCCGTCCAGGAGCTGCGAACACTATTGGTAAAGACTACATTGCTCGGAAGCAAGGCCGTCAAAGCATAAGCTACCACCACCAGGTATTCAAGCAGTTTACTGTTGAGACCTATGGCTGTGTCCTGTATCAAGAGCAGGTTATGCAAGCTTGTGTTCACTTGGGTGGCATGTCTATGGCCGAAGCTGACAAGGTTCGTAAAATCATTGGAAAGAAGAAAGACGCAAAAGAGTTTGACGTTTTCAAGGACAAGTTTATTGCTGGCGCTTCTCAGTATCTTAGCCCTAACGTGGCTGCCGATCTGTGGCATGACTTTGAGGCACACGCAGGGTATTCTTTTAATAAGTCTCACGCCGTAGCCTACTCCACGCTTTCATACTGGACGGCATGGCTAAAGACACACTATCCCCTAGAGTTTATGTATTCCATTCTAAAGAATGAGAAAGACAAGGATGCTAGGACAGAGTACCTTATCGAAGCTAAGCGTATGGGGATTCCCATCAAGCTTCCTCATGTTAACGACTCTGACGGCGACTTTAAGATCGAAGGCAAGGGTATCCGTTTTGGGCTAACAGGAATCAAGTACATCTCAGATAACATTGCAGCTAAGTTCATGGCTTCCAGACCGTTTAGCTCTTACCAAGAGCTGGAGAAGTTTTGCCTGACCAAAGGTAGTGGCGTGAATAGCAGGTCCTTGCAAGCACTACGGGTAGTCGGGGCAGCAACATTTGAAGACAATCCCCGTAACGACCAAGAAATTAAGGAAAACCTTTATGACTTCTTAAATCTACCAGAGTTCAATATATCAGTTCCGCAACACTTCCACGCATTCATAAGCGACGTTGAGGAGTTCGAGGAAAAGGGATCCTACATCTTAATGGGTATGGTCAAGAGCATTAAGCGTGGACCTGGGTGGTCTCGTGTAGAGCTACTTGATAAGACTGGCAGCACGGGGATCTTTGATGACGAGCAAACAGCCATAGAGCCAGGAAAGACTTACCTTCTTCTAGCTAGTGATAACAGGGTGTTGAATGCTATTCAGATTGACGATATTGGTAAGGTAGAATCATCACTAACTAAATACCTTAACTACAAGACTCTTCCCTTTAAGGATGAGGAGATGTACGTGGTATCGTTTAAGCCTAGGGTAACTAAAGCTGGAAAGAAAATGGCATACTTAACACTGGCAGATGCTTCCAGGGAGCTTCATCCAGTAACAGTCTTCCCTACGCAATTTGCTAAGGCATACATGAAAATACAAGAAGGCAGCTCGTATGTCTTCAGCTTCGCAAAAACAAAAGATGGAACAATAATTATGGAGGACGTACATGACAACAATTGATGAGGCTCTAGCTTTGTTAGATCCAAAGTTACGAAAGAAAGTGGCACCAGCCGTGGGCATTAAGACAGAGTTTCAGCCTACTCCCAGTCCGGGGCTTAATAAAGCATTGGGTGGAGGATTCCCCTATGGAAGGCAGGTTCTTCTTTGGGGAAGCAAGTCAAGTGCAAAATCTTCTCTGTGCCTGCAGACAATCGGGTTGGCACAAAAAGAAGGAAAGCTTTGTGCTTGGGTTGACGCAGAGATGTCCTACGATGCAGAATGGGCTGAGAGGCTAGGGGTAGATCCCACACAGCTGATTTACTCAGAGGCCAGGAGCATCAACGACATGGTAGATGTTGTCGTGGCCCTGCTGCATGCAGGCGTAGACATGATTGTGATAGATAGTATAAGCTCTCTTCTTCCAGCGGTATACTTCGAGAAAGACTCTACAGAGTTAAAGCAGCTAGACAACACTAAGCAGATTGGGTCAGAGTCAAAGGACCTAAAGCATGCTTGGATGATGATTAACTATGCGAATAATCAGGAGAAGCCAGCTCTGATTGTGGCTATCTCTCAGGCTAGGAATAACATTACAGCAATGTATACTCAGTCTATTCCAACTGGAGGTAATGCAACTCAGTTCTTCTCCTCGACTATCGTAAAGCTGTTCTCATCCTCGTCTGATGGTCAGGCCATTAAAGGCAAGATTCAAGTTGGAGACAAGCTGATAGAGCAAAAGCTAGGTCGGACAGTTCGATGGGAGGTTCAAAACTCTAAGACCTCTGCACCAGGAGAGTCTGGAGAGTATGGGTTTTACTATAAGGGAGATCTTATTGGAATCGATGTTATTGGAGACCTCGTAGACACGGCAGAGTTGGTGGGCTATGTGGAGCGTACAGGGGCTTGGTACATCCTTCCAGACGGTACAAAGGTTCAGGGAAGAGACGCGTTCGTAAAGCGTGTCAGAGAGGACTCTGCCCTTCAACAAGAGCTTAGGGACAAGGTCAATGGGCTCTAGCCGATACAGCATATACACCGGAAAGTTTAACTGTCATGTATGCAAGGACCCCGTGACCTCACTTAGGCATTATCCAGAGGTAACGGAACTTACTTGGATGTGTGGACAAAACCACCTAACTAAGGTACAATTAACTATAAAGAAAACAAAGAGAGACTATGAGCGAGAGATCTGAGTCCAAGAGAATTGGTGCTACACAGCACAAAAACTCTGGAAGAAATAACAAGAAGGGCGATGCCACTTGGCAAAACTTTGTTGTTGACTTTAAAGAATATCCAAAGGGTATGCGAATAGACCAAGACATCTGGGCAAAAGCAGTAACAGATGCCATGAAGTCAAACGCAGACCCAGCACTCGTCTTGGTAATGGGCGACGGTAACCGCAAGACAAGATTAGCTATCATAGAGCTATCACTACTAGAGCAGCTATTGGAGAATCAAAAATGAAAACACTATTTCTAGATATAGAGACTACACCTATCCTTGCTTACACGTGGGGACTTTGGGATCAGAATATTAGTATCGGACAAATCGTAAAACCTACGGAGATGTTGTGCTTCGGTGCAAGGTGGGGAGATAAGAAAAAGGTTGTGTTTAAGTCTTTGCATCATGACGGTAAAGAAGAAATGCTTAAGGAGCTTCATTCCCTGATGCACGAGGCTGACGTCATGGTTGGTTGGAACTCTACAGGGTTTGACCATAAGCACATTAATCGAGAGTTCCTAGAGAACGGACTGCTTCCTCCTTCACCAACAAAAGACTTGGACCTCATGTCTGTCACCAAGGCAAACTTTAGGTTTCCGTCAAACAAGTTGGATTATGTTGCGCAAGCCCTTGGTGTGGGTTCCAAGGTTAAGCACTCAGGGTTTTCGCTATGGTTGGACTGCATGGCCGGCGATGAAAAGGCTTGGGTAGAGATGAAAAAGTATCAGATCCAAGACGTGAACCTGCTACTGGATGTTTACGATAAGTTACAGCCATGGATTAATACACACCCAAACCGTGCGCTACATGATGGGGTAGAAGAAGGATGTACAAACTGTGCGTCCTATGCCCTCATACCAAGCGGTGAAGTCACAAACTCAACAGCAACTTATCAGCGATACCAGTGCATGGATTGTGGTAAGTGGTTGCGAAGCACTAAAAGCATGACATCTGCCACGATCACCTCAGCATCCTCCTGATGGTGTATAATAGAGTAAAGGTATAATATGGAAACCAGTAACCAAGACAGAAGCACACTAGAGCAGATCAATGGGTTGGCAGAGATAGCAGACTTCATGCAAGATGAAGAGCTAACCTCAGCACTTGTAATGGTTGCTAAGATAATTATTAAGCCAGATATTCCACTTCCAGTGGCAACTATTGAGATTGTAAGGCTGCAAGCAATTGCAGCTAAGATGTCACTTAGGGCCACTTGGATGGTAAACGTAGATAAGGGAGATAGAGCGAAGAAGAATATATACTTCACTGCAGCAGAGTCTATTAACAGTCTTGTAGCAGCGTTAAAATATATTATTCGCTAGTATTAATATGGTAAGCAATTTATTAAGTCAGATAATGATAAAGGCAGCAGCTAATAGGTCCTTCTTGGACCACGATGCCCTCATCGACAAGATAAGAACCGGTTACACAGTAAAGCGTGTTGACAAGTTCCAGACAAAGAAAAGCTTTGCACCTAGCACCATTGCCTTTTCTCATGGGGAGTGCCCTAGATATTGGTACTTAGCTTTCAATGGTGCGACCTTCGCAGACAATGCGGATGCTTACGGTGGAGCTAATATGAACTCCGGTACCAAGGCTCACGAGCGCATACAGGAAGCCATGGGGAACGTGGACGACTTCTTAATTGACTCTGAGTTTAAGGTAAAACATGATGACCCACCAATTTTTGGTTACGGGGATGTCATGCTGAACTGGGAAGGCAAGGATCTCTTAGGAGAGATCAAGACCATGCCCATGGAGGGGTTCGAGTATAGAAAGAAAACTGGTAAGGCAAAGGCTGGTCACATCATACAGCTTCTTCTTTACATGAAGATCTTAAATAGAACTGAAGCAGTTCTTATTTATGAAAACAAAAATAATCACGAGTTACTGATCATACCAGTACAGATAAGTGATTATTACATTAAGTGGGTTAATGCAGCTTTTGATTGGATGAGGTCAGTTCGGAAAGCCTGGGAAGATCAAACTCTTCCACAGAAGAACTACAGATCTAATTCAAAGATTTGCAAGACGTGTCCTATCCAGGCCGCGTGTGCAGAGGCTGGTCAGGGAGATATCAAACTACCGTCCCTGGAGCCCTTAGATGAACCAAAAACATTGTAAAAGATGTGGTAACTCTTTTGTTACTGGCATATCTTACCAGATATACTGCTCCGCAGAATGTCGGGAGGAAGCCACAAAAGAAAAGATATCAGAACGATACGCCATTGTAAAAAGAAAAAAGAGGGCAAAGAATTTAAAGACCTGCAGGTCTTGCCCTACAAAGCTTTCTGTATACAACGAAGACTCAATATGTTCTACGTGCGCTATCGACCCAGATATCGTATCCAAGACGTTGCGTGAGCTAAAGGGGATGTCCAATGGTAAACCTATCAGCGATGAATCCTAAGCCACAAAGAGTTTGCTCAATTGACGCAAGTACCAATAGTATGGCATTCGCTATCTTTGATGGACAGACCTTAACGCACAGCGGAAAGATAAACTTTAAAGGTGTAAGCACTTACTCTAAAGTTTCTGACTCTGCAAAGAAGTGTGTATCGTTCTTTAAACTATTTGACATAGACGCTATAATCATTGAGCATACTGTATTTATTAATTCACCAAAGACTGCCGCAGACCTAGCTCTTGTGCAGGGTGCCATGCTCGGCGCAGCAGCCCAAAACGGAATCCGGATTGCTGGATCAATTAACCCAATCACTTGGCAGATATATCTTGGAAACGGCAAGCTAACAAAAGAAGAAAAGCTTGGGATACAGGCAGAGACCCCAAACAAGTCTGCCTCCTGGTACAAGAACCGTGAACGTGAGTTTAGGAAACAAAGAACTATTAACGTTGTTAATATTATTTATGATAAGTCCGTAACAGATAATGACGTAGCCGATGCAATAGGCATTGGTCATTACGCAATTAATAATTGGGGAAAGGTTGACAAGTAATATGTCCTCTGCTAAACTATATACATCAGAAAACTGGTTGCGCAAGCGATACCACACAGACAAGAAGAGCCCCGAGCAAATCGCAAAAGAGTGTGGAGCAAGCGTAGAAACTATATACGTCTACCTAGCAAAATTTGGATTAAGGAAATCACGCAGATGAGTGTGCAAACAGAACAAGATATTGAACGGGTAGCTAATCAGGTAAAAGATATGTTAGTGGCTAAGAATCGATCCTACGGCGACTCAGCCCTACACCCCACAAGAGTCTTCTCCAAGTCAGACAACGTGGAGCAGATCTTGGTTCGTATTGACGACAAGCTATCTAGGATACAGAACGGCCATGACTGGCCAGGAGACAATGACATCGACGACTTAATAGGATATCTGGTATTATTGAAGATAGCAAAGGAGAGAGTATAATGGCTAGACGTAAGCGTTCAAGCGTAGTTCACCACAGCATCTTTGAGACAGAGCCTAGCTTTGAGATCAACGGGTTTGTTATAAGCGCAGGAGATACTGTAAAGGTTAGAGGAGAGTATGGGTCTAAGTTTAAGGTTCGAGGCCTCACCACTAATACAGAGACTGGCAGCACATGGATAGATGTTTTTGAGTTAGTCCGAGGAATCCCTTGTCAGTTTAGAGCATTTAAGATTGATAGAATTAAGAGAGTCCCACAGAGGGGTAAGAGGGCGAAGCGTGTCAACCCCTGAGGATCAGCTAGTAGAACACTTAGACATCGTTAATAAGGTTGTCGAGAGGTACTTGTCTGGATCGGAGCCAACCCAGATATCTAAAGAGCTAGCTATGCCTAGGCAAAAGGTGGTGGGTTATCTAAACGAGTGGCGAGCCATGGCTTCAGACAACGCTGCTATTCGTGCTAGAGCTAAGGAAGCTCTTGTCGGTGCAGACACCCACTACAGCAAGCTTATCTCAAAGGCTTATGAAGTAATCGACGAGGCAACCATGGTGGCAAACCTGGGAGCTAAGACTGCAGGTATCAAGTTGGTAATGGACCTAGAGCGAACCAGAATAGACATGTTGCAGAAAGCCGGTCTTCTTGAGAACAAGGAGCTAGCAGAAGAAATGGTAGAGATCGAAGAGCGCCAGCAAGTCTTAATACAAATTCTAAAGGATGTCGCGTCTGAGCACCCAGAGATTCGAGATAAGATTATGAAGCGTCTGTCCCAGGCAACCAAGCCAGGAGAGACCATTACGATTGTGAACGAATAGTGTTTGATGATTTCTTAGAGGCGCTGCAAGATAGCCCATTCGAAGAGGTTCCCGTAGACGCCAAGACCTTTGTTGAGGGAACTGACTATCTTGGTCAGCCGACCTTATCCCAGAGTCAGTATGACATTGTGGAAGCTATGAGTCAGATCTACAGAAAAGAAGACCTCGTAGAGCTTATGGGTTTTGAAGAGGGCACTCGCTACTATAAAAAATATACCAAGAACGAAGTTATCCTCCAGCTGGGAAAGGGTAGCGGAAAAGACTTTACCTCTACAGTTGCCTGTGCATATATCGTGTACAAGCTTCTTTGCTTAAAGGACCCCGCAAGATATTTTGGAAAGCCCGGCGGAGACGCCATCGACATTATTAACATTGCTATAAATGCACAGCAGGCAAAGAACGTTTTCTTTAAAGGCTTTAAATCTAAGATCGAAAGGTCTCCTTGGTTTCAAGGTAAGTACTATGCAAAAATGGATAGCATAGAGTTTGACCATTCAATAACGGTTTATTCTGGACACTCCGAGCGTGAGTCTCACGAGGGCCTAAACCTGATCTTGGCAGTTCTAGATGAGATCTCTGGCTTCGCCTCTGAGGTTGGAACAGGCAATGAGCAGGCCAAGACCGCAGATAATATATACAAGGCATTTCGTGCTTCGGTAGACTCTCGGTTCCCAGACTTGGGTAAGGTTGCATTGCTATCTTTTCCACGTTACCCAGGAGACTTCATCTCTCAAAGATATGACGATGTCGTAATGGAAAAAGAGGTAGTGATAAAGCATCACAAGTTTATTATGAATGATGAGTTGCCAGAAGACGCCCCAGGAAATTCTTTAGAGATTGACTGGGAAGAGGACACAATCCTTACTTACAAGTATCCAGGGATGTTTGCCCTAAAGCGTCCCACTTGGGTGGTTAACCCTACACGTAAGATCGATGACTTCAAGATAGCCTTTTACACAGACCTTGCTGATGCCATGCAGAGGTTTGCTTGCGTTCCAAGGTTCTCCTCAGATGCTTTCTTTAAGCAGAGGGACAAGGTCCAAAACGCTATGACCATCAGAAACCCCATAGACGGTTTCAAGAGGTTCGAGGAAACGTTTAAGCCAGACCCAACTAAGAAGTATTATGTTCACGCTGACCTTGCACAACGACACGACAAGTGTGCTGTTGCCATTGCTCACGTAGATCGTTGGGTAAATATTCAGGTAATTAAAGATTATGAGCAGGTAGCTCCAGTAGTAGTGGTAGACGCTGTAGTCTATTGGGAGCCACGTGTTGAGGGGCCAGTAGATCTTTCAGAGGTTAAGCAGTGGATTCAGAACCTACGCAGGCTAGGATTCGATATTGGAATGGTCTCCTTTGACCGCTGGCAGTCCTTTGATATTCAGAATGAGCTAAAGTCTGTTGGGATCAGAACTGAGACGGTATCGGTAGCCAAGAAACATTACGAGGATATGGCAATGCTTATCTATGAAGAGCGACTAGCGATGCCAATGATTGATTTGTTGTTTGAAGAGCTAACAGAGCTAAAGATTATGAAGGGTAATAGGGTAGACCACCCGAGAAAGTCCTCCAAAGACCTAGCAGACGCTGTTTGTGGAGCCATCTATGGAGCTATATCCCATACACCAAAGAACACTAACCAAGAAGTTCAAATCCACACGTTTAGAGATAGAGCTAAGTCACCACAAGAGCTTGCGGATAAGGACAGAAATGTGATAAGATATAGGCCAGAGCAAAAAGATTTAGAAGACTATCTGGGTCAGTTTAATTTAATCTAGAAAGGTCTCAGTGTCCATAACTATTGTATATTTTTCAAACTATTCTGGTAACACCAAGAGATTCGCGGAGAAAATAAATGAGAACGCTATTCCTATTCCTATTAAGTCTAGTGATAGCGAGCCTCTTATTATGGATAATCCTTATGTTCTCTTTGTTCCGACTTATGGTAGTGGCAGCGACACGCATGCAATCCCAAGACAGGTTCGAAGATTCTTAAATAACAGAAACAATCGTGAAAAGCTCCAGGGAGTAGTTGGCTTCGGCAATACTAACTTTGGAGAAGATTTTTGTAAAGCAGCACACATTATATCTAGCAAAGCAGGAGTACCACTGGTCGCTAGAATAGAAATTTTTGGTACACAAGATGACGTCATAGAGGTCAAGAATAGGTTGGAAATACTATATGGAGAATAAAGCCAGTTACCACGAGTTAAACGCAATGCTAAATATGTACGACCAGAACGGTAAGATTCAGTTTGGGAAAGACAAGGAAGCAGCAAAGTCCTACTTCCTTGACCATATCAATCTTAATACTGTTTTCTTTCACAGCATTGAGGAAAAGCTTGAGTACCTTGTAGAGAACGAATACTACGATACAGGTTTGCTCAATAGCTATTCTCCAGAAGAAGTTAAAAGCTTGTTCAAGCATGCTTACTCCTACAAGTTTAGGTTCCCAACATTCGTTGGTGCTTACAAGTTCTATACACAGTACGCGCTTAAGACCTTTGACGGCGAACGCTACCTAGAAAGATTTGAAGACAGAGTCGTGATGAACGGCTTGATGCTAGGGCTAGGCAACTTCGAGACAGCACGAGATGTGATCGATGAGATTATCTCTGGACGCTTCCAGCCGGCCACCCCGACCTTTCTTAATGCAGGTAAGGCTCAGCGAGGAGAGTACGTTTCATGTTTCCTTCTTCGTGTAGAAGACAACATGGAGTCTATTGCGAGAGCGGTAACCTCTTCTCTGCAGCTTTCAAAGCGTGGTGGCGGTGTAGGTCTTAACCTTACAAACATTCGCGAGTACGGGGCACCCATTAAAAAGATTCAGAATCAATCATCTGGAATTATACCAGTAATGAAAATGCTTGAGGATGCCTTCTCCTATGCAAACCAGCTCGGTGCTCGTCAGGGCGCTGGTGCGGTTTACCTAAACGCTCACCACCCAGATATTATGAGATTCCTAGACACAAAGAAGGAGAACGCTGATGAGAAAACTCGTATCAAGACTCTATCGATCGGTGTGGTTATACCTGACATCACGCTTGAATTAGCAAAGAATGGCGAAGACATGTACCTGTTCTCACCATATGATGTGGAACGTGTGTATGGCTTACCAATGATGGACATCTCGGTTACTGAGAAGTACCAGGAAATGGTAGATGATCCTAGGATTAAGAAGACCAAGATCAAAGCTCGAGAGCTATTCCAGCGTATTGCAGAGCTTCAGTTCGAGTCGGGGTATCCTTACATCGTATACGAAGACACTGTAAATGAATCCAACCCTATAGAGGGAAGGATTAATATGTCTAACTTGTGTAGTGAAATCTTACAGGTAAACACTCCTACAACTTATAACAATGACATGAGCTATAAGGACATTGGAAAAGATATCTCATGTAACTTAGGATCATTAAACATAGCTAAGGCCATGGAGTCTCCAGACTTTGGTAAGACCATTGAAGTGGCCGTAAGGTCCCTCACAGCGGTCTCAGAGCTGTCCTACATAGACTCTGTAATGTCTGTTGCGGAAGGTAATCGTAAGTCTAGGGCTATTGGTCTTGGGCAAATGAACCTGCACGGTTACTTTGGAAAACAAGAAATGTATTACGGAGATGAGGAGTCCTTGGACTTCACCAACATATACTTCTTGACGGTACTGTACCATGCCTTAAAAGCATCTAACCAGATCTCCATAGAGAAGAAGTCTCCGTTCGAGGGGTTCAAGAGCTCTAAGTATGCGGACGGATCTTTCTTTGACAAGTACACCACTCAGAAGTGGGAGCCAGCTACAGAGAAGGTTGCTAAGTTATTTAAAGATGCTAAGATTAAGATTCCTAAAAAGAAGGACTGGGAAGATCTTAAAGCTTCCGTAATGGAGCACGGCATCTACAACCAGAATCTACAAGCGGTTCCTCCTACAGGCTCTATTAGTTATGTAAATAACTCAACGTCTTCTATCCACCCTATTGCAGCTCAAGTTGAGATTCGTAAAGAAGGAAAGATGGGTAGGGTCTATTACCCCGCTCCTCACATGACAGATGACAACCGACAGTACTTTATGGATGCCTATGAAATTGGTCCAGAGAAAGTTATCGATGTCTACGCAGCTGCAACCCAGCACGTTGACCAGGGGCTATCTCTGACTCTGTTCTTCAAGGACAGCGCAACCACCAGAGATGTCAACCGAGCACAGATTTACGCATGGAAGAAGGGTATCAAAACCATTTATTACATTAGAATTAGGCAGGACGCCTTAGAGGGAACTGACATGGAAGGCTGTGTTTCTTGCCAGCTATAATGAAGAACCTTATGGTATACTTTATATCTACAAGGAGACCCCATCTATGATTACAAGACCCATTAACTGGAATAAAGTTGAAGACCCGATTGACCTAGACGTATGGAACAGGCTTACAGCTAATTTCTGGTTGCCAGAAAAGATCCCTATCTCCAATGACATTCAGTCTTGGTCAACACTTAGGGACAACGAAAAGCTTCTCACTATGAGAGTGTTCACTGGCCTAACTATGCTGGATACTATCCAGGGTACGGTAGGGTCAATGAGCATTCTTCCAGATGCTATCACTCAGCACGAAGAAGCTGTTATTACTAACATTGCTTTCATGGAGAGCGTTCATGCCAAGTCATACTCTAGTGTATTTTCAACCCTAACATCCTCCGAGCAGATTGAGGATGCATTCCGTTGGTCTGAGGACAACCCATACCTTCAGAAGAAGGCTGAAATCATCCTTGGATATTACCATGGAGATGACCCGCTAAAGCGCAAGGTAGCTTCCACTCTGTTGGAAAGCTTCTTGTTCTACTCTGGTTTCTACTGGCCAATGTATTTGTCAAGCAGAGCAAAGCTAACTAACACTGCTGATCTTATTAGGCTTATCATAAGGGATGAAGCTGTTCACGGCTATTACATTGGGTATAAGTTCCAAGTAGCTTACAACAAGTTGGATGCTGCAGCTCAAGAAGACATCAAGGCTTACGCCTACAGCATGCTTATGGAACTCTATGAAAACGAGATCCGCTATACTGCAGAGCTTTACGATGAAGTCGGACTAACAGAAGACGTAAAGAAGTTTTTGCACTACAACGCTAACAAGGCTCTAATGAACTTGGGATTCGATGCACTGTTTCCTAAAGACGTTTGCGATGTTAGTGCAGCCATCCTTTCTGCCTTGGCTCCTAATGCAGGAGAAAACCACGACTTCTTCTCTGGATCTGGTTCAAGCTACGTAATTGCTAAGAACGAGCAAACAGAAGATAGTGACTGGGACTTTTAGTGACGTTCTATCAGACACTCGAAGAGGCAGACTCTGAGGTATTTGACTTCATACAACAAGAAAAGTCAAGACAAAACAGCACTCTTGAGATGATTGCAAGTGAAAACTTTGTACCGTTGTCGATCATGGAGGCACAGGGTTCAGTCCTCACCAATAAGTACGCTGAGGGTTACCCTGGAAAGCGTTACTATGGAGGCTGTGAGTTTGTAGATGAGATAGAGAACCTAGCAATCTCCAGGGTAAAACAACTCTTTGGTGCAAAGTATGCAAACGTTCAACCTCACTCTGGCTCAAGTGCTAGTGCAGCTGTGCTTCATGCGTTGGCTTCACCAGGAGATACTATTCTCGGGATGGAGCTGTCTCACGGTGGTCACCTAACCCACGGGATGAAGCTCAACTTTTCGGGTAGAAACTATAAAGCTACATCATACGGTGTAGATCCATTAACTAACTTAATAGACATGGACGAGGTAAGAGACAAAGCTCTAGAGCACAGGCCTCAAGTTCTAATTGCTGGCTGGTCTGCATACTCAAGGCACCTTGATTTCGATGCCTTTAGAAGCATCGCTGATGAGGTTGGAGCAAAGCTTTGGGTAGACATGGCTCACTTCTCTGGACTGGTTGCAGCTGACCTGCACCCAAGCCCATTCCCTTTTGCTGATGCAGTTTCTACAACAGTTCATAAAACATTGGGAGGGCCAAGGTCCGGAGTAATCCTTAGCCAGGATGCAGACATTGCCAAAAGAATAAACTCCGCAGTGTTCCCTGGACAGCAGGGCGGTCCTCTAATGCATGTGATAGCTGCCAAGGCCGTAGCGTTTAAGTTAGCTATGCTTCCAGAATTCAAAGAGCGTCAAGAGAGAACAATCTCTGGAGCAAAAGTTATAGCAGAGACACTGGTAGATCGAGGAATAAATGTCTTAACTGGGGGAACAGATGTGCACCTCTTAATAGTAGACTTGTCTAACTCTAGTATTAGTGGCAAAGAAGCAGAAGATCTTCTTCATAGCTCTGGCATCACAGTTAATAGAAACTCAGTACCTTTTGACAGCAGATCGCCTATGATCACTTCTGGACTTAGAATCGGAACTCCTGCCTTAGCTACAAGAGGCTTCGGGGATGAGGAATTCCAAGAGGTAGCAGATGTTATCGCAGACCTCCTGTTAAGCAAAATGTCTCCTAACTCTGCAATGGATAGAGTAAAGACTTTGACTCAGGCATTTAAGCTTTATTAGTCTAAACTTTGTTTGACAATCTCCTCTGTGTCCTGTATACTTAGGATAATGTCTAAGTCGCAAGGCTTGTTACTTAGTAAGTTAGATTGCCCCATAGCTCAATTGGCAGAGCGCAGAGCTGTTAACTCTGATGTTCCTGGTTCGAGTCCAGGTGGGGCAGCGGGAATATAGTTTAATGGTAAAACTACAGATTTCCAATCTGTTGTTGAGAGTTCGATCCTCTCTATTCCCTCTCAAGTTCAAAAACCGCATTTTTTATATACTCTAGTATAATGGTATTAGGGAGTCTATCTAGCTAACCCCGATAATCGTGTCACTCCCCTATAACTAAACCCCTAAGGAGTAAAAGACATGCGTAAACTACTTAAAATATTGGCAAGAATGCTTGCAGTATTCTTTGCATCCGCACTTTCAGTGCTAGGTGTTGGAGCAATCGTAGGGATTCAACTTTGGCAATCACTGCTTATGGCAGGGGCATTGGGAGTGGCAAGAGTCCTGGAAGGAATAGCAAGAGCTTACATTGGCGATGGAAAGCTAACAGATCTTGAGATCGAGGAAGTCTTTCAGAGGGCAGCCACCAGGAAAAAATCCTAAACAATAACTTGCAATGAGCGACACTTTAGGATACAATAGAGTATAAGCCAAAAGGAAAGAGGTTGTGATGGATGACTTTAATGCATGGCTAAGTCACGGTTATGTAATGGGATGGTGTGGACCGGCAGTTTGCGATACCCATGACGGCATCCCAATGTCGGAGACAGAGTTGGCTGAGTTCGATGACGGTGGTGACCCATGCCTACACATTCTTCGTCTCTATGAGGACCAGGAACACAAAAAATCTATAGAAGAAGACCACTCTCCTTCTATTTGGAGAGCTATTAACAACGGCCTTTAACTCAGGATACCACCGTAAAACCACATAATTAAATACGGGAGTGATCGGTTTCGACAGTAAGTCCGAAGCTGGAGAAGCAAGCAGAGAATCCTGTACCTCTTGAATCGGGAAAAAGAATAATTGCAAACTCACGTTCTGCATTCGCACTAGCTGCTTAATAGCGCTCAGTGCACCACGGGCAGCATTAGTTCTAAATGGGCACCCCTGGATTTAAATAAATAGAACACCCACCGAGGTGGCGACCTTAACCGCAACCCGCAGTACCGTGGCTGGTAGAGCCTAAGCTTGTAGAAGAACAGTAGATTGCTTATTGGACGGGGGTTCAATTCCCCCCACTTCCACAAATCTTCTCCTGCATGTATGGGGGTAACCAGATCCTGTAGCTCAGCTGGTTAGAGCGCCGTTCTGTCACGGCGGAGGTCGCCAGTTCAAGTCTGGTCAGGGTCGCTTCGCCTCCTTAGCATAACGGCTAGTGCACTGGTTTTGTAATCCAGGGATAAGTGTTCGATTCACTTAGGAGGCTCTTGGTTAATGTCGTGATTTAAAGCTCTGTGGTATAATTGAATAGGTTAGACAAGGAGAGCTATATGAACACCTATCAACAGCCCCTAGATGGCGTATATGGTAAAGACTGGAAGATTTCAAGCAAGATGGGTTGGAGAATTCACCCAATTCACAAGACCAAGAAGCACCATAACGGTACAGATATTATAAGCCTTAGAAGCGGAACGACCTATGTGGAGGCGTTTGCAAACGGTCGGGTAGTCAAGGCACGTCAGTCAAACGCTGCTGGCGGAGGCTTTGGGTATTACGTAGTGCTTAGGCATTACCTAGACGGAGAGTACTACACCTCGTTGTATGCACACCTTGAGCCTAACTCTTTTCAGGTTAAGGTGGGTCAGCTGCTCAGTGCCGGAGATGTCCTAGGAAAAATGGGTACGTCTGGGATGAGCACCGGAAAGCACCTTCACTTTGAGATTTGGAAAGGCAAGAAGCACGGATGGTCATCAGACGGTAAGGGATTTGTAGAACCAGTTGGCTTCATAAAGGCACTAAACGCTTCTGCACAGGCTAAGGCCTGGGCTAAGGAGTCAACTCCAGAAACAGATCCTGTGGAGCCAGAGCCTAACCACGAGCCAACAAAGAAGACAGCCAAGGGGCCTTCTGTAGAGGCCTTCGTTGTGCCCGTGACTGTTCCTATAGTTGTACCAGTTCCTAGGAAAGTCGCGAATAAGCCAGCGGTAAAGCCTGTTGCTAAGCCTGTTGCGAAAAAGATTGAAAAGCCAAAAACTCATAAGATTGTTTCTGGAGATACTCTTGGAAAGATTGCTAGGAAGTATAGGACTAATGTCGCTACACTTACAAAGCTTAATAAGATAGAGAGACCAGATTTAATTTTTGTAGGTCAGACAATTAAGTTACCATAATGGCAACATATGAATACAAGTGCAAGTCATGCAGGGCACACGAAGTAGTCCTGAGGTCAATCTCTGACAAAGAGGTTGTTCCTAAATGCAAGGCTTGCAATTTAGGCCTCACTAGGGTATACTCTAATGTAGGAGTTGCCTTTAGCGGTAGCGGATTTTATAGTAATGATAAGGGGTAACTTTTGCAAATATTAACAGATAAAATAGAGTGGACCCTTTCGGCAATAGACCGATGCGACTATGTTTGTTCAGCTCAGGCATACGTCCGTGCTGTAGGAGTTAGCGGAGAGCTCTTGTTTTGTTCTCATCACTATAATAAGGTTTCTAATGATCCTACAGGATATCAAAACCTAGAGAAGTTTGCCTACCAGGTGGTGGACGAAAGAGAAAAGCTAATCGAGAATAGATTGCAAGGGTTAGACTCTTAGGTCGGTATTTATGGAATACTTAATAGGATCAATAACAACATTCTTTATTATAATCTTTGTTTATTTTAATGTATCTGCTAGCGTAAGACAAAACACTACGCCTACCCTAAGATTTTCCCAAAGCTACAGGTACTACCTGATATCTCCATACTCACCATTCGTCTACACAGGCTCATCTGCTGAAGAGGTTAAGACACAGGCAATGGTTCACTTTGACAAGGTAAACTTAAAGATAGTTTTATTTGAGGACCAGGCTTATTGGATTCAAGACGAGGCTTTCTATACTGCAGAGCTCTCACCTGACGGGAAAATAGATAAATTAACACAAAAAGTAGTTGACACAATGACCATGGATCCTGTACAATTGAATAAGATAATGATTATCGTAGAAACTCTTAGAGAAGGGAAGTAAGAATGCTAATAGGAATTCAAGGCACCAAATCCTTTTCTGACTACGGAATCTTTCTTAGAGCTATGGGAACCGCATTGTCTTCAATGAGTACATCGGACAAGAAGTTTTACATTTACTCAACAGGGCCATCTAGCTTAAACTCTATGGCCCATGAGTTTTGTAACGTGTCGGAGAGAAGCCTTAAGGCCCGAGGCATTCGTGTAAGGGTCATAAAGGTGCCACCTAAGTGGATCAAAGAAAGCATCCTGGATATAGATTACTTTATCTACTTTAGCAAGCCAAAAGAACCAGTCTCAGATCTTGTAGATTATGCAGAATCAAAGGACGTAGATATCGGAATATACAGATACTAACAGCTTAGCGGATATGCTTAGCCAGATAGACAACAAAATCAACGGACAAAAAAGGCAACGTACAGGTAAATCCAATGAACATAAAATCACTAGATAATATGGAAAAGATTGTAAAAAGCAATTGGACTTTGTCGTGGAGTGGTTGGGACGTTATTCAGTCCTTTCCTAATCCAGCAGGGTGGTCGAAAAAGAACGGAGCATTTATGAAGAATAGATGGTTCGTGCAGCGTCGATTTAATGTCACAGAATCTGGCTGGGATCTTCCAGACAAAATCGTTAGCCTATATGAAGAGCGATGATTGGAAAGACCAAGCCGCTTGTAAGGGGTACGACGTCAATTTATTCTTTGACAAGTACGAGGACAATGAAACAATAAGGCCAGCAATAGATAGCATCTGTGCTGCATGCCCTATCTCAAGAATCTGCTTTGCGGTTGGAGTTTCCCAAAAAGAATACGGTGTATGGGGAGGCGTCTATCTCGAGAAGGGTAAGATTTCTAGAGAGTTCGGCAGGCATCGGTCCAAGAAAGAATGGGCAGAGACCTGGAAATATCTAACGATGGATAAATAATGTATACGGATGAAATGAGAAGGGCCTTCAGATCTTTGGCTGGCCCCAAAAACTTTTCCTTGCAAATCATAGACCACGACAACTTCTTAACGGTTAAAGCCAGCGAGAACCAGTTCATGTCTTTGACGGGAGAGGGCAAACGAAGTGCCGTAGAATACATGGCCAAAGTAAAGTCCGCACTAGAGCTAAACGGTGCGATTGTGCTATTGGTTAGAGAAGGGGGTAAAGAGATATGATAGACCTATTAATCCTTATCTTTTTTAGCATTGTAGTAGCCTTGGGCTTTTTAGTCATTGCTCGTCAATGGCTAAACAAAAGAAAGCTTATGTCAATCATTACACAGCTAACTGCAGATAACATTCTATTAAAGTCTGAGATCCAGAGACTATCTGAACTATCTGGGAGCTTTCCTCACGAAGAAACAGAGGGCTTCATAAAGTTTCTCTCCCAGTCTAGAGATTGGGCCTTTACGTATATAGAGGACGTTCAAAAGGCAATGCAAGAACTCTTTGTAGCCTTAATGGGAGCGGAAGAGGAACAGATTAAAAAAGCAGCAGCAGGACTGGTTAAGTTCTTGCCGGAAGAAGATAAAAAGAGCTAGGCTCACAAATCGTGAGTGCACAACACACAGCTCTTTGACTAATAATATAAACAGAAGGAATACAAAATGAACAAAGCAATGATTGATTCATACCTAAGAAACCTACTAGGAGCACTACTGGGCCTGATCACAACAACTATGGCAAGCACAGGGGTTGTGTCACCACTAGCATTTGGCACAGGAGAGTGGCTTCTCATAGCTAACGGTGTCTGGGCAGCAGCAGTTCCGACCCTGCTTCGCTACCTGAACTCTAAGGACCCAAGCTTTGGTCGTATTGCAGAGGGAGTAGCTCTAGAAGTGAGCAAGAGGCTTCTTGCTGAATCCAAAGCAGCTACCGCAGAAAAGAAGGCTGCTGAAGCTAAAAAGAAAGCTGCTGAGGCTGCGGAAAAGAAAGCCGTTGCAAAGCTAGCTGTAAAGAAGCCAGCCACAACACCTGCAACCAAGTTGGTGGTAAAGGCTCCACCTGCTAAGTAAATAATTATTCATTAAGATAGGCGGATCACGACTGTGGTCCGTCTTTTCTTATGTTATAATAGAAGGGTCCTCATACAGGGCAAGGATTAGCCGCTTTAGGATGACTAGTTACCATTTTTATATCGGGTTACGCCAGGGTTTCTGTATGGGGGCTTTAATATTTTTGTAGAGATCATCGCAAGATTATGGTATACTTAGCTGCTCCCCAGTTTAGGGGACGATAGACTTCATACCCAAAGGCCAAAACAACACTTAGATCCATAATGGACTTTTTAGGATTCGCCACTTCTCAAGTCACACAATCTATAAGGAATTTTCTGGTTGCAACTATTGTCAGTGTACAGTTGACTGTGTGATATAATATAGATATGAATAATGATATGCTAGAAGATAGCGACGACGTTAACAAGCAATCTCCTTGTTGGGATGGATACGTTCAAAGAGGTATGAAGCCTGGACAAGATGGCGGAATGGTCCCAAACTGTGTACCCTCAAAGAAGGCATACGGTGCTGACGAAGAAGAGGCCCCAGAGGGATACCACTACATGCCCGATGGTTCTCTGATGGCTAACGAGGACCATGAAGATGACAAGTCGCTGTTTGCAGGATTTGGAAAAGATGTTACAAAAGCAAAGAGGCTGACAGAAGTGTTCAAGGCGGATAATGTTCGTGTCGGTCAAATGGTTTCTTGGGGGTCTTCCGGTGGAACTGCTAAGGGTAAGGTTAAGAGAGTAATTCGTAGTGGCTCTTATAAAGTTCCAGGTACAGATGCAACAATCAATGCCAGCGAAGATAATCCTGCAGTGGTCTTAACGCTATATCGTAACGGAAAAGCTACAGATACTATCGTTGCGCATCGTATGGAGACGCTGAGAGCCTCTTAGAACGTATTAAACACCTTTATGGGTACTTCTATACCCCTCTAAAATTGATTTAAGCTGAAGGGTATGCTTTTCATAATCCATTTCAATAATTAAGTTGTCATCATCTATCTTATGTACCTTAAGCTCTTTACTTATATCAAAGAGTACGGCTTGGATCTGCTCATCAATAGACAATGGCTTAGTCAATATCGTGTTCTCTCTGGTAAGTACGCATTTTATGACAGTTAGCACACACCACGTCACACTTTGAAACTTCTTTCCAGGCAGCCTCAGGCCCATAGTTCCTTAGGACACGGTACACAACGTCTATTTTTTGATACTGAGGCTTGTGGTCAAATTCTAGAATGTAATGGGGGAACATATTCCTGCAATCAAAACAGCCGTTCTTCTCTTTGTAGAGATGAAGCTCTTCAAGAACTAGGGCCACAGCCTTACGGTGTTTTGCAGTTTTTACCATGTAATATAATTATACCACTATCTTTTTAGTGGCATAGTAAATGCAGCATGTATAAGAAAACTAATTAACTCTGAAGGGATGGGGTCGAGCATTTCTAAGAGTTTAGTTAAAGACTAATTGCTTTAGCGAATACAACCCTGGAAGCCATCTTGCTTGCAGCAATGATCGCAATCGGAGCCGCTATTCCAAGTATCGTACCAGCCCACATACGAGGCTCTAGCCAGTTCCAACCCCAGTAGTCAAAGGTGTGGAATGCGTTTGCTAAAACAGCTAAGCCACCAAAGGCAACCATTCCAACAATTGCTCCAAATGTTTTCTCTGGCTTGCCATTGTCGCTAAGTCTAGATGATAGCACTAGGTATGCCACTAAGAAAAGAAGGTACATAAGTTCGATAAAGAAGAAGAACAATCCGGCCATCCA
>Ga0208768_1000105_pt1 | contig 65076 bp, 58 predicted proteins | sample AntAceMetag02UK1_FD_184760 | JGI IMG/M metagenome (GOLD analysis project Ga0208768, IMG submission 184760) | Saline lake microbial communities from Ace Lake, Antarctica - Antarctic Ace Lake Metagenome 02UK1 (SPAdes) (version 2) | ecosystem: Environmental > Aquatic > Non-marine Saline and...
ACTGGTATCGGCGGTGTTAATGGAAATTGCGGAAGACTGGCAGACGGCAGACAAGCGCTATGTCACCTTTGACGAAGAACTGGCAATTAAGGGATAACCGAATTTACAGAAAGGATGTTGCTTAATCGGGCATGGCAAATGCTGGCGTAGGGTTCTGCCGATTTGCTGGTCTTCATTGGATCATCACCCGGGCCGAGCAACTGCCGGGCTCGGCCCAGGGTGCGCTCACATTAACCACCCCGCGCTCGACGTCATACTCCCGCAAAGAGACCTTCACGCCGGTCACCTTCTATGGGTTCTTAATGCCCGGTATTCGGCTGTATAGCCGCGTGTCTTTCATGGTTGATCGGGCCAAACTACCCACCATAACTAGGGAAGACCCTATATACTAGGCGGTATTCGCAGCATCATGAGAGCAGGTAGTGATCCCTTTTAATAAGCCCTACATGACGGGTAAAGAGCTTTTTTATATCGCAAAGGCCCACTTCAATAACATGTTGGCTGGAGATGGCCCCTTCACCAAAATGTGCCACGGTTGGATCGAGGATGAGACCGGCTGCAACAAGGCGCTCCTGACGCACTCCTGCACGGCGGCATTGGAGATGACGGCTTTGATATTGGATATAGAGCCTGGCGATGAAGTTATTATGCCGTCCTATACTTTCGTCTCGACAGCCAATGCCTTTGTACTGCGAGGGGCAAAAATCGTTTTTGTGGATATTCGTGAAGATACACTCAATCTGGACGAGACCATGATTGAAAAGGCGATCACTGATAAAACAAAAGCCATTGTTGCGGTGCATTACGCGGGTGTTTCATGCGAAATGGACACTATTAACCAGATTGCCAAAAAACACGGTTTGACTGTCATCGAGGATGCTGCGCAAGGGATTTTGGCTACCTACAAAGGCCGACCGTTGGGCAGCATTGGTGATTTTGCGGCTTATAGTTTTCACGAAACCAAGAATGTTATTTCCGGAGAGGGGGGCTGCCTGCTGATAAATGACGGCAAGTTCAGTCTCGACGCGGAAATTATTCGTGAAAAGGGAACCAACAGGAGCCAGTACTTCCGAGGCGAAGTCGATAAATATACCTGGCAGAAGCTCGGCTCGTCGTTTTTACCTGGCGAACTTATTGCCGCATTTTTGTGGGCTCAACTTGAAGAAGCGAAAACCATTACGCAGCGCAGGTTGGATTTATGGGACTATTATCATGCGCAACTGGCAGTAGTTGAGACAGCGGGAATCATTCGAAGGCCTATCATTCCCGAGCACTGTCAGCATAATGCGCACATGTACTATGTGCTGCTTTCCCCGAGCAGCGACCGAAGTTCCGTTCTAAAGCAACTTGCTGAAAAAGGCGTGAATGCGGTTTTTCATTATGTCCCACTCCACTCATCGCCTGCGGGACAACGCTTTGGTAGAGCGGGCAGTGACTTATCTCGTACTACAGATATCTCGGAGCGACTCATTCGGTTGCCGTTATGGGTTGGCATGACGAAAGAAATGCAAGACCAGGTGATTGTTACTCTGAAGGACGTATTAAATTCCTTAGGGTAATTCTTTCTTGTACTCATTGTGTATCTGCAGTTGGGGGTATCATTCTTTACCTGAACTGTGTGGATCTATTGGAGCACCTCATCATAGAGCCCGGGCGCTGACGCGTGCAGAATCGGCCTGTACTCGCCGTCGCTTATATCAACCCTCTGATTGAGCTCTGAACCAAGCCTGAAACATAAGCACCGACCAGATGAGTTCAGAGTGATTTGCCCACCCATACAGGTGTTGCTGCCAGGCTTCCCGGATACTTTGTGTATCAAAGATGCCCTGCTCTTCCAGTGCCTGTTCTGAAATCAGATCCTCGACCCAATCCCTCAGGGGGCCCACAAGCCACTCTTTGACCGGAACGCTGAACCCGCGCTTCGGCCGATCAATCAGATCGCGTGGCACGTACCGGGTCAACAGGTCCCGGAGCACGCGCTTACCGGTCTGGCCGTCGTACAGATACTCACGCGGCAGTGACCAGGCCAACTCCAGAACCCGCTGATCCAGCAGCGGCGCACGCGCTTCCAACCCTACCGCCATACTTGCACGGTCTACCTTGACCAGGATATCGTCCGGCAGATAGGTGGTGTAGTCGTAATGGAGCATGGCAAGCAGTGGGTCCTTCACGTCCGCCCAATAGGACGGATCGGATAGTGGTGTCGCGGGGTTTACCGCCCCGGATACAAACTGATCCACGGCTAGGCATTTGTTGAATTTACAGGCCAGAATTTGCTGCACAGAAGTGGCCTCCCAGTTACCCGAGCGCTGGCTGATTTTCCCCAGTTTGCGAGTCCAGTTAGGCACCTTCTGCCCCCGATCGGCATATCGCTTGGCCCAACGCCAGCTGCCCGCGCCCAGTGCACGGGTCATGGGAGCGACCAGTTTTCTGGCGGACGCCGGCACTCGCTGTACATCCCGCCAGTGCCCTAGACAGTTCTTGTAGCGACGATACCCCGCCATCTGCTCGTCACCGCCATCACCTGTAAGGACGACCTTCACCTGCTCGCGAGCAAGTTTACTGACCAGATAAGTTGGTATCTGCGAAGAGTCGGCGAACGGTTCGTCATAAATATGTGGCAAATGTTCAACCACATCCAGTGCCTGATCAGGCGTCACGTACATCTCGTGGTGTTCTGTTTTCAGGTGCTTGGCTACAGCTGCGGCATACTCCGCCTCATTGTACTTTTCTTCCCCGAAGCCGATACTGAATGTCTTCACCGGGTGATCGGCATGCTTCTGCATCAAAGCGACAATCATCGAAGAGTCAATTCCGCCTGACAGCAGCGCCCCGAGTTCTACGTCAGACACCATCCTGTCGTCGACGGCATCATTGAGCTTGGTATCAAGCTGGTTGATCGCATCCTCGTAGCTACCCGCAAAGCGGTTACTTTCACCGCGCTCAGCCACTTCTTTGGCGGACCAATACGGGGTCGGATGCGCAGTCCACGGTGGGCAGTCCTGCGGAATCTTTAGCAGGCTGCCCGGCGGAAGCTTGCGCACCTGTCGATAGATGGAGCGGGGCTGGGATACCCAGCCGTACTGCATATACTGCCCAAGGGCGTCACGATCCAGGTCCGATTCAAAATCTGGGTGTTTACGCAACGCCTTGAGTTCCGATCCAAACAGGAAACTCTTACCGCACCAGCCGTAATAGAGCGGCTTTTTACCGGCCCGGTCCCGTGCCAACCAGAGGCAGCGCTCTTGCCTGTCCCACAGTGCAAACGCGAACATGCCCTCCAGTTTGATGACAGCCTCCGCCACGCCCAGATGCTGCACTGCGGCTAGTATCACTTCAGTATCGGAATGCCCTCTGAAGGGATAGTTCGACAGACCGGGCTCCTGCCGTAGTCTGGGGAAATTGTAGACCTCTCCATTGAAAGACAGCACATACCTGCCAGATGCCGATTCCATGGGCTGGGCCCCGGCCTCTGATAAATCGATGATTGAGAGGCGACGATGACCCAGGGCCAGCGGATAGGAGGCGTCCACCCACACGCCGCCCGCATCGGGACCGCGGTGGATAATGGTGTCCGTCATATCCTGACAGCGCTTGGCGAGCTCATCCCGCGATCCGCCCTGGTACTGTATAAAACCGGTAATTCCACACATGGTAATCTCGTCTCGTACTATCGAGCAGCAGCTTTTGCCGCTGCAGAATCAATTAATTCAAGGAATTTATCGACTGCGCGCTCAACGGTGAAGTCCTCTGCCCTATGCAGTAATAGGTCTTTGGATATTGGGTTGTTCAATTCCGCCAGGACAGCCCTTGCCATGGCATCGGCATCTCCTATGTCAACCAGGGCGCCGTATTTCTGGTCAGCAAGAATCTCTGCCGAGCCACCGGGGCAGTCTGTGCTGACTACTGCGCAACCGCATGCGAGGGCCTGAATAAGCACGCCAGGCAAGCCTTCATACTCCGAAGACAATACGAGCACAGATGCTCGAGCCATATACTGGAGCGGGTTCGCTACGAACCCTGGCATGTCGACGTCTGCACGGACACCCAGCTTGGTCGCCAGTTCTTCGAGATCTCCACGCAGCCTGCCTTCACCGAGAATAACCAGCCGTGCCTCCCTGTCCTTACGCACACGGGAAAACGCTCGAACCAGGGTTGCAAAATCTTTCTGCTCGGTCAGTCGGCCTACGCCAAGAATCACCGGAGCGGCGCCGGGGGTAAACCAGGGATGTTCAAGTTCCTCTTGAGCGCGCTCGCGCAGGCTGTCGTCTACCACCGGGTTGTAGATCGTAGTGACGAGCTCCTTGCTTAAACCCACGACGTTGGTCAGCTCATCTGCAACATAGTTTGATACTGCTACCACCTTATCGGCGCCAGGGTATGTTCGTCTTACCAACTCCGGAAGATAGCGCCAACGCCACTTGCGGTTATTGTGTGCTGCAGCGCAATAGGTAGCGATTGCGATGCGCTCACTTACAATAACGGGTGGGTTATATTTCGATGTGCGTTTCGCCCATATTGCCACCAGATTGGCGTAGGGAAGAGCACACAAAATTACGTCAGGACGGGTATTGTCAATATACTGCTGCAAGGAAGGTAATCTAGCTATCTCCGGCGCAATCTTGTTTGCTAGCAACACGGGGCGAAGCAAGGCGAAAAAATCGGGGAGATTCACCATCGCCGCGCGCCATCGCGTGTGCAGACTGCCTGTAGGCTTGAGTTCTATCATGGTCGCACCCTCGGGAATTTCCTCAAGGAATGATCCTTTAGCCTGGCAAAGCACCAGGTCAACTGTCCGTCCCCGGGCCAGAAAAGCCTTGATAAGAGTCAGCATCGAGCGCTCTGCACCACCACCCTCCAGAGAAGGCAAAAGGACCGCGACCCTGCCAGCGCGCATTCCTGTTGAGGGTTCGTTCATCATCAATTCACAGTTCCGTTTGCTCAACCCCATTGGATTCCAAGTCACGCCGGTCACGCCGCACAAGGGTTTTATAACTGAGCAACAATGCCAGTGGCAACCAGAACAACATCCACTGGTCTCTGGGCCGATCAATGAGCGTATCCACCCCCGTCATCATTGTACAGGCGGCGAACAAAAGCATACAGAAAACGGTATAGTCTCCGCCCTGACGCGCCAATAACCAGGCTTGGCGGAACGCGACCACCAGCAACAGCAAAAGCAAGCTCAGCCCGATCACCCCCCCATGCCAGAAAGCCTGAAGATAGGCATTATGTGTGGTTTCGATAAGAGCCCCTTCCACTACCACCGATATGTTCGACGTCAGTCCATGCCCGAATATCGGCGCCAAACCTGCCGTATTCCAGGTTTCTACCCAAATCTGCGGGCGTATTCCCATACCCCTAAGAAATGCCTGCTCAATGCTATCGGGAAAAACAACTGCAAGCGCCGCTCCAAACACCAGCAAAGTGACTATCGCCATGTAGACGCTTCGTTTTTTTTCCAAGGACATACCTGCCTGGGTCATCAGAACGATGACTATGGATACAAAGGCTGTTCTGCTCTGGCCAAACCATGCGTAGGAGATGAAAATAGCGATTGCCAGAGACATTAGTAGCCTGCAGGGAAGTAGTCGCGCCCGCAGCGCAAAGCCCATCGCAAGCACGCCGAATACGCCATAGACATTGGTAAATTCATTGACGTTGGTCAATGTCCCAATGCCAACTAAGCGGGTACCAGGAAATGCATTGTCGCGGTAAAAGGTTATAAGGTTGATTAAAGCTGCGGCGGCGGCAATCAGGATGCAAAGCTGCAACATGCGCTCAAACAAGGCACGATTCCAGTGCACAAGGAAATACGTAATCGTGACGAAGCTGAGGAGATAAATCGATATAGTAAGTTTTTGGCCCAGATGGAACCAGTCGATGGGCACATCCCAGAGCCCGCTGAGGAGTAGGTAGGTAATGTAGAGGGACATTATCTGGAACAGCGGGTGCTTGTAGTTCTCCCTGATACCTTTTGCGAAAACAAACAGGCCCAGTACAAAAACGAATCTGGCAAAAAGCCTGTAGTGACTGTTATAGCTTTCAAGGAAAAAGTAACTGCATGTAAACACTCCGTATGCGAACAGCAGGAGGAAGGGGAATGCTCGCTTTAAAGCATCGAAGAAAAGCAGTGTTTTTTTATGATAGCTTGTGCTCAATTTTGCCGTCTCATCTCGAATTTTTATCACTTTTTAGAGGCGCTAACAGCGAGCATTACGATACGTCAAAGCCGCCTGATCTTGTTTAATCTCTTGCGGTTCGCGCTGTGTGAATCCCTGTCCATGGGCTGTCTCCATGATGCTTACAGCTTATGCGCCTTCGGCCAGCGCCTCTTCAGGCAGACCCACTGCTGCGGATACTCCCTGATCCAGTCTTCAAAATAATGATGGATGATTTCGGTCAGTGCTACGGCCTGTTCCTTAACCGGCGCATCCGGGATCGGGCTGGCCAGCGGGTCGTAAACAGTGACTCGATAGCGCGCGCCCGGCAGGCGCTCGGCGCGCGATACCACCAATGCCGAGCCGGTGCGCAGCGCAAGACCCGCAGCGCTGGTGTTGGTGAGCGCGTCCACGCCGAAAAAGGGGATGAGCTTGCCGGTCTCGGGACGTGTGTCCATCGCCATGATGATACTGCCGCCCGCGTTCAACGCTTTAATGAGCGGACGAGGCCCGGCATCAGCGGGAATCAAGGTTTCTCCAAATGATTGGCGTAGCCCCTGCATGAACTCTTGCATGACCGGGTTGGATTCCGGCGCATAGATTGCGCTGATGTTGAATCCGAACTGGCGTGTTACCAGAGAGGCGACTTGCCATGCGCCGACATGTGCGGTCATGAAAACCGTCGCGTTCTTGCTCTCCATGTGCTTGAGAGCCTCTGGTTCCAGCACAAATTCTATGCGTTGTTCGCGCTCTTCCCAGATTTTTTCCAGTTTTACCAGTTCTGCTGCAGAGTAGCCGAGGTGCCGGAAAATCTCTCGTGTGGTGTTTTCTCGCCACTCGGGGGATTTATCCGGGAAGGCAATGGCCAGATTCTCTCGCGCTTTAGCCGCCTTGTCTGAAAATCGGCCAACCAGTTCGAAGGTGAAGCCACACAATTGCAGAGCACGCTCAACGCTGAGCTTGCGCATGAGCCAAAAGGTGCCACGGAATAAGGCAGCCTCCAGACGTTGGGCGGCCGCGACCAAAAACGGCGCCTTGCGCGCAAGACGCTTGGGAACAAGATAGAACTCAGGCACTCAGGCAGACTCAGCCCTGGCGGCCGGGGTCCGAGCCGAATACCCTATCCCAAATGGGCGAGCTGACGCCGTAGCGACCGCCCTCTCCGGAATAGTGGTGCTTCAGGTGGTAGAGCTTTAGATATTTTGCCACCGGGTTGCGCATGGGGAAGTGATGGGTCGAATAATGGATGTAGTCATAAATCAGATACCCGATGATGAAAAACGCGCAAAACGGCTGAATCCAGGGCTGCGGAATAAAGAGACCGAATAACAGGTAGAGAATTGCCATAATCGGCAGTGCGCCTGCGGGCGGCATGACCAGACGGGTTTTGTCTTTGGGGTCTTCATGGTGGTTGCCATGGAAAAGGAAGACCAACCATTTGCCCGCCTTACTTTTGGCGGGAAAGTGGAACAGAAAACGGTGCAGGCAATATTCAGTGAGGCTCCAGGTGGCAATGCCGGCCACGCCGATGGCCAGCACCGGAAGTACCGGTAGTTGGTAAACCGCGAAACTGCGCCAGATCAGCCAGGCGGCCAGAGGCCCCCAGATCAGCAGCGGTGTGATGGGATGAACGTGGGAAAGCCGTTCAAGAAAATTGTTCTGGAACAACCTAATGGATTGATGTTGTTTCTCAGGCTGCATGGGAATCGGTGTTGGCGTCATGGCCAGTCTCCTCAGTGTTAGCTAGTTTACCCTTTGGCCACAGACGTTTCGAGCAGAACCAGTCTTCTGGTTGCTGGCGAATCCAGTTTTCGAACTGGGCGTGAACCTGCTCGATCATATCGATGGCTTGCTCATTGTCGTCCGCGCTGGGATCGCGAGGGCGCACAGGTGGATGAAAGGTGACTTTAAAGTGGGCGTCCTGCAGGCGCTCCACCTGCACCGGCACCAGATCGCAGTTAAACTTGAGTGCGAGTTTGGCCGGCATAATGGTCGAGAGTTTCTCTCGCCCGAAAAACGGTATGGCTTTGCCTTCATCGACCCGCCTGTCCATCACCATGGCGGCCGTTTTCCCTTGCTTGAGCGCACGCATCAGCGGGCGGGCGCTGTTCTCGCGTGGCAGCAGCTCGCAGTTCAGTGCGCTACGCGACTCTAACAGCATGCGATCCAGCAGCGGATTGGTGGGGGGCGAGTAGAGACTGGCGTTGGGGATATGCAGTTTTGCCATAGCAGAGCACACCACTTCCCAATTGCTTTGGTGAGCTGTCACGATGACACAGGGCCTTGCAGGGTTTTCATAGGTCTCAATGGGCTCACGAATGTCTATCTGCAAGCGCTCATCCTCCTCGAGAATTTTTGCCAGATGTGGATATTCCGCCATTACCCGGCCCGACCGTCCCCAAGCACGGATCACCAGTTTGTCGAGCTCAGCGTCGCTTAAGTCAGGAAATGCGATGGCGAGATTGGCGCGGTATATCGCTGTTTTTTGCTTCAGCTTGGGTCCTATCCAGCTACCGACACGCTCTCCAAATCGTGAAGCGGTATCGATGGGCAGCAGCCGCGCCAGTTTTGTAACCACCCAGACCAGCACAAAATCGAGTCGCCACAGCAGCTCACGCAGCACGCGGTTATCGCGTGCCCATTTGCGCAGTGGATTGCCGACTATAAACTCTGCCACGGTAGATTTGCCTGACGTTGAGGTTTTAACGAAAAGTGACACATTATATCGCAGTATGGCGGTGCGATTCGCGGTCAAAGTGCTGGTAATTTGAGCAGTTGCAGCCCTTGTCGCAGCTCCACTGAGGGTGTCCAGCCAGTAGCTGAAAATATTGCCGTATTGTCCACAACCCAGTCGCTGTGCCGCAGTTCTCGTACTTTCTCCGGCGTCAGCATGGGCGCATTGCCGGTGATACCCGCCAGTTTGCTGTTCATCGCGGCGATGTTATTGAGCAGCCAGTGCGGGATTTGCCACAGTCGTACGCGGCGCGACCAGTGTTGAGCGGCAATATCGGCCATCTCGTGCCAGTTGTATCCGCCGCGCCTGCCGTCACACAAGGTCAGAGTTTGTCCACTGGCAGCCTCGCTTTGCAGGCAGGCGATCATGGCAGTCACCAGGTCGGATACGTGGATCAGCGAGAGGCGAGCCTCCAAAGCGCCAGGCACAGGTGCGAACCCCCGCTGCATACATTGAAATATCGGCAGCATTTCTTTGTCGCCAGGCCCGTAAACGGCCGGCGGGCGGATTACAACATGGTCGAGATCAGCAGACTCCGTCAGCAGTTGCTCCCCCGCAGATTTACTGCGCGCGTACCAGGAGATTTGCGGCTCCCGCGCCACCAGTGATGACAGCATTATCAAGCGCGGCGGACTGGCCTGCGCCCTGATCGCGCGCAGTACGGCGGCTGTTCCGGCGACGTTGACCTGGTCGAATTCGGCCTGTGAATTTCCCCTCACAGCACCCGCGCAGTGTATGACGGCAGCGCACTGCGAAAAGAGTTGTTCAAGTGCGGCGGCATTGGAAAGGTCGCCCTCTATGAGGGCGACGCCCAGCGACTTAAGCTGTGCGGCCTTTGCAGGATTTCTGACCAGCGCGCGAATCGGGAAACCGCGTTCGCGCAGGCGCTGGCATAAGGAGGCACCGATGAAGCCTGTCGCGCCGGTAACGGCGATGAGGCTGCCGTCGGCTATCAGGCGGAAGCCACCCTAAGGCGCACTTCTTCAGCGGCTGCGTCGAGCCTGTCCATGTCATTGCCGTTGATGAAATCAAGCCGTGCTTTGGCACGCGACAATTTGCCTGATGAGGTGCGCGGCAGAGAGTGAATAGGCACCAGCTCAACATAGCAATCCAGGCTCATTTCCATACGTACCAGAGCGGTAAGGCGACGAACGAGGTTATTGCGTTTGCCTACATCGGTCTCTCGACACTGCACGATCAATACGCACAACTCCTCTCCCTCACTGTTGGGAGCCGAGAACGCCACGGCATCCCCTGCCCGCACTTCTTCCTGCGTTTCGGCAACGTGCTCGAGGTCCTGTGGCCAGATATTGCGGCCATGGATGATGATCAGGTCTTTTTTGCGACCGGTGATGGTCAGTACGCCATCCACCAGATAGCCGATATCACCGGTATTGAGCCAGCCATCGTCGCTCAGCGCGTGACTGGTTTCCTCCGGCGAATTGAAATAGCCCGCCATTACGCTGGGGCCGCGCAGGTGTATCACCCCGCTCTCCCAATCACTGAGTACGTGGTTATCATCGCGAACTTGCACTTCGAAATTGGGCATCGGAATGCCGCAGTTCACAAAGTGACGGCCACGGCCCTGCGTGTCGTCCTCGTCGAGCAACACGGCCTCGTGATGATCCGAAAGGTGATCACTGTCGATATAGTGCGTTGTGAAACTGGTCCACAGAGGCGAAAAGCTGACGCCCAACGTGCATTCAGCCATACCGTAACAAGCCAGGAACGCGCGCCGATCAAAGCCAGCTGGCTCCATCATTTCGGCAAAATATTCAAGGGTTTGAGGGCGGATCATCTCGGCGCCGATGCCGGCGACACGCCAGTTGCTGAGGTCGTACGTTTCGATGTCATTGGGCCGCACACGGCGTGCACAGAGGTCGTAACCGAAGGAGGGGGCAAAGGCGATGGTTGCACGAGTCTGCGTCATTAGTGCCAGCCACTGGCGCGGACGCATTGCAAACTCACGGGTGTCCAGATAATCAATATTCACCTGGGCTGCCATCGGGACCAGTACGAAGCCCACCAGACCCATATCGTGGTAGAACGGCAGCCACGACATCATACGATCGTCAGCACTCATCTCAAGGCCGTGCGAGATGATGCCCTGCAGGTTAGCCATAGCAGTGCGGTGCTTTATTACCACACCGCGGGGAAAGCGCGTGCTTCCAGACGTGTACTGGATATAGGAAATATCGTCCGGGTTGGCGTCAGGCAGTTCCTGTTTCAGGTCAGAGAGTGCGTAAAAAGCTTCGGGAACTGCCACCATACGCATAGCAAGGGTCTCACTGGCTTCCTGCAGGAAAGGCAGGTAGCCCTCGGAGGCAACACCGATAGCGGCGTCGCTGGCTTCCAGAAGCAGATGTAGCTGTGCCACGTAGGCATGGTGTGCCCCGACTTTTACTGATGCCGGCAATGCGACAGGAATCAGACCGGCATACTGGCAGGCATAAAAGAAACGAATGAAGTCCGGGTTGGTTTCGGCCACCAGCGCCACGCGAGCGCCTTTTTCGAGTCCCAGCCCCAGTAGTTTATGAGCCAGTTCAATCGCTTGCGTACGCAACTCGGCATAAGACAATGTGGCGTAGACCGCGCCTCGGCCGGTGTAAAAGCTCGAGCCCGTATCACCCTGAGCTGCGTAGTCGAGTGCTGCCGTCAGTGTGGTAAAATCGGCTGCACGAAAGGGGAGCTTGTCGCAGATAGACGCGGCACTTACGTTAGTATGTGGCAATGTAGATTCCTCGTTTTCGACGATGTCTCCGCCGGTGTACAAATTTCAAAACAGACGTTGTTTATCCTCTTTAGGACAGAGGAACAGCGTTTAACTTGATAAATTCCCCAACGGGGTATACGTACGGGCCACTTGTCAGTCTTCTACACAAGCATGTGTACATGCGGGCACCCTGCGCTCAGGCCCCGAAAAGGGTCACCTGACAGGGTGTAATCCTAGCATTTTGGGCATTGCGCCTTATAGGAAATAATACCAATGGCTGGCGTGAACAATCCCACAGATGGGTTATGTGGTTTGGGCGTGCGCAATTGACAATGGCCGCTATTACGTGGCCTACAGGGACCGAAACGGGCTTCCATGGGGGGCTGTTCTGAGCCAGAAGTATTTTTTAAACCATTGATAGTTAACAATAAAAATATATTTTGGGGGCGATTGCGGCGTGCGCTACGCGATGAAGTCCGTGTTGCCTGTTTTGTCAAGGCAAGGTCAGGAAGTCGAGGATCAGAACGCATCTTTTGGCCGTGAACGGGTCACTATTATCACGTTTGAAACGGTCATATTTGCCGCGCAAAATAGAGGGCCTAGGCCTCCAGAGATTGTGCTTTCCGCTAGGCCTGAAACATGAGGATCGACCACATTAGTTCGGAGTGATTGGCCCACCTGTACAGGTGCTGATGCCAGGCTTCGCGTACATTGCTGACATCAAATATACCCTGCTCCTGCAGCGTTTTTTCCGACAGCAGATCTTCAGCCCAATCCCGCAGCGGACCGACCAGCCATTCCTTTATCGGCACAAATTGGTCTACCGCCAAGCATTTATTGAATTTGTTGGCCAGGATTTGTTGCGGCGAGTTTGCTGCCCAGTTATGGGAACGCTGGCTGATCTTCCCTAGTGTGCGCGTTCAGCGTGGCACAGACTTCCCCTCGTTAGCGTAGCGTTTGGCATAACCCCAACTCCCGGTGCCCAGTGCACGCGCAATGTGCTGCACTAGACTTCTTGCTCCTTCGGGGACGCGCTGCACATCGCGCCAGTGATTGAGGCCCGTCTGGTAGCGGCGGTAGCCGGCCATTTGCTCATCGCCGCCATCGCCGGTCAGCACAACCTTAAGCTGCTCCCGCGCGAGCTTGCAGACTAAGTAGGTGGGTATTTGCGACGAGTCGGCAAATGGCTCGTCGTAGATGTGCGGCAGATCTTCCACCACATCCAGCGCCTGATCGGGTGTGACATATATTTCGTGATGGTCCGTTTTCAGGTGGCGGGCCACCGCAGAGGCGTACTCAGCTTCATTGTATTTTTCCTCCCAGAACCCAATGCTGAAGGTTTTGATGGGGCGATCAGACTGCTTCTGCATCAGCGCGACGATCATCGATGAATCAATGCCGCTGGAGAGTAGCGCGCCTAATTCCACGTCGGCCACCATGCGGTCATTCACTGCCGCATTAAGCACAATGTCCAGCTGTCCTATGGCGTCCTCTTAACTGCCTGCGAAGCGGTTGTGATCGACTTGTTCAGCTACTGCTTTGGCGCTCCAGAAGGCGCTGGGCTGAGCGTCCCAGGGTTTGCAGTCCTGTGCTATTCGAAGGAGGTTGCCCGGCGGCAGTTTGCGCACGTGTTTGTAAATAGATAATGGCTGTGACACCCAGCCGTACTGCAGGTATTGCCCCAGCGCATTACGATCCAGCTCACGGTCAAAATTCGGGTGCTTGCGCAGGGCTGTTCCGACCCGAACAGCAGGCTACTGCCACTCCAGCCGCAGTAAAGCGGTTTCTTACCCACGCTGTCTCTGGCCAGCCACAGACAGCGTTCCTGTCTGTCCCACAATGCGATTGCGAACATGCCTTCCAGCCTACTAATGGCTTGTTCCACACCCAGGTGTTGCGCGGCTGCCAGAACCACTTCGGTATCGGAGTGACCCTGATAAGGGTAGGCGGATATCCCGGCTTCGCGGCGCAGTTTGGAAAAGTTGTAGACCTCCCCGTTGAAAGAGAGCACGTAGCGACCGGATGAAGACACCATCGGCTGAGCGCCGGCCTCCGACAGATCGATGATAGAGAGGCGCCGGTGCCCCAGCGCGATTGGGTATGAGGGATCCACCCATACCCCTTCAGCATCGGGGCCGCGGTGCGCTATCCTGTCTGCCATGCGCTGACAGCGGCGGGCGAGCTCTTCTGATGACTCGCCGCCATATTGTATGAATCCTGTAATCCCACACATTGCAAGTCCGCCTGTTATTTTCGATTTGGAGCCTTTGCGACTACTGAAATGGGCTGTCGACGAAGCCCGGCATGTCTACCTTCTCTTGAATGCCGAGTATCACTAGTCGCACAGGCGTATACCTGCGCACTCGGGCGAAGGCGCGCATTAGGGTCGGGAAATCTTTTTCTTCCGTCATTCGACCCACGGCCAGTATCACCGGAGCCGAGTCGGGTACTCACCATGGATGGTCCAGCGCGACTTTCGTGCTCGCTCGCATAGTGTTATCGACAACCGATCATGGATGATCTTAACGGGCTGCCGACTCAGCCCGATATTAGTGATCGACTCGTCTGCGGCATGATGCGATACCGCAATTACAGGGTCGGCGCCTGGATAAGTCCGGCGCGCCGCACCTGGCAGATGGCGCCAGCGCCATTTGCGAAAATTGGGGAGTGCTGCGCAGCAGCTGGACAGGGCCATACTCTCACTGATGATGATCTGGACGCTTGAGCCGGACATCTGCTTCGCCCCTATCAGTGCGATATTGGCATAGGTGAGTGCTGATAACGCCACGTTGGGCCGGGCAGATTGCATGTATTGTTGTAATGCGTTGACCCCGGCGGGTTCCGGTGCGACCTTTGGGGCTAGCAGTAGCCGACGCAGCAGCACAAAAAATCTCTGATATTGCCCGTCGCGGCCCTCCATCAAGGGCAGGAGCACTGCAATCCTCGCGGCGCGAGTCGCAGTGAGTGGGTTGTCGTTTTACGACGTCTCCCAGCCCCACTTTCCCTGTGAGTGTTTCCAGTGAGCGGGCAAACACGCCGTATGCTGCCCGATTTCGCGGAGCGTTGATTCAGCGCTATACTTGCCCGCTATTTAATGGATGCAGCGCACCAGCATGACAGCGAATAACGATAACAGTGCGCTAATCACCGTGGAACGCGTGACTGAATCTGCACAGATGCGCCAGTTTCTGGCACTGCCGAAGCGTATTTACGCATCTGACCCCGCGTGGATAGCACCGCTCGATTTTATGAAACGCGAGCAGATGTCCCCGAAAAACCATTTTTTTGAACATGCGCGCTGGTGCGCCTGGATTGCCTTGCGCGGCGGGGAGCCGGTGGGGCGTATCACCGCCCAGATCGACGAGATGCATCTGCAGCAGCATGCGGACGCCACAGGTTACTTCGGGATGCTGGAAGCAGATGATGATCCGGCTATATTTGCAGCGTTGTTCGAGGTCGCTGAGAACTGGCTGCGCAGTGAAGGCATGCGACAGGTGCGCGGACCATTCAATTTACATGTTAACGAGGAAGTGGGTTTGTTGGTGAAGGGCTTTTCTACGCCGCCCTACGTTCTCATGGGCCATGCGCGACCTTGGTACGGTGCGAGCGTGGAGTCGCAGGGGTACATCGGAGCAAAAGACCTGCTGGCCTATCATGTAAAGCCGGATTTTGAAGCCCCGCGCATTATGGAGCGACTGGCGCAGCGCGTATCGGATCGCGTCAGGGTGCGCCCAGTCAGGCGCAAACACCTGCGGGAAGATGCGCGCATTATGCTGGATATTTTTAACGATGCGTGGCGGAGCAACTGGGGGTTTGTGCCGTTGGCGGAGGCGGACTGGATCGAAACGGTATCCACACTGACAAAATTGATGCCCGACGATTACATTCAGATCGCCGAGTACGACGGTGAGGCAGTTGCTTTCATAGTGGCGCTGCCCAATCTCAATGAAGCGGCTCGCGACCTGAAGGGCTCGTTGTTGCCTTTTGGCTGGGCCAAGCTCCTCTGGCGGTTGAAGGTTGGCCATCCGAAAACGGCTCGCGTGCCCCTGATGGGCGTTAAACAGAGCTTCCAGCACTCGCGTCTGGGGCCGACTCTGGCATTTATGGTGATAGATGCTGTACGCAAGGCGCTGCATGCGCGCGGTGTGAAGGACGTTGAAATGGGCTGGATACTTGAGGATAACGACGGCATGCGCAATATCATTGAAACCATCGGCGGCGTGGCGTATAAACGCTACCGCGTCTACCAAAAAGAATTATAGCAATGCAACTGGATCCCGAAAGGCACCGTATGACGGCCATTGTGCTGGCCGGTGATCGCACCAAGGCTGACTCGCTCATCAATCACACCAAGGCTGGCAGTAAAGCCATGATTGATTTGGAGGGCACCCCTATGGTGCGCAGAGTGCTCAACTCACTGCGGCAGGCGAGGGTAGTGAATAAAATCTGTATGGCCGGGCCCGAAGCCAGTGAAGTTGCTACGGACGAGGCGCTGCAAAAGTGGATTGACGACGGCGAGATTAGCTGGAGCGAGCCGGGTATCAGCCCCAGCACCAGTGCCTATCAGGCGATGCAGGCGCTCCCGCCGGACGAAGCTGTATTGTTGACCACCGCAGATCACCCTCTGTTGACCCCCGAAATAGTCGATGCCTTTGGCAGGCAGAGCTTGGCTGACGATGTTGATATCACCGTCGGCCTGGCGCCCTACGCGTTGGTCGCAGAGGCCTATCCGGGTATCCGCAAGACCGTGCTGCGTTTCAGTGACGGTGATTTTTGCGGGTGCAACCTGTTTGCCTTTATTACCCCAGAAGGCCGTCGTGCGGCCAAATTCTGGCGCAAAATCGAGCAGCAACGCAAAAAACCGCTGGTAGTCATCGGTTTGCTGGGTTGGTGGGCGGTGATCCGCTACCGCCTGGGATTGCTGTCGTTGGAAGAAGCGTTGGCCAAGCTCAGCAAGCGGTTGGGTTTGCGAATGCGTGCGGTGATATTACCTTATGCGAACGCCGCAATTGACGTGGATTCCATCGCCGACCTGATGTTGGTGCAGGGCGCGCTGGAGAAGGCGGCGGCCGAGGACGCCTGAGGCTCAGTCGCGTTAATACCTGCGGTTCAGCTGTAGCGTTCTGCTGCCCCCTGCGCCGAACTCGTCCGATTGAGCCCGATAGCCGCGGGTTTCTATCTGCAGTTCCCAGCCCTGGTGATTACGGTCCACCGTATAACGGTTGTATTGCGCGATATCCGCACCGTGCAGGCCCAGAGCAGAGGCGGACGGCACCGCGAGGACAGGCACAACCCCGATACGGCTTGGCAATTCGTTGAAATGCGCACGGTGTCCATGCCCGTGCAACACCAGTTCCGCGCCGTGCTCCTGCAGCAGCGCCTGAATCTGCGCGGCATCGGTGAGGCGCTTGCGCCATTTCTCATGTCCGCTCAACGGACAGTGGTGTAAGTACACGACCCTGAATTGCTGCTTGCTTGCAGCGCTTTTTAATAGAGCGGGTAACTGGCGCAACTGCTCTGGCCCCAGCGTCCCGGTGGCCATCAGGGGCGGTTTCGGGCAGCCTGTGGAAAGCCCGATGAAGGCAATGTCACCGCGCACTCTGAGGCTGGGAAAGGTCGTCGCCCCGGTAGCCTCGTCACTGCCGCGATCCGAGGCCATGTAGTCTTGCCACAGCGCGAAGGTCTGTGCCCACGGTGCCGCAACACAGGCGTCATGATTTCCCGGTACCACAGCCACATCGTTAGGGTCGCCCAGCGCCTGCAGCCATTCACTGGCTTGTTGGAACTCCGCCGGCAAGCCGATATGGGTCAGATCGCCGGTGACCAGCAATTGGTCGAGTATTGTTCCAGCCAGATCGCGCTGCAGCGCCTCAAGCACCTCCATGCGATGCTCAAAACGCCGTTTGCGGCGCCATGACAAATAGCCCAGTGCCCGCTTGCTGAGCAGGTCGCGGGGGCGCACAGCGGCTAGCGAGCTGAGGTGGGGATCGGAGAGTTGGGCGAAGCTTTGGCGCATGATTGAAGTGTCCTTGTCGCGACCGAGTATACCACTGCGCCGTCAGCGGCATTGCGAATCTGCTAGTACCTCAGTTTGAAACTTGTCGCGAGCAGAGAGCCTGAGAGTCAGATGTGTGGGCGGGACTTTATGGCGAGAGGACCTTGCCGCCCGAGCCCGTACATCTGGCTCTCGGGCTCATGTTCAGCAGCAGCAACCAAAAACTTCAAGCAGCGTCAGCACCAAACCCCCAGTGCTTAAACCCGTCGAATGACGGCGCCCAGTTCTGCCAGCTTAGTGTCTATATTGGCGTAGCCGCGATCGAGGTGATAGACCCGGTCGATAGTGGTATCGCCATCCGCGCCAAGCGCGGCGATGATTAGTGATGCAGAGGCGCGCAAATCAGTGGCCATCACGGGCGCGCCTTGTAAGCGCTCACTACCGTGCACAATCGCGGTATGGCCTTGTAGTTCAATATCCGCGCCCATGCGTTGCAGCTCTGCGACGTGCATGAAACGGTTCTCGAAAATGTTCTCCACTACGGTGGACGAGCCTTCTGCCAGCGCATTAAGAGCCATGAACTGCGCCTGCATATCGGTGGGGAAAGCCGGATAGGGTGCGGTATGGATGTTGACAGCCTTACAGCGCTTGCCGCCGGTGTCGAGCTGAATCCAGTCTGGCCCCAGCTCCAGTCGGCAGCCCGCCTGTTCGAGTTTCCCCAGCACGTGGTGCAGGAAGTCTGGGTTAGTGTCGAGCACCCGAATGGAGCCGCGGGTCGCAGCCGCTGCCACCAGGAAAGTGCCGGTTTCAATGCGGTCCGGCGGCACCTGGTGCTCCGCGCCGTGCAGTTCCTTTACGCCCTCGATTACGATGGTACTGGTTCCGGCCCCGGAGATTTTGGCGCCCATCGCCGCCAGCAACTGCGCGAGATCGCCAATCTCAGGTTCCAGTGCGCAGTTCTCCATTGTGGTCGTGCCGTCTGCGAGGCAGGCGGCCATCATCAGGTTTTCTGTGGCGGTGACAGAGGGTACGTCGAATGAGAAGTGGGCGCCGCGCAGTCGGGCCGCCTTGGCCTTGATGTAACCGGCTTCGATTCGGATCTCTGCCCCCAGTGCTTCCAGGCCGGCGATGTGTTCATTGACTGGCCTGGACCCAATTGCGCAGCCCCCGGGGAGGGACACATCGGCCTCGCCGAAACGTGCCAGCAGCGGCCCCAGTAATAGGATGGACGCGCGGATGGTTTTTACCAGTTCATAGGGGGCATGGACCGAGTGCACCTTGCTGGTGTCGATATGCAAATCAGTGCCGCTACGCTGCGCCTGCACCCCGAGCAAGTCCATCAGGTGCAGCACTGTACTGATGTCTCGCACCCCCGGCACGTTGCCGATACGCAGCGGTTGGTCACTCAATAGCGCAGCTGCGATGATCGGGAGCGCGGCGTTTTTGGCACCGGCCACCCGCACTTCACCACGCAATGGACCATTGCCAGTGATGATGATCTTTTCCATTACTGTGCCTTGCTGTTCGGGGTGATGAGGCCGGCGGTGATCAGGCTGGCATAGCCGGCGATAATCGTGTCGATTTGTGCAGTGGTATGTGCTGCGCTGACGCTGTTGCGCAGCAAGAAATTGGTCGATGGCGACGCCGGCGGAATGACCAGATTCACATAAACTCCGGCTTCCATTAATGCCTTCCAGCAGTCTATCGTGGCCGAGCGATCTTCCATTTCCACGGCCACCACCGGACTGGCAGAGGGGCCTACAGTCAGGCCAAGGGCCTTGAGGCCAGCGTAGAGCTGATGGGCGTTACTCCACAGTTTTTGCCGCAGCTGTGGTTCCGCTGTGATGATGCGCAGCGCCTCGCGTGTTGATGCGACGACGGAGGGCGAGGATGAGGCGGTGAAAATATAGGCGCTGATGCAAAAACGGATTGCCTCCAGCTCCGGGTGGCGACTGACGCAGAAACCACCAACAGAGCCGAGACTCTTGCTGAAGGTGCCGGCGAAGAAATCGACATCCGCTTCGACGCCGGCAGCTTGCGCTGCGCCGCGGCCGGTAGCGCCGAGTACGCCCATCGAATGGGCTTCATCTACAAACAGGCAGCCACCGTATTCACGCTTCACGGCGGCGATCTCCTGCAGTGGCGCAACATCGCCCAGCATGGAATAAATACCTTCCGCAATGATGAGAGCGTTTTGCGCCCGGTCACCCAAACGGAGCAGGCGCTTGGCCAGGTCCTCCGGGTTGTTGTGTTTGAAGCGGATCACCTCTGCGCCACTCTGTTTGACACCGGAATAGATGCTGGCATGGCTGTCGGCGTCGAGCAAAATGACATCGCCCTGCCCAGCCAATGTGGCACACATACCCATCGTGGCGGAGTAACCGGTAGAGAAGACAATGGCGTGACCCACGCCGTAGAATTGCGCTATCTCTGTCTCCAGCGCCTGGTGTTCTGTGAAAGAGCCATTGGCCAGCCGTGAGCCGGTAGTGCCGGTACCCCAGCGCGCGACAGCCTCCTGCGCCGCCTTGATACAGCGCACATCGCAGGACAGGCCCAAATAGTTGTTGGTGCCTGCCAGTATGACGTTACGCCCCTGCACGACGCCCTCCGTAGCGGAGAGAATTTTTTCCGTGACGGCACCAAAGGGCGCGACGTGACGAGAAGCGAGTTCGGCCTGGAAGTTGGCCATAGTCTGGAATTTATCGAACAGCATGGAGTTGATCTGCCTCTAGGCTTGGGGAGCGACTGTCAGAGGTTGAGTTCGCGGACCTTCTTTGCCAGATCACCAATAGTGTTCACATCCGGCAGAATGTTCAGCGGTATAGAGATATCAAAGTGGTCCTCGATTTTCTCTATGAACTCCATGACCTCCAGCGAGCTGAGTCCGATATCGGCCACCAGTGTCGTGTCCTCAGACAGTGCAAGCTGCTTTTTGTTCTGCGATTCGAGGGCGCTGTAGAGGAAATTAAGGTATTCCTGATAGTCGGTCATATCAAACCCGCCCTTGCGTCGGTCAAGGTAAGTCGCTAGATTTCGGAAGCTGGAACTATACCCACGGAAGATTGTTAATGCCAGTGATTTGGTTGATCGACGCCTATCGCGCAGGTGAGCGAGGGCAGGTGCGCGCTCTCGTTGATGCGCTGGGCTGGCCTTGTGAAACCAAGGTGCTGAGCTATCGCACCTATGCATTTCTCCCGCACGTCCTCGGTCAGTCCACGCTGCATGGCATTAGCAGCGCATCCGCCACCCAATTGAAAGCGCCCTGGCCGGACCTGGTGATCTCTTGTGGTGTGCGCAACGAACCGGTTTGTCGCTGGATTCGCGACCAGTCTGGGGGGCGCACGCGCTATGTGCATGTTGGGCGTCCCTGGGCACCGCTGGATTCTTTCGATCTGGTCATCACTACGCCCCAGTACCGGGTGCCGCCCCATCCTAGGGTACTGAACAATATGCTCACTTTGCACAGCGTGACCGATGAGCGTTTGACGCAAGCCCGCCAGGAGTGGGAGTCCACCTTTGCAGCCCTGCCAAGACCGCGTTTTGCCGTTATGGTGGGTGGCGATAGTGGACCGTTCACGCTGGGGAAAAAGGCGGCTACTCGGCTGGGTCATCAGGCGTCGCAACTGGCACGCGCCAAAGGCGGTTCGTTGCTGGTCTCTACCAGTTCGCGCACCCGCAAGGCGGCGGTTGATGCCCTGCAGGCTGAAATCACGGCACCGCATTACTTTTATCGCTGGTCAGGTGAGAACTCCGATAATCCCTATATGGGTATTTTGGCATGGGCTGATCGCTTGATCATCACTGGCGACAGCATTGCGATGCTGTCCGAAGCCTGTGCCACGGGTAAGCCGGTTACGATGTTTGATCTGGGAGGCATGCGTGATATCGACGATGAGTCCACCAGAGATTTTCGTTCCGGTGCTTCGCTATATGCATTTTTACTGCGGTGGTTTTGCCCGCCCCTGAGCCGCGACATTACGCTGGTTCATCGCAGGCTGCGAGAGACCGGCTGTGCCTCCTGGATAGAAGAGGTATTGGTGACGGCGCGCGTGCCCGCGGAAACCGATTTACAGCACGCGGCGGCAGCGGTGCGGAAGTTATTTGGAGAAGACTGACTGATCGGCAGTGTCCAGCAGCACGGCGCTGCCGGCTGACATTTTGTAGACCTTGTCAGCGCCGGCCACCATGGCTTGGTTGTGTGAAATAGCGAGAATAGTGAGTTGCCCCTTCAATGCTTCAAGCGCCTGCCTGACGGCGTCTTCAGTGTCTTTGTCCAATGCGCTGGTGGCCTCGTCAAGAATCAGCAGCCTGGGTTGATTGATAAGCGCGCGCGCAATGACGATCCGCTGACGCTGACCGCCTGATAGTTTGCCGCCGCGCTCGCCGACGATGGTATCCAGCCCCTGCGTCAGTTGGTTCACGAACTCCCAAGCACCAGCTGCGCGCAGCGCGCGCTCCACATCAGCTGTGGTTAGGGAAGGGTCGCCCAATGTGATGTTGTGGAGGATGCTGTCATGCAGCAGGATGGTGTCCTGGGGCACGTACCCGATCATTTTGCGCCACTGGCTGATGTCGATATCCTGCAGCGGGATACCGTCCAGCAGGATGCTGCCGCTTTGCGGTCGCAGCAGACCAATAGCAAGATCGATAACCGTTGTCTTACCCGAGCCCGAGGGTCCCACCAGCGTAGTCAGCGTGCCCGCATCAATCTGCAATGACATCCCCTCGAATACTTGGTGCTGGTCGTAGCTAAAATGCACATTCTCCAGTGACAGACTTTGTTCAAAGCGCGGCGAGATGCCGCCCCTGAGGTCTTCCTGGGCTGTCTCCGCAGCGTTGATGGAGTCCGTCAGAGACCAGTATGCGCTCTCACCCTCGGCCAATTTCTGGTACTGCTTTTGCACTTTGCCGAAATAGGAGAACGCCCGGCCCAAGGCCACCACTAGCACCATGACCGTGGTCAGCGCCATTTCGAATTTCACAATTGCGAAATAGATTCCCACGCAGATGAAGCCAGTGAACATGAGCTCCTGCCCCGAATTCAGCATCGCGGCGCTCAGCACCTGACGGCGCTGGGATTTATTTAACAGGTTGGTATCGTGTGCCAGCACTTTGTCAGCTGTGCCCTCGCGCGCCATTGCCTTGAGTGGTTTCACGGATTGCAGTGTGTCGGTAAGGTTTGCCATCAGCGATGTCATCAGGCGAGTTTGTTTTGTCCCGGCTTTACGCGTGATGTTTACTAGGAAATGGGACAGGCCGATAACCACAGTACCCGCCGCGATTGCGACCAATGAGGCGCGCCACGAAAGAGCGAAAGCCACTCCGCCGTAGATCAATCCGGGCACGAGAAAAGTGAGGGCGGTTGTGCCGTTAACGAACGCCGTCGCAGAGCGCTGTGCTTCAGATGCCATGGCATTGGTTAATCGCCCGACAGGTTGGTGCAGAAAATACTCCCATTTGCTGCGCAGGACGGCGCGCAGCAACTGCAGGCGCAGGTCAGTACTCACCTGTGCCGCCGTATAGCCCACTTGGCGCTGGGCAACCAACAAGAAAATAGTTTTGAACGTAACGCCTCCCAGGATGATGGCCAGCATATTGCCCAGGGTGGGCGCGATCCCAACAAATCCCAGTGCGTTGAGAATCTTCTGTTCGAATTCACTCTGGCCTGCGAGAGCAGCGCCAGGAATCATGCTACTGGGATCAGAGCCGAGCGCGATGTTCAGCAACGGCAGTAGTGCCGATAACCCTATCCCCTCAGCAATGCCTGACAGTAAAAGTGCCAGCATCATCAGCGTGGTTTGCCAGGGATAGGCGCGGAAGAAATTGAGCATCAATCCCATGGTGTGTTGTCTCCGCGCGCGCGAATGTGTTTGGATTGCGCTTTCATACTGTAATTCCTCTACTCACTGCCGTTCTCACCAACGCAGGCGGCGCAATAGCAACACAGCGCACATCAGGATAACGAGTGTAGGTAGCAATGCCACCAGCGGGATACTCCATTGCAACAGTTGTCCCAGTGAGAAGATGATTTGCGTGCCCAGGTAAAACAAGATACCTAGCGTGGCGCCGATGCCGATATTGATGCCAAAGCTGCGATCGCGGCCGGGACTAATGCCGGCACTGATAGCCGCAGCGAGCAGCACCATAGCGCCAACCGTCAGAGGCATCAGCAGTCTCTGCCAAAATGTATTCAGGTACTTGTCCGTGGGTTGGCCATTCTGTGAGAGATACTCTGTGTAGCGGTAAAGTATCGATAAGTTCATACTGTCGCTTCTCAGCGTCAGCGTGGGCAACTCTTCTCTAGACCACAAGTTTGCAACCTCCAGCTCCGAATGGAAACGCGTCTCAAAAATATCGCCTACAAGTACTTTTTCCTTTACGTTTTGGAAAAGCCAGCGCCTATTCTTTTCGACATGGGCCGTGCTCGCCCACAATGCCCGCAGCAGCTCGCCCGATTCTCCAAACTCGAAGAGGCTGATGTTCCCGGGTTCATTGTCTTCGGTCATTCTCCACAAATGCATGTAACGCTTACCGTCGGTAGACCATACCCCGCCGCCTGGAATCCATCCGTGGTTGCGCTCTCTCAATACGGTCTTTTCCTGCTCCGCTGCCAGTTGCAATTGTGGCGTCACGTACTCCATGCCGCCCCACAGCGTGGCCATTAGCAGCGCAGTGGGCAAGGCGAGGGCGGCAATTAATTTAGAGGGTGGAAAGCCAGTGCAGCTAATAATAGTTAGCTCGTTGTAGCGGTCGAGATTGGCCAATGCAACGATGCTCCCCAGCAACGCAATCACGGGAGCCAGATTGACCAGTTGATTAGGCAGCGTGAGCAGTGTGTAAATCGCTGCACTAACGAAGTTGTAATCCATTTCCGTTTGGTCAAGCTCCTGAGTGAAACTGATAAGGCCAAAAATCGCGCCCAGTACCAGCATCACCAGTAGCCAGCCCTTTACAACGCTTATGCCAATATAACGTTGCAATATCATCGTCGTTTCAACTTGGGTTGAGCGACAAGTATAATCAGCAGTGCCAGTTGCAGTGCATACGCGGTCCACAGGCCGGGTATTGCCCCGAGTTTCCCCTGCTCAATAAACGTGCGCAGGACACTTACCAACGTAAAGAGTGCGATATATGACAACAGCGCGATAGTGAAATTTCGAAAACGGGACTGACGCGGCGCCGAGCGCGCTAGCGGCACGGCGATCAGGGCCAGCAGAATCGTTGCCAGCGGCGTGGTTATTCGCCATTGGTATTCGGCAACATCTTTGGGATCGCTGGAGAGCGCCAGATTTGCTGTGGTTTCCGCTTTGCGCCGATACTTCTCCTGTGCCTCCTGGTTAGGCAATCGCACAACTAGTTCGTCAAACTTTAAGGTCACGTCCTGCCGTTTGCTGCGGTCCAGCAAATAATTGTAGCCGTTGTAGAAAGTGGCGCGTGACGCCTGATTAGGGTTGAGTGTCGGCATGGACGCTGACTCGGCAACGATGATCTCCACGCGCGCCTCGTCCTCGTAGTTTTTGTGCAGGAACACGCCGGTGTGTAGGCCTTTTTCAAGATCAATACCGCTGGCGATAAACGTGTAGTCGCTGCCATCCATGTTGACGAACTCGTTGGCTGACATCTTCTTCAGGTCAAACTGTGCGGCGGCCTGTGATTCGAGTGCATAGCTGGTGCGGAAAGCCCAGGGCCTGCCAATAATTGACAGTACCCCGGTGATAAGCGCCACTATAAGCGCCAATTTCAAAACTGCTTCCAGAATGCGTGTGCGGCTCACGCCGGCAGCGTAAAATGCGCGCATTTCAGAATCGCGATACAAACGGCCGATGGCGGAGAGAACCGAGAAAAAGAACGCCGAGGGCAGCAGTATCTCCAGCGTGATGAGAGTGTTGAGCCCGATCAGTTTAAATGCAGTCAGCATATTGAGCTTGCCATCGGCGGCCAAAGCAAGTTGGTTTGCGGCAGAAAAACCAATAAAGATCAGCACTAGAAGACCGAGCCCAGTGGCAAAGGGGCGAAGAATTTCCAAGCTGATATGGCGGTCGATGATCAAGCGGTGATGTTCCTGTCGCGGCTGGCGGCCATTGTACATGACGCCCCTGCTCTCTGGTCATTTTGACCTGCATCGCGCATAATTGCACGCGTCGCGCGCATGGTCGCACCCCTCTTATGAGTATTGAATGGCATGTTAAATCTGAGTGATGGCGTCAAGAAAGCGCTGATTCTCATTCCGACACAAGCACTGCCGGCAAACACTCGCGTTGCGCTGCGTCGTAAGCATCTGGCACGCCTGGAGCTTTCGAAGGCGAACCGCGCGAACTTTTTGATTATCGGGCATCCCAAGAGCGGCAATACTTGGCTCAAGGTGATGATCTCCCGCCTTTATCAATTGCGTTATAACCTGCCTGAATCAAAATTGATTAACACGGATGAGTTTGCGCGCAAAATCCCCGAGATCCCCCGACTGGCGGCAACCAATGGTTATTACAGTTATGAAGGCGAGGTCGGTAAGTTGCTGGCCTGCGGTGCACCGGACAATTCGCTCAGGCACAAGCCCGTGCTGTTTCTCGCGCGCAACCCGATTGATATTGCAGTGTCCTGGTTTCATCAGTTTACCAAGCGGCAGTCGCGCGCCAAGCAGGAGCTGATCAACCACTTCGTCGAACATCCTATCGACCGCCGCACCGTGCAGATGTGGGATTTCGTGCGGTATTCGGACATCGGCCTGCCCAGTTTAATTGAGTACCAGAATACCTGGGCGCGCAATGTTCGCGAGTTGGAGCGCGGCATGCTCGCGCGCTATGAGGATCTGCGTGAAAAACCGGTGCCCACGTTACTCAAGATCACGCAACTGATGGGCGAAAATTTCAGCGAGGAAGAGATTCGCGCCGCAGTGGAGTGGGGCTCATTCGACAATCTGCAGAAACTCGAAACCAGCGGCACCTTCAGCCAGGGCGGCATGAAACTGGTCAACCCTAACGATCCCAGCACGTTCAAGGTGCGTCGCGGCAAGGTGGGCGGCTACCGCGAGGATTTTAACGCTGAACAAGTAGCGGAACTCGAGGCGCTGGTGCGCGACAACATTCTCCCGGAGCTGGGCTACTGCCAGGACAGTGCGGGCGCCTGCGTGTGACACCTGACTGTGGCACCTAGTACCTGGGTTATCCTCAGTGACAAGCGAGGCGATAACGGCCAGGTATTGACGATAGTCGAAGCCCTTGATTGGCCTGTTGAGCATAAATATGTGCATATGCGCCCCGAATTTGTGCTCGGCAAGCCACGCTACAGGCCCTCTTTGGATCATCTTGACCCGAGCCGCAGCGATCCCCTGGAGGGGCCTTGGCCCGAGATGATTCTTACCGTCGGGCGCAGGCCGTCAATGGTGGCCTTATGGATCCGCAAACAGTCGGGCAATAAAACCAAAATCGTGCTGGTGGGCAAGCCCTCCGGACATATGCTCGACTTTTCGCTGGTGATCGCCAGCGCAGAAAACCAGATGCCACCCATGCACAACTTTGTGCCCACCATATTGCCACTGATGCGGGTTGCTCCCGAGGATGTTGCCAACGACGTAGAAGCCTGGCAGGAGAGGCTCGCGCCCCTGCGCAAACCACTGATCGCCATGCTCATCGGCGGTGAGACCAACCCTTTTATAATGAATCGGCAACTGGCAGACGAGCTAGTCGCAACCGCGCGTTGGATTGTCGATGAACTGGGCGGCACGCCCTACGTCACCACCAGCCGCCGCACGACACCCGAAGTCATTGAGGTGCTGCGTAACGACCTGCCAAGGCAGGCGATTTTCTATGAGTGGAGCGCAACAGCGAGCGACAACCCTTATCGCGCCCTGCTCGGCACCGCAGACGGCTTTATTGTCACCGCAGACAGCGTGTCCATGATGGTGGAAGTGATTTACCTGCATAAACCGCTGGCGATTTTCCCCTTGCCCGGCGGCTGGTTGGGCAGTATCGACCAACGGCGTCGTTCGTTGGCACACTGGCTGTTCAATCCAAACCAGGATTCGCTGTGGGATCTTTGGCGTCACCGTATTGCCCGGGGCGTTTACTATTTGGACGTGTTCAAGATTCTCTGCGCTACGCGGGATTTCCGCGCCTTCCACCGGCTGCTGGTAGAAAAAGGCCTGGCTGTCTGGTCCGGTCAGCCCTTCGAGCAGCCCGCAGCGGAATTGCCAGATGACATCAGCGTAGTTATCCAGCGCATCAAGGCGCTTTTCTAGCTCAACTCCCTCTATTAATTCACCGCATAGCATTGATGCCAGCCAGCCGTCTCTCAGCTGACCGGCCCTCTGCGGAAGCGGGGCATGCCTACTGCAGTTCGCCGTGAACAGTGCTTTGCTGTATGACGCGGTGTCTCTCAGTCGATCAGGGTTTGCGGATACCTTTGTAAATCATCTTGCGCACTGCCAGTGGGAACAGCAGGGTGCGAACAGTCCAGTTGGGGAAACGAAAGCTGCTGCCGTCGGGTTGGAACACGCGCAGGCCATTTTTTTGGACACCGAACACGGATCCCCAGCGGTAGCGTGGCGGGTCGTAGCGCTTCATGTCCGCGTCCCGGCCGTCAAGGTGCGCGCGAATATTGTGGCCTAGCAGACGATAACCCCAATTGCGCGCCGAACTGCGATGGGGGTCGGAGGCGGCTATATCGCCGACCGCGAAGACATTGCTATACCCCGGCACGCGCAAGTGATCGTCGGTTTCAACAAAGCCGTCAGTGTTGAGCATGTCTGCTGGAATGAAGTCGCTGTTGGGCATCATTTTCCCGATTGCCCACAGCGTGATGTCAGCGTTGAAGCTGGCTTGTCCGCCCGTCCAGTTAACGGGCTCTGCTGTGAACCGGTCACACTGGAACCCGTCCGGGATAATCGCGCGGTGGTTCGGGTGTAATATCACGCCAGCACTTTTCATCTGCTGCTCCACGCGAGCGCGCACTTTGGGGTGATAACCGGGCAGCGGTTGTGTTTCGCTGAAGAAAAAGTGGACGGCTCTGTGTGGTTGGCGCGCAGCCAGGTTGGTTGCAACACTGACACCCGTCGCGCCGCCACCCACAATGGCGATTGTCTGCGCTTGTAACAGTTGTTGTGATGCACTGTCGATCGCTTGGTGGATGGCGTCTACATCCTCCAGAGCGCTGTTGCGCCAGAAACCATTGGTCACACCGGAGGAGATCACCAGTGCGTCGTAGGGTTCCTCGTGTATCGCACCGCTTTGTGAGCGCACGGTCACGGTGGCCTTGTCGGGATCAATCGACGCAATCAGCCCTTGCAGCGTGCGCACGCCATCCAGTTTTTCGTAGCGCGCAAAAGGCATAAGATAATCTTGCTTCCAGCGCTGCGGCTGTGTCAGCCGCATTCCCAGCTCCTGGCCGCTGACGAGGCAGGGCTTGGGGCTAATGCCGACGATGTCGAAGTCCTTGCCCAGATTGATTGCTACCAACAGGCCGGTGTCACCGAAGCCTGCGATTACTACGCGTTTTTTCAATGGATCTGCCTTTTTATTGAGGTTAGGGTCAGGATCGGGCTCGAATATCGGCGTAGCTAACCGGCAGGCAATGGCGGGCATGCCCTGCTTGCTCTGAGCGCTCAGGGTTCACCTCGCAGGAAACGTCAACGCGCCAGAATTAACAGTTTTCAAAGACCTAACGGTTTAGCGCATTCCAAGCACATTCTTCATGAACCGTGTGCCGAAGCGGCTGACACGCTGCGCTGCAACGGACAGCGGGCTCTGGTCAAGATAGTTGATCTGCACCATGCGGCGCTCGCCTACAAAGCGAGTGTGTCCATGCCACGAGTGGTCGGTGCGACGAAAGGCCAGCATTGTCCCGCCCAGCGGCGAGACCTGTGCAGCGTAATCTCCGATGTCGTCTTTCGAGCGCAGCAGGCGCAGCTGTCCGTCCTCGTGATCCCATGTCTCATTGAAGTAGACTAAAATGGTGACGACTTTACTTTTATGGTCAGTGTGAATATTGCCATCTGTGCGCTCGCAGAATTTGCGCACCGTGACGGTAGTCGGCAGGGCGGCGAGCGTCATATCAAACTTTTCGCCCATTAGCCTTGCGAGCTCAGCGCCACGCAGTTCCGCCATCAACGACGCAAAGGCACCGCCATAAGAGAGATTCTCCAGTTCATGATTGGCAGCGGTATCAATCGTGGGGTAATCCAGGTTTACTTTTGTCAATGCATCGGCGCTAACAAACCCCGGCACCACCAGATAATCATAGGGGTCGGTTTGTAAGGGTGTGGCGCGCAGCGCATCGAGATTGATCATAGACATACGGTTAGTTTATTACGCCCATTGCGAGTACGGCAAGGCAACACTCTGCCGGAGGATGTTAATAGTGCGGTAAATCAGCCCACCGGTCTTAGTGCGGGAAAGCAGCTTTTACGTTAACATTTGCGGCCATTTATGCTCGTTATCGAGGACGTTCCTGCACATGGCCGACAAGGCACGCGTTCTGGTACGCCACATCATTCTAGCGCTCTGTTTCTGGTTGCCGGCCCCGCGTCGCAAGGCAATGGAGCGCTGGCTGCGTGGTCGTGAGGAATTCAAGAAGTTGCAGCGCAGCGATTGGGTGTTGATGAGTTGGGGCAAGTCGGGAAGAACGTGGCTGCGTGTGATGTTGTCGCGGGCGTATCAGCTCAAAGGCAATCTCGATGCCACGGAATTACTGGATTTCGACAACTTTAAAAACCTGGACCCACAGCTGCCGGCGGTATTTTTTACCCACAACAACTACCTGCGAGACTACACCGGTAACCCGCAATCGAAGCGACACTTTCAAGGTAAACGAATAGTCCTGTTGGTACGTGACCCGCGCGATGTCGCGGTATCGCAGTTTTTCCAGTGGCAGTTCCGTATGCGCCCCAATAAGAAGTTTATCAATGACTATCCGCCGCACGGCGCATCAATTGATGTGTGGGATTTTGTGTTAGACAAGGAAGCGGGGGTGCCGCGCATAGTTGATTACTTCAATGGGTGGGCGCAAGCCATTCCCGAACTGCAGGATGTGCTAGTCGTTCGCTATGAAGACATGCGCAAAGACCCGAGCGCAGTATTGAGCAATATTCTGGCTTTTACCGGCACCGCCGTGACATCTGAGCAAGTGCAAAAGGCGGTAGATTTTGCGGCTTATGACAATATGAAAAAAATGGAAGAAGACAAATTTTTTAAAGGTAGTGGCGCTCGAGTTAAGCCGGGCGACAAGGACAACCCGCAGTCCTTTAAAGTGCGCAAAGCCAAAGTAGGCGGCTATCGCGACTATTTTACCGATGAGCAATGCGATCAGCTGGGGAAGATGGTGGCTAAGCTCGATCCGGTGTTCGGGTATAGCGGGCCATCGGCATGAATTTGGCGATCCAGAATATTCGCCAGTTGTGGCAGACCGGACGCAAAAAAATGTCGCGTCGTGTACTGCATTGGCAAATGCGCGGACAGCCAGAGTCAGAGATTCTTGCTGCCGAACGCAAGTTGCGCGGCGTGGAGCAGTTCGACAAACTTCAGCGCGCCAATATCGTGGTGGTGTCTTTTGGCAAGAGCGGGCGTACCTGGTTGCGCGTGATGATTTCACATTTGTTTCGCGTGATGTATCGCCTCCCCGAAAATGCAGTGCTGGGCTTTGATAACTTCCACAATCTGAACAATGCCGTGCCCAAAACGTTTTTCACGCACGACAACTACATCAAAGATTACACCGGCGATTCGCACACAAAAGAGCCTTTCTATCGTAAGCGCGTGGTTCTTCTGGCGCGCGACCCCCGCGATGTTGCGGTATCACAATTCTTTCAGTGGAAGTTCCGCATCAAGCCTACCAAGGTCGCTATCAACAACTACCCGCCCCAGGGTAGCGACATCAGCCTGTTCGATTTTGTGATGGGAGAAAACGGCGGTAGCATGCAGGCGGTCACCGACTACCTGAATCTGTGGGCACAGGAAGTGAGCAATGTGGAGTATTTTCATCTGCTGCGTTACGAGGATCTGCGCGCCAGGCCGCGCGAGGAACTGCGCCATTTGCTCGATTTCATGGGCGTCGCTGCTACCGACGCGCATGTCAATGCCGCGGTGGATTACTCGTCCTACGAGAACATGAAGAAGATGGAAAGCGCGCAACAGTTTCGGCTTGCGGGCGGACGCATGATGCCGCGCGACAAGGACAACCCCAATAGCTTTAAGGTACGTCGCGCCAAGGTAGGTGGTTATCGGGATTACTTCACTGACGAGGAAGTCGAGGCCATCGACCGACGTCTGGCGGAAACGCTAGACCCACTGTTCAACTACCACTAATCAGGCTCGCGCGCTGTGTCATGAATTCAGGGACAGACCACGGTATTTGGTGTTGTTTGCGTTTTGTGGTCGATTAAGCTTTCGGCCTGCAACATCCTCCCCAATGTCGGATCATAAACCCACCCATTCATGTGGATGGTGCCACTTCAGGGCCGCCACAGCTATATTCCTGGTAACCGGCTCAGCAAGATAACCCAGCCAGGTTATCTCTGCGGACTTGCGGCTGATCTCCCCCGCTTCTGAGATTGCCAAGTACAGTTGCCGAGATATTTACGGTCACGCTCAGGAACGTTTGATTGCCGCGTCACAGGGTGTCGGCGATGAGGGTGTTGGTCGCTAAGGCCTTATTTTCATTCCCGACCCAGGCAAGGTCCGATTGTTCGGGCTGCGCCTGATTTTAATCTATATACGCTACTGTTTTATATTGATTTTATAGCCTAAATACTGTTTGTTCATACAGGATTGAGGAAGAATGTAGAGGACTCTCACATGAACCAAAACCCCATTTCCAGCATGCAATTTCCGGCCCGCAACCTAGCCACACTGGAAGACGAAATCACCGAACTCGCCGCGCATCTCAACGCCGCGACCTACCGGTTGCTCACCTTGATTTATGAATTCGACGAACGCCATGGCTGGAGCGGTGAGGGCATGAATTCCTGCGCCCACTGGCTGAACTGGACGTGCGGTATTAACCTGAGCGCTGCACGGGAGAAAGTTCGGGTAGCCCACGCACTGCAGGAGTTACCACAGATCAGCTCGGCACTGTGCAACGGCCAGGCCAGCTATTCCAAAGTACGCGCAATGACCCGCGTTGCTACTCCTCAGAACGGGGATTATCTGATGATGATTGCCGACCGCGGCACCGCATCCCATGTCGAGCGTCTGGTGCGCAACTACCGCAAGGTGAAACGTATCGAGGCACTGGAGCGGGATAATCAACACCATGCGCTGCGTGAGCTCAACGGGTATACCGACGACGATGGCAGTTATGTATTCAGGGCACGACTAAGCCCCAAGCAAGGTGCACGTATCGCACAGGCGCTGAATTCGGCAATGGACACAATCCACCAAGAGCAGCGCAATGCAGCAGAAGACGTTTCAGCGGAAACGCCGATTGCGGCGAGACGCGCTGATGCACTGGAGCGGATAGTTGATGGTTACCTCTCCAGAGGGCTTTCCGGAAGACTTCCCGAAGGACTTACAGAAGAACTGACCGAAGGGCTTAGCGAAGACGTTACACGCGAGCCTGGCGGCGCGAGAGTCACCGTCAAAGGCGGCGACCGCTGCACCCTCCATGTACACACCGACATGAATACGTTGCAAGCAGGCGGCGACGGCGCAGAGTCAGAGCTGGCATCGGGCGGATGCGTTTCAGCGGAAACGTCGCGGCGGCTGGCTTGCGACTGCGGCGTAGTGCACTGGCTGGACGACGCAGACGGCACAACACTGAATATAGGCCGCCGCACGCGCAGTATTCCACCTGCAATTCGACGTGCACTGGAGCGTCGAGATACAGGTTGCCGTTTCCCCGGCTGTACTGCGCGGCATTGCGTCGACGCGCACCATGTTCGCTACTGGGCGGACGGCGGCGATACCAAGCTCGATAACCTGCTGTTGCTATGTCGCCACCACCATCGACGGGTACATGAAGGGGGTTACGGTCTTCAGATGGAGGCAGCTAGCGAACCGGTATTTACCACGCCGAATGGCAATCTGATCCCGAAGGGCCCCGATACGCGTTTCAGCGGGAACGTGTTTGCGCTCACCATGCGCAACCGGCGTGAGCAGATCGAAATTGGGCCAAGGAGCTTGGTGCCGTTGTGGCATGGCGACAACATGGATGACGGAATGGCGGTGGATGGGTTGATTCGGCGGGAATGAGGTTAGGACACAGTTAGTCGGTGTGAAGCGGCCTTGGCTGACGCTTGCAAAATACGCTATCGGGTCAAAAGTCGTTCATCGGCCTTCAGCTCGAGTCCGCAAATCGTTATCCTTAAACTGCTCAAATTAAATAAGTGCGTCCCGCGACAGTGCTCAAGGCTCTCAACCCAAACTCAAACCTGAAGTACGCGGAAATAATTGCTGTTTGATTTCAGGCGCCGATCAACTCCATGGCATCTGGACGCAGATGGCCTTGGGCGATTTCATCTTGTAGCAGCGCTTCGGTGAACTCGCCGTCTTCAAGTGCTTCTCGCACCATGTTGAAGAAGAAGGCTTCCTGGCGCGGATCCGGGTGGGCGTCGTAGGTGCCAGCGAACTTGTAATCGCCGAAGAGTGCGCGACGACCGCGTCGCAGCCAGTGGCGGGGCGGGAACAGCTGAAAGGTATCGGCCGGGCGATAGTCGATTTTCAGGCCGGTTTTCCAGGGTTGGGTTTTGCGTTTGGTGTTGTGCAGCAGTTTGGTGTTGTCGTCCAGATGATCGAAATCGTTCCAGTGGCTCTCGAGCGCGCCGACGGTTTTGCGGTCTTCCAGTTTCAGCGACACCCAGTCCATGTAGTCGCGTTTAACCGGCTCGAACATCTCATTAAAGTCGTGCTCAAACTGCCAGTGCCTGAGTTTGGCGCAATCCAGCAGCATCACGCTGCTGGCGAAGGCGCCCTTGCGGCCCTTGTGGCCGGATTTGGGGCGGCACATGATAGCAGCGCCACCCATATCGCGCTGCAGCAGTTCCCAGATGTCGCCGATGGCGAAGATGTCAGGGTCCATAATGACGGCGCGGCCTTCATAGTTCATGAGTTGCGGTGGCGTAAAGCGCAGTGGTGTGAAGGATTGCAGGTCATTGTTAAGCCAGGGACGCATTTCGCCATCACGGCGGTACAGTTGCAGTTCCCGTTCCAGCATACACGGGTAGTCTTTCACCTCAACAAAACGCACATCGAAGTCATCGGCGTGGGCAGAGCGCTTGCGCAGCGAGTAACGGCTCACTAACGCGCCCAGCATTTGCTTATGATTGGTGTGAATGAAGACCGTTGGTTTCAAACTATTTCTTCTCGCTAGTAATCTGTAGGATAGTTTACCGCTAGCTCGCTGTTCCACAAACGACTGGCTTTGGCAATTTTTGGAGCGATGTGCTGGAGTGGCGCGCCGCATGTTGCGATATACACCGAGATAAATAAGACGAGGAAACCGCGTGGGCGATGGGTCTATTAGTGTTTGGTGCCTACTGGGCAAGAAGGCGGGTGACAATACGCAGGTGCGCGCTCTGGCCGCGGAACTGGGTTGGGATTGCCACGAGAAGCATATTGCGGCGCAGTCCTGGGAGTTGCTTGTGCATCTGGGCAGCGGGGCGACGCTGGCCGGTATCGATCTGGCGCTATCCAGCCCGCTCGCAGCCCCGTGGCCCGACATTGTTATCAGTGCCGGGCGTCGCAACGAGCCGGTGGCGCGCTGGATTCGCCGTCAGTCCGGTGGCAGCAGCCGCCTGGTGCACATTGGCCGCCCTTGGGCGCCACTGACTGAGTGGGATTTGGTCGTCACTACTGAGCAGTATTTTTTGCCCATTCAGGCAAATATCGTCCACAACAGCTTGCCCCTGCACCGGCCCTCAGCACAAGAGAACCAGCGCTCTGGCGAACAGTTGCAACTGCAGCTTGCACACCTGCCACGCCCTTGGGTGGCCGTGCTGATGGGCGGTAATAGCGGGCGCTTCGTGATGACAGCATCGAAGGCGCGCCACCTCGGTACGCTGGCGCAAGAATTGGCAGCTGGCGCGGGTGGCTCGGTGTTGGCGACTGACAGTCCGCGCACTCCGCGGGCTGCCGGGAATGCGCTGGAGACGCAATTGCGCCCGCCATTTTTTTGCTATCGCTGGGGAGGCGTTGATGATAACCCGTATCAGGGGCTGTTGGCCGAGGCCGACGCATTCGTCGTCACTGGCGAGTCCATGTCGATGCTCGGAGAGGCAGCAGACACGGGCAAGCCGCTGTACATCTTTAATGTGGATGACGATGCAGGCCGTTGGTGGCTATTGCCGCACAACTATCGCTACAAACCGCTCAGCCACCGTTTCGCTATGCGTTTTGGTCCTGCTCGCATGCGACGGGATATTGGCAATATTCAGAATGCATTAGTGGATGCCGGGAGGGCACAGTGGTTGGCATTGGGCAGCATCGCTTTGGTATCGCAGGCATTGCGCGAGCAGATGAATGCCTCATCTGGCGACCCGTCGATCAACAACGCCGGGCGGGAAGACCTGCAGCGAGCCGCGCATGCGGTCAGGCAGCTTGTAATACCGCAGTGAGCGGGTGCAGCGGTGCAGGAGGCAGATCGGGTGTCTGCTCCAGAATCTCAAGTGCGTCATGGCGCACATGGTTTTTTGCCATCTCCTGACGCAGGAATTCCTCGCTGATCTTGCCCTCTTGCACGCATTCCTTGAGCAGACCGAAGAAAAAAACTTCCTGATTGCGGTCGGGATGTTGCTTGTAGTTGCCGAGAAAAGCGTATTCGCCAAACAGTTTGCGTCGCGCGCGCATTACCCAGGCAGCGGGCGGGAACAGGCGAAAACGCTCGGCCGGACGCCAGTCGGTCGGCAGCCCTGTTTTCCATGGCTGGGTCTTGCGCCTGGTGGTGTGTAACATCTTGGTTCGCAGGGTGAATGTGTCGAAGTCATTCCATTCGGACTCAAAAAAATCCAGCGTATTGCGATCTTCTTCCTTCAGGCAGATCCACGGCTGGTAGTCCTGAGTGAAGGTGAACATCGCTTCGAATTTTTTCTCGGCATCCCAATGTGTGAGTTTGGCGCAGTCAAGCAACATAACGCTGCTGGCCATACATTTATCGACCAGTCCTTTGGGGCCACTGCGCATGCGGCACATAATGGCTTTGCCTTGCATGTTGCGGCTGAGCAGTTCCCAGATGTCGGCAACCGCGAAAATATCGGGGTCTATCACCACTGCCTGGCCTTCGTATCCCATTAGCGTGGGCGGCATGAAGCGCGTGGGCGTGAATGACTGCAAATCCTCGTTCATCCATGTGCGCTTGACGCCATCGCGCAAATATTCCTGACCTTCGCGGGCCGCGAAGAAAGGATAGTCGCGGGTGTCCATGATCTGCACATCAAACTTGTCATTGTTGTGTGAGTAGCGACGCAGTGCATGCTCGGCGACAATGGCGCCGGTAATCTGCTTGTGATTGGTCTGGATAAAAACGCAGGCTTTCATCGGGTAAGGGGCTGTCCGAGGGTGGCTTGATTGGCCAGAAACTATAAAGGAATGTGCTCGATTTTGCCATTTTCAGCGACACAGTTTCAGCGTGAATAGTACGCGCTATAAGGCCTGTATTCGGGGCGCTAAACGCTCCGTTACTTGAAAATGCCGCGCCGGTAAAGGCCCCAGAAGAAGCTCCACAGGTAGATGAGAGGCGCGCGCCTGACCTTGTCCGGAATATGGATTTTCTCACCGGAATGGCGCTCCAGTTTCCAGGCGATATAGTCCAGCCCGCCCTCGAATGTGAACAGCGCCTTTACCAGCCGGGCTACCGACAGCAGTTTGCCCTGGGCGCGGCGCGCCGCCCACGCCAGCGTGGTTGTTCTGCGTTTGAAAGGCTCGATTTCGCACTGGTAATGCCATTGCCCCTCGCGCTCCTGCAACGCAAAGGCGTAGCCGAGGTTGATAGCGTGGTGGCGCGTCAGGGCCGTGTAGAAATCCTGGGACGACTCCGCCAATTCCTGCGCCCGTCCGCTGCGCTCAGTGCGCAGCTCCGTCGCGTAACTCAATCCCAGCGCCTGTTGCCAGAGCGTGGTAAGGCTGCCTGCAGCTGGCAGCGCCGGCAAGGCGTTGCGCAGCAGTGTTAGCGTGGCTTGTGTTAGCGCAGTCTCCATCTGTGAGCGCAATTGTGCGTTGCGGGCCTGCAAGATACGCGTTGGCTGCGCGAAGCGGCCCCAGATGTAGGATTCAAACCATGCACCAGAGCAGCCTGCCTGAAAGTCGCTGAGGGAAATAACAGTGACTTTGCTGCGCAGTATCTTGTCAGTTGCTGCGCCATCGGCGGGTTTTTGTTCGGCATAAAAGACATTCGGCGGCAGCAGCCAGTTGGCCGCCGCCAGCAGCGGCCTGCGGTAGGCCGCCCGATAACTGTCACAGATCAGGTAAAGATCCAGTAGCCCGTCGTAAATGTCACCGCTGCGCAAACAGGAGCCATAGACCAGCGTGCAGCAGATGGCATTGTTGTGACGCGCTTGTAACTGTGCCAGTAACGCGGCCAGTGTCGGGTCGCTGGTGGCATCCGGGGCCGCGACAGCCGGATAGCTACTCACAGCCGCAAGAACTCGAACGGGTCGCTGGCCTCTATGTGCACCATCCCTGCAACGTCTATGAGTTCTCCGTCCAGATTGATTTTGCCATTCATCTCAAGCCTGAGTGTATTGGCATTGTGGCTGTGGTAACCGTTTGCGGGCACCGCGTTGCGGCTGGGGTGACCGCGTACGATAGCGAAAAAGGTGCGGGCGAAACGCGTGCAGCCCTGTTCCATCACGGTCAGACGAATCGAGCCCGGCGCACCGCTCCAGAAGGGCCGCATGCCAAACGACAGTCTTTGAAGGGTGCTCACTGCAAGGATCAGGGTGTCGTGACGCACGGGCTCCGCGTTGTCCAGCGTAAGTGTGATGGTGACAGGACGGTTGAAGTTCGGGTCGTTCCTCAATACCCCCCACACAGTGCGCACTACCCCGAGGGCGAGACTAAAATCATCGCGCAGGCCCCGCGAGTGAATCTCGCGGTGGGCGTATTCAGTACCGTGAATCACGGCGCCGCCGCCGAGAAACATGCCATAGCGAGGCGCTGGCGCGCTATCGGTGACGACGCGCATCAAGGTACGTTGGGTGATTTTGCCGTTAATGTCCCGGTCGCTTTCGCACCACTGGCAGAAGCGGGTCACGGCCTTGTGCAATGAGCCGCGAATGCCGATATCGCCGGCGTTCATGTTTGCCGTGCCGCCAGGCAGCAGGGCGATCAATGGTGGCTGTGCGAAATATTTCGATTCCAGTAGCTCGCCAAGAATCGCCGACACGGTGCCGTCGCCGCCATTTATCGCCAGCACACCAACCTGGCGGGCCGCCAGGTCCTGCAGCGCAGGCGCAATATCCGCTGCACTTTCAGTAATGCGATGGTGCACGGCCGGGTGTCCGTCGATGAGTGCCCGGATGCGTGCAAACTGGTCGCGGTTGTGACCGCTTGAGGGGTTGCTGATCAAGCCTATCGGACAGGCCGCTGTTGCCACTACGGCGCAGCCCTCATGGTGGCGGATTTAAGGTTGATTTCTGTGCTACCGATGCGCGGAGCAAGGCCCCGTATTTGCAGGGGCAAGCCCGTGGTGCGGTCAAATAATATGATGATATCGCCCGCCAGCCCCAGCAGGCTGAAATCGTCATCATCTTCCAGTTTACCCTCCGGATTGGCTTGAATAGAGACAGCCAGGGTGTCGCGCTTGCCGCTCACTGCGTCGCCGCCGATGACGTTGGTGTCTGCGGTCACCGCAATGCCGTTACCGCTGGTGAGCTTTACGCGATAGAAATTCAAATCTGTGTTGACGAGCACTTCCCTCGTATTGCCGGGCCCTTGCGCTTGCAACTGTGAGGCAATGAGCATCAGCATGTAGGGGCTGGTGACAATCGTATCGCCCTTGGTGGCGGGATACTCCACCCACTTTTGATTCGTGACTGGCCACTTATCGGGGGGTAAGTTGGGGTCTGCGGGCGAGTCACTGCGGTCGCGTAATATAAAATCAGCTTCATATTTGTAGGACTTCATACGTTGCTCCTTGCCACTGCTGATGCGCGTGCGAGTCAGCAAGCCGCCGGTCGCAGGATCAAACATCAGCTGCAGCTCCTCCGAGTTGTCCACAACTGAACTGACCACATCAAGCACCCAAACATTGGGTTTGCCGTCGACCGGAAGCACTTCCAGGCGAGACCGGGCGGTGGCCCAGAACGCTTTTTGTTCGAACTCCAGGATCTGCCAGGTGGGTAGCTGGGCAGTCTCGTTTTCGGCCGCCTGGCTAGACGTCGCGGCTGTGATCGAGAACAACAAGAGTAAAGTCTGGGCTAGTTTAGTCATGAAATGTAACCATTTTGTAAAACAGGGTGATGTCAGATCGAAGTTGTCGACGGATACTGTACTTTTTCGCCAGTCAACGTACGTTCGGCCTCAGGAGATTATACACACTTGCTAGCGGCATCCCCAAAAGGCTGTTTATCCTTGCATTGTTCTTGCAAATCAAAGGCTTGCATAGGTGCAGCGAAAGCCGTTAAAAATACCATCCAATCTTGAGAATAGCCGGATCATCCGCTACCCTTCGCGGCTAAATCCGCCTTGACCAGGGGAATTCCACATGCACATGATTATCAAGCGACTGATCAAATGGTTAGTACGCGCGATTTCGGTATTTTTACCGGAGGCCAAGGCGCATCAGCTACAGCGCTGGCGTCGTGGCAAAGAGGAGTTCTGGAAGTATAACCACTGCGAGTATGTATTTGCCTCCTACGGTAAGAGCGGGCGAACTTGGGTGCGTGTGATGATCTCGCGCTATTACCAGCTGGTTTACAAGCTGCCTGACAACATTTTGATGGGTTTTGATAATTTTACACGACTGAACAAAAATATCCCCAAGATATTCTTCACCCACGACAACTACTTGCGCGGGTACACCGGTAATGTCGATTCCAAGAAAGATTTTTATGACAAGCGCACAGTGCTGTTGGTGCGCAATCCTATCGATGTTGCTGTATCCCAGTTTTTCCAGTGGAAGTACCGTATGCGGCCCGAGAAAAAGGCCATGAACAAGTACCCGGCTCACGAGGCGGATATCTCGGTTTACGACTTCGTGAAGGGGGAAGATCAAGGCCTTGCACACATCATCGAGTTCCTTAATAACTGGGCGCAGGAACTGCCGAAGGTAAAGAATCTGTTGGTAGTGCGCTATGAAGATATGCGCTTACATCCGGAGCACGAGATGGCGCGCGTCGTGGAGTTTCTCGGACTGGAGCCCAATGCCGATCATCTCAAGGACACGGCTGAATTTGCCTCCGTGGAGAATCTGCGCAAGAAAGAACAGGACAACTACTTCTGGCGCAGTGGCAGCCGGGTGCAGGCCAAGGACGTCAATGACCCCAACACCTTCAAGGTCCGCAAGGCCAAGGTGGGCGGATACCGCGACTATTTTGACGACGATCAAGTAGCGGAACTGGATGCGATGGTAGATTCCGGCCTTCTGCCGGTATTTGGTTATACCAGCGCCGAGGCGGGAGCTGCTGCGTGACCGACAAGTGTGTCTTCATTCACACCAATGAAAAGCAGTGGCTGGGCGCGCTGGTTTCTGAGTATTCCTTTCGTCGCAACTCAGCGAATCCTGAGCAGTTTGCGGTTAAGTTTATTCATACGCGCGATTACCCGTTCCTGAGTGCAAAAGAAGGGCAAACGTTTCTGCGCGGCGGCACCAGCCGTGTATGGCGCATGGAAGATCTGCAGTCCTTCACGCCGCTGCGCTTCTTGCCACCGACCTTGATGAATTGGCAGGGCCGAGCGGTCGTTACAGACCCGGACGTATTTGCAGTGGGCGATGTCAATGAATTGCTGGAAATGGATATGAAAGGCTGTGCCGTCATGGGGCGTCACCGCTCGGGTAAGGACGGCAAGCGCGCCCAGGTTGCAACGAGTGTCATGCTGCTGGAATGCGCTCGCCTGACGCATTGGGATGCAGAAAACGATTTCGATGAGCTGTTTCGCGCGGTAAAAGATTATAAGGAATGGATGGTGCTAGGCTATGAGGATCCGGCGAATATCGGGTATCTACCTGACTGCTGGAATGACTTTGATCATCTGGATGGCAATACACGCCTGCTGCATAATACCAAGCGCAAGACGCAACCCTGGAAAACAGGCTTGCCGGTGGATTACACACCCGCTGACAAATTCAAGGGTAAGCCGTTGTTGGCACAGGCCAATCGGCTGCGTGCAAAAGTGTTCGGTGAATACGGTTTGTTGGGTCGTTACCGCGAGCACCCTGATCCGGCTCAGCAACACTTTTTCTTTGGTCTCCTGAAAGAATGTCTGTTGAGCGGGCATATCAGTGAGGAGCTGGTGCGAGAAGAGATCCGAAAAAATCATGTGCGACATGACGCCTTTGAAGTGTTGGATCGCACCCCTGAACTGCAAGCGAGGGCCGCATGAGATACCTGGACATCGAGAAATTGCGCAACTTGAGCACACAGAGCTTTGTGGCGACCCAACCTTTTCCGTATTTCAACGGTGAGGGTGTCTTGACGGAGTCCGGCTTTCAGGAGCTGCTCGCTAATATGCCATCACTGGATATGTTCGACAAAAAGTTTGGTAACGAGCGCCGCGCCGGGCAGGCTCCACATGATCGCTTTTCACTGGAATACGCGCCAGACATGCCGGTCCCCAAACCTTGGAAAGAGTTCATTGATGAGCTTTGCTCCGACGCCTATCGTAACGAGATCGCGCGCTTGTTAGGTGCACGCAAAATCGAGTTTCGCTTCCACTGGCACTACACCCCCAGTGGTGCTGATGTTTCGCCGCATTGTGATTCAGTTCGAGAGCATGGTTCTCATCTATTCTATTTCAATTCTGAAGACGATTGGGATCCGGCTTGGGGGGGCGCGACGCTGATACTGGATGATGGCGGACGACTGGACTATAACTCCGCCCCACCATTGGATGCATTCGATAATGTGACCGAGTGTCAGTCGGTCGGTAATTACAGTGCATTGATCAAGCGCACTGACCACGCGTGGCATGCGGTGAATCCTATCGAAAGTCCCGAGGATAGGTTACGGCGTGTCTTCATTATCGTGGTCAATCCCGACAACTTCTTCTGGAAAGTGCGTGACAAAGTTATCGGCAAGCGCATTCAGCGCTTCTGACCCAAGCCTGCTTCAAACATTTGAGGGGCAATCGGTTGAAGGACGTCCGTTTCTCGGTGAGCGGGATGTGCATGTCTGGCTGAGTAGCGATGCGCAGTTTTCAACGTCTGATGCGTTCCTGCGCCGAGTCCTGTCGTGCTATGCCGCCGTCAATCCGCTGCAGTGGCGGTTTAGTCGTGGCGAGCATGGCAAGCCTGCCCTCAAAGACGCACAGGCGGACCTCGATTTTAACGTGAGCCACAGTGGTGACCGTTTAGCCTGTGCCGTCACAAGGGGGGCGTCGGTCGGTGTTGATCTTGAGCGCTGTCATGCAGAGCGCGATGTTATGCGGCTGGCGCGCCGGTTTTTTGGGGCGGAGGAAGTCGCTGCGTTGGAGGACTGCGCTGTGGCTTTGCGGCGCGACCGCTTCTATGATTATTGGACGCTGAAGGAAGCGGCGGTTAAATGCCGGGGACAGACGTTGGTGTCGGGCCTGAAATCGCGAGCGTTTGCGGTGGAATTTGGGTCTGCAGTAGCGCTGGATGGTCGCATCGCAGTGACCTCGATAGGTCAAACCGATGTGGCCAGTTACTGCCTACTGGATCCCTTTCCAGAGTACCGGCTGGCAGTTTGCTGCCTGCCTGAAATACACCGGAAAGCACAAATACAAATACAGCTTCTCGAACTTTGTTACACAGGAGCTATAGCCTTACTCAATGCGCCGCTGCGAGCGAGTAGCTCGTGGGAATAAGCGCCATACGCCCGCTAAGTATTTCCTGCTAGACTGGGCGCTGCGTCTTCCCCGCTTCACGTTAACAGGCCAACTGGATCCAGCATGATCATCGATCAGTATTTTAGTGAACCCGAAGGGCGCATTTGTTTTACTGCCGAGCAGGGCAGTGACTTTGCCAAGCAGATGGCGAATGACTTCAATCCTCTGCATAATCCTGACACCAGACGCTTCTGTATCCCTGGCGACTTGTTATTCGCCATCATGCTGGCCAAGTACGGTATCAGCCAGCATATGGAGTTCGTTTTCTCCGGCATGATTGGCGCGGGTATAGAGCTGGTATTACCTGAGCCCTCGGGCGAACTGCATATCAACGATATGGAGGGGCGGGAGTATTTGCGTGTGAAGCGCGCTGGGAATGTGACCTACTCGGAGTCGTTAATCCTGAACCTGACGCAAAGCTATGTGCAGTTTTCCGGCCAGACCTTCCCCCACATTTTGGTGCCATTGCTCGCTGAGCAGAATGTGATGATCAATCCCGAGCGCCCCATGGTGATGTACCAGAGTATGTCGATCGATCTCGACCGGCTGGATATTGCAAATCCCGTTTTGCAGGGTGATTACAATAAACTAGATATTAATGGTAAGCGCGGCAGTGTCGAGCTCGCATTTCATCTTGAAGACGATGGCAAAATCATCGGGCGGGGCAAAAAGCACATGCTGTTGAGCGGGTTGCGTGAATACAACGAAGAGACCCTGGCGAGCGCCATCACGACCTACAACGACAGCAAGAAGGCATTTGCATCGCGGTAGGGACTCTTTATTTCCAGCCGCGTTTGTTATCGGCCATCTCCGTCTGCTTGGCCTCGAAGGCCGCCCTCAACCGCGCCAGCGCCTGCGGGTTTTTGTCTGAGGTATCGTAGGATTCGCGCGGGTCACCAGCCAAATTAAACAGCCACTCTTTCTGCGGCATCGCAGCACCGATGGGCATCCGGTCAGTGCTATAGAAAACCCCTGCCGGGCCGCGGTATTTGAAGCGCTGGTCACGCGTGGCAAACAGTGTTTCGCCATCGTAGTAGTAGAGGTAGTCGTGCGGCGAAGGACCACCCTGTGTTAGCAGTGTAAGGATGCTGCGGCCGTCGAGTATGCGATCGGTTGGGGCCGGCAACTGCAGCATTTCCAGAACGGTGGGCAGTAGGTCTGTGCCCATTGCCATCGCGTCTTCCGTGCGGCCCGGTGCGATGGCATCCGGCCAATGGGCAATGAAGGGTACGCGCATGCCGCCTTCGAATGTATTGCCTTTGCGCCCGCGGTGGCTGCCGGCATCGCCGAGGAACCACGGTCCGTTGTCCGAGGAAATGATGATCAGCGTATTGTCCAGATTGCCGCTGCGTTTTAGCGCGCCAACGATTGCTCCGATGCTGTCGTCGATTTCCTCCATTACATCGCCGTAAAGCCCGGCCCTGGACTTACCGCTGCGCTCTTCGCGCACGGACAGTGGGTCGTGCGGGAAGTTGTGCGCAAAATAGAGGAAAAACGGCTGACGCGCATGCGCTTCGATGAAAGTGGTTGCTGCTTTGGTGTAGCGCTGGGTCAGGTAGCGCTGGTCTGCTGGTGCTTCGACTGCGACTTCGCGATTGGCATACAGGGCGAAGGGTTCCATGTCGTTGCTGTAAAGCGCGCCGAAGTAGCTGTCGAAACCCATGTCATTGGGCAGTGATGGACTGCGGTCGCCGAGATGCCACTTCCCCACCATGCCGGTGGCGTAGCCCGCCGCCCCGAGCAGGTCGGCCAAAGTAATTTCTTCTGACGGTATGCGCACATTGCGACCTGAGGCAGCCAGTGTGTTGAAGAGGAAGCCCTCGATACTACCCGTTGGAAAAACCACATCCGGTAAACCGGCCCTGGCGGCCAGTCGACCCGTCAGGTAGCTGGCGCGCGAGGGTGTGCACACCGGCGCGGGAGAGTAAAAGTCTGCAAGAACCACGCCGTCTTCGGCTAATTGATCGATGTTCGGTGTGGCCATCATGGAGCTGCCGCGCGCGCCTGCACCAATGTCACCGTAGCCCAGGTCGTCGTAGAGGATGAAAACGATATTGGGCATTGATTGCAGTGCGATCTGTTGTTTGCTGATGAGTCCTAAATAGTCCTGCTTACTTTTCCATCGAGCCTTATTGTCGGTTTGCCCGCTAGTGGCCAGCCGATACCCGACGAAAAGTGCCAGCAACAAAACCAACAGCATGAAAGTACTGAGTGCAGCGCCGAGTCGTTTCCATAGAAAAGCGAGAATTCTCATAGCGGATCAGGTTCCAAGTAAGTCGCAGTATTATTGTTTTAGTAAGATAGTGCGCTGGATATTGCGTCGTGCGGTATGGATACTTGCACATTCTGTTACCCCACTCAAATAGCCTTGTGTGTACCATGTATGAGAAGTCTCTGGAGCAAGCACCGGCATGAAAAACTTGCGCGGTAAGAACATTCTGGTCTGTGGTGGCGCCACAGGTATTGGTGCAGAAACCGTCCGTCGCCTCTGTGATGAAGGGGCCAGCGTGGGTGTCGGCGACTTCAATATCGCCACGGCGCAAGCACTTGCAGCAGAACTGAATGCGCTGGGAGGCGACGTGGTCGCCTGGGAGTATGACCAAGCGGACGAGGCCGACATTAACGGTCTTGTGGCGTCTGCCCATGCCCATTTTGGCAGCCTTGATGGTCTTTTTGCCAATGTTGCGGATCTGCAAACAATCCTGGTTGACGGCGATATTCTCAGCAATGACGCCGCACTGTGGGAGCGCACTCTGCGAGTCAACTTGATCGGTACCGTGATGCTACTGCGCGCAGTGCTGCCGCATATGCTGGAGCGCGGCAGCGGCTCACTGGTGCTGACGTCCTCTGATGCCGCTATCGCCGGAGAATCAGAGCGTCCGGCTTATGCCGCCTCAAAAGCGGGGATTAATTCGCTGTCTCGCCATATTGCCTCTAAATGGGGCCAGAAGGGTATTCGCTGCAACGTGGTGTCTCCCGGTTTTGTACTGACGGAGCAACTGGATGCCAATATGCCCCAGGACATGAAAGACTGGATGCTCAAAGGGGCGCGCAGCACCCGGCATGGCGCACCCTCGGATATCGCCGCCGCAGTGTCGTTCCTGCTATCCGATGATGCCGAATGGGTTAACGGTCAGGCATGGCGCGTGAACGGTGGCGTCAGTTATGGCAATTGAGCCGTAGCGTGGCGACACTAAACCAAAACAGCCTAGTGCGCCCAGCATGCCCGGCGCACCCGAATATGGAGCAAGGAGTGAATTATGATTACTGAAACGAGCGTCTCGAGTGAAGAGATTGTTATCAACGCTCCCGCCGCGATCGTGTGGGATGTCATTGTGGATTTTGCAAACTACGGCCTCTGGAATACCTTTTGTCCAAGTATAAAAGGCGAGCCCGTTGTTGGATCACCGGTTGAGATGCAGGTAGATATGGGTAACGGTCCACAACTGCAGGTGGAGTATGTAACCAAAGTGGAGCCCCTGAGTGCCATTGTTTGGTCCATGGAGAATAAACCGGGCGATCCGATTCACGCTGACCGTATGCAGCGCGTGACTTCCATTGATGCTCACAGTTGTCGCTATTGGACTATCGATGATTTCAGCGGCGAATTCGCCGGTCCGATGATAGAGCAGATGGGCAAGACGGTAGAAAAGGGTTTCAACGAGTGCGCTGCGGGCCTGAAGGTGCGCGCTGAAGAGCTCTATCGATTGAGCCAGTAGTCACTAATCATTAGTCAGTATTTTTCAAGCAAGGAGTCACAGTGTTTGCATTTATTACACGCCTCAGGGCCAAGCCCGGACAGCGCGACGCGCTGATCGCACTTAATCGCACCATGCAGGAGGCAACGGCGAAAGAGGAGGGCGTGCCCGTATACATCTTCCATACGGCTGAGAACGATCCCGATGAGTTTTTCTACTACGACTTTTATGCCAGCGAAGAAGCCTACAACGCACATTGTGCCACCGAAGCATTTGGCGCCATGTTAGCGTCGCTGGGAGGGCTGGCTGACGTGACCGAGATGACCAAACTGAAGCCCTTTGGGCCGATTAAGAGCCAGCCGATTCACCCTGATACTTGATACACCGCCCCGCCATCTAATTGACTTGCTGCCTGTGCTCTCGGATAGGGTCGCCCGGATAGGGTCGCCCGGATAGGGTCGCCCGGATAGGGTCGCCCGGATAGGGTCGCCCGGATAGGGTCGCCCGGATAGGGTCGCCCGGATAGGGTCGGTTAAGCCCTGCTCAGAAGATCCCTCGCAACGGCCACCACCTGCATTTCGTCGGTGCCGGCGTAGATCTGCAGGATTTTCGCGTCGCGCATCAACTGTTCCACACGTGTCGCCCGCATGTAGCCGGCGCCGCCGAAGATTTGCACGACCTCGGTGGTGACTTCCATGGCGGCCTGCGCGGCATACAACTTCATGGCGGATGCTTCGGCCATAGTGAGGTCTTTGCCCGCGGCGCGTGTTTCGATGAAGCGGAACACCAGATTCTCCAGGTTCAGTCGCGCCACTTCCATCTTCGCCAGCTTCAACTGAATGAGCTGGTAGTTGCCGATGGGCTGATCGAACTGTACGCGTGTTTTGGCGTACTCCAGTGACATTTCGAGAGAGCGCTCCACCAGACCGAGCGCCATTGCGGCGACGCCGGAGCGTTCGGCGCTGAAAGTAGATTTGGCGCCCGAGCGGCCGTAGCCATCCTCAGATTCTCCCATCAGCCGTTCTGGCCCCGCCTTCACGTCGGAGAGGAAAAGCTCTCCGGTGGGGGATGAGCCAATACCCATTTTCTTGAAGGCCGGGCTCTGTTCCAGTCCGGGCATGCCGGAGTCGAGAATGAAGGAGACGATCTTTCTGTCCTTGTGTTCAACACCCGGCTCGTTGAGGCGGCAGATAAACACGATGGTATCAGCGTGGGGGCCATTGGTAATAAAGGTTTTATTGCCGTTGAGGATGTAGCCACCTGCGCCGTCACGCTTGGCGGTGGATGTCATTGCGCCGAAGGCGTCGGAGCCAGAATTGGGCTCAGTGATGGCCCATGCGCCAACTTTCTTGAGCGTCATGAGGTCGCATGCGTATTTCTTTTTCTGTGCGAGGCTACCTTTGGACATAATGGCGCCTGCGGTGAGTCCCACCGATACGCCCATTGCAGTAATCAGGCCGGTGCAGTGGCGGCTGATCTCAATAATGGGGACTATGCTCATGGCAACTGCATCCAAGGCTTCTTCGGACACTGGTCCAGGGCGTGGCTCAACTTTTGCAGGCTTTTCGACATGCTCGCCATTGGCGATGGCCTCTTCTCTGGCGATTTGTTTATCAAAGTTGGCGCGGGCCAGCTCATCCATGCCGAAGGTTTTGAATAGCTTGCGCAGTATGTCGTAGGGTGGCAGTCCGTTGTACTCAAGGTCATCAATATGCGGCACGACTTCCTTTTCCACAAAATCGCGCACCATGCCCCTGATCATCTGCTGCTGTTCTGTCCATGCGATCATATTGTGTTGTCCCTTTATCCAATTCGTTGGCTCGGCGCCGATTATTGCATGCCAGCGCGGGCAAGTTATAGCCTAGCGCTGTGATTGTATCGCAGGGTTAGATAGCGGCGGTATGTGGTGAACTTTTCTCATATAAAGCGCTTTAAGTGGCATATATTCAGTCACACTCTCATGAACACGTAATAAATGGCGTATAAATAATCAAAAAATAGTGAATGCATAGCACTCGACAGGGCTGCAATCACTATTCTACAGAGCACCGGAGGCACTCCATGGTCAAAGTCACTCCCTCAGGCCAGGCCTGTGGCGCCGCTGTCAGCGGCGTTGATTTGTCGCAGCCTCTCGAGGCGGCTAGCATCCGCGCGATACGCACCGCCTGGCTGGAGCACCACGTGCTCGCGTTTCCCGATCAGACGCTTTCAAATGAGGATTTGGAGCGGTTTGTGCAGAGTTTCGGGGTGTTTGGCAGCGAACCCTTCTTCATGCCGATGGTTGGCAGTGAGCATGTGGTCGCGCTCACTCGCAAGGCTAATGAAAAAGCACCGTTGTTTGCGGAGAATTGGCATTCGGATTGGAGCTTCCTGGCGGAGCCACCCATCGGTACCTGTTTGTACAGTCTGGTGATACCGCCTGTTGGCGGCGAGACCGGCTTTATCAATCAGCAAAAAGCGCTGGCGGAGATGCCCGCCGCGTTGCGCGCCAGTATAGAGGGCAGAATCGCGCTGCATTCAGCGGGCGCAGCCTATGCCCCCGATGGCATGTACGGCGAAAAGGACAGGGCGGCCGGGCGCAGTATGGCGATTCGCTTTTCCGAGGAGGCCAGGGATGTGTGCCCCCACCCTTTTATCTTGCAGCACCCTGAAAGCGGCCGGGACACTCTGCTCGGCTGCCTCGGTTACATCATGGGTGTAGAGGGTATGTCAGACGACGAGGCCCTGAATTTGCTGCTGGAACTGCACGAATGGCAGACGCGCGATGCTTTTCAATATACCCATACGTGGCAGGAAAACATGTTCATCATCTGGGATAACCGCAGTGTATTGCACCGCGCTTACGGCGGTTATGACGGCTACGATAGAGTGCTGAGCCGGATCACGGTGGCTGGCGATCCCGACAAATTTCATGGCTCGCAAGCCGCGTGACCCGATCCGAAAGTTTTGCCATACTGTGTGACGCGAAGGCCAGACCATGAACCTGGCACCATGAACCTAATACAAATCAGGACGTAAAGACTATGACGACTCGCCTCCTTTCTGCAGTGTCTGCCATGCTGGCAGTTACCCTTGTGGGTTGTGCCAGTACCGATCCCATGACCGGCTCAACACGCAATGAAATTATCTCAGTGCAGTACGGTACGGTTGAGAATATTCAACAGGTTGCAATGGCGCCCGCCTATGGCGCAGGCTCGCTTATTGGTGGTGCCCTGGGTCTGCTGGCAGCATCGGGGCGCTCGGGCGCTTCGCAAGTGGGGGTTGCTGCGGTGGGTGCCGGGCTCGGGGCCATCGTTGCCAAAGAGACGGCGGGCACAGGCGAGAAGTTTACTGTGCGTCTGGTGAACAACAACACTATCGATATAGTGACTGAAAACCAGAGTATCGTGCTCGGTGATTGCGTCTCTATCGAGCAGGGTCAGCACGCGAATATCCGCCGCGTGTCGTCGGTGATGTGCACCACTCCGGCATCTCATCCGGCTTATCCGGCGATGAATGCGGCAAATGTGAAGGAGTCTCAGGAATGCCAGGACGTGAAACGCGAATTGCTGAACGCGAAAACTGAAATGGAAACCAGCATAGCGTATAAGAAAATGCAGGCCTTCTGCGAGAGTTAGGCGTCTCCAATTACTATTTGTTCGCCGCTGAGTGACCGCTACTGTTTATGGAAAAAATAGCCCATGCGGTTGTCAATCCACTCAAATCACTGAATCTCCTTTCCAAGGCTGATATAGAGGGTCTAACGAGTAGCGGCGGTGATTTTTTTGCATTATTTCGACACTGCGCGCTGGCGATTCTGAACACCGACAGCCAGAGAGATGACGCCGCAGAAATTTGTGCCGATTACTCTGATTTTGATATTCGCCTGATCCCACAACCACGCGGTCTCAGGCTTGAATTGTTTAATGCGCCGCCGCAGTCCTTTGTCGATGGCAAGATGATTCGCGGTATTCAGGAGCATCTGTTCTCGGCGCTGCGCGATATTGTCTATACCGATTTCAAGATCACCTCGCCCCAGACCCAGCCGCCAACATCGGCGCAAATCACCAATACGGTGTTTCGAATTCTGCGCAATGCGGGTGTTGTGCGGCCCGACCAGCCACCCAGAATAGTGGTCTGCTGGGGTGGTCACTCAATCTCACGCGAGGAGTATGACTACGCCAAGCAGGTTGGCTATGAGCTGGGTCTGCGCGGCCTGGACATTGTGACCGGCTGCGGGATTGGTGCAATGAAGGGCCCGATGAAGGGTGCGGCAGTGGGCCATGCCAAGCAACAGATCAAGGATGGCCGTTATATTGGCATCAGTGAGCCGGGCATTATCGCCTCAGAATCGCCGAACGCCATCGTCAACGAACTGGTCATCATGCCTGATATTGAGAAACGTCTGGAGGCCTTCGTCCGACTCGCCCATACGATCATTGTTTTTCCCGGTGGTGTGGGCACGGTTGAAGAGATTCTCTACCTGCTGAGCCTGTTGCTGCATCCCGACAACAAAGAGGCCATTCCGCTGGTCCTGGCCGGGTCAGAGTCTTGCCGCGAGTATTTTGATGAACTGGAGCTTTTTTGGGTGGACTGTCTGGGCGAGGGAATAAAACGGCACTACCGTATTATCATCGGTGCGCCGACCGAAGTGGGCCTGGCGATCAGGGTGGCTACCGAAGAGGTACACGCGCGCCGCCGCAGCGCCGGGCAGTCCTATTACTTTAATTGGGAACTGCAAATCCCCGCTGACCTGCAGGAACCTTTCGTGCCCACGCATGAAGCGATGAAGGCGCTGCCACTGTATGCCGATCTGCCCAAATATAAGCTTGCCAGCAATTTGCGCTGTATTTTTTCTGGCCTCGTGGCGGGTAACGTGAAACCGTTCGGTATTGAGCAAGTGCGCTTGCATGGCCCCTACAAATTATCGGGTGATGGCACGTTTCTGGCCAGTATGGACCGGCTGCTGCAGATGTTGGTGCGTCAGAAACGCATGAAGCTGGTAGCGCAGCCGGATGACTATCAGCCCTGCTATCAGCTGGAGGACTGACCCTCAGAGTTTTGTCGGCGCCAGTATTTCCAGAGCCCGATTAGCGATGCAGCGATCCAGAAAATCTCGATGACAAAACTTGCCAGATTGAAATGGAACCACAAGCTTATCAATAGCAATATGGCGCCGATAAGGTTGATCAAGTTGTAGCTCAGGCTCTTCGGATCAACACGCTCTAACTGTAGTAGATAATAGGCCAGTACAACCATCACCATGCCCAGCATACCGACACCATCTATGATCCATGTATTCATTAGAAATTATCCTCTGGTGTCGGTTTACAATAACTTGCCTTTTGAGCAGGCGGTCTGCGAGGCTATCATAGAAAAATTCATGCCTGTACTGATGGCCGTTAGACGCAGGATTTTGTGCTTTCAATGCCGTTTTAACTCGAGGTGTCACACGCTTGTCGATTGAGCGCACACAGTATGATGTCATTGTCCTGGGAGCGGGTGCAGCGGGCCTGTTCTGCGCCGCAGTTGCCGGCGCGCGGGGCCGCCGTGTGCTGCTGTTGGAAAAAGCCAATAAGGTAGGTAAAAAGATACTGATGTCCGGCGGCGGGCGTTGTAACTTTACGAACTACTTCGTGGAGCCGCACAACTTCATATCCGCGAATCCACATTTCAGCAAGGCTGCGCTCAGTCGGTATACGCAGTGGGACTTTATCGCGCTGGTTGAGCGTTACGGGATTCCCTACGAGGAGCGCCAGCACGGGCAACTGTTTTGCAAGGGCTCCGCAGCAGACCTCCTGGCGATGTTGGTGGCGGAGTGCGACAAGGTGGGCGTTACTATCGCTACGCGTTGTGAAGTGCGAGGTGTACAGGCGATTACGGCGGCTGCCGCGAAGCCACAACACCATGACCGGTATATGTTGGAGTGCACTGAGAGTAAAGCCAACAGCAAAGCCGACAGCAAAGCTTCGCGGAATGTTGCCTGCCAATCTCTGGTGATTGCCACCGGCGCACTGTCTATTCCCACCCTCGGGGGCAGCGGCCTGGGTTACGAGATCGCAGACCAATTTGCACTGCCATTGACAGCGCGCCGCGCGGGTCTGGTGCCCTTCATGTTCAGCGACGCAATGAAGGCGCTCTGTGAGCGCCTGTCGGGTATAGCATTGGAAGTCGAGATCAGCTGCAACGGACAGGCGTTTACCGAGAATCTGCTGTTCACCCATCGGGGCATCAGCGGTCCCGTGGTTCTGCAAATCTCTAACTATTGGCATCCTGGTGACGCGGTGGCCGTAAACCTATTGCCCGCACTGGATTGTGACGACTGGCTGCTACAGAGCAAGCGCGCGCAGGGCAGTATACTGCTGCGTACCCTGTTACAGCAGAAGTTACCGAAGGCATTGGTGGCAGAGTTGCAAGCCCTGTGGTGGTCACAGGATGCCGAGCGCAAGCTCGCGGACTACAGCGACCAGCGGTTGCGCGAGTTGGCAGGCACTCTCAGTCAGTGGAGGCTCAAGCCGTCCGCAACGGAGGGATACCGTACCGCTGAAGTCACTCTTGGCGGCGTGGATACCGCGGTAATCAGCTCAAAGACCATGGAAGCCACTGCACAACCTGGCCTCTATTTCATCGGTGAAGTATTGGATGTGAGCGGTCATCTGGGCGGCTATAATTTCCAGTGGGCCTGGTCCTCGGCATTCAGCGCGGGGCAGGTTGTGTAGTTGCTGTCTGCTGCATCAGGCAATATCAGAGCTAGTGATTGCCGTGATCATTAGCAACTTATTCAGGTATTATGTGCGCTTTAGCGCTAACAATTAAACCGGCGGGTCGAGGTCAGGATGAAGCAAAGTATAAAAAAAAGTATAAAGCGTTGGACTCTTATTGGCTTGCTGCTGCCGTGCGCATTCATCATCGGCTGTGGTGGTTCCAATTCTGGCTCAGACGATTCGGGAGCCGCTACCTCCATCGTTCCGGCCCCGGCTCCCGCACCCGCACCCGCTCCCGCACCCGCTCCCGCTCCGGTTATACCGGCAACAATAAGTGCTACCGCCACGGATTGGTCGGCAGTCATGAAGACCATTACTCTGGAGGTGGCGGTTTCTAATATCATACCAACGCGAGTGCGCCTCTATCCGCGCGGCATAGGCGGCGAATGGGTTGAAACGAACACCGCACCACCTTTCTCGTTCACTATTGATATTTCGAGTTTTCCGCCGGGTGATTACGAGATGTTGGTGATTGCCGATAATAACGACGCCGCCGTCGAAAAGACCGAGACAATTTTTATTAATGGCTGCAATGGCTCACAGGCCCTCTGCGATCGCGCTTACGATCAGGTGCGCTATGTCACAACGCATAACGCCATGTCGAGTTCGGCGGATGAGTGGATAGGGCCAAACCAGAGTCTGGATGTGCCGGCACAATTGCGAGCGGGTGTGCACGGCTTGATGCTGGATCTTTATAGTGCCGGGAGCATAAATCCGTTCGATCCGTTGCGGGTGCAGGTGCAAGTGCCCGATGTAGATCCCGATGCCAGCTTTTTGTGTCATGCATTATGCGCCCTTGGCAAACAACCGCTGGCGGAGGGTCTGGCAGAAATCCGCGAGTTTCTCGATGAGTACCCGGGGGAGGTCGTTACCCTGATCATCGAGTCCTATCTCAGTCACGAGCTTACGGCCAAAGCGTTTGATGAAGCTGACCTGACGCGTTACACCTATGTGCATGCGGGCGGTGTGTGGCCGACACTCGGCCAGATGATAGACGACGGCACTCGCCTCATAGTGCTGCAGGATGAAAGCGCGGATCCACTGTATCCCTGGCTGATGAATGTCTGGAGTCTAGCCTTCGAAACGCCTTTTTCTGCTCAGGAACCCGGTGATTTTTCCTGTGTCCGCAATCGCGGTGCGCAAGGCAACGATTTGTTTATATTCAATCATTTCCTTACGGAAGTCTTCGGTGCGCCGGAACTGGCTGAGCAGATAAACTTCAATCCGCTGCTTCTCGACCGCATCAACGAATGCGAGGTGGTTCACGCGACGATGGCAAATTTTGTCTCAGTTGATTTTGTCGATATCGGCAATACGGTTGTGACGGTAAAGACGCTGAACGACATAGGTGGTTTCTGAGCGCCCAGCGCAGTTTCGCTCGTGCTAAGACTCAATGAAATTAAGCTGCCGCTCGATCATGAGGCTGATGCGCTTGCCGCTGCGATATTAGAGCGCCTTGGTATTGAGCCCAGCGACTTACTGAGCTTCAATGTCTTCAAGCGCAGTTACGATGCGCGCCATAAAAGCCACATCCAACTGATATATCAGTTGGATGTGGAAGTGGCGGAGGGTGTTGAGCAACCATTGCTCGAAACATTTGCGCAAAGCTCCCGCGTAGGGCCAAGCCCCGACACCAACTATCACTTCGTTGCTCACGCTAGCGCAGATTTTCCTGCGCCCCCGCAACAGCGGCCCATTGTGATCGGCTTTGGCCCCTGCGGCATTTTGGCGGCCTTGTTGCTGGCACAAATGGGCCTCAAACCGCTGGTGCTGGAACGCGGGCAAGCCGTGCGCCAGCGCACGCAGGACACCTGGGGCTTTTGGCGCAAGCGGAGTTTGAACACGGAATCGAATGTGCAATACGGCGAGGGTGGCGCGGGCACCTTCTCGGATGGCAAACTGTATAGCCAGGTGAAGGATAAGCGACACCTGGGCCGCAAGGTGATGAACGAGTTCGTCGCAGCCGGTGCGCCGGAAGAAATCCTCTACGTGAGCAAACCGCATATCGGCACCTTCAAGCTAGTGACGATGGTGGAAAAAATGCGTGCCGAGATTATTCGACTCGGCGGCGAGATACGCTTCGGGCAGAAGGTGGAGGCCCTGTTACGCGACATTGACGGCGAGGGCGACGGACAGGTAAGAGGTCTTATTACCAGCGACGGCGAAACGATAGAGAGTAAGCACATCGTGCTGGCGATCGGCCACAGCGCACGCGATACGTTTCAAATGGTGCTGGATGCCGGCGTTTTCATCGAACCCAAACCGTTCTCCATTGGCTTTCGCATCGAGCACCCGCAGTCGGTTATCGACGAGGCACGTTTCGGCGATAACGCCGGTCACCCGCTGCTGGGCGCGGCGGATTACAAGCTGGTTCACCACTGCAAGAGTGGCCGCAGCGTCTACAGTTTTTGCATGTGTCCCGGCGGCACTGTGGTGGCGGCAACTTCGGAAGAGGGGCGCGTGGTGACCAACGGCATGTCACAGTATTCGCGTAATGAGCGCAACGCCAACTCGGCCATCGTCGTTGGCATCAACCCTGAGGAAGATTATCCGGGACATGCGCTGGCGGGTATTGATCTACAGCGCGAGCTGGAGTCACTGGCCTACCGCATGGGCGGTGAGAATTACAACGCCCCAGCGCAACTGGTCGGTGACTTTCTAAAGGACAAACCCTCGACCGCATTGGGCACTGTAGTGCCATCCTATCAACCTGGTATCACGTTGACAGATTTATCCGACGCGCTGCCGGATTTTGCCATTGCCGCCATCCGCGAAGCGCTACTCGCCTTCGACAAGCAGATCAAGGGATTTGCGATGGCCGATGCAGTGCTGACGGGCATCGAAACCCGAAGTTCGTCACCGATCTGTATCCGCCGCAGTGGAAATTTTCAGAGTGTGAATACACGGGGCCTGTATCCGGCGGGAGAAGGAGCGGGCTATGCAGGTGGCATATTGTCGGCGGGGATTGACGGAATTAAGGTGGCCGAGGCGTTGGCGTTGGATATTCTTGGCCTGCCGGAGGGCTGAGATAGGGGGACCTTACAGCCGTGATCGTGAGCAGGTTCAAATGAGTGCCCCGTGAAGTGGCCGGTATTCCCCCCCCAAAAGAGAACGGACGCCGGGTCAGTTATGCCGGGACGCCAGAATCGCACGCTGAATCGTGTTGCCATAGGGCCGCTAGCGGCGTGTCAGAGCGCAGTCCACTGCGCTGTCACAGCTGTATCCGGGAGAATCTATAGCGTTGTATCCGCCATGCGAATTCTTGTTCAGGCAGACACCGCTAGTGCCTGTACAGTTATCGGTTGCAGTTTTGCTGCATGCTCCGCCTTGCTGCTGCTTCTTTCGGCGTGAACCCACACGCCGCCATCCGGGTCCTTGATGATGTCGCCGACGCCGCCGGGGATAAAGATACCGAGCTCCGTGGGTTGGTGTGAAAACATTGATACTGAAGGCATTTCCATGCCCTCAAGAGTATCCATCACGGCATTCGCATCGAAATCAAAGTGAGCAATCACTTCGCGAGTAGCGCCGACGTGCGGCGCAAACGCCTGGTCCAGCTCCAGCAACTGCACGACGCGGTGTTTCAACCCGGCGGCATCCAGCCCGTTGTCCATGTGGTCGTCAACCCATTGCAGCGCCACTTGTTTGACGCAGGCATAGGTGCGCTCGGGGTAGGTGTAGGAGGTTACAAACAGCTCCTCGCGGAATTCGTACACGCCCATTTTTTCAGCGGCGTTCAGGCCGGGAATCTCTTCACTGAACTCAACACACAAGGCGTACAGGATCGCGCGCATCATGCCGGCTACCGGAACAGACTCATCAAGGGCGAGATAGCGCAGCGTCAGCGGCATCATATAGCCGCGACTCATCAACAGGTGTGCAGTGATCAGGAAGTAGCCTTCCAGGCCTTCAGCAATGGGGAAAGTCATGCAACCCACTACGTATTCGCCCTTGGCTTTGCCATAACCGGCAACGGGGAGGGTTTCTATCTTGTACTCCTCGCGCTTGTCGTAAAATTCGGTGCCGGGCAGCAGGGTGTATCCAAAAATATTGATGGTGGGGAATACGGCGAACAGCCGGTCGAGGTTTGTTTCAAAGCTGGCCAGATTATCACCGACCAGCCCCCAGATCAGTTCGCAGGCGATGGGCACTCTGGCCTTGGCCATCTCGCGGGCGATGGGCTCGTACTTGTTCGCGTCCATGTTGGTTCGGTGACATAATTCCAATGCCAGCGGAGTGAGGGTTTGCAGGGCGAGGTGGTAGTGTGGCAGCAGATTGTTTTCATGCAGCAGCAGCACGATTTCCTGTGAGCGCGGGCCGTGCTTTTTGGACCAGGACGTGGCGAAGGTGTTGGGCAGGCCGGTGCGTTGCTTGATTTCACACAGCACCTTGGCCTTGTCTACATCTTCCTTCAGGGCGCCAAAGTTGGAATCGGTGAGCCAGATATTCTTGATACCCGCGTCCACGATGAAGTTCCAGTCGTGACGAATTCTGTCCACAGAAAACGACAGCATCTTGGTGCCGATGGCGCCAGTTCCCCACTCGCAAAAAGCGCATTTGTAGGGGCAGCCGCGGCTCGTTTCGTACGCGATACAGTCATACGGCTTGCCTTCGTTATCGAGCAGGCTAATGACATTTAACGGTGACGGCAGCAGATTCAGGTTGCGAAAACGGGGGCGCTCGGCGGTAGTGATCATTTCGCCGTTCTCTATAAAGGCGAGCCCCGCTACGGCGCGCCATTCCCGGGGCCCGGCGGCATCCAGGAAGTCGGTAAAGGTCGCTTCGCCTTCGCCTAACACGACGATATCCACTGCTTCCGAAAACAGGTAATCGGCGGCTTTTTGTACATGTGGACCGCCCACAACTATTAATAGTTGTGGGCACAGGTCTTTAACCTGCCGCATCAGGTCGAGGAATTCAGCTGCGTTCCAGGTGTAGACGGAAAAGCCCATGATAGGCAGCAAACCCTCTGCGGCGGCGGCCTGAGCGCGCGGTAATTCATCCTGCTGCCACTGCGCCAGCCATTGTGGGATTCTCTCCGGATGATTGACGAAGTGCACCAGCTGTATATCCACATCATCCGGATTCTTGCCCAGTTCCTGATAGTACGCCTTCAGGCCGCCCGTGGTCATGGGCGCGGCGGGGAAGGTGTCGGAGTCCAGAGATAAAAGCCAGATGGGACGCTGCATAGTCGTTGAATCCAGAAAGGCGTGAGGCAACAGTATCCTAAACAACGTCGATAATGTTAGCGACTTTTTTATCCTTATATAAAGTAGGCGTATTTCGTTTCGGATTCTGCGCGCAGAGCTCGATACTCGATAGCACTAGAAATATATCTTTGCCTTGTTGAACCCTATTTCTTTCAACAGCAGAACAATATGTCCCAAATCAGTTGATGAGAGCACAGTATCGTTTTCATACGCGAGCATAAAAGACTTTGCCTCGTGCGTGTACAACAGGACAATGTATTCCTCTATGTCACTCGGATTTCTTCTGATCTCTATTAGATTGAATCCGTCGTTGTGTAGCACTGTCTTTGCGTCTGAAATTTTCATAATGGCTTTTGATTCAATTGAACTGATGAATGGCTTCGTCCGGTGTTGCGGAATTGGTTGTTTGAGCTTTGGCCAATACAACATGATGCCCCGGAATCACCAGTGCCACAATCAGGCTCGCACCGGCAATGATCGCCGGGTAGAGGCCCTACTGAGGGGCGCTACCCCGCTGGCTATTGCAATGCCATGGCCGTTACTTACGACAGGCGTTCTTTGAAATCCGCATAGCCAAATTCCCGCACGATCTCCAGTTCATCGGTGTGGGAATTCCACAACAAAATTGAGGGTAATTTGGTGCCATTGAAGGTGCTGGTCTTGACCATCGTGTAATGCGCCATATCGCTAAATACCAGCCGCTGCCCAACCTGTAAGGGCTCTGCAAAACTGTAGTCGCCCATAACGTCGCCTGCCAGGCAGGTGAGGCCGCCGAGCCGGTAGGTATGCGCCAATTCTCCTGGCATGGCCGCGCCGAGAATGTCGGCGCGGTAGGGCATCTCCAGCAGGTCTGGCATGTGACAAGTGGCTGAGGTATCCAGCATGGCTTGGTCCAGCCCATTCCATCCAAGATCTAGCACTTCGGTCACGAGTACTCCGGTGCCGATTGCCACGGCCTCGCCTGGTTCGAGATACACCTGCACATCATAACGACTGGCAAAATCGCGAATGCATGCAATCAACGCGTCTGTTTGATAATCCGGATGCGTAATATGGTGACCGCCGCCAAAATTGACCCACTCCATATCGCTCAGCAAATGTCCGAACTTTTGCTCCACCGCCTGCAGCGTCCGTTGCAGTGGCGGAAAATCCTGCTCGCAAAGCGTGTGGAAATGCAGACCGCTGATGTGTTCCAGGGTACTCTCATCGAGGTGCGATAGAGGAATACCCAGCCGTGAGCCGGGCGCGCAGGAATCATAGATCGCAACTGTGCCCTCGGAGTGTTCGGGATTGATGCGCAGTCCGAACTTCAACGAAGGCCTACGCTCCCGCGCCGCGAGCGCCATTGGGCGAAAGCGCAGCCACTGCGCGCAGCTATTAAAGACCACATGATCGGCAATTTCCAGAATATCCTCTATATCGCTTTGCTTATACGCCGCGCTGAATACGTGCACCTCACCGCCGTAGCACTCGCGACCCAGTCGCGCCTCGTGCAGGCCGCTGGCGCAAGTGCCGCTCAGGTGGCTGGACACCAGCGGTGCCAGCCGCCACATCGAGAACGCTTTAAGTGCCGCGAGGATTTTTGCGCCGCTGGCATCGGCCACCTGGTGAAGAATCTGCAGGTTGCGCTCCACCGCGACTTCGTCCACCACGAAACAGGGCGTTGGCAGGCGCGCCAGATCGAGCTTTGAGAAATCCGTGAATTGCATTCTTGTGTGTCCGTTGCCTTAGCCGGGTGCAACGTCGAGGCGGAAATCGGGGTTAAGCTCGATGACTGTCCAGGGCAGGCCATAGCGGTTCATGTCCTCCATGAAAGGATCGGGGTCACACTGCTCGACATTCCACACGCCGGGCTGGCGCCACTTGCCCTGCAGAATCATTTTGGCGCCAATGACTGCCGGTACGGCGGTGGTATAGGAAATCGCCTGCGACTGTACTTCCTGGTAGCAGCTTTCATGATCGCAGATATTGTAGAGATACATCACTTTCTCAAGGCCGTCCTTTACGCCGCGCACGATACAGCCAATGCAGGTTTTACCTTTGGTGCGTGGTCCCAGCGTTGAGGGATCGGGCAGCAGATGCGCAAGGAACTGGATAGGCACAATGGATTGCCCCCGGAATTCCACCGGCTCGATGCCTGTCATGCCGACATTCTCCAGCACTTCCAGATGCTTGAGGTAGTTGCTGGAAAAGCTCATCCAGAACTGAGCGCGCCTGAGGCTGGGAAAGTGTTTGGTCAGCGACTCCAGTTCCTCGTGATACATGCGGTAGATGTTGAAGGTGCCGATATCTTCCGGACAGGTGTAGCTCGCCTTGGTGGACATGGCGGGCGTAGTGACAAACGCGCCGTTCTCCCAGTGCCGACACTCGGCGCTCACTTCGCGGATATTGATTTCGGGGTTGAAGTTGGTGGCGAAAGGATAGCCATGGTCACCGCCGTTAACGTCGATAATATCCAGCTCATGAATGTCGTCGAAGTAATGCTTGGCGAGGTAAGCCGTGAACAGGTTGGTGGCGCCCGGATCAAAACCGCTGCCGAGAATTGCGGTTAAGCCGGCATTCGCGAAGCGCTGCTGGTAGTCCCACTGCCAGCGATACTCGAATTTGGCAGTCTCTCTGGGCTCGTAGTTGGCGGTATCGAGATAGTGCACGCCGGCCTCCAGGCAGGCGTCCATAATGCTCAGATCCTGATACGGCAGGGCGACGTTGATCACCAGTTCAGGGCGTTCCTTTTTGAGCAGTGCAACCAGCTCGGGTACGTTGTCGGCATCCACCTGCGCGGTGCGGATAGGGCGACTCAGTTGCGCGGCAATCGCCTTGCACTTGGCTTCTGTGCGGCTCGCCAGCACGATCTCGGTAAACACATCAGTCAATTGCGCGCACTTGTGTGCCACTACGCCGCCGACGCCGCCGGCGCCGATTATCATTACCTTGGACATGGTTGCGTCCTCCTCATGGTGCGTCTGGTTTTGTTTATTTACTCATGCTCGAAGTAGGTGTATCCGTGCAGGCTTTCCTTGAATGCTCGTAGAATAGCCTGACGCTGCGCAATGCTGATTTTACCACTGCGCACAGCCTCTTCCGCGATCAGTCGGAATTGTTCCTGCATCTTTTTGGGTTCGTATTCCACATACTTGAGCACATCGAAGATACTGTCACCCTGAAATTCGCGCACAAATTCGAAAGTTCCGTCGGGATTCACTGCCACATTCACCACGTTAGTATCGCCAAACAGGTTGTGCAGGTCGCCCAGAGTTTCCTGATACGCACCGACCAGGAACACTCCGAGGTAGTAATCCTCGCCCGGTTTCAATTCGTGCAGGTTCAGCGTGCGGCTGATCCCCTCTGGTGTAGAAAAACGATCAATCTTGCCGTCACAGTCACAGGTCAGGTCTGCCAGTACGGCGGATCGGGTCGGCTCCTCAGTCAGTCGATGAATGGGCATGATGGGGAATACCTGATCAATTGCCCACATATCCGGAAGCGACTGAAACAAGCTGAAGTTGCCGTAATAAATATCCGATAATAGTTCGGGTAGGTTCTCAAGCTCAGGCGGCACCCTACTGAGACCAGGCAGTATAGCGGCGATACGTTGCAGCACTGCTAAATAGAAGTTTTCGCCGAGTGCGCGCTCGCGCAGCGTCGCCTGCCCGTGATGAAATTCTTCGCGAAGTTCATCGCGGTAGAAGAGCGCGTCGTTGTAGCATTCCTGGAAATTCTGCTCACCGACAATGCCGAGAACAGATTGCAGGTTGATCAGGTTGTCGCTGCACGCTTCTGGCAATGACTCAGGTAGTACGCCGGGCTTGCTATCGCGCACATCGAGGATGTTAAACAGCAGCATGGATGAATACGCCACAGTCGCGCGGCCCGACTCGGTGACAATGATCGGGTGGGGTATCTCTAACGGGTCCAGCGTTTCGCAGATGCTCTCGACGATATTGGTGCAGTACTCATGCAGCTGATAGTTCATGCTGTGGGTGCTATTGGTGCGTGCGCCTTCGTAGTCAACCGCCAGGCCACCACCGAGGTCCAGGTAGCCCATAGGCGCGCCTTCCTGCACCAGGCCAGCATAAAAACGGCAGGCGTCCAGTACCCCGCTGCGCACATTACGGATATTGGGGATTTGCGAACCCAGGTGGCAGTGCAGAAGTTGCAAGCAATGCAGCATCCCGGCGGTGCGCAGCTCATCCACAATCGTAATGAGGGAGTCTGTAGAAAGACCAAATATCGAACGGTCGCCGCTGTCTTGGCTCCAGTATCCGTCGACCACCACACTGTTTTTGATGCGTACCCCAATCAGGGGTTCGACGTTCAAGGCGCGGCTGCGTTCAATCAGTAGCGGCAATTCGGTCAATGACTCCAATACAAAAAAGCAAGCGATACCCATCTGCCTTGCATAGAGACCCAAATCGATGAACTCAGCATCTTTGTAGCCGTTGCAGACGATCAGGCTATCCTGATCGCGCAGCTGCGACAAGGCGATGATTAACTCTGCCTTGCTGCCCGCCTCAAATCCGTGATGATAGCGGCGCCCGTAGTCGGCGATTTCCTCGATCACATGGCACTGTTGGTTAACCTTGATCGGGAATACGCCGCGATAACTATTCTTGTAGCCACCTTGCTCAATAGCCAGCGCAAAGGATTCATTGAGCACTTTAATGCGGTGGTCCAGTAGATTACGGATGCGCAATACCGCCGGCATGTGCAGGCCGCGCGCCCGCATGCCAAGCACGATATCCATAATGGAGACAACAACCTGATGATCGCCGAAGTCGACGTTAACCTGCGCCTCTCCCTGCTCGGATAGATTGAAATACCCTGCGCCCCAGGTGTTAATGCCATACAACTCTGCGCTGCGTGCACTGCTCCAGTCAGCAGGTGCGCCTGGAGATAGTGTATTGTCGGGCAGCGTGTCCAGCATGATAGTTTCAACTTCCTTTGCAGATTACTGGCCGGCACTCGCTAGTGCCGCGCCAAGCCACTAACGTTCAGCGTTATGCTGTGGGCGATGTTGTCGCGACTAAAACAGCATAAAAGAAATATGACAAATCAGAGTGCTGCCGAACACACTACTAACAGTCGTTCAGTTGAACGCAATGACGGGGTTTAGTTTGGAAAAAGCGAAAGGCGGCCAAAAACAACACCAGTACGACTCCTCTCAGGCTCAGTCATATACTGCCCCGAGATAGGTTCGATCTCAGAGGCAGTGCAGGGATTCGAGTATCATAAATACGCTATAGTAATAAAACAGTACTGGAGTCTATTGCAGACGAACCAGAAAACAAGCAATTTCTTCGAAGTTGAATACGGCCATAAGCAGGGCGCTCTGCACCTGCGCGGTAATATTCCCATCTTTTAGTGTGTAAACAATGAATTAGTACCATTGAGCGCCGGATTGACGCGGGCGTAGTATGACGTGGTAACAACCACATCTCCCAAGGAGAATACGAATGCGCAATACCCTACTGATTTTGTTAGTCACGCTGGCTAGCTCATCCGCCTTCGCCCAGTCCAAGGACTGCGGTGAATTGAAGGCTGAAATCGACGCCAAGATTACCGCCAGCAGCGTGAGTAGCTTCACCACGACGATTGTCGACAAAGATGCCGCTGAAGACGGCAAGGTTGTGGGTGCCTGCGGCGGAGGCACTAAAAAGATCGTCTACAAGCGCGGCTAGAGCCGTCGCGTGGTATCCGCAGCATCCGCGTGGGAGCATCGGAACCCCGACCACGTCCTGAAATTTGTAGCCGGAGGAGTATTTTCCAATCTAGGAATGAGCCTGAACGGTGGGTGTATTAAGCCCTAATCTTGAGTCGCTCATGGAGTTGTTTAAATAAGTGATCTCGCGCTGAATTTAGATGTTCAGCGGAGTCATTGTCTGTCATTTCATTGGCGA